>WNFA01004430.1_pt1 | contig 11737 bp, 10 predicted proteins | sample 5400481 | NCBI WGS metagenome assembly WNFA01 (sample SAMN13153340, study PRJNA577476) | soil metagenome | isolation source: 120 cm saprolite under Douglas fir tree site 2 hole 1 replicate 2 | place: USA:California | collected 2015-04-18
ACCGATGCCTCTGTCTACGCTTCAAGAGACACCTCGCGATGTCCCCAGCAAGACTCGAGGTCAGGATGGATTCGCTACTTCCTTTCCTGTAGGGCTCTTGCATCCCCTACAACATGCCGGTTTATCCCGGCGCTCTCCGAGTTCCCCGTGACTCGGGCCCAATCGCAAAGGTGGCCGGCGGACCACATATTGGGTTAGCCGACTTATCTTGCTTGCGTGCGACCATTTGAGCTACCATGCCGGCGCCATGGCGCGGAACAAACCAGCGCGACTGCTTCTTCTCGCGCTGCTTGCAGTCATTTTCGTCCGCGCCAACAATAGCTGGGCTCAGACTGACACAAACCTCCTCGCTCTCACGCACGCAAACCTGATCGACGGAACCTCGCCGGAAGCACGCAGCGATGTCACCGTGCTCGTTCGCGGCGCCCGAATCGAGAGCATCACTCTCGGTTCTGACGCGCTTCCCGCCGGTGCCAACGTTCTGGACCTACAGGGCCGCTGGCTGCTACCTGGTTTTGTGGACGCCCATTCACACCTTCGCGATCTCGCGTCGGCTCGCCGCGCAGTTCAATTTGGAACTACTACAGTGCGCGTCCTGGGAAGTCCACATTTTGTGGACGTTGGTATGCGTGAGCTTCATCACGCTGGTTTGACGGATATTCCGGAGGTTGTTGCTGCCGGGTACCAGATCCGTCCTGATCTTGCCGAGGCTTACGAAGCGTTCTTCCTCGACTTCCCGAGTATGAGCGGGCTGATGTCCGGCGTTCGGGGATCCGACAATCTCCGACACGTGGTGCGACTTTTGGCCGAACGCCACGTCAATCTGATCAAGATTTTCGCAACCGAGCGCGCGGGTACGCCGCAAACAGATCCACTCAAACGGACGTTCACGGATGAGGAATTAGCGGCGGTCGTGGACGAAGGGGGCAAGGTCGGGCTTTCTGTCGCGGCTCACGCACATAGCGATGATGCTGCACGCGCAGCGGTTCTGGCTGGTGTGCATTCTATTGAGCATGGGACCTACTTAAGTGACGAAACACTCGCGCTCATGAGGTCTCGTGGCACCTATTTCGTCCCTACCATTTCTGCTTGGGATGGAATGTGAAAGAATGACGATCCTATTCGTCAGTTGCGCGCTCGGACGATGCAGCCTCGGGTTCGAGCCGCTGTTGCTCACGCATGGGAGATGGGCATAAAGATTGCCGCGGGGACCGACGACGGTTACAGCGCCACCACCAGTCATCGCGTCTCCGATGAAGTTGCCGAACTGGCTCGGAGCGGTATGCCTCCCATGGATGCAATCAAAGCCGGAACTTCGGTATCCGCCGAATGCCTTGGGGTTGAGAAACGAATCGGCACCATCAAGCCGGGGATGGTGGCGGATTTCATTGCGGTTGACGGCGACCCGGTGGCGAATATCGCCGCACTCCGAGACCATGTGCTTGTAATTCACGACGGCAGGGTGATCATAAACCCACTAAAGCCACGATATGATAATTCATCTGACAATTAGTTGAATCGTTGACCTGTGAATGACCTGTTTCACCAGTGCGCCGCGCACACAACGATTCTGGACGAGTGGTCCGCAACACAGAAGTTATCCTCGGACCCGATTTGCCCGGCGGTAAGTTGCCAACTCCTGGTAAGTCGGGTTATCGGACGTCTGCACCGCTTTGCGGCAGAATGTCTCAGCCTAAGACGTCTAATATTGGCGTAGCTTAGATTCAGGAGGTTCGCGATGCGGCGAGCATATTTTCTGATCCTTGTGGTTCTCGTGGTTTTCGGAGTGACCGCGGCTACTTTCGGTCAGGCGACTTCGTCAGACTCGCAGACACTTAAGGCTCTGCTAACTGAAGTTCGCGAACTTCGTCAGGTCTTGCAGAGTTCGCTGACAAGAATACAAAGCGCGCAGATTCTGCTATCTCGCTTGCAGAGCCAAGAAGTGGCGGTTACGCGCGCGTCGCAACACCTAGATGACGCTCGCTCGAAGCTGGCTGAAGTGCAAGTCGCTATGAGGAGGGAAGCGGCGGAGATCAAGCATTTCGAGGACGAAGCCCCAAACGGAGAGAACGCGGCGCAGGTCGAAGAGGCGCTCAAGCGCGCTAAATCCGAGCTGGAAGCCTCGACGAACCTTCAGCAGCAACGTCAGGCGACGGAAAGCGAGGCCGAAGAGCAACTGCGAACGGAGCAGGACAAACTCAGCAGTTTGGAGACGCAATTGGACGAACTGGTCAGAAATATGGACAACCCGAGCGAGCAATCCGGTCGCCTTCCGCGTTGACCGTTTGGGCGGGGGCTCTGAACGTTTGGTAAGGTTGGCGAGGCAGAAGGAGGAAGAGATGCGAAGGGGCCGAATTGTTTTTGCTTTCTTGGCGGCTTACGGTCTTGCGGCACTCGGATCTGTGTCAGCACAGCAAAGGGACGCAACTCGTGCCGGTTGGATCAGTGATGAGAGTTGCGGAGCGCAGCACACGAAGCCCGGCCGCGCGGATTGCGTGCAGAAATGCTGGCGGGGAGGCGCTTCGGTGGGGCATCCGGAATGGAAACCCCAACGAGCCGTCTTTGTGGCAGATGATGACCAAGGAATCTGGATAGTCGAAAATCCTGAGGCCGTTAGGAACTTCCCTGCCGCGCACGTGGAGCTGGCGGGCAAATTCGATTCTGCGAAGAAGACCCTTCACGTTGAGAAGATCGCCGCCGCTGCGCAGTAGGGTTGACTCGATTTTCATGGCCGTGCCTCGGCTCGCATTGAGGACGGCTGTGCGGCGACTAGTGCTCAGAGGTGCTGGGGCCTTTCGCTTCCGCTTTGGAGGGGCCGGGAGATGATTTCTGAAGGGCGACCCAGTCGTGAATGCGCTCCTTGAGGACGTTCATGGGCAAAGCGCCGCCATTCAGGATCTCGTCGTGGAAGGAGCGGATATCGAATTTGTCCGCGAGCTGATCCCTGGCGTACTGGCGCAATTCCAGAATCTGGAGCTGGCCAATTTTGTAGCCTAAAGCCTGCGCGGGCCAGGCGATGTAGCGGTCGGTCTCAGATTGAACGTTCACCTCATCCTCGGCCGAATGGTCGTGGAAAAAATCGACCACTTGTTGACGCGTCCAACGCTTGGAGTGCAGGCCGGTGTCGACAACCAGGCGAATGGCGCGCAGCATGTCGTCCTGAAGGTGGCCGTAGTAGCTGTAGGGATCCTGAAAAAAGCCCTCTTCTTTGCCAAGAGCCGTTCCGAGTAGAGCGCCCAGCCTTCGGTGAAAGCCGTGAAATACTCGTTTTGCCGGAAGGGAGGCAACTCCGGCATTTCCTGACCTATGGCGATTTGCATGTGATGGCCGGGCACGCCTTCATGATAGGCAGTCGTTTCGATATCCAGGAGTGAGCGCTTCTCAAAATCGCCGGTATTGACCATGACGTGTCCGGGACGGGAACCATCCGAAGCCCCCTGTACGTACGAGGCGGCAGTCGCTTCCTTCTCACGGAACTCTTCGACCTGCATCACTTCCACTTTGGCTTTTGGCATACGGCCGAAAAGCTGCGGGAGTTTGGGATACATCTGGTCGATGTACTTGGTGTAGAGGTCCAGAATCTGCTTTCGCGAATGGGCATGGAGCTTGGGATCCGCGGCGATGGCGGCGTTGAACGATTTCAGGTCCTTGTATCCGAGTTTAGCGGCAACTTCCTTCATGCGCGCTTCGATTTCTTTCACTTGGGCCAGGCTAAGTTGGTGAATCTGGTCGGGAGTGAGATCCGCGGTGGTGCTCTCTTTCACGAGAAACGCATAGTAGGCCGCGCCATCCGGCAGTGACCACACACCCGCCTCTGTACGTCCCTGCGGGGCGTAGTCTTTGCGCACAAATTCTGCGAAACGCGCATAGGCGGGAAGGACGCCATCGCGAATGGCGGCAATTCCCTGCTCGCGAAGGCGGGTTTGGTCGGCTTCAGCGATGGATTTGGGAAAGTTTTTGAATGGCTGGGCGAACGGAGATTCGCCAGGCTTTTGAGTGGCAATGCCGTTCGCCTGCTCACCAACTTTCTCTAGAATAAAGCGGGGCGGCATCAGTTTATCGGCCATGCCCTTTTTCATCTGGATGATGGTTTGGTCGAGCAAACGCGGCATCAGGTTCAGGCGCGAAATATAGTCCTGGTAATCCTTAACGTCCTGGAAGGAGAGAACCAGCACCAATTGGGGTAGATACACCGCTTGAAACGCGCGCCCTCGAGTTGGGCTTTCAGATCGCGAACGATCAGGCGCTTGTTCAAGGCTTCCTGCTTGGGGAAGCCGGTGGTGTCGATGGGCTCAAAGCGCGCAACGAATTTCTGTACCTCCTGCAAGTCCTTGTCGATCGCGGCCTGCGAGAAATCATCAAGCTCGGCGTTCCATCGTTTATCCCCGAGGAAGGAGGCATATAAGGGGCTGGTGCGGAGGCGGTATTCCCACTGCTCGGCAAGGAGATCGCTCAGGACCTTGCGGCGGGCTTCCAGAGTGGGAGCGCTCTGTGCCGCGCTCAAAGCGCCGCAGACAAGGAGAGTGAAAGCAGTAAGACAAATTCGGTTTGCGAGGGAGAGCATGCGGCACCTTCGGCAAAGTCAGGTTCGATCGTTTGGTACAGGAATGACGCTGGAGCCGTAATTTCGTTTCGATCTTCGAAAACCGCACTATAGTACACGCGTCTCGGCTGTCAGCGATACGGTGAAACGATTTTCAACAAGGGACGCGTTAAGCTAACGCCGAGGCGCGGACTTCGCGGACGTGCGCGAAGAAGAGGAAGAGCGAAGATGGAGGGAGGCACCGAGGACGAGCCAGAGGGCGAGGGCGAGCCATTCGGATCGGGTGAAGTGGCCGGGGAAGGCTGGGACGAGTTTCATGATGAGCAGGAGGGCAGCGACGAGGATGCCGAGCAAGGTTAGAGCTCGGGAGCGGAGGTTGCGCTCGATGAGGAAGAACGACACGCAGGTGGCGAGCCAACCGAAGGCGGAGGCCATGGAGCCGACTTCGGTGACGGGAATGAGGAGGGCGTCGCCGAGTAGCAGGCCGGCGATGGTGGCGGCGGCGATGCCGAGGATGGCGATGGACGGGGTCTGAAATTTCTCGTGGATGCGGCCGAAGGCGCCAGGAATGGTATGGCGGCGGCCGTAGGCGAAGAGCAGACGGCTGGAGGCGACGAAGTTTCCGTTGAAGCACTGGAACAGGCCGAAGAAGGCCATCACCAAAATGAGGCGAACGGGCCAGCGCGCGCCGAGGGCTTGCTCGAAGGCGATGGCGGTGGCGAAGCGCTTGCCCAGAAGATTTTGCCAGGGAGCAATGTAGCCGACGGCGATTATGGTGAGCGCGTAGAAAGCGGCGCCGACCAGCAAGGCCAGGGCGATGGCGCGCATGTAGCCGCGGCCCTTGAATTCCGGATTGGCCTCTTCCGCGCATTTGGGGGCGGACTCGAAGCCAGTGAGGAAGTACGGAACGATTTGCAGAGTGAGCACGATGGAGACGAATGGAGAGGCGCGGAAGAGCGGCTGAAAATTTGCGGGAGATCCGCGCCAGGCGCTGATGGCAAGCAAAAAGAGGAAGAGAAGAATGACGGTGGATGCGGTCCAGTTCTGGAAAGTGGCGCTGAGGCGAATACCGCGGTAATTGAGGATGGCGAGGAAGATGGTCATGGCGATGCCGAGGATGAGGCGCGGAAGGAAAACGGGTTGGCCGGCGACGCTATACAGTGCGCAGGAATTGAGGGACGGAAAGATATAGGCGGCGACCTTTCCGATGGCGACCGCTTCCCACGGGCAAACGATGAAGTAGGCGAGGAGCATCACCCATCCGGTGAAAAAGCTGACGATGGGCGGAAAAACTTGCGCGGTGTAGGCGGCTTCGCTGGCCGCGTCTGGTAAACGCTGCACCCATTGGCCGTATACGTAGCCGACCGGGAGGAGGAGGAGACCTCCGAGAGCGAAACCGAGAGCGGCGCCGAGCGGGCCGCCGCGGGCGAGCCAGTCGTCCATGAGTACCAGCCAGCCGACGCCGACCATGGTGCCGAAGGCGAGGGTGAAGTAGTCGGTGAGGCGGAGCTTGCGGGCTAGGGTGGGCATTTTGGAGTGGCGTGGTCGGTGGCTCCGCGGCGGACAGTCAGAAATGGCTGTTCCACATCTAACATGCAGTTGGTGCGGCGCGATTTTACACGGGTTTGGCGGGGTCGACTAGTTTTGACGGGGCATTCATCTGGCGCTAACACAGGCGGTTTAGAACCTTAGGCCGCGGGCGGACTCCCATCTCGCCCGCCGGATGAGTCCCGTCCGCGAAGCGCACTTCACCGGTGTGAAGATCGCAAGAAATCTAAGGAGAGAACTGTATGAATCATTGTCTTACAAGGCCATTGGCAACGCTGATGGCAGCGGCCATCACATTGCTGCCAGCGGGTCCCGCATTTGCAGGTGAAGGGGACACAACGACGCCGATCAAGCGCGTGGTGGTAATTTTCCAGGAAAACGTATCGTTCGATCACTATTTCGGGACGTATCCGCACGCGGCGAACCGTCCCGGAGAAATTCCGTTTCACGCCAACGACGATACGCCGAGGGTGAACGGACTGGAGAGCGCCGGGCTGCTCACGCATAATCCGAATTCGACACAGCCGTTTCGTTTGTCGCCTGCGCAGGCAGTGACTTGCGATCAAGACCACGATTACGGCGACGAACAAAAGGCTTTTCACGGCGGATTGATGGACCTATTTCCCGAGACGGTGGGAGTTGGCACAGCCCCCAAGTCTCCGTGCCCCGACGTTGGCAAAGGAAAGGGCCTAGTGATGGGCTACTACGACGGAAATACGGTGACAGCTTTGTGGAATTACGCGCAGCACTTTGCGATGAGCGATAACTCCTATAGCACCACGTTTGGTCCCTCGACTCCTGGCGCGGTAAACCTAATTTCCGGAAATACGTTTGGCGCGACGTTGGTACCATTTGCAGCCGACGGAAAGACCGCCGGGAAACCCGGCGGCAACATTTCGGGCGGCCTGAATTTTGGGTCGGTGATTGGCGATCCGCGCCCCGGCTTCGACAATTGCTTGCTGACGCCTGTTCTTGGAACCGCGAGGAGCACGCGCATTACGATGTCGGGAAAAAACGTTGGGGACCTGCTGAACGACAAGGGCGTGACCTGGGGCTGGTTCCAAGGAGGTTTTGCTCCAACGGGCAAGAACGCGGACGGATCGCTGGCGTGCGCCGCGGTCTCATCGACAGCGCTGGTGCCGACGTTTCGTGATTACATTCCGCATCATGAACCGTTTCAGTACTACAAATCGACCAGCAACCCGGATCATCTGCGGCCCAGCAGCACAGCTGCAATCGGCACAACGGACCGAGCCAATCACCAATACGATTTGCAGGATTTTTTTGCAGCACTGGCAAAGGGCAACGCTCCCGCAGTCACTTTCTTGAAGGCCAAAGGCGTGTACGATGGCCACGCCGGGTACTCCGATCCTATCGACGAGCAAACATTCCTGGTGGAGACGGTGAACGCCATCATGAACTCGAAGATATGGAAGGATACGGCGATCATCATCTTGTACGACGACTCGGACGGCTGGTACGACCACCAGATGGGACCAATCGTGACACAGTCGGATGTCTCAGATGATGAGCTGCTTGGGCCCGGGAGCTGCGGTTCGCCGAAGTCCACGCAACCTGGCGGGACGGCAGAGAATGGGCGTTGCGGGTATGGTCCACGACAGCCATTCTTGGTGATTTCGCCCTGGGCGAAGGGGAACTATGTGGATCACGCAGTGAGCGACCAGTCGTCGGTCCTGCGGTTCATTGAGGACAACTGGAATCTTGGCCGGATTGGCGGGTCGACGGACGTGATCGCCGGGACGCTGAATAACATGTTTGACTTCGACCGTGACCGCCGCGACAGACGCGATCGCAGACTAATACTGGATCCGCAAACGGGCATCGTGGTGGACGCGGATTCAGAGTAGGCCTCCTAAGCGAGAACACGTCAAGATACGAGAGCCCGCCGCGTTTTGCGGCGGGCTTTTTTGTTTGCGAGGGACAACCCGCAGAAGAGCAGCGCCATCCGTTCAGGCATCGGTCCTTGGTGCAGAGGAGCGATGCTAAGACGCTGGATTATTACGGCTTCAGTCGTAGTGTCGTTTGTCGGGGCGGCCGCGCTGCGCGCGCAGAACGATCCCCTCACACAGAGTCGTTCGGAGTTTGTGGCCGCGGCTGGGGCAACAGCGGGAGCAAGCGGCGCAATCGTGGACGAAATCACGTTCACGGGGCGGCGGCGGATTTCTCCGGAAACGCTGAAGAGGCGGATCAGTTCGCGCGCGGGAGGCGCGCTAGACGCGGTGAAAATCGAACACGATGTGCGGGCCTTGGCGCGAACGGGATGGTTCGAAACGGTGCGTGCTGAAGTCCAAGCGAAAAATCCTGCTGATCCTTCTGAAGGCTCCAGACGAGACTTGCGGCTGACATTTTATGTGCCGGAGCTGCCGTTCTTGACCAAGGTGGAATACCGCGGATCGCAGCTCCTTTCACGGGCACAAATCGAAAAGTTACTGGCCGAGAAAAAACTGGCGCCTAAATTGGGCGAACCGGAAAATCCGGTGAAGCTCAATCAGGCCGGCAAGGCGATTGAAACTGCGCTTGCGGAGTTAGGCCATCCGCGCGGGCGGGTGCGGATGATGCGAGAAGAATCGGAGCAGGCAACCGTGCAGGTGCGATTCGAAATCAGCGATGGACCGCACGTTCCAGTCGGGCAGATAACGTTCGACGGAAATCCGGCGATTTCAGAAAAATTGCTGAAGCGGCAGATGCGGCGAGTGCCACCCGGCTCCTTCTTGTCCAGCGTGCGAGGCAAGGACGCGTACACACCGGGAGCGTTTGAAGAGGATCGCGAGCGATTGTTGGCGTATTACCAAAATCATGGCTATCCGGAGGCACGGGTTGGGGCGGCGAAGGTTCACGAATACGAGGATGTCTCGCAACGCCGGCTTCCCTGGCCGCACAGAGTCAAAAACACGCGCTTGGCGGTGGTGATCCCCGTAGAAGCCGGGGCGCTCTATCGAATCGATTCGGTAGCATCCAGTGCGGCTCTTGGACAGGCCGCCGGGATTGACCGAGTTGGGCAGGTCCCGCCAGGGAAGATTTCGTCGGCGCAGGCGTACTCGGCGCAGGGCGTGGAGAATTTGCGGCGCGCGTGGGAAGCGCGAGTGCGCGCGCACGCAAAACGGGAAAATGCGGCGACGATTCGCGGCGTTGAAGCGATTCGGACGATGGATTCGGCAGCCCGTGAAATCCGAATCAGACTCGATCTGAGTTCCGAGGCGGCGTACACGGTGCGGCGAGTCGAGTTTCGCGGTATTCATCGCTTTCCGGAGGGCTATTTCCGCAAACGGGTTGGCTTGAAGGAGGGAGCGCCGCTGGATGAGCGGGCGTTGGAGGCTGGATTGCGGCGTTTGGCGCGAACGGGTTACTTCAAGCCCATCAAAAAGGAAGATGTGCATATCGAGCCGGATGACGTTGCACGCAGTGTAGATATTACGATTCGCGTGGAAGAGCTGGGCCAACAACGGGTTTCCCTCGTCGGCGGACGAGGCCAGTTCGGCGGCACGCTGGAAATCGCCTATTCCTTATTCAATCTGTTGGACCGCGAGGAGCTGCTGACATCGAAAATCGAAGGAGGGCCAGAGGCCCTGGAACTGGCAATGGGGTTTGCCAAGGAAGGATTTCTGGGCTCGCGGGGATCGTTGGCGCTTTCGGTATTCAATACATTTCTGCGGCCGCGGCTTACCGGAAGCGTGAAGGGCCCTTTCTTTCGACAGCGAAGCGAAGGCATGAGCGCAGACTACAATTACACGCTTTCCGCCCAAGATGTGCTGACGGCAAGCTACGGGCTCTCGTATTCGGACACCAATTATTCGCCGACCGCATCAAGCGGACTGAACGGGCTGGCCGCTGGAGACGTTCATGCCAAGTCTTCCAGCCGCTCCGTTGGCTTCGGATGGACGCGCAACACCGGGGATCAGCAGATGGTGCTGGCCGATTGGGTTTCAGGCGGATGGCTGGGCGGAAGCGAGAACCTGGTGCGTTCCAAGGCAGAGTACGTGCGCATCGTGCACGATCCGATCTTCAAGTCACAAAATGCGTGGGCATTTCGAACGACGTTTCGCGGAGTCGGGAGCTATTCGGGTGATATGCCTCCCACGGCGCGATGGTACGGCGGAGATGAGTTTGTGCGCGGGTTGCGGGCCGGAGAACTTGGGCCGCAGGCGGTGGTCTCGTCGACGTCTGCGGGAGTGGCGCGCTATTCGACAGCACCGGCAGGCGCGAACCTGATCGGGGCGAGCAACGCGGAGTACCGTGTGCGCCTGGGCGGCGGAACGGAAGCGGCCGGCTTCTTTGATGTAGGTTCAGGCTTGCTGCAGCGAAACTGGCTGGGGCACCGGAAGCCCGCGGCAATCGATCCGACGAACAAGGTCGTGCACGGTTCGACGGGAATAGAACTGCGCTGGACGCTGCCGGAGGTTGGCGTTCCGGTGAGAGCGTATTACGCGTGGAACGTGCTGCGGCTAAATCGTTCGGTATGGATGCCGGACGGCTCGCTGCTTCACCTGCGCAATCGATTGGGCGCTTTTGGCTGGGGACTGGGTTCCCTGTTTTGATGCGCGGATGGCTATTGATTGTCCGATGACGACCAGGTTGCAGGTGCATTTCGTGCCGACACCAGTGGACGTTGAGGTCCTTCGGCTACCCGAGTCAGGTAGCCTCAGAATGACACCGCGAGGCTTCGCCCGTACAGGATTGCGCGGGTGTTGCGGCGCGGCGGTGTGCGCTACACTGCGGGCACTATGAAACCTCGCAAACTTGTTAAGGAAATGGAAGGGATTGCCGCGGCTTATTGCGTTACGGACGGCAAGAAGTTCCGGCTGAAGGATTTTGACCCGGGCGACACCGACGGAGTGAAATCGAAGAAAGTGGCGCAGAGCCTGCTGGAGGGCAGCGGCGCAATGCTTGCGGAGATGCAGGAGAAACTGTACGCGCAGGATGTATGGGCGCTGCTGCTGATTTTTCAGGGCCTGGATGCAGCGGGCAAGGACGGGGCGATCAAGCACGTGATGTCCGGAATAAATCCGCAGGGATGCGACGTGTATGCGTTCAAGGCGCCGACCAACGAAGAGTTGGACCACGATTTTCTTTGGCGGGAACATAAGGTGTTGCCGAGCCGCGGAAAGATCGGGATTTTCAACCGTTCGTATTACGAGGAGGTGCTGGTGGTGCGGGTGCACCCGCATCTTCTGAAGGCGGAGAAGCTGGCGGATGAACTGGTTACAAAGCACATTTGGCAAGAGCGGTATGAGGATATCAACGCTTTCGAACGGTTTTTGACGCGCAGTGGCGTGGTGATCCGGAAATTTTTCCTGCACGTTTCGAAAGAGGAGCAGAAGAGGCGATTTTTGGAGCGACTGGGCGATTCGAAGAAGAACTGGAAGTTTTCAATGGACGACATCAAGGAGCGGAAATTCTGGGACGACTATCAGGAGGCGTATGAGGAGATGGTGCAGAACACGGCGACCAAGCGGGCGCCGTGGTACGTGGTCCCAGCGGACAACAAATGGTACGGACGGCTGGTGGTGGCATCGGCGATTGTCGAGGCGCTGAACGGGTTGGACCTGGCGTTTCCGGACGTGGATAAGAAGAAGAAAAAAGAGTTAGAGGAGATACGGGAGGCGCTGCTGAAGGGGAAAGATTGAA
>WNFA01020930.1_pt1 | contig 11737 bp, 11 predicted proteins | sample 5400481 | NCBI WGS metagenome assembly WNFA01 (sample SAMN13153340, study PRJNA577476) | soil metagenome | isolation source: 120 cm saprolite under Douglas fir tree site 2 hole 1 replicate 2 | place: USA:California | collected 2015-04-18
GTCGGCTCGTTCGCGGAGACGATGCCCTGGATCCATTCGCGCAGGCGCAGCAGCTCCTCCTCGAGCCGCTTGTCGATGGCGGCCACCGCTGCGCCGTCAGACGCGCCGCTGCGCATCGCCTCCAGCTTGTCGGTCGCGTACTTGAGCTGCACGGAACGCTCAACGAAATCGAAGCGGGACTGGATCACTTCGAGCTGGCCTGGCATGAGCTTTTTGGCCTTGACGAGGATGTGCTCCCTCACACCGACCTTGCCGAAGTCGTGCAAAAGGCACGCGTAACGCAGCTCCGTGAGCTGGTCGGCGGTCAGGTAGACGTCGCGGTACTTGCCGGTTTCGATCTCGGTCACGGCGCGCGCGAGGCTGCTCGTGAGCGCCTCGACCCGTCCCGAATGGCCGGCGGTGCTCGGGTCCCTTTGCTCGATGGCCGTGACGCTTGCCTGAACGAAGCCGTCGAACAGCGCCTGGATCGAATCGAGCAGGCTCTCGTTGTCCAGCGCGACCGCGGCCTGGCTGGCGATGGACTCGATCATCTCCAGGTCCTCGGGTCGAAAGCTGACGACCTCCGACGGCACGTTCTCGATGGTGAGCTTGGTGTCGTAACGCCGCTTCGCGTTGATGAGCTGCACGGCCCCGACCACCTCGTTGTTGTAGTTGCGCATCGGCACCGTCAGCATCGACTTGGTCCGGTAACCGAACTGCTGATCGAAGCTCTTGCCGCCGCGCGGCTTGCCGGGCGGCGGGTTGTACGCGTCTTCATACACCTGGCTCCAGCCGACAGTGACGGTGTAGCCGACCACGCTCTTCTCATCGACGGGGACCGTGAATGCCTGGTATGTGTTGGCGAGGGAGTTGTTCTGGCTCGACGCCAGGAACAGCTGCGGCGTGCCGTCCTCGCCCACCGTCTTCCGCCACAGGCTCGCGCCGTCGGCGTTGGTGAGCTGGCGCATGGTCGTGAGGATGAACTCCTGCAGCTTGCCGATGTCCCGCTCGGCTGAAAGCGCGACCCCGATCCGGTTCAGCTCCTCGAACTGGCGGTGCTGCCGGCGGGCCTGCTCTTCGAGCTGCCTAACCTCGTGCTTGAGCGCCACGTTTTCCATCGCCATGCGCAGCAGCTCGCGAAGTCCTTCGCGGGAGATGTCCTTGGGAGGCGCGATCGCCATATCGCCCAGGCCTGGGATTTCCTGGCCAGGCTCGAGCACGACCAACGCCGGCATGACCACTGTGGCCTTGTCGTCGAGCGGGAGCGACTCGAGCCCAAGCTCGGCGAGCACGGCAGCTATTTCGCTGTTCTCCAGGCCCGGTGCCAGATAGATCGCGAACGCGTGAGCGGTCTTCACGGGGCGGTCCACTCAGTTAGTGTCCGGCACCGTCGGCATTTTGCAGGTAGATCAAGCGCAAACCCTCGAGGGTGAGCAGCGGGTCGGTGGCCTGGATGGCGTGCGTCAGCCCGGCAACCAGGCCGGCCTGGCCCCCGGTGGCGATCACCTTGGCCGTCCCGCCCAGCTCGGCCACGATCCGCGCGACCATCCCCTCGACCTGGGCCACAAAACCCCAAACGAGCCCGGACTGGATTGAGGTCACTGTGTTCCGTCCGATCACCGAATCGGGAGCCACCGCCTCGACCCGCCGGAGCATGGCCGTATTCGAGACCAGGGCGTCGAGCGAGATCTCGACCCCTGGCGCGATCGCCCCGCCGAGGTAATCACCCTCAGCGTTGATGGCGTCGTAGGTGACGGCGGTGCCGAAGTCGATCACCACCACGGGGCCGCCGTACTTCGTGAAGGCGGCTAGTGCGTTGGCGATCCGGTCGGCGCCCACGTCCTTGGGGTTCTCGTAGCGGATGCGCACGCCTGTCTTGACACCGGGACCGACCATGACAGGCTCGCACTTGAGGTAGCGCCGGGAGGCCTCGATCAGTGACGGGTTCAGGTTGGGCACAACGCTGGAGATGACCACCCCGGTGACGACGCTCAGCTCGTAGCCGCGAAGGCTGAACAGCTCGCGCAGCTCAACGGCCATCTCATCTGCCGTCCGCTCCCGGTGCGAGGTGACCCGCCAGTCGGCGACCAGCCGCTCGCCCTCGAAGAGGGCCAGCGTGACGTTGGTATTGCCGACGTCGACGGCGAGGAGCATCAGGCCAGCACCGGCCTGAACTTTAGTGGACCGGGCGGGGCCGTCCAAGGCGCATCTCGGGGCTCAGGACGCCGATACGTGCGTCACGGGGCCCGGCGCTGCGTCGTCACGCATGCGGATGCGCTCCTCCTTGCGCCACCCCTTCCTTCGTCTCGGCGCCCGGACCGGCGCCCTAGCGGTCGCCTGCCCCGGTCTGCGCCCCGTTCGCCCCGCCGGTCCACTTACTTCGGCAGGGGTGGGGGGTGCTCCCGGCTCCAGCGCTTCAGCGCCGCGGCCTGGCGGCGTACGGCGGCGGCGCGGGCGACGACCCGCCGCGGGTTGGGCGCCCCGGGCAGGTTCCGTTTGCGCAAGGAGGCTTCGGCGTCCCAGGGCGCCTTCAGCTTCCCCGCCCGGACCGTCCGCCCGACCGCCTCGTGGGCTTGCCGGAAGGGCGTGCCCGTGGCGACCAGGGCTTCGGCGGCGTCGGTTGCCAGCAGCCCCGGGTCGGATGCGGCGGCCGCCAGGCGCTCTCGATCGAATTCGAGCCGGTCGACGAGCAGCCGCGCCGCACGCAGCGAATCCAGTGCGCAGTCGACTGCGGCGAAGACGGCGGCTTTGTCCTCCTGGAGGTCGCGGTCGTAGGCAAGGGGCAGGCCCTTCAGGATCGTGGCGAGCGTGACCAGGCTGCCGATGGGCCGGCCGGCGCGTCCACGCAGGAGCTCGGCGATGTCCGGGTTCTTCTTCTGCGGCATCAGGCTCGACCCGGTGGCGATCTCGTCGGCGAGCCGCACGAAACCGAACTCGGCCGTGGCCCAAAGCACGACATCCTCGCCAAGGCGGCTGAGGTGGATCGCAGTCGACAGACACGCATAGACGAGGTCCAGCGCAAAGTCGCGGTCCGCGACGGCGTCGATGCTGTTGGCGGTCAGGCGATCGAAACCGAGCTCGCGGGCGACCACCTCTCGGTGGAGCGGCAGCGTCGTTCCGGCGAGCGCGCCAGATCCGAGCGGCATCTCATCGGCCGCCTCGTACGCATGCCGGAAGCGCTCGGCGTCGCGAAGCAGCGGTTCCGCATGCGCGAGCAGGTGATGCCCCACGGTCACCAGTTGCGCGCGCTGCAAGTGGGTGTAACCCGGCATCAGCCAGCCGGCGTGTTCGGCCGCCCTGGATGCAAGGGCGTCAACCGCTTCGGCGAGCGTGTCGATCAGCTCGGCGGCCGCGGCTCGGGCGTACAGGCGGAGGTCGAGCGCCACCTGGTCGTTGCGCGACCGGCCGGCGTGCAGCGCAGCACCCGCCGGCGTGATCTCGGTCAGCCTCCGCTCGATGACCGTGTGGATGTCCTCGTCGCTGGTCAGGAACTCGATCGCGCCGTCGTATAGCTCGCGGCTGACTCTTCGCAACCCGCTCTCGATCGCCTTGAGCTGGGTGGGCTTGAGGAGGCCCGCTGATGCCAGCCCGCGGGCGTGCGCGATGCTGCCGGCGATGTCGTACGGGTACAGCTCGAAGTCGATCTCGAGCGATGATGAGAAGAGCTCGAGCTCGGGCAGCAGCCCGGCCGAGAACGCGCCGCCCCACAGCTTGCCGCCCTGCTTGCGGGCTATGGCGTGAGCCTCTTGACGTCGCCGAGCAACCCCTTCAGCTCGCGGTCCTGCAGCCGTCCCTGGACCTGCGCCGCCGTGCGCACCCCCATGCCCCACAGCTTGATGAAGCCCGCGGCGGCCGACTGATCGAACACGTCTCCCTTGCCGTAGGTGGCGAGCGAGTGCTGATAGAGCTGGGCGGGCCCCTTTCGTCCTACCACATGCGACGAGCCCTTGAACAGCTTCAACCGGACGTCTCCGGTGACATGGCGCTGGGTTTCGGCAACGAATGCGTAGAGGGCGTCGCGCAACGGGCTGAACCACAGCCCGTCGTAGACCATCTGCGCCCACTGCTGGGCGACGAGGTCCTTGAATCGCGCGACCTCCTTGGGCAAAGTGATGTCTTCGAGCGCCTGGTGCGCCTGCAGCAGGAGCACCGCTGCCGGCGCTTCATAGATCTCCCGCGACTTGATCCCGATCAGCCGGTTCTCGAGATGGTCGATGCGGCCGACGCCGTTGTCGCCCCCGATCCGGTTCAGGGCCGTGACGAGCTGGAGCGGGTCGATCGCCTCGCCGTCGAGCGAGACAGGGACGCCGTGCTTGAAGCCGATCTCGAGATACGCCGGCACGTCGAGGCAATCTCGCGGGTCGCGCGTCCACGCGTAGACGTCGGCCGGTGGCTCCTCCCAGGGATCCTCGAGGATGCCCGCCTCGATCGAGCGGCCCCACAGGTTCTCGTCAGTCGAGTAGGGCGAGCGCACGGTGGCCGGCACCTCGATTCCGTGCTTGGTCGCATACTCGATCTCGTCGTCTCGATTCATGCCCCATTCGCGGACGGGCGCGACGACCTTCAGGTCGGGGGCAAGCGCCGCGGTCGCGACTTCGATGCGGACCTGGTCGTTGCCCTTCCCGGTGCACCCGTGCGCGACCGCGCTCGCGCCCTCGCGGCGGGCGACCTCCACCATCATGGCCGCGATCAGGGGCCGGCCGAGCGCTGTGGCCAGGGGGTACTCCTTCTCGTAGACGGCTCCGGCCTGGAGCGACGGCCATACGAACAATTGCAGGAACGGCGCGCGGCCGTCGGCGACGTAGGCTGCCGATGCGCCCGTCTTGAGCGCTCGCGCCTGGATGGCGTCGAGGTCCTTCTTCTCACCCAGGTCGACGGTGAAGGCGATCACGTCCCAGCCCTGGTCTTTGAGCCAGCGGATCGCGACCGACGTGTCGAGCCCTCCCGAGTAAGCGAGCACGAGCTTCTTGTCAGCCGGCATTTGCCAGGAGCTCTTTGAGCGCCCTGCCGGCGCTTTTCTGGCGGAGGACGGCGATGATGGTGTCGTCGCCGGCGACAGTGCCCGCGACGCCGGGTAGGGCCGCTTCGTCGATTCGACGCGCGACCAGGTTGGCGGTGCCCGGGGGCGTCCTGATCACCGCGACTGGTGAGACCACCTCGACCGACAGGACGAGCTCGCGCACAAGGGCGGCCGCGCTGCGGTAGCCCGCGCCGGAGCGGACCAGCCCGAGCTCCTGTATGTCGCGCGAGATGGTCGCCTGCGTCGCCTGCAGGCCGCGCCTTGCGAGCGCCTCGGCGATTTCCTGCTGTGTGTGCACGGCGCCGCGGTTGACGACGTCTAGGATCGCCCGATGCCGCTGCCCCTTCATTCCCCACGAAATCTGCGGATTTCGCGGGGACCCCTTTGACTTGGTGACTGTCACTTCAGTACCTCGTGCATCGTTTTCTGCGCGCGGTCGATCTGCTCGGCGGTGATGATCAGCGGAGGCACCTCCAGGCACGCCTGCTGAAATGCCTTGGCGCGCGGCTCGGCGAACTCGACCGCCTGCATGAGGCCGAGGCCGCGAACCTCCTTGCCGCCGAGGCCGTGGATGGCGCTGTGCAGCACCTCCCCCATCTCGGCTGCGTGGCCGACGAGCCCATCGCGCTCGATGACTGTCAGCACCGCAAGTGCGGCGGCGCATGCGAGCGGATTGCCGCCGAACGTGGAGCCGTGGTCGCCGGGCTCGAAGACGTCCGCTTTCGGCGCGGCCAGGCAGGCTCCGATGGGGACTCCGCCGCCGAGGCCCTTGGCGAGCGTCATCACGTCCGGCGTGATGCCGTGGTGCTGGTGCGCGAACCAGCGACCGGTGCGGCCGAGCCCGGTCTGCACCTCGTCGAGGATGAGCAGCAAGCCGTGCTCGTCGCACCATTTACGCACGCCGGCGAGGTACCCAGGCTTCGCGGGTATGACGCCGATCTCTCCCATCACGGGCTCGAGCATCACCGCAACGGTGCGCGCGCCCGTGGCGGCTTTGATGGCGTCGAGGTCGTTGTAGGCGACGTGGATGAACCCTTCCGGCAGGGGCTTGAAAGGATCCGAGTATTTGGGCTGTCCTCCGGCCGTCACGGTGGCGAGGGTGCGGCCGTGGAACGAGCCGAGCGTCGTGATGATCTGGTGCGCGCCGTCGCGATTGCGGGCGCCCCACTTGCGCGCGATCTTGATCGCGGCCTCGTTGGCCTCGGCGCCGGAGTTGCACAAGAAGACGCGCGACGGGAACGAGAGCTCGACCAGCCGGCGCGCGAGCTCGACCTGAGGCTCGGTGTAGTAGAGGTTGGACGTGTGGATGAGGGCCTTCGCCTGCGCGGTCAGCGCGGCCGCGACCTCCGGGTGCGCGTGGCCGAGAAGGTTGACTGCAATGCCGGCGACGAGGTCGAGGTATTCGTTGCCGGCGTCGTCGTAGACGAGGCAGCCGCGCCCGCGCACGAAGGTGACCGGCAGGCGCCGACCCGTCTGCATCAGGTACCTGTCGGCAAGCTCGGGGGTGCTCACCGAGTCACCGCGTGACCATGGTCCCGATTCCCGCCTCGGTGAACAGCTCGAGCAGCAGCGCATGCGGCGTGCGCCCGTCGACGATGTGCGCAAACGGCACCCCGTCCAGCGCCCGCAAGCAGGCCTCGAGCTTCGGGATCATCCCCCCGCTCACCTCGCCACTGTCGATGCGATGCCTGGCGTCTTCCTTCGACAGCACCGCGACCACGCCGCCATCGACGCCGAGCACGCCGGGGACGTCGGTGAGGAGGATCAGCTTGGCGGCGCCCAGCGCGACCGCGATCTCGGCAGCGACCGTGTCGGCGTTGATGTTGTAGGCGTGGCCGTCGTAGCCGAGGCCGATCGAGGCGATGACCGGGATGTAGCCGCGCCCCAGCAGCGCGGTGATCGGCTCCCGGTTGATCTGCGTCACCCGGCCCACGAAACCCAGGTCCCCGCCCAAGGGCTCGGCGATGATGCTGGGGCCGTCCTCACCGCTCATCCCCACCGCCTGGCCTCCGAGCCGGTTGAGGGCGCCCACGATGTCAGGGTTCACCTTCCCCGTGAGCACCATCTTCACGACCTCCATGGTCTTGTCGTCGGTGATGCGCAGCCCGTCCTTGAACTCGGCCTTGAGACCCAACCGCTCGCTCATCGCCGTGATCTCGGGGCCGCCTCCATGCACGAGCACGGGCTGCATCCCGACGTAGCGCAGCAGGACCACGTCCAGCAGCAGCTCGTCCTTCGCCTGCTCGATCGCGTTGCCACCGACCTTGATCACGACGATCTGGCCGTGGAATCGCTTGATGTAGGGCAGCGCCTCGACCAGGACCTTCGCGCGCTCCTCGACCGTCAGCGTCATGTCGTGTAGTCCGCGTTGATTCGCACGTACTCCTCCGATAGGTCGCAGCCCCAGGCCTCGGCATGGCCGCCGGCCAGGCCCAGGGTGGCGACGATTTCAATCTCCGGCTGCTCGAAAGCCCGGCGCACCGCTGAGAGGTCGACGTCGACGCCCGCGCCTCGCTCGAACACCACCAGCCCGCCGATGCTCAGGTGGAGCTTGTCGAGGGCGAGCTCTGCGCCGCTGTAACCGAGCGCGCAGACAATGCGTCCCCAGTTGGGATCGCCTCCGTGCACGGCGGTCTTGACGAGGCTGGACGAGGCGACGGCGCGGGCCGCGGTCCTCGCCTCGGCGTCCGACTCCGCGCCCTGGACGCGGACCGCAATCATCCTGGTCGCGCCTTCACCGTCGCGCGCGATCGCACGCGCCAGCTCGCGGGCGACCTCCACGATCGCCCCTTCCAGCATCTCGGCTTCGACTGTGCCTCTGCGGATCACGGCGTTGCCGGCCGCGCCATTGGCGAGCACGAGGAACGTGTCGTTGGTCGAGCTGTCGCCGTCGACGGTGACCTGGTTGAAGCTGCGGTCGGCGACCGGCCGCGCCACCGTCGCCATCAGTCCCGGCTCGACCGCCGCGTCGGTGGTGATGTAGGCCAGCATCGTCGCCATGTTCGGATGGATCATCCCCGACCCCTTGCACATCCCGCCGATCCGTACCGGCCGGCCGCCGATCTCGATCTCCGCTTGTGCGGTCTTCGGCACCGTGTCCGTGGTCATGATCGCCTTGGCGGCGTCGATCCCGTGGTCGGGGCTCAGAACACCGGATGCCGAGGCTATCCCGGCCTTGACCGCATCCATCGGCAGGTAACGCCCGATCACGCCGGTCGTGCCCACCAGCACCTGGTCCGGGTCGAGGTCGAGCCGGTCGGCGGTCAGCTTCGCCATCTGCAGCGCGTCCTTGAATCCCTGCGCGCCGGTGCACGCATTGGCGTTGCCGGAGATGACCACGAAAGCCTGCACACGGTTGTGCTGCAGATGAAGCTCGTCGATCACCACGGACGCCGACTTGATCTTGTTGGTGGTGAAGACACCACCCGCATCGCAGGGATTGCTCGAGTAGACGATGCAGAGGTCGTCACGCTGCCCGGTAGGGATCGCGCTGGCGCCGGCGGTGAATGCCTTGATGCCGCAGGCAGCGGTGCCGGCGCGGAAGCCGCGCGCAAATGTCACGGCCACTGGATCGGCGCCTCCAGCGCCGTCTTGCGATCGAAACCGAAGGCGATGTTGAAGCACTCGACCCCCTGTCCCGACGCTCCCTTGACCAGGTTGTCGAGGGCTGCCGTCACCACTGCCTTGTCGTTCTGCGCCGCCACGTTGACGAGGCAGAGGTTGGAGTGGCTTGCCAGCTTGGTGGTCGGGCTCTGCGGGACGACCCGAGTGAAGGGCTGGCCGGCATAGAACTCGCGGTACGCGTCCTGAAGCTGGGCCAGCGAGCCCTTGAGGTCGAAGTAGCACGTGGCGAGGATGCCGCGGGTCATCGGCGCGAGGTGAGGCACGAACGTCACATGAAGTCCGTTGTCATGGAGCGCCGAAAGCTCCTGGGTCACCTCGGGCAGGTGGCGGTGGCCTTCGATCGCATACGCCCCTAGCGACTCGTTGACCTCGCTGAAGTGGACGCCGACCGACGGCGAGCGCCCGGCCCCGCTGACGCCCGACTTGGCGTCGACGATGATGTCCGAGCCGGCGAGCCCCGAGGCCACGGCGGGGGCGAGCGCGAGGATGGCGGCGGTCGAGAAGCAGCCGGGGACCGCGATCAACTCGGCCTTCTCCAGCTCCCGCTCGTGCAGCTCCGGCAGGCCGAACACCGCCCTGGCCAGCAGCGCCGGCGCCGGGTGCTCCTGCCGGTACCACCTCGGGTACTGGGCGGCGTCCTTGAGCCGGAAGTCGGCGCTCATGTCGACGACCCTGACCCCCGCCTCGAGCCAGCCGGCCGCCTTGGCGGCACCGACGTTGTGGGGCAGGCAGCTGAAGACGACGTCGATCCCGGCCGGCTCAGGTTCCGGTAAGAACTCGCCTTCCAGGTCCAGAAGCGGGAACACAGACACGTATGGCTTGCCTGCGAATGACCGCGAGGTGAGCTGTCGCAGCTCGACGCCGGGATGGCGCGCAAGCAGGTTGACCAGCGTGATGCCCGCGTACCCGTTGGCTCCGGCGACGGCGGCCTTCAGCTTCCGGCCCATGAACGCATGAGTATACAAAATAAGTGCATAAACATTCTCGCCTCCCCACCGTGTGGGGGGTATCTCGCCTCCCCACCGTGTGGGGGGTATCTCGCCTCCCCACCGTGTGGGGAGGCCGGGACCCGCTTGCGGGTCCCGGGTGGGGAGAGCGGGTCTTGGAGGCGCGCTCAGTCAGCTTCGTTGAAGAAGCACGACTCCGCCCCGGTGTGACACGCGGGACCGGCGGGCTTGACGCGAAGGAGCACGGTGTCGGCGTCGCAGTCGAGCCGGGTTTCGATCACCTCCATGCTGTTGCCGGAGGTGGCTCCCTTCTCCCACAGGCCGCGGGTGCGCGAATTGTAGGCGAGCATCAGCACCTTGCCGGTGGCAGCGTCCTGGACCACAGCCGGCACCAGGCCCTTGGAGAAGTCGGGTTTCATCGCCTGATCTCCAGCCCACGCGCCGCCAGTTCTTCCTTCACGGCGGCGATCGAAAGTTCGCGGAAGTGGAAGATCGTGGCCGCCAGTGCCGCCTCCGCCCCGCCCTTGGTGAGCGCGTCGTACATGTGTGCGGCGGTGCCGGCTCCACCCGACGCGATCACCGGCAGGCGCACCGCCGAGCTGACCGCGCCCAGGAGGGCCAGGTCGTAGCCGTCCTGCACCCCATCGTTGTCCATCGAGGTCAGCAGTATCTCCCCCGCTCCCAACTGCTCGCCGAGGACCGCCCATTCCACCGCATCTCGTCCGGTCGCGCGGCGGCCGCCGTGGCTGAAGACCTCCCAGCCGAGGCCGTTTGCCCGCTTCCTGGCGTCGATGGCCAGCACTACGCACTGAGATCCGAACACCTCGGCGCACCGCGTGATGAGCTCGGGTTCGGCGAGCGCAGCCGTGTTGACCGACACCTTGTCGGCGCCATGGGTCAGGAGCTCGGCCATGTCCTCCACGCTGCGCACGCCGCCGCCGACCGTGAGCGGGATGAAAACCTCGTCAGCAGTGCGCGCGACGGCGTCGAGCAGGATCGAGCGATTGTCTGACGATGCGGTGATGTCGAGGAAGACGACCTCGTCCGCCCCCTCGCGGTCGTACAGGGCCGCGAGCTCCGCGGGGTCGCCTGCATCACGAAGGTTCTGAAAGCGCACGCCCTTGACGACGCGGCCGTCGTCGACGTCGAGGCACGGGATGATTCTTTTCGCGGTCATCGCTTCCGCGCCTTCCAGATCTCTTCGCTCATCCGCAGAGCGCCACGAAGTTTTCGTACAGACGGAGGCCGTCCGGGCCGCTCTTCTCGGGATGGAACTGCGTGCCCATCACGTTGACGCGCGCCGCCGCCGCGGCAGGCGAGTGCTCGGTCGACGCGATCGCGTTTCGCGAACCTTCTGGCGTGTAGGAGTGCACGAAATAGAAATAGGCGCGGTCGGCAATGCCTTGCCACAGTGGCGAGACCTCGGTCTGCTCGAGACGCGACCAGCCGATGACCGGCAGCCGCCCGCTCCGTGTCACCTTGACCACGCGACCGTCGAGCAGCCCGAGGCCCTGGTGCCGGCCGTGCTCCATCGACTCCTCGAAGAGAAGCTGGTAGCCGAGGCACACGCCGAGCACGGGCTTCCCCTTCTTGGCCAGCTCTACCACCCTCCGCCCCAGGCCGCTTTCGGAGAGCTTCTCCAGCGCCGGCGCAAAGGCTCCGACCCCGGGCAGCACCATCCCGTCGGCGCGCTGCAGCTCGTCGCCGTCAGCGGTCAGCCTGGGCTCGGCGCCGACGTGGAGCAGCGCTCGCTCGACCGAGCGCAGGTTGCCGACCCCGTAGTCGACGATCGCGATCACCCCAGCAGGCCCTTCGAGGATGGGACCCCGCCGCCCTGCATCGTTATCGCCTCGCGCAGCGCCAGACCGAGCGCCTTGAAGGTCGCCTCAGAGATGTGGTGCCGGTTGCGCCCGCGGATGACGTCGACGTGAATCGTCGCCCCCAGGTGAATCGAAAGCGCTTTCCAGAATTCCTCCAGCACCTCGGACTCGAGCGTGCCGATGCGCCCGCGCAGTGGGACGTTGTATGACAGGTACGGACGCTTCCCGAGGTCGACGACCACGCGCGCAAGCGATTCGTCGAGGGGCGCGTACGCCGATGCGAAGCGCGTGATCCCGGCGCGATCTCCGAGCGCCTTCGAGAGCGCCTGGCCCAGCACGATGCCCGC
>WNFA01004431.1_pt1 | contig 11735 bp, 14 predicted proteins | sample 5400481 | NCBI WGS metagenome assembly WNFA01 (sample SAMN13153340, study PRJNA577476) | soil metagenome | isolation source: 120 cm saprolite under Douglas fir tree site 2 hole 1 replicate 2 | place: USA:California | collected 2015-04-18
ATTGGCCAGGCGGCGATCCGCAACCTGGTTCGAGTCGTCGACTTCCTCCCGGCGTTTTACGCGATCGGCATCGTCACCATGTTCAGCAACAGCCGCGCCAAGCGGCTCGGCGATTTTGCGGCCGGCACGCTGGTCGTCCGCGACCGGGAGCGCATCAGCCTCTACGACCTGGCCAGCACCGCACCGACGGCCACGCAGGAGCCCAAGCCCGCGTCGTCGATCTGGTCGACCCCCAGCACGGAGCCGTTAGCGGCAGGCGAGCCGTCGGCGGCCATCGACCGACCGCTGGACCCGGCCCTCCGCCGGCTGGTGGTCGCCTATGCGGCCCGGCGTGAGCTGCTGCCAGCCTATCGGCGCGAGGCTCTGGCCAGGAGCGCGGAATCGGCCCTACGCGCGGCGCTTCCGGATGTGGTCGCCACCGCTGGGCCCCTGGCGGCGCTCGATCAGCTTGCGGAGCGCGAGGGCATCTCTCCGCTGCGACCCGTCCACCGCAACGCCTCGGGTGCGATGACCTGGGGTGTGACGACCTTGATCTTTTTCTGGATGCCACTGATCGCGATTCCCACCGGCATCCTCTCGATCGTGTTCGGTGGCGATGCGGTGAAGGCCGTCCGCGCAGAGCCGCAGAAGTATCAGGGCGAAGACAAAGCCCGGACGGGGCGGCTGCTCGGTATCATCGGCCTGGCCATTTCGAGCCTTCTGTTGCTGATCATCATTCTCGCGATCATCTTTCAGAACGGTTAGAGGTGCTCACGCCCCGCGATGCCGGTTTCGACCGGGTGCCACCACTCGACCCGTCCCTCTCCGAGCTTCCAGCAGAGAAAGACCGTCTCGCCCTCACGGTGATGAAAGAAATCGATCAGGCCGATGGTGGGATCGCGCAGCACGATACCCCACTCCTGCAGCTGGCGCAGGTCCCGCTCGAGGGTCCTCGTCAGCTCGGATAGATGACGGGCGGGTAGGCCCCCTCCGTTGTGTGAGGCTTTCTCCCGCACCGCTGCCACGGTTTTATCCTTGGCCAGCTCTTCCTGGGTCGCCCGGATGCGCTCCAGCAGCGGCTTCAACCTCGGCACCAGCGCATTGGCCTCCTCGATGCTGTAGAACTTCTCCGGCATCGGCTCGGCTCAGGCGGCAGAGATGGGCGTCATGGCGCGCAGCCGGGCAACCATTGCCGGCAGCCGGTCCAGAACGAGGTCGATCTCGGTTTCCGTGTTGCCTTTGCCGACCGACAGCCTGAGACTGCCAAGCGCACGTTCCCGGGGATATCCGAGGGCGAGGATGACGTGACTCGGTTCGAGCGAGCCGGAGGTGCAGGCCGATCCCGATGAGGCGGCGAAGCCATCCATGTCCAGCTGGAGCAGCAGCGATTCACCTTCGACGCCCTGGAAGAGGAAGCTGGCGTGATGCGGAAGGCGGTTCACGGGGTGTCCGGTGAGCTCGGCTCCCGGGATACGGCCGAGCACGCCCTCGATCAGCCGGTCGCGCAACATCGTCAGGTGCGCCGTGTTCTTCGCCATGTCACGCTGCGCGATGCCGATGGCCTTCGCCAGCCCGACGATGCCGGCGACGTTCTCCGTGCCGGCGCGGCGGTTGCGTTCGTGCCCACCCCCCAGCATCTGCGGTAAAAGCCGCACGCCCGAGCGAACCACCAGGCAGCCCACGCCCTTCGGGCCGTGCAGTTTGTGGGCCGACATCGAAAGCAGGTCGACGCCCAGTTCATCGACACGGGTCGGGATCTTTCCGGTGGACTGCACCGCGTCGGTGTGGAAGTACGCGGTGCTCCGCTCGCGGGTGACCGCGACCAATTCGCGGATCGGCTCGATGGTGCCGATCTCGTTGTTCGCATGCATGATGCTGACCAGGATCGTGTCGGGCCGGAGTGATCGGCGCAGGTCGGCGGGATCGACCAGCCCGTCCCGATCGACGGGCAGCCGCGTCACCTCGAAGCCGCCCTGCTCGAGCGCGTCCGCCGAGCGGAGCACGGCATCGTGCTCGATCGTGGATGTGATCACGTGCCGGCCGCGGTCGGCGTTCCGCTGCGCGATCCCCTGGAAGGCGAAGTTGTCGCCCTCCGTACCGCCGGAGGTGAAGATGACTTCCTTGGCCGCGACGCCGTAAAAAGCGGCCACCTCATCCCGCGCCTGGTCGATCGCCTGGCGGGCGCGCTGTCCGAGCCCGTAGACGCTGGACGCGTTGCCGAACTCATCGGTGAGGTAGGGCATCATCGCCTGGAGCACCTCGGGGTCGAGGGGCGTGGTCGCGGAATGGTCGAGGTACACCATCGGCATCATTCTATGGCGGGTCGCGAGAGTGCTACGAGGACGCCGGGCGAAAGGGGCGCCCGCGGGTCAGCTCTTTCAGGGAGCCGCTGAACGCCTTCATGTACTCGTGGACGTCGATCATCTCATCGGTGCTGATCGGACCTTCCTCGGCGGCTTTGGGGAGGCCATCAGGATGCTTGGCCTTCTTGAGCAAGAGGACCGCGACAAAGCTGACCCCGCAGTTGGCGCAGGTCACCTCGACCGTGCAGTGGCCGTCGGCCTCGTTGAGCAACTTGACCTGGCAGTCGGCCAGCGCCTGGGAGCACGCCAGGCACTTGTAGTACTTGGCTCGCTCCTTGATCAGGGCTATCAGGTTCACTGCTGTCCACTATAGATGGCGCTCCGGCGCTGGGCCAAGCGTCCGTATCGAGCGGTCAAGCCGCGAGCCGGTAGATCCGGATCTGTGGGCCGGGCCTGACCCAGCCTTCATATCCCGCGAGGGGCACATAGTAGGTGTCGATCGGGTCGAAGACACTGTCCGGACATCCGTTCGTCGGTGAGAAGCTCGCCAGCGGCGGTCCCTGCGCACGCAACGTCTGCTCGAGGGGGCTGAGCGCCTGGCAGCCGGTCCCGGGCGTTTCGTAGCCAATGACCACGTAGACAATCCCCTCCTTGCGAAAGCTGTTGAGCGATGTCAGCTGGAGGTCGTCGCGCGTCAGCTCACGGATCGTGTACTGGGTCTCCAGCCGGCTGTCGAGGAAGGATGCGATGTATGGATCCGTCGCCCCGTGGCTGTGTTCGCCGCTGTCGATCATCGCCTGGTCGTGGGCCGGACCGGCCATGTACGGCACCGCGGCCCTGCCGCCGGCGGGCACGTGTTGCGCCAGCCAGTCGAAGGCGAGGGTGCGTGTGTCGGTCTCCTGGATCAGGAGGTCGTAACGCACGTCGTGACCGAGCGGCGCCACCGCAATCAACACCAACGCCGCGGCCAGCGCCAGCCGCCGCGCTCGACCCCGCGCGGTCAGATCGACCAGCGCGGCGAGGGCACGACCGCCGAGCAGCAAGAGCGGCGGAATCATCGGGTCGGCATAGCGAAGGAAGACCGAGCGGCCGGCGCCAATCAAGAGGAAATAGACCAGCAGGAAGGTCAGGATGATCACGTCGGCCGGCTGCCGTCGCCAGGCGGCGTAGGCAACACCGATGACGGCCAGCAGCACGAGCACGGGATCGATGCCATACCACAGCGCGAGGCTCAACTGGACCCAACCGATCGATGGCGCGGTCGCCCGTCCCAGGTGTTGAAAGATGTAGCCGATGCCATGCGCGGTCTTCCCCGGATCGAGCACCAGGAAGGGAGAGCTGAGCGCCAGCGTGACGATACCGACGACGCCAATCAGCGCCAGCCGTCCCAGCAGCCGCGGCCACCGGATGAGCTCCGCGCGGGCCCGCAGTGTTTGAGCGGCGGCAATCCCGGCGAAAACGAGGGCCCCGTTGTACTTCAGGCTCGCGGCCACCCCCAGCGCGATCCCGTTGATCAGCAGCGGCCGCGCGCCGCGCGCGTGCATCGTCCGATACGCGATGTACAGCGCGGCGACACAGGCGAGCGTCAGCGGGATGTCGAGTGTCCCGAAGTGGCTGTCGCGGACATGGAGGAAAGCGACCGCCAGCGCGGCGGCGGCGAAGAACCCTGCCAGCCATCCATACGCACGGCGCCCGAAGTCGAAGACGAGCAACACGGTGAGACTGCCGAGCAGCGCGTCGAGGACACGCACTCCGAGATACCCCGACGCCGGGTCGGAGACCAACCCCAGCAGACGCCACGGCGCCAGCCAGGCCGCCGCGACATAGAAGTAGAGGTGGGGCCAGTCGGCGAAATGCGGGTTCAGGACTCCATGGAGGATGCCCATCGCCCGGCCGACGGTGACATCTTCGTCCGGTCGATAGAGGGCCGGCAGCCCGTAGTTGATCCCCCAGAGCCGCAGCCCGGCGGCGACAACGAATAATCCGGCGACCGCGCCGGCGGCAAAACGGGGCGGGCGGTCCGGGCTAGCTGCCGACGAGGTCCGGCCGGGTGGGGCCGTAGAGATCGACCGGCACGGGCGTGGGCTCGTGCTTCTTGGCCTCGAGCTTCTTCACCGCGTCGATGGCGGCGGTGGTCGCATCGCCGACGGCGGTCGTGATCTGCCGTGTCAGCTGCGAGCGCACGTCGCCGGCGGCGTAGATGCCGGGCAGGCTCGTCTGCATCGTCTGGTCCGTCACCAGGAAGCCGAGCGGGTCATGCTCGACGTGCTCCCGATGGTCGAAGAACTGGACGTTCGGTTGAAAGCCGATGAAGACGAAAAGACCGGTGACCTTCAGCGGCCGGGTCTGGCCCGTGACCACGTCCTTCAGGGTGATTTCCTTGACCTGGCCATCGTCACCCTTGACCTCGGTGACGATCGTGTTGGTGATCAGCTCGACCTTGGGATGCTTGCGTGCCGCCTCGACCAGAATGGCCTGGGCCCGGAACTGCTCGCGCCGGTGGATGATGTAGACCTTCTTCGCGAAGCGGGTCAGAAACACGCCCTCCTCGAGCGCGGCATCACCGCCTCCGACCACCGCGACCTCCTCTTCCTTGAAGAAGGCGCCATCGCAGACGGCGCACTGCGAGACACCGCGACCCTGGAACTCGCTCTCGCCCGGGATGCCGAGCTTCAGCGGCTCGCCCCCGGCAGTGAGGATCACGTAGTCGGCAACGTACTCGCCATCTTCGGTCTGCACGACCTGCTTGTCGCCGCGACGGTGGATGCCGGTGACACGGACGGTCTCCAGGTCGACACCGAACTTGACGGCTTGGTCGGCCATCCGCTGGGCCAGCTCCGGTCCGGTGATGTGGTCGAAGCCCGGGTAGTCTTCGATCGCCTCGGTGTTGAGCAGCTGGCCGCCCGGCGCGCCTCGCTCCAGCACCACGGTTTTGACCCGCGCTCGTCCGGCGTACAGGGCGGCGGTCAAGCCGGCCGGCCCAGCGCCGATGATGACCACGTCGTACTGGCGTTCTTTTTCCATCGCTTGAGAAGCTCCCATGTTATCTAAGCCTTATCCCAACTCCAGTATTCCCAAATTGGCCTCTCCTGAACGAGTCTGGCCGCAGCGTCGCGCGACGTAACCCCGGGCGGTATATAACTGCGGAAGTGGATGCCTGAGGACCATAAGACCGGCGCCGCGGTGTTCGCTTCCTCCGGAAAGGTCGTGGCCCTTCCGCAGACCGACGCGACGCATGACCAGGACCATCTCACCTGGGCGTATCAGACGCATGTCACAGCCATCTATCAGTACATCTACAGCCGGGTCGGTAACCGCCCTGACGCCGAGGACCTCACCGCCCAGGTCTTCATGAAGGCGATTAGCGGTATGCGCAGCGATGTCTCGGTCCCCGAGCTGCGCAGCTGGCTGTACCGGGTCGCCCAGACGACCCTCGCCGACCACTGGCGGGAGTATTACGCCGAGGATGCAGGCGAACTGGACGACGACGTGACCCACGCACCGGCACCCCGGGAGAATCCGGAAGCCGTGCTGCGCGTGGACTCCCTGCTCGCCACGCTCCCCGAAAGTTACCGCCGGGTGCTGGAGCTCCGCTTCTTGCGCGGCTACTCCGTGCGCGAGACGGCGCAGGAGCTCAACCTCAGCGAGACGAACGTCAAGGTGCTGCAGTTCCGGGCGCTCAACCGCGCCGGGCGGGAACGCGGGAGGGCCACGTGAACGACGATCCCGAGCAGCTCGACCGGCACGTCGAGGACCTGCTGCAGGACCGCCGGCCCGAGCGCACGCCGCTCGGCGATGAGGCCGCGCTTCGCGCCCGGCAAACCGCCGCCACGCTCCGGGCCGCCAAGCCGGGAGCGGGGCTGCCGTCGAAGGAGTTTCTGGAGCGAATGCAGGGCTCGATCCGCGAATCGGTAGGAGAGCGGTCGGCGCGGCCGCAACCAGCGGCGCGCCCCAGTCGCCGGTCGCTGCTGTTGACGGGCGCGGCCGGCATCGCCGCCGGGGTGGCGGCCGCCGTCGGTATCGACCGCCTGGCCAAGTCGCCGGCTCTCCCACCCGGCCAGCAGCTGGTTGAAAACGGGAGCTGGAAGGCGGTCAAAGCTCTGACCGAGCTTCCGGAGGGCACACCGGTCGCCTTCCGATCCGGCGGCATCGAGGGCTTTCTCATCCGGCAGGGGCAGGACGTCAGGGGATTGTCCGCGGTCTGCACCCACATGGGATGCATCCTCAATTACAGCAAGTTCCGCGACCAGTTCGAGTGCCCATGCCACGGGGCGACCTTCCAGACGAATGGAAAGCCAACGGACCAATACGAGACGCCGCTTCCGCGGCTGCCAGTCTTGCAGGTTCGGATCCAGCGCGGGCAGGTCGAGGTCTACACCGTCTAGCCGTAACCGCCGCCCGTACGAACAAACATGAGATTGGTACGAGCGACCATAGTCGGCGCGGGCCTGGCCCTGTTGCTCGCCGCGTGTGGCAGTACAACCAGCGGCCCCGCGACAACGGCAGCACCGTCGCCCTCGCCCTCGGCAACCCCAACCCCGCCACCGACCCCATCGCCGGCCGCTGGACCGGTCGTGCTGGCGCAAAGCGTCGGCACAATGGGGACCATCCTGGTCGCGGCGTCCAACAGCCACACGGTCTACACCTTCAATAGCGATAGCCCGGGCGCCAGCAAGTGCAACGGCGGCTGCGCAACAACCTGGCCACCGCTCACTATTGCCAGTGGGGTGACGCCAACCGGCGGCCCTGGTGTGACCGGTCAATTGGGAACCATCACCCGCGGCGACGGCTCGGTCCAGGTGACCTACAAGGGCTTGCCACTTTATTTCTTCCACAGCGACACGAAGCCCGGCGACACGATGGGCAACTACACGGGCTGGAGCCTGGTCAAGCCCTAGCGGAGCCGGGCCGCACGCAACGCGAGGTAGCGTTGCTCGGGCAGGCTCGCGGTCATCTTCGCCGCGCGGAGGTAGGACTCCCGCGCAGCCACAGTGTCACCCGCGCGCTCGAGCAGGTGCGCCCGCACCGCGTCGAGGCGGTGCGTGTGTGTCATCCAGTCGTCCGCCTCGAGCGTGCCAAGCAGGGCGAGCCCGGCCTTCGGGCCGTGCACCATGGCCAGTGCGACCGCGCGGCTGAGCGTGACCATTGGTCCGGGGGCCACCTGGGCGAGCACCTCGTATAGCGCGAGGATCTGCGGCCAGTCCGTCTGCTCCGCGGTCGGGGCCTCGTCGTGGACCGCGGCGATCGCCGCCTGCAGCTGGTATGGACCGACCGGGACCGTGCCAAGAGTCCTCGTCACGAGCGCCACTCCCTCGGCGATCGCGGCGGCGTCCCAGAGCTCCCGCCGTTGCTCCTCGAGCGGCACGATCGACCCGTCGGCGTCGGTGCGGGCCGCGCGGCGGGCGTCGGTCAGCAACATCAGCGCGAGGAGTCCAGCGACTTCGCCCTCGCCCGGTACGAGGCGATGCAGCAAACGCACCAGCCGAATGGCCTCGGTGCTTAGGTCGACGCGGTGCAGCGCAGACCCCGAGCTAGCGGTGTACCCCTCGTTGAAGACCAGGTACAGAACGTGCAGGACCACGCCGAGCCGTTCGGCGCGCTCTTGCTCCGCCGGCAGTACGAACCGGGCGCCGGCGCTCCTGATACGCTGCTTGGCCCTGCTAATGCGTTGCGCCATTGTGGCCTCGGGAACCAGAAATGCGGCAGCGATCTCGGCAGTCGTAAGCCCGCCGACGGCCCGCAGCGTCAGCGCGAGCTGCGACGGAGCCGCCAGCGCGGGGTGGCAGCACAAGAAAAGCAGCGTCAGCGTGTCGTCCTCGTCGGCTGGCCGATAGCCGGCGCCCTGGGAATCGGCGGCCGGCTCCAGCGCGGCCACGATGTCCTCGCGGCGGCGCCGGGCGCTCTCGCTGCGCCACTCGTCGACGAGCGACCGGCCGGCCACAGTCAACAGCCAGGACCGGGGCCGGTCGGGCACCCCATCGGTCGGCCACTGCAACGCCGCCGCGAGCAGCGCCTCCTGCACGGCGTCTTCGCACGCATCGAACTGGCCGTTCTGGCGCACCAGTGTACTCACGACCTGCGGGGCGAGCTCCCGCAGCAGGTTCTCAATCCGGCGTTCCGTCTTCACCGTGCATGATCTGCCGCACCTCCATGGGGAACTCGATGAACGCCACTACTCGAGACGCGATCTCGATCGCTCGGTCCTCACTCGCATCGACGATCCAGTAACCGGCCAGCGACTCTTTGACCTCAGCGAACGGCCCGTCCGTTGGCACCGGGACACCGTTCTGGAAACGGACCGTCTTCGCCTGGCTCGGGTCCGCCAGCCCCTGACTCGCCACCAGCTCGCCGGCCTCCCTCAGTTCGCCGTCCACCTTCATCATGAACGCGTGCATGTTCGTGATCCACTCTGGCGTCCGGTTGTCCAGGCTCGCGCCCAAACCACCGAACATCATGATCATGTACTTCACCTTCTCTCCTCCTTTTGGAAGCGTGATTGCGGTCTCGCGACCGGCGCCCAGGGCGGGCGCTCATTCCTTAGTCGGAGCGGTCGCCCGATTCTCGACACGCCTCTCCCCCATTCGGCCATCGCTCACCTAAAGAGATGGGCCGATCCACACCGGCTGGAGTCTGGTCAAACCGTAGTCGACTCCCGCTGCAGGAGTCTTTCGAATCCGTCCAGGAGTAGATCGAGCGCGAACTCGAACTCGTACTGATCGTCGCAACCTTGGCCGACCACCGACTCGCCTTCGTGGGAGGCCGCCATGGCGATCGCCAGGACGTTGGGAAACTTCGGTCCCATCTCGCGGAGCATGACCGCCTGCATTTGCGGATCGGTGGTTCGTGAGTCGGTGAAGAGCTCCTGGGTGAACCCCAAGACGCGGCTGCCGATGGTATGTATCACGTGATGGGTGAGATTGACCGAGAAGCCGCCCGTCCGGAATAGTCCGATCATCGAATCCATGTACGCCAGCACCACCGGTGTGGGGTTCTTCTTCGACTCGATCACGCGAGACGCCCAGGGGTGGCGTAGCAGCGCGCGTCGCGCGGAGAGGATCCTCTGCCGGACTGCGCTCTTCCACCCCGCTCCGGCGACGGGTGGATCGATCTCGCCAACAACCAGATCGATCATTCCGTCGAGGAGATCTTCCTTACTGGCCACATGCTTGTAGAGGGCCATCGGGACGACCCCCAGCTCTTCGGCGAGCCTCCGCATGCTGAGCGGCTCGATGCCGGCCTCGTCGGCAACGGCGACGGCGGCGCCCAGCACGCGGCCCCGGCTCAGGGGAACCCGGCGCGGAGCCTCGATCTTTTGAGCCAACTCTCTATTTCCTCTTGACAAGTGTACGACGTACACCTACCCTGTGCAGTAGGGTGTACGCCGTACACCCTGGTGGCGGACGCAGGTTGCTGCCCGGGGCGGGCGAAGAGGAGGAACGAATGAAGGCGATTGCATACGAGGAATACGGCTCAGCCGATGTTCTCAAGCTCAAGGATGTTCGTAAACCCGAGGTCGAGGCTGACAGGGTTCTTGTTCGGGTTCGCGCGGCTTCCGCGAATCCCTACGACTGGCACTTTATGAGGGGCGTCCCCTACATCGCCCGCCTGATGGCAACAGGATTGCGCAAGCCGAAGCACTCACTGCTCGGCAGCGACGTGGCGGGGGAGGTAGAGGCGGTCGGCGACGCCGTAACACGGTTCCGACCAGGCGACGAGGTCTTCGGTTTTGTCGGGTCGGGCGGCTTCGCGGAGTATGTATCGGCCCCGGAAAAGGTCCTGGCGTTGAAGCCCGCCAACCTGAGCTTCGAGCAAGCGGCGACCGTCCCTCTTGCGGCGGTGACCGCGCTGCAAGGCCTTCGTGATCCCGGAGAGATCCGGTCCGGGCAGAAGGTCCTGATCGTCGGTGCGTCGGGAGGGGTCGGGACGTTTGCCGTGCAGATCGCCAAGTGGTACGGCGCGGAGGTGACGGGAGTGTGCAGCACCGGGAACCTGGAAATGGTCCGCTCGATCGGCGCCGACCACGTCATCGACTACACCCAAGAGGACTTCACCCGGAATGGTCAACAGTACGACCTGATCTTTCAGCTTGCGGGCACCACCTCCCCGGCTGCCTGCCGGCGCGCCCTCACCCCTCAGGGAAGGCTCGTCCTCAGCAGCGGTGACTCCCCCGGTCGCATCATCGGGCCGGTCGGCCGGATCCTCAAGGCGGTTCTGTTGTCGCCATTCGTCGGGCAGACGCTGCGTCCGCTTGTCGCCAAGTCGAGCATCGATGACCTGCAGTTCCTACGGGAACAGATTGAGGCCGGCAAGATCACACCGGTCATCGACCGGACGTACCCGCTGAGCGAATCAGCCGACGCGATCCGCTATCTCGAAACCGGCCATGCTCGAGGAAAGGTCGTCATATCCGTCTCGGCTAACGGCGAAGTCAAAGGGAGCCAACCATCGACGCAGTAGCCCAGAACGAAGTCGAGATGACTTCAACGTTCCCCATCCTTGTGGCCGGCCTCTAGGAATCGGTAAACGTCCTCGACGGAGCCAGCGCGTGGGTACCAGATGGTACGCTCGCCCCAGTCCATCCGGAGGGGTACTTCATGGCTCGGATCGCCTGGATCGAAGACGACGACGCATCCGGTGAGATCGCAGACCTCTACCGTGAGCTGAAGAAAACATCGATGAGGGGAAACGTCCCCGACATCCTGCGGACGATGAGCCTACGACCCGACTTCTTGCGTTCCATCGATCAGGCGAGCCTGCTGCACTTCACCGACGGTGCGCTTAGCCGAGCTGAGCACGAAATGATCGCGTCCTACGTCTCGGCGCTCAACCGCTGCCACTACTGACTCAGCAGCCATGCCTGGTTCCTGCAGTTGCAGGGAGAGCAGTACTCGCAAGCGGCGGCGGCCCTACGCGACGGGGATCTCGATGCCGCCGACCTGACGCCGAAACATCGACTGCTCCTGGAATTCGTCGAGACGCTCACCCGGTACGCGTATCGCATTACCGACGAGCAGGTCCAGCGGCTTCGCCAGGCCGGCTGGACCGACGCCCAGATCGCCGAAGCCGTTTACGACGGCGCGCTCTTCAACCTCTTCGTGCGCCTTGCCGACGCCTTCGACATCCATCCCGACCCGTCGTACGATGCCGCGGGCGTTCCCGGGGTCCTCAGCCAACCCGACGGGACTGACTCCTAGCCGCGAGCCGGATTGTCGGCCGCGGGCCGCTACTGCACCGTGGCGCTGTCCAGCAGCTGGGCAACCACTGGCGAGCTCGGCTCGTCCAGCAGGAAGATGAAGCCGTAGTAACTGGTGGTCGTGGTGATCCTGACCTCGTGGACCAGCGCCGGACAGCCGCCGCTGGCCAGCCTAGTGCTGAATAAGCGGTCGGTGGCTGGAAGGTCGCCGACAAGTGTCTGCTCACTGGAACGCTCGGTCCAGGTGGACCGGGGGGGCA
>WNFA01004432.1_pt1 | contig 11734 bp, 9 predicted proteins | sample 5400481 | NCBI WGS metagenome assembly WNFA01 (sample SAMN13153340, study PRJNA577476) | soil metagenome | isolation source: 120 cm saprolite under Douglas fir tree site 2 hole 1 replicate 2 | place: USA:California | collected 2015-04-18
CTGGACAAAAGGATGGCCGTTGGGGTCCGTACCTTTGACGATGACGCGGAAAGTCTTGGGGATGCGAGCCTTCTTGCGACTCTTTTTCCAAAAGTCGGAGATGGGCTTCTTGAAGGCCAAACCGACTCGAGTTTCACGGTCGGAGTAGGAGTCGAGGTAGACGACGCGGACTTCCTGCTCCTGGCGGCTGCTTTTGTGGATGAGAAAAACGGTGTCGCCCAATGCGAGTTTGGTTTTTAGAGAGACGAGGGCACCACTGGGATTGACGATGACCGTCTGGGTATCTTCGTGGAAAGCGCCAGCTTTGCCAGCAAAACCGTAAATCACGACCGGTACGCGCATGTAGATGCGCTGACCGGAGCGCGGAGTTTTCTTTACGGGGGTGGCCGGAAAGGGAAGGGCAGAAGACGCCGGCGTATTTTGCGAGGGCCGAGGATCATCGAGGGGTGCTACCTCCATGACTTCCTGGGGAATTCCTTTCTGCACGCCGTGTTCTCGGCACTTGAAGTCCCAAGTCTGCTGGAGGATCTGTTCAAAGGATTCCTCGCGGTTCGCAACGGTGACCCAGGAGTCGCTGTCCCCGCGAGGACACCTGAGCCGGATGGCGAAGTTCCTAGGCATGAGAGTTCCCTACGCATTGTGATGATACCTGTTTGCCGCGAGTCCTGCGGCGGGCCACGGGTAGGCTTCCCTCGAAAAGTAAACGGCGGGAGGAGTAAGAGGGCCGAGCGTTTTGTTAATGCCGGCTGTAACCTTTGCCGGACTGCGGACTCGTATGAGGCGAACGGGATGAGAGGGCGGAGGAATCGCCTTCCAAAACTCAACGTAGAGGAGAGATTCGAATGGTTCGGACGATCAAGGCAGGTTTGGCATTCACGGCGCTGGCCGGGGCGTTTTTGCTCCAGCCATCGGTGCACGTGCAAGACAGCATGAAACAAGACACCATGAAGCAAGACGACATGAAGCATGAAAAAATGCAAGACGACAAGATGATGCACGACGGCAAGGCAAAGGCGCTGGAGACGGGCAAATTCCACGGCAAGGTGCACGCCACTTCGGGCCGCGCGACGGTGTATCAAGAGGCGGACGGGAATCTGGTGCTGCGGCTGACCAATTTCAAGACTTCGAACGGGCCGGATGTGCACGTGATCCTGGTGGCGACGAAGGACGCGATGGATGATGCGAACTTCCTGAAAGACAATACGGAAAAGGTGGAGCTGGGGAAACTGAAGGGGAATGAAGGCGACCAGAATTACGAAATTCCCGCGGGAACGGACCTGACAAAGTTCCGGACGGTTTCGATCTACTGCGAGCGGTTCAACGCGAACTTCGGGGCGGCGCCGCTGGAAAAGTTCTAAGGATTCGAAAGGGAGAGAGGGAAAATCGGGCAGGTCATACTGCCCAATTTTCTTCTTGAAAGAAAAACGATGAATACGAATAGAGATTCGTGGTTGTCACGCAACAGGTGGATTCTAATCGTGACCGGGGTTCCGGTTCTTGCAGGTGCCTGGTGGGCGTTCCGGCCGGAGAAGCTGTTCATCAATCAGAAAGTGAATGAGGCGGCGCCGGCGGCTTTGAGTGCGGAGCCGGAAGCACTGTACACAGGAAAGCTGGAAGGGAAGGTTCACCAGACGAGCGGGCGTGCGACGATTTACAAATCCGCGGATGGCAAGGAATACTTGCGGCTTTCGGATTTCACGACTTCGAACGGGCCGGACGTGCATGTGCTGTTGGTGCGTGCGGAGGACAAGGCGCTTGATCAGAAGATTGTGAAAGGTGATTTTGATAACGTGGAACTTGGAACGTTGCAGGGGAATCAGGGCGATCAGAATTATGATTTGCCGCGGAGCGTGGATTTGAACAAGTATCAAGCGGTGGCGATTTACTGCGAAAGATTCCACGCGATTTTTGGAGTGGCGAGGCTGGAGAAGTTTTAAGATAAAAAGCGGGCGGCCACTGTCTGTCATGCAAATGATTGATACAAATGAGGCGGGGCTGATCGCGCGGATAGTGGCGGGCGAGAAGGAACTGTTTCATGAGCTGATCCGGCCGTATGAGCGGATGGTGTATCTGACGCTGTTTGCCATTGTTAAAAATGAGACCGAGGCAGAGGATGGCGCGCAAGAGACGGTGATCAGCGCTTACCGTCATCTAGCTTCGTTTCGGGGGGATGCAAAGTTCAGCACCTGGCTAACGACCATCGCGATCAATGAAGGGCGAAAACGACTGAGAAAGGCGAAGGAGGCGGCGGAGAATTCGATCGAGGAAGAGGAAGAAAGTCATGAAGGCGATTACACTCCGGCGCCGCTGACGGACTGGCGGGAGATTCCGCTGGAGGCGCTGGAACGGAAGGAACTGAGGGAAGCGCTGCGAGTGGCGGTGGCGGAATTGCCGGACATCTACCGGCAAGTTTTTGTCTTGAGAGACCTGGAAGAGCAAAACATCGAGGAAACAGCTCAGGCGCTGGGAATCAATCCTGGCGCGGTGAAAGTACGGCTGCACCGCGCGCGAATGATGCTGCAAAAACGACTGGTACCGTTCCTAAAAACGACGGCTCCGGCACGCAGGTTGTTCTTCGGGAGAGCACTATGAAACTGGATTGCAAACACGTGTGGGAACACATCTCGGAGTACATCGACAAGACGGTTGATGCCGAACTGCGCAAAGAGATCGAGCTGCATCTGGAACACTGCGAAATCTGCTCGGCGATACTGGATTCGACTCGGAATATTCTGATCTTGACGGCAGACGACAGGACGTTTGAACTACCCGTGGGGTACAGCAAGAGATTGCATGAGCGGCTGAAGGATGAGATTGAGAAGACGAAACAGGAGCCGCCGGTGAGCGGGCAGAAATAGGGAATGCTCAGCGGCCGGCGAACAGGATGCGATGAGCGACAAACTCGGCGGCGAGCAACAAAAGGGTGAGGACAGACAGAGTGAATTGCAACCATTCGGACGCTAACTTTTGCTTCGGCACGGGGGATTGACGCCAGGATGAAGCGGGGCGCCTCCGTAGCCTCCAGACTTGCCAAAGAACAACGAGATTCAGGACAGAGCCAACCAAAGCAAGAAGCATCATGGGGATGCGAATTGCGGCGATGTGCATACGGTCGGCCAGCTTCAACGCGCCAGAAGCAGCGGCAAAAGCGCCAACTCCTATCAAAAGGCGGACACCATTGAGCGCGATAAAGGCGCTGCAGACGCTTTGCAGGATCGCAAAGAGAAACGCCGACCAGTTGATGAGTCTGGGGTTGACGGGCGACATACTTGCGGCGGAAACGGCAGGATCGAGCTTTGAGGGATCAGGCGATTCCTGTATCCGTTCCGTTGTGGGCGAACTCATGGGGCCTCGTCAGGACTGCGGACACCATTTTAGATAGATAGCGGCGAGGGGTGGAAGGGTGAGAACGAGGGATCGCGGGCGGCCCTGGGCGGGCTGGTCGGCGGATTGCTGGCCGCCCATGTTGCCGACGTTTGAGCCGCCGTAGAGGGCGGCGTCGGTGTTCATGATTTCGCGGTAGAGACCGGGATTGGGGACGCCCAGGCGATAGCCTTCACGGACCACCGGCGTGGCGTTCATGATGGCCACGATGAGGTCTTCAGAGTTTTTGCCACGGCGGATGAAAGTGAGAACGCTGTTGTCGGCGTCATTGGCGTCGATCCATTCGAAGCCATGCCAGTCGAAATCGACTTGATGAAGGGCCGGCTCGGCGGCATAAAGATGATTGAGGTCGTTGACGAGGCGCTGGATACCGCGGTGGGAATCGTGCTGGAGGAGATGCCAGTCAAGGCTGTGGGCTTCGCTCCATTCGGGACGCTGGGCGAATTCCTGACCCATGAAGAGGAGCTTCTTACCCGGGTGAGCCCACTGATAGGCGTAGAGGAGGCGGAGATTGGCGAATTGCTGCCACAAGTCGCCGGGCATTTTGTGGAGGAGCGAATTTTTGCCGTGGACGACTTCGTCGTGGGAGAAAGGAAGAAGGAAATTTTCAGTGAAGGCGTAAAGGAGCGAGAACGTGAGCTTGTTGTGTTCGTATTTGCGGTGGACGGGGTCGTGGGAAAAATATCTTAGCGTGTCGTTCATCCAGCCCATGTTCCATTTGAAGCTGAAACCGAGACCGCCAAGATAAATGGGGCGTGAGACGGCGGGCCAGGAAGTGGATTCCTCGGCGATGGTGAGGACGCCGGGGAACTTGCCGTGAGCCACCTCGTTCATGCGCTTGATGAAATCGATAGCGTGAAGATTCTCGCGACCGCCGAATTGATTGGGAATCCACTCGCCGGGCTTGCGGGAGTAGTCGAGGTAGAGCATGGAGGCGACGGCGTCCACGCGGAGTCCGTCGATGTGGTACTTGTCGAGCCAGAAGAGGGCGTTGGAGATGAGATAGTTTTGAACTTCGTTGCGGCCGTAATTGTAGACGAGTGTGCCCCAATCGGGATGCGCGCCTTGGCGCGGATCGGAGTGTTCGTAGAGATGCGTGCCGTCGAACTGGGCAAGGCCGTGAGTGTCGCGCGGGAAATGCGCAGGCGTCCAATCGAGAATGACACCGAGGCCGGCCTGGTGACAGCGATCGACAAATTCCATGAATTCGGCGGGAGTGCCGTAGCGGCTGGTGGCGGCAAAGTAGCCGAGAGTTTGGTAGCCCCAGGAACCGTCGAAGGGATGCTCCATGATGGGGAGCAGCTCGATGTGCGTGTAGCCGAGATCCTTGGCATAGGGGATGAGCTGGTCGCCTAGCTCGTGGTAATTGAGCCAACGATTGTGATCTTCAGGGACGCGGCGCCAGGAACCGAGATGGACTTCGTAGACGGCGATAGGCGATTCGAACCAGTTTTTTTGCGCGCGGTGGGAGATCCAATCGGCGTCGGTCCATTTATGGTGATCGAGACTGGCGACGACGGAGCCGGTATTGGGGCGGAGTTCAGAGCGGAAGGCGTAGGGATCGGCTTTAAGGGGGAGAATGTTGCCGCTCGAGCCGCCGATTTCATATTTGTAGATGGCGCCTTCGGTGAGCTCAGGGACGAAAATTTCCCAGAGACCGGAGGAGCCGCGGGCGCGCATGGGATGGACGCGGCCGTCCCAGCGATTGAAGTCGCCCACGACGCTGACACGCCGTGCGCTGGGAGCCCAAACGGCGAAATGAACGCCGCGGACGCCTTCGAGTGTGATCACGTGGGCGCCGAGTTTTTCGTAAGTGTCGTAATGGCGGCCCTCGCCCATCAGATACAGATCGAACTCGCTGAGCACAACGGGAAAGGCATAGGGATCGAATATCTCGAAGGACTCGCCGAAGTGCGTGCGTCCCTGAATCTTGTAACTGCCCGGAGTGGGCGGAGCGGATTGGTTTGAAGGCCAGCTAGCTTCGAAGAAGCCTTCGGGGCGAAGTTTAACGGCGTCGGTGACTTTTGCAGAAGGGAGGGTGGCGCCTTCAATGGCGGGAGGCCGTAAAGAGATGGAAGCTTCAGCCGCCCAAGGAAGGAAAAAACGGACAGCCCAGTTGCCTTCCGTAGGATGCGGACCCATGAGGGCAAAGGGATCGGCGTGGCGCGCAGCGAGGAAAGCGTCGATCTGGGCGTCGAAGCGCGGATCGCGGGACGCGATCGGTGCCGTGCGTTTCATGGATGGACGCTGCTCAGCCAAGTTGACGGTCTCCGAGACGTATAGCAAGCGCGGGATGGATCGATGAGCTTAGCGCGAAACCTGACCCACGTCCCTTGCATTCTAGGGCGTTAGGGGGACAAAAGCCAAACGATCCGTGATGGAGCTGCCAGTGCGAGAGTCGCAAGACCAAGCCGTGGTGGGTTCCGAGAACGCGCGGCATTGGCAGGCGTAGATCGAAGTCCGTGCTACCTGGATGGAGATGCTTGCGGGCGCCTATCGTACGGGTTAGAGTGCGAGGTGATCACCCAACTTCCGAAGGGATGCAGAGTTTAAAGGAATTAAAAAAGGAGCACGCCAAGACGATGCCGATTTTTCCCCGACTGCGCGTTTTCCTATTTGTCCTTAACGGAGCGGCAATGCTGATGACCGGTCAAGTGAGCGAAGCACAGGACCGCTCGCAGGGGCGGTCGATGGTGATCTCGCGCAATGGGATCGTTGCAGCAGAATCGCCGCTGGCGGCGCAGGCGGGGGCGAGGATATTGGAGCGAGGTGGGAACGCGGTGGATGCGGCGATCGCGACGAACGCAATGATGGGTGTTGTGGAGCCGATGATGAATGGCATCGGGGGGGATTTGTTCGCGATTGTTTATGATGCGAAGGCGGACAAGCTATATGGATTGAATGCGAGTGGATGGGCGCCAAAGAGTTTGACGATCGAGTATTTGCAGAAGCAGGGGATTCGGAGCATGCCGCAGCAAGGAGTGAATGCAATCACGGTGCCGGGAGCGGTGGATGGGTGGCAGAAGCTCGCGGATAGGTTTGGAAGAAAGAAACTGGCGGAGGATCTGGCGGCGGCGATTCGAACGGCGCAAGACGGATTCCCAGTTCCGGAATGGACGGCGGCGTACTGGGCGGCAGAAGTGGATTACCTGCGGACGGATGAGAGGGCGGCGAATACCTATCTGCCAGGAGACCGCGCCCCGAAAGTGGGCGAAGTGTTTCGCAATCCCGAGCTGGCATGGTCGCTCGAGCAGATCGCGCAGTACGGCAGGGAGGCCTTCTACAAAGGAGAAATTGCCGCGAAGATTCTGGACTCGATGAAGCGGCACAACGGACCGATGACCGCGCAGGATTTGGCCGAATACTCCAGCGAATTTGTCGAGCCGATTTCCACTACCTATCGCGATTGGACGATCTACGAGCTGCCGCCGAACGTGCAAGGAATCGCGGCCCTGGAAATGCTGAACATCATGGAGACATTTTCCCTGGGACAAAAGGATTGGGGTTTCGGGTCGACGAAAGGGCTGCATGCGATGATCGAGGCGAAGAAGCTGGCGTACGCGGATCTTGCGAAATACATTGGCGACCCGAGGAAACAGAAATTACCGGTTGCGACGCTGCTTTCGAAAGAGTGGGCGGCGCAAAGGGCCAAATTAATTGATCCAGACAAGGCGAACTGCGAAGCGACGGCGGAGGAGATGCGTGCCGGGAGCGACACGACGTATCTGAGTGTTGTTGACCGCGACGGAAACATGGTGTCGCTTATCCAGAGCAATTACCAAGCGTTTGGATCGGGCATCGTTGCAGCGGGTACCGGGTTTGCGCTGCACGATCGCGGCGGACTCTTCAGCATGGATGCAACTTCACCAAATGCGCTGGCGGGAAGAAAGAGGCCGTTGCATACGATCATTCCGGCGTTTGCGCAAAAGGGAGATGTTCGTGTGGCGTTCGGGATCATGGGCGGGTGGAATCAGTCGCAGGCGCACGCTCAGTTTGTGGCGAACCTGGTGGACTTTAAAATGAATATTCAGGCGGCGCTGGAGGCGCCGCGATTCAGCAAGCACACATTTAGCGGTTGTGACGTGATGATGGAAAACCGCTTCGGGCAGAACGTGCGGAATGAGTTGACGAGCAAAGGCCACAAGATCGAGGTGAAAGGGACATTTTCTAGCGGCATGGGCGGTGGGCAAGCGGTCATGAGGGATTCCTCGGCGGGAGTGAATTACGGGGCTTCGGACCCCCGGAAAGATGGTCAGGCGGTGGCGGAATTGCCGTTTGAATAGGGCTCCGGCCCCGATTAGGAAGGAAAAGCGCCCTTTCCGACGATGCAAAAGAGTTCCCTCTTGGACAGTTGGTGGCGATGTATTGAACACTCAGACCAACCCTGGCCGGTCGGCCAGTTTTCAAGTCGTTGTAAATAAATGCTTTACTGTTAGGCAAATTGGTTGGTGAATTGCACCTGTACTAATGGCCAGGGACCGCCGCCCGCAGCTAAGCGACCTGGATGTGGAGATCCCGATGGGGTTTGCCCGGGTGGGCTTGAGGCTGGCGCGTTGCATCGCGACGGTTGCCCTTGTGCTTTTCCTCACGCCTCAAAGTAATGCTCAAACCGTGGATGTTTCCGGGCGCTATCAGTGTGCGCAGGCGAAGATGCGCGGGAAAGTGATCCCGTGCAAGGCGGCACCACTGATTTTAAAGAACGACGGGCGGTTTGAACTGCGCGGCTGGGAAGGAAGTTACCTGGTCAATGGGGAGTGGGTGGAGCTTTCGGATTCCCTGATCAAGACACGCGCGAAGATTAAACCGGGACATAAAATCGTGTTGCGCTACTACGGAAAGCACGGTCTGGTGGAAATGACTTATGAGCGGCGGGTGGCCGAGATGGGGAAGACCTCACTGAGCTGAGAGGTTTACATCGGCTCGTCCGCATCGAGCATCGATCGCTTACAGCAGCTCTTCCGCGTGCAAAGCGCCTTCCGGGGTTTCTTCGTGTTTGAAGTAGACAAAGACTTCTCGCTTTTGGGCAAGATTCAAAACCTTCTGTCTGAGTGCCTTCCGAACCTTGGCTGAGTATTCCTCCTTCCGCATGCGCATGTAGGAAAAATCAGTGGTGTGGACGTCGGGCGTTACCAGTTTTTCGCTCTCCGCAAGGCATAGCTCCACATTTGATTTGCGCAATATTGTGAAGACGCCGTCTTGAAACCAAGAATCGTGTCGAAATTCAAATGCACTGCGTACGTCCTGCGATAATCCCGCTAGGAAGTCCGTCAAAAGTAGCAGGTCACATTTCAGGTTCGGGGGCAACTGGAACAACACCGGGTCGAGCTTGCCCGCCTCCTTCAACGGCAGCAACGAATCGATAAATTCAGAAGTTGCCTTGTCTGCGCTTCGGAGGCGCTTGATATGAGTGATTGCTTGATTCGCTTTAATGGCAAACTTGAAGCCCGGAGGTGTTTCCGTCATCCAGCCCGTAAGCAACTTTTCTGTCGGCAAACTTCGAAACGTGTAGTTGACTTCCACAGAGTTGAGACGGCCGGCGTAGTAGTTCAGGGACTTGGGGGAATAGAGCGTTGCAGGGTAAAAGTCCGGCTTCCAAGTTGTGTACGCCCAACCCGAGGTGCCCGCATAGACCTTTTTCATCGAACCAGCCCATTTCAAGGAGTTGTTGGAAGCCACCCACGACCGCGCAGGACATGGCCTGCAGCGGCGCCGGTGAGTTTCCCATGATCGTATTCGATCTGACCGTTTACAACGGTGTAGTCAATTCCTTCGGAGAGCTGATCTGGATTTGCGAAGGTGGCGTGGTCGATAATGGTTCTGGGGTCGAAGATGGCAATGTCCGCGAAGAAGGCGGGCTTTAGAAGGCCGCGGCTATTAAGGTGCTCACGCTGTGCGGGGAGAGAGGTGATCTTGCGAATCGCGGCTTCGAGGGACATGAGATGTTGGTCGCGGACGTAGTGGCCGAGGAATCGCGGCATGGAACCCATGGTGCGTGGATGGGTGTGAGGTTCGTAGAGTGGGCCATCAAGGGACATTTCACCGGCGTCGAGACCGATGCTTGTCCATGGCTGGCTGAGACCGGTGCTTAGATCTTCTTCGCTGGCCATGAAATAGATTGCGCCGGTTTGTGCTTTGTCCGCCAGGACGAAATCCATCAGCGTGTCTTCTGGAGATTTCTTCCACGTTCTTGCGACTTCATCGAGCGTTTTCCCTGCGAAGTGCTTGAGCTCTGGGTTTTCGGCAGAGGAGATGAGAATCCCGGCACCGCCGCCGCAATCATAGAAGAGGTTTTCCCAGTCGGGGTGATCGCCCGCGAGATCCTTCTTGATGCGCGCGCGAATAGGCGGGTCTTTTAAGCGCTCAAGCAATTTCTGGACTCCGCCATCGGCGACCCAGGGTGGAAGCGCGGAAGCAAGCGCCGTAGCGCCGGCAGTATAGGGATACATGTCGGCGGCGATATCGAGGCCGGAGTCGCGCGCGAGTTGGATGGCGGCGACGACGTTTTTCATGGTGCCCCAGCGGGGCTTGCCACTGACTTTGAGGTGAAAGATTTCAACCGGAAGATTGGCTTCGCGACCGATGCGGATGGCTTCGGCAAGTGCGGGCATTTCCGAAGCTCCTTCGCTGCGCATGTGAGTGGCATAGAGTCCGCCGAATTTTGAGGCGACTTGGGCGAGAGCGATGAGCTCATCGGTCTTCGCGTAGATGTTCGGCGGATAGATGAGAGCACTGGAGAGGCCGAGAGCGCCGTCCTTCATGGCCTGTTCGACGAGGGATTTCATCTGATCGAGTTCAGCGGGTGTCGGAGCGCGATCGTCGTCGCCAATCACAGCTTCTCGGACTTGCGCGGAGCCGACATAGGTGCCGATGTTCAGCGGTGTGCCTTGTTTTTCGAGGCGGCGGAAATAGCCATCGAGAGTGGTCCAAGCGATGGTGAGCTTGTACTGGTCGAGAAACAGTTTTTGAGGCGCGATGGTTTTTTCATTTTGCGGGGCGATGGAACCGCCTTCGCCGGTGATTTCCGTGGTGATCCCCTGAGAGAGTTTGCTCAGCGAACGATTATCGAGGAGGAGAGAGACTTCGGACTGGCCGAGCATGTCAATGAAGCCGGGGGCGACGATGCGGCCCTTGGCATCGATTTCGCGCTTGGCATGGGCTTCGCGCAAGTCGCCGATTGCGGCGAGCCGATCGCCGCTGACGGCGACGTCAGCCGCATACCAAGGATTACCAGTGCCGTCGATGATGTGACCGTTGCGGATGATGAGATCGTAGTCGCCGACAGGCGACGTGGCATCCAGGTTGGCGTCGTAGGCGGCTGCGGCAATTTCTCCCAGGGCTTGACCGGCCACCTGCTGCGCAGCCTGCGGATCAGGAGCGAGCGAGACGTGATTTACGTAGGCAGCGAAGGCGAGTTTTTTTCCGTCTTTGGTGATGACGTAGCCGGCGAGGCCTTTGCCGTTAAGCATCATCATGCCATTGAGCTTGTCTTCAGAGCCGAACGTGCCGGTTTTCGCGAAGACATGACCGGCGCCGGGGGAATTTGTCTGAATCTTCGCAAGCGTGCCGTCTTTGCCGAGAATCGGGAGCGCCTTGAAAAAAACTTGATAGTCCGGGCGAGTGGTCCAGTAGGTGAGGTAGTGGACCATAAAGTCGGCGCTGAAAAGATCGGCCCAATCGCCGCCGGCGCCATCGCCCTGAGCGGCGCCGGACAAATCGAGCTTCGCTGATTGGAGAAAATCATGTTCGACTTTGAATCCAGCTTCGAGAAGGTGCTTTGCATCATTCCCAAGCAGAATGCCGAGGAGGTATGGGCCCATGCCGGCGTGCAAATTTTGGCTGACCTTGAGCGTGATTTTGATTTCTTCCGAGAGTGGAGGAGACACATGCTCAGTCACCTGATTCTCCGCCGAATAGAAACGCGTATAGGCAGAAAAATCAGTGACGGCGGGCGCAGGACGATTCTTGACTTGAATGCCTGCAGCTGACAGGGCCTCGCGGAATGCGGCTTCTGCAAATTTTGTCGGAGAGGGGATAGCAATCGCCGCGGGTTGGGGGCTGATGCCGAGAGGCAGGCTGCCTGAGAGGGTGACCAAGACGGAACCATCCGGATTCGTCGTGATATCTGGCGGCTCGAAGGACGGCTTGGTCCCCGCAGGAGAGGTGGTCAGGTGATTCACGAATTTGATGTAAGAAGTCTTAGGCGAGGACTGGAGAACGACGGGATCGCCAGGCTTCGCGCCCGGCAAGCCGATGAGATCGATGACATTGTCATTGATCATCATGGAGGACATCACGACGTTTGTGCCGCCTTCCCGTGGGCCGTCGGGGAAAATAGCGGTGTCAATCAGCA
>WNFA01008192.1_pt1 | contig 11732 bp, 14 predicted proteins | sample 5400481 | NCBI WGS metagenome assembly WNFA01 (sample SAMN13153340, study PRJNA577476) | soil metagenome | isolation source: 120 cm saprolite under Douglas fir tree site 2 hole 1 replicate 2 | place: USA:California | collected 2015-04-18
TACTTTGAAACTATTAAAACAGAACCGAATATCAAGAGAGGAACATTCATGCAAATTGACGGCAGCCTGGTCGGCAAAAGCTCACCGCCGCAGACCTTCGAGGTAACGCTTGAAGCCGTGCAGCGCTTCATGGAAGCAACAGAAGATCCCGCGCTACAGAGCAAGGAGCCTCTTCAATATGCGCCCCCGACGTTTCCAACCACTTTCCGCATGTGCGCTCCCGAGTTGGAACTCGACGGCTCTAAAATGCAATTGTTGCATGGTGAGCAACAATACACCTATACGCGCCAGCTACGCATAGGCGAACAGGTCACATGCGTCGTGCGTATTGCTGACATACGCGAGCGTCATGGCAAAACCGGCTCTATGACGTTTATTGTCCTGGAAACCACTGGAACCGATAGCGAGCAACAGCCCATATTTACGGCCCGAAGCACCGCCGTAGTACGCCAAAAATAGGCTCACAAAACGTTGACAAACCACAAGGAGGGGTATAAAATACCTTGCGTAACCCGTTATGACTAGCCCTCGTGGCGGAATGGTATACGCAGCAGGTTGAGGGCCTGTGCCTGTAAAGGCGTGGTGGTTCGAGTCCACTCGAGGGCACCCACATATACACAAACAAGCCAATCTTGCTCCCTCTCTTACAGGGGCGACTAGCTCAGTTGGTTAGAGCGACTGCTTTACACGCAGTAGGTCTGGGGTTCGAGTCCCTAGTCGCCCACTTCTCCACCTTCTAAACTAGCTTTATGTTACGTTACTAGGGCTGACAGTTTTGTTGCGGAAATAAGGACGCCTGAGCGAGTGGTTCGCTAGGCGTTTTTATTTTGGTTTAGCAGAGATGGATTAGGGCGCCTTTGGTAGGCGCGCAAGAATTTGGGTAAGAAGTATTTCTATTCGATCAAGGCAGGTGTCCGTTTGGTCGAGTCGCTTCCCGATTTCGCTTATGTCCTGTCTTAGTTCCTGAGTGATGCCGGTTTGATCGATAATGAGTCCTTTCACCATCGTCAATTCATATGCGAAGTTTTGTAAAACAGGTCGGTATTCTCTTGTTGTTTGCTTTAAGGCTATGAGTCTCTCTTCTTGTGTTGGCATAAGAAGTTTGCCTTTCGTACTCTAAACAGTTGGTTCTATTATAGCATGGCTTGGTTAGTTTTTGGCATGTTAGACCAATTTATTCTGATGCTCTTTTTTGTGTCAATTGTTTCTATTTTTCTGGTAGGCGTGCGAGGATTTGCGTGAGCATGTTTTCGACTCGGTCCAGGCGTGTGTCCATTTGGTTAAGGCGCTGGTCCATGCTTTCCAGGTGTGCATCCATTGCGTCCAGGCGTATGTCTACGCGCTCAAAGTGTTTTTCTGTTGTGTTGCTCAGGGTTGAAAGTCGCCCGATGGCATTTTCTGTGAGACCCTTGATTATGGTCATTTCAAAAGCCATGTCTCCATAGACTTTGACGGTTTCGGTTTTGAATTGCTTGAGGTCGTATTCTACTATTGTCAATCGCTCTTCTTGTGTTGGCATAGGGACCTGCCTTTCGTTCTCAAAATAATTAGTTCTATTATAGCATGATATTGTGTCATGGTGGCGCTAGTTGTTATTTTGCTTTTGTCGGATGACCTTTTGAGTGGCTTGTCTATCTAGCCTTCCTTGCCCCTTTTTAATCCCACCATACGAACAGAACGCGATTGTGTGCATCGGACAAATTAGCATTGATTAGCTCAATGTCTTCAGGCAAAAGTACCTCGATCTCGCTTGCCTGCCAATGCTCTTCGATCAGATGCTGTAGCTCTGGCAAAGCCTCTTCGTTAGTCCAGATATAGAGGGTATCGGCAGGCCAATCATTCCATCGCGTTGTCCGTAATAGCGAGAGGTCAATGGGCAGCCTGTTTTCCTGTATGCTTGGATATGGCAGGCGCGTTGCAATTACACTATACCAGAGATTGCGCCAGTCTATCAGATCACGAACGACACCCTCGCCATCAAGGAGATTATAGTGCACGCGCTGTAACAACTCAAAGTATAGGCGCTGGACATCGTTTATGGACTCGTGCTGTTGTTTCTGGTTCATTTCTGGCTACTCCTATCAATGTAATCAACAGTAAGCAAAGCATCCCGAATCTTACTAAAGAAGCTCTGCTTGTATATATTATCCAGGCTACTTTTCATTTCTCTTATTCTATTTTTGCTTTAGAGAAGTGGCAACGACACGGCTAGCTATGAGCCGTAGTCCTTTAGATGTACAGCGTCAGATGGGGCATACATCGCTTCCTTCACAGCTTGTGCCAGGGTTGTTAGTGCACGTGGAGCAGTTCTTCGTTTCCGTCTGGAAAGATGATGGGAAATAAAACCAGGAAAGGATTTGAGGTAGCTGTGTTATGCGGGGAACGGCGGCGCCGTTCCCCGCATAACACAGCTACCTCAATACATTTATTATCAGTGCACCTCCTATTTCTTCTTTCCCTCTTCCTTGATGATTGAGGAAACCTGCTCATGTGAATCCACTAGTTGTTTGATGTTAGTTAACAAGTGGTCGATGTCGAATGGCTTGAAGACCACGTGAACACCCTGGGAGACCAGGTAACCTTCTTGCTCTCTTACCATACTGAGAGCGGCCGTACATACGATAACAGGAATGGATGCCGTTGATCGCTTCATTTTGAGCATTTGTAGCATCTGCCACCCGCTCTTCTGGTCACCAAAGACTAAATCTAAGATGATGAGATCAGGGTGGATCTGTTCGATGTCACTCATCTGCTGAATGGGGAAGCCGGATAACACGACCTCATACCCCTCTTCTTCCAGCAGCATACGGAACAATTCTAAGATTTCTTGCGTGTCATTCACGACCAGAATACGGGTTGCCACCGAATTTCTCCTTCAATGTTAAAATGTTTCCAGCCGGGATGATAACATACTCGCAATATTGTTACAATAGAATTTATCTTTCTGAGGAGCAGTTCATCGAGAGAAGGAACGCATGATGATAGGCCCGCTAGTTGTCTCTTCCCTGGTTTTACTTCCATTTACAGTCTTCTTCATCACCCTCGGCCTCAGGGGCTGGTGGATATTCAATACTTTCGGGCTACTCACCTGGTCAAAACTGCATCGCACCGGAGTGAGGGTTGACGGGTACATCACCGGCCATTCTATCAGAACCACTACGTACCATCGTAAACCTGCCAATAGTTTCTACTACGTCACGTATCGCTATGAATACGAGGGGAAGACCTACACGCGTCATTATCGTCATGAGAACCTCGTCCGCAAATCGATACAAATCCCTTCAACGCAACACAAAGAGCTAAAGGCTCTTGCCGTTGAACTTGATTCCTCGCTAGGAGATGTTGTGGAGACAATTATGGATCTGATGCGCCAGGATAATTACGAACAGCTGAAAGCAGCGATCATTCAGAAACGCGAACAGTCATTCTCCTCCCTCGGTCACTCCCTTGATGAAGCCTACGCCTATCTCGGTTCCCTCCCAGAAACACTTGAAGACGCACGCTTCTTTTTTAATGCAGGTCAAGAAGGTATGGTTGCTTAAGGTGTAGGTAGTTGCATGAGTAGTGAGGCGAAGGCACCTTCCACGCCCAGCCCCCAACAAAATGAAACTAATCGACCCGTACTCCCGCCACCCACTCCTCCAAGTCCCAGGCGTGGTGAGATTTGGGATGTTAACTGGTCCCCCGGCCGAGGTGCTGAACAGCGAGGCACACGGCCAGCTTTGATCATCCAAAACGATAGAGGCAATGCCTCTCACAACTATCCACTTACTATAGTGGCATCCATGAGTCGCACGGAACGCGAATTACCCCTGCACGTACGCATCGCGCCCAACGAAGAGAACGGCTTGACCGATTATACCGATGTTAAATGCGAACAAATAATGACCATTGAAAAATCTCGCCTGATCCGCCGCCGTGGTGCCATCAACAGCGAAGAATTGAGCAAGGTCGACGGTGCCTTAAAGTTGAGCCTGGATTTACCATGATCTGTATTCATGGCTGGCATCCCTCTTACCACTTGGCTGTAGCAGCTTTCCCTCCCCATGTGATAGACTATAGTACAAACGTTATACAAACAACATGTCAGCCAGGAGACAAGTAGTCATGCAAAAGCAGACAGGAACGATAGAAGTTAAACGCAATTTTCCAGAGATGCTCAAAGGTGGAGTCATCTGTGATGTAGTCACTCCCGATCAAGCACGCCTCGCTGAAGACGCTGGGGCAGCCGCGGTTATGGCATTGGAGCGAGTACCAGCAGATATTCGCGCTCAGGGTGGCGTCGCTCGCATGAGCGACCCAGAACTCGTCATCAAGATTAAAGAGACGGTCACTATTCCAGTCATGGCCAAGTGCCGTATTGGGCATTTCGTCGAAGCCGAAATTCTGCAGGCCATTGGTGTAGATTGCATCGACGAGTCAGAAGTGTTAACGCCAGCTGATGAACATTACCACGTCAATAAACATCTCTTCGCCGTTCCGTTTGTTTGCGGTGCACGTGATCTTGGCGAGGCGCTGCGGCGCATTGGAGAAGGCGCCGCGATGATACGCACCAAAGGCGAGGCCGGTACAGGCAACATCATAGAAGCGGTACGCCATATGCGTGCTATCATGGATGGCATTCGCCGCTTGCAAATGCTGCCTGAAGAAGAATTGATGACCGAAGCAAAGAACCTCGGTGCACCATACGAACTGGTGATTGAAGTCGCTCAAAAAGGCAAGTTGCCCGTAGTGAATTTCTCGGCAGGGGGCGTAGCCACTCCCGCCGATGCCGCTATGATGATGCGCCTGGGTGCTGAAGGCATCTTTGTCGGCTCCGGCATCTTCAAGTCCGGCGACCCAATGAAACGAGCCAAAGCCATAGTGCGCGCCACCACCCATTACCTGGATCCCGAAATCATCGCAGAGGTATCGCGGAACCTGGGTGACCCGATGGTAGGCATTAACCTGGATAAGTTACCAGAGCAAGAACTGATGGCACGACGTGGGTGGTAAATTGGATGCGGGTGGTGAATTATGGTATGAAAACAAATAGCCAAAAAAAGTTACACATTGGCGTCTTAGCATTACAGGGCGATTTTGAAGCACATTTGAAGATGCTGGCCGAACTGGGAGTCGAGGGAAAAGCCGTCCGACTTCCTAAACATTTGCAGGAATTAGATGGTATAATAATACCAGGGGGTGAAAGCACCACCATTGGCAAGTTGATGGTGTTGTATGGCTTAGATGAGCCATTGCAACAGAAGATTCGGGAAGGGTTCCCCATCTGGGGAACATGCGCAGGATTAATTTTATTGGCACGCGAGACGGATAACGCGCTCGCAGGCCAGCCATTACTGGCCTCGATGCATATCCGCGTTCGCCGAAATGCATTTGGCAGTCAGCGGGAAAGTTTTGAAACTGATCTCTCTGTGCCAGTACTAGGAGAAGCGGCATTCCACGCATTCTTTATCCGAGGACCCGTGGTTGAGTCGGTTGGTCCCGAGGTAGAGGTGCTGGCAACGCTCGACGATGGAACCATCGTTGCAGTCCGAGAAGGAGCCTTACTAGGTACAGCATTTCATCCGGAGGTTTCTGGAGACCCACGTTTCCACCAATACTTTCTCCGCATAGTTCAAGGCGTCAAGGGGTAGGGGCGAGGGGCGCAAGAAGTACATAATAAGTGGCCCACCTCTACGACGCAGGAGCACTGGATGATACGACCGGTACTATATGTTGATCTGCCGGGAATCATCTACGCAATTGATCGGCGTGCTCGAGGCAAGCAGCACGAATTTGCGAACTTCGTATGTTGGCTTGAACCGGTAGAAAATCGTTTTCTTCTGCCGCCTATCCTGAGAAATATCTTCCCCCTCAGTACTGCTGCACGCACCTGGATCTGTGAGGATCACTGGCATATCCTGGGATTCGCGCAGGTACGAGAACGGCCATCACGGATCACGTGGGACCTGGCTTATCTCGCCTCGATGGTGAACAGCAGTATCTCCAGCGACGAGGTGTTCACGGCACTGCTCGAGTATATATTGGGGGTTGCAGCCAGCCACGGTGTCCTCCGTATTTTTGCAAAGGTTGAGGATGACATTCCAGAACTGGAACTTTTCCAGAAAGCTGGATTTCAGCGCTATGCCCGTCAACTGACCTATGTCTTTGAGCCCGAGTCAGTACAGGGAGACTTCAACCCGCCTTCACTTCGACGCTGGAATCGCCATCATGTATGGGGATTGCATCAGCTCTACCGTGCTGTCACTCCACAGCGGGTCCAGATGGCGGAGATGCTGGACAACAGCGAAGAATTTGCTAAGTTATATGTCGGTTCACTACGTCCGTTGCCATTCTCCCTGTCCAGGGGGGATGAAAACTTCGTATGTGACGTTGGCGTTCGTTTAGGAGCCTGGTTGCGCATTTGCCGCGGTCACGGCACAGTGCCGCACCAGCTCTCGCTTATTGTTCATCCTGAACATGCTGAACTGGCTGAACCACTTATACGGTTCGGCACTCAGCGGCTTTTGGAAAGAAGCGCACGCCCCATCTATTGCCAGGTGCGGGAGTACGATTCTTCCGTTATTAACGCTCTGCGTTCCAGTGGTTTTGAGCATGTCTCGACCAAGGCGTTGCTCGTGCGCCACATAGCCATGCTCGCTATGAACCCACGCACAGTCCCTGCGCTGGAACAACGAGTAGCATATGGCGTGAAAGGCCTGGGGACGGTCAACTCGCGCCAGACAACGAGGTGATAGAACTGCCTATGCATCAAACGATCACTGACGATTTGGAGGCTCTGCTGGTAACTTTGCCACCTGCCATCCACGACGCGGCCAATCGGCTCGAAAACCGAAGCGAACTGCTGGAGATCGTAATGGACCTTGGGCGTTTACCCGAGGGCCGGTTCCCAGAAGGGGAGGTGATCCTAAGTACTCAGCCAGTGACCTACGCTGACCTCGAGTATGTGGTCGAGCGTATAGGTGAATTTGGTGACGATAACCGCGCCGGTATCGAGCGGACGCTCCACCGTATCAGCGCGCTACGCAATCGTAAAGGAAAAATTGTTGGCTTGACCTGCCGCATTGGTCGAGCTGTTCTTGGCAGTATTGCGCTCATCCGCGATATTGTCGAACAGGGTCAATCGATCTTGATTCTTGGTCGCCCAGGGGTTGGAAAAACCACCCTGTTGCGTGAAATAGCCCGCGTCCTCGCAGACGAATCGAATAAACGTGTTGTAATTGTGGATACCTCGAACGAAATCGCGGGTGATGGTGATATTCCTCATCCCGGTATAGGTCGGGCGCGCCGTATGCAAGTAGCTCGCACTGCAGAACAGCATGCGGTAATGATCGAGGCGGTGGAAAACCACATGCCACAGGTCATTGTTATTGACGAAATAGGCACCGAACTGGAAGCTGCTGCAGCGCGCACTATCGCGGAACGCGGCGTACAGCTTGTAGCAACCGCTCACGGTAACTCGCTCGGTAATCTGCTGGTGAACCCGACACTCTCCGACCTCGTAGGCGGCATCCAAACCGTCACCCTAGGGGATGAAGAGGCACGCAGACGCCATACGCAGAAGAGTATCCTGGAACGTAAAGCTCCACCGACTTTCGACGTGGTGGTCGAACAACAAAGCTGGCAGGAACTGATCGTGCATCGTGATGTCTCTGATACAATAGACAGTATGTTGCGCGGCCAACCTGTGGTTGCTGAAGAGCGCACGCGCGATGAAGAGACGGGACGCGTCACAGCACGCCGTATAACCTCAGGTGGTATGGATGTACCAATATGGGGTATCGAAGGCTTTGGTGGCGCGTCACGCGCTGCCAGTACCATTGACCGCTCCGATGGTACCTGGGGTTCTGTTCGGCGTATGGGGAGTCAACAGGGATTTCGCGCCGATCTGGGTGGAGGCAACGGAAGCGAACGCTTCCGCGGTCGCGGCCAGGCCCAACCACAGGTACAGGTAAGGGCATTAGCACCGACTGGAACCGCTCCAGGTGATGTCAACCAACATAACGCAGCCGGATTGGTAGCGATCGATCGACCTCTGCTCGATGAAAGAATTTATCAACCCGACGACGAGAAAGAGCAACTGCCCACCCTCAAAACGTTACGCATCTACCCGTTTGGAGTGAGTCGCGACCGCCTATCTGAATCTGCACGCCAGTTGCGCGTACCGATTATTGTCACAAACAACCAGAGTGATGCCGATGCTGTCATCACATTGAAAAACTACTATCGTCGCCAACCGGAACGCCTTCAGCAGGCGGAAGAGGACCGCAAGCTGATCATCATCCTGAAGAACAACACTGTCGCACAGATGCAGCATGCTCTTGCCCGCATCTTCGATATTCCCATGGATACTTCGATGGATGAGAACGAGGAAGAATCGGAAGGGGGAAACGGTTCTCAACCCGATGATCCAACCATGCGAGCATTGTTAGAGACGGAGGACGCCATCCACCAGGTCCTGAATAATGGCCTGACAACAGCTGAATTAGCCCCTGCCAATGCTTATATTCGAAGGCTGCAACACCAGATGGCGACACGCTATAACTTGAGTTCGCGCAGCCGCGGAAAAGAACCAAATAGAAGAGTGAAGATTTTCCGCCAGCGGTAGCTGTAGAGACCTACCAGGACACATAAGGTGTTGGAAGCACCTTATGTGTCCTGGTAGGTCTCCTTGAAAAAAGCGTAGTTCGCTTCTTCGCTTCTTCCAGCGTATTGTATCCTCTTGCGACTTGCGCTATAATTCCACCATAATTATTCATGACCACAATGAACGTGGTATGGTCCATCGCTGTACTAAAAGGTGAAAGGAACCGTACTACGTCATGCGTTTTGTTGAAAATGATGCCAAGACTATAACTAATCACGACCCCGAGGCACACACGCCTGTCACCATTGCTGATATCTGGGAGGCCTATAAACTCCTCAAACCACGGATTCATCACACGCCGCTCACACCATCGCGTACCCTGCACGATATTACGGGTGCAGACATCTATTTGAAAGCAGAAAATATGCAGCGATCTGGCTCCTTCAAAGTACGTGGTGCCAGTTTCAAGCTTTCGCGCCTGAGCGAGGAGGAATACAATCGTGGAGTGATCGCGGCCTCAGCCGGTAATCATGCCCAGGGAGTTGCGATCGCCGCTGCCCAATATAACATAGCCTGCACCATCGTTATGCCAGAAACCGCTCCGCTCGCCAAGGTTATGGCCTCTCAGGGGTACGGTGCCAACGTGGTTCTGCATGGATTTACCTATGATGATGCTTATCAATACTGTCTAGAGTTACAAGCAGAATCAGGCGCCACGTTCGTCCATGCCTTTGACGATCCAGACGTGATAGCCGGACAGGGTACGCTGGGCCTGGAGATGCTCAGCGACCTTCCCGATGCAGATGCTCTAATCGTTCCCATCGGTGGTGGTGGACTGATTGCAGGAATTACAATCGCAGCCCGCGCGCTCAGACCCAATATTAAGATTATTGGCGTGCAAGCAGAGGGGGCTTCTAGCAGTCGAGCATCTCTTGATGCTGGGGAGCTAAGAACTTTACCATCTATCACGACCATCGCCGATGGCATCGCGGTAAAACGACCCGGCACATTGACTTTTCCTATTATTCAGCACCTGGTCGACGACGTCGTCCTGGTCAACGATGAGGCGATTATCGGCGCGGTCTTGCTGCTGATGGAACGCAACAAAATGCTTGTCGAGGGCGCAGGAGCAGCAGGTGTAGCTGCCCTCTTGAGTGGAGCGGTCAAATTGCAAGGAAAGAAGGTATTGGTGCCCTTAACAGGTGGGAACATCGATATTAACCTGGTTGGTCGCTTTATTGAGCATGGTCTTGCAGACGCTGGCCGCTACTTCGTCATTCACACGCGGCTAACCGATCGACCTGGCGAATTGATGCGCCTTTTGGTCATCATCTCAGAGATGCGTATCAATGTCATCGATGTACGGCACCAGCGTATCTCCAGCCGTTTGCCCATCATGCAACGCGAAGAAACGCTTACCCTGGAAACGCGTGACCGGGCACAATGCGAACAATTATTGCAACGGCTACGTGAAGCAGGATACGTGGTAGAAGAAGCGCAGGCACTTGATTCCGATTAACAGGCTATCCATGGGGTAGGAGCGGTAAGACCTTCTGTTTCAATTGCTCGTGGAGCTGCTCGACGGGCAAGCTTGCATCAAGCACCTGGAAACCATATTCAGTCGTCATCGCCTCGTATTGCTCAAGCATTTGTGTCTGATAATTCACAAAGCTCTCAAAAAGGTCTGCCCCCAATCGCATGTCCATACCTGATTCCCAGTAATCAAATCCGCCTCGCTGCAGCACACGCGGTATCAGATCATCGATCCCAACTTTCAAGTAGAAAATAGCATCCGGTATTAACGCCAGTCCATAAATGGAACGAATCCACTTCGGATCAGCGCCTCGTACAATAGCACGAGCCATCAAGGAATAGATATAACGGTCCGTGAGTACAATAAAGCCGGCATGTAATGGCGGTACAATCTGGCTCTCGAAGCGATCGACAAAGTCAGTTGCGTAGAACAGATTGAGCGTGATCGGGCCAAGCGTATGTCCCGCTTTGGCCTGTTTGAGACCCGCTCCGACCAGTACCGAACGGGTCATCTCTGTATCAACGACCGCATAGCCGCTACTTTCCAACCAGGGACGCAGCAAGCGCAGTTGAGTTGACCGACCGACGCCATCAGTGCCTTCAATCACTATCAAGCGGCCGGGTAAAAGTTCTTCTCGCTCTTTCAGGTGGATGGCATCAATACCGTAAAATGCTAGTTCAGTCATAGGCTACCTCTTCGCTACACTCGATGCTATAGCAACTTAATGTAGTTCCTCTTGCCGCCGTTTCGCTACTATCGTCATCTTCCAGTTCTCCCCACTATATCCACTTGCGTTGGGCGCATCTCTCGCGCCAGGCCTGCCCATGCTGACTCCTTTGCGGAGGCGCGTATACGGCGTACACCCTGTAAGTAGGGACGAATAATCTTGCGCATTCGTCGTTGCTGCTCCGGTATAGGCAAGGTAGCATCCATCGCCGTTAGCTCGAATTCTTCAACCATCGACTCATACTCGCTTACAATGCGCTGTTGAAACAGCCTAAAGCTTTCCTGGGGGTCATTACTCAAGCCCAGGTCCAATCCCGCTTCATAGTATTTGAGTTCAGTACGGCCAGTCAAGATTCGGCTTAGCGACACTTCCAGGGGCACACGATAATAGAATGCTACAGTCGGTTTCACGGCAAACTGGTACAACTCACGTACCCATTGACGATCCACATTGCGTGCAACATCGCGAGCAAAGGCCGTGTAAATATAACGATCCGCCAGTACGATAGCACCCGCCTTGAGGGGAGGAATAATATCATGTTCCGTGCGATCAGCGAAATCCGTAGCATGGATCAAGCTAAATGTCGTTGACGACAGCAATTGCTTTTTCTTCCCCTTTCTGGTAGTCTTTTTGACCAGAGGAGACGAATTCCATTCACTGAAGAAAACTGTATAACCTTCGCTGATCAACCACTGTCGTAGGAGCGCAATTTGCGTACTTTTGCCAGAGCCGTCAACACCTTCAACGACAAAGAGTCGACCAGGATATTCATGTGATCCGTAAGTTTCCAAAGCAGGTCCTTTTACTCGGTCGGATATGGAAAAGTATATTATTGATTATCACGGAACAGTTCGTCTTTTGTCAAGGTCAACATAGTAAATTAG
>WNFA01004433.1_pt1 | contig 11731 bp, 11 predicted proteins | sample 5400481 | NCBI WGS metagenome assembly WNFA01 (sample SAMN13153340, study PRJNA577476) | soil metagenome | isolation source: 120 cm saprolite under Douglas fir tree site 2 hole 1 replicate 2 | place: USA:California | collected 2015-04-18
GATTTTGGGCGGAACCATGTCCGCGTTTTCCGGGAACTAGAGAACGTGGACCTCGCCGGGGTGGTGGACACAAATCCGGAACGCGCCGCGCAGGTGGCCTCGGAATTCTCGACCACTGCGTTTCCAAGTCTGGAAGCGCTGGGGGGCCGCGTTGACGCCGTGTGCCTCGCGGTGCCCACCGTGGACCACGCGCGGATCGGCTGCGCGCTGCTCGAGCGAGGCATGGACGTGCTCGTCGAGAAGCCCATGGCAGCTTCGCTCGCCGAGGCGGATGCGCTGATCGCCGCGGCGGCGAAACGCGGGCGCATTCTGCAGGTGGGACATCTCGAGCGGTTCAATCCAGCGGTGCTCGCGGTTGAGCCGCTCATCCGCCGGCCGCTCTTTTTTGAAGTCCACCGGCTGGGCGTTTATTCGCCGCGCAGCCTGGATATCGACGTGGTGTATGACGTCATGATTCACGACCTGGACATTCTGCTGGCGCTGCTGCATTCGCCGGTGGAAGACCTGCAGGCGGTGGGAATTCCCGTGTTGACCGACAAAGTGGACATCGCACACGCGCGCATCGCGTTTGCTTCAGGGGCCATCGCCAACGTGACGGCGAGCCGCGTCTCCACCGAGCGGGTCCGCAAAATGCGTTTCTTCCAGGAACACGAATATATTTCGCTCGACTACACGCGCCGCGATGCGCTGCGTGTGCGCGTGCGCAAGCCCGGGCCGCAACCGGAGTTCGATTTTGAAAAACTCCCGGTACAATCCGAGGAGCCGCTGCGCGCCGAACTGCGCGAATTCGTGGACGCGGTGCGCACCCGAAAGACGCCGCGCGTGGATGGCGCCGCGGGACGCCGCGCGCTGGAGCTTGCCGACCGGGTGATGGCGGGCATCCTCGAACATGGGCGCCGCGTCCAATTGGATGCCTTTGCCGCTCCCCAGGCGAGCCGATGATTTCCCGCACCCTGGTTCCGCAAAACGCGCGTCTCGCCGAGTTCGACCCCGCGGCGAAGCCCGCGCGGCGCACCTCGTCTGAACTGGACGCGCGGACTCTGGTCCCGGCGGATCTCCCGCCTGTTCCACTCGATGGGCACACCACCATCCCCGCGTATTTGCCGCTGGAATCCATTTCCCAGCGCGTTGTGGTCCCGCGCGACATGCCTGATAAACCGCTCGACGTGACCAGCAATATCCCCTCGTACGTCCATCTGACAATTCTTGAAACGCGTGTCGCGGTGCCCAAAGATGCGGCCCCGGCGGCGCTGGCGGCCAAGGGGCCGGTGTCGGCGGCGGCGCTTCCCGAGGTTGTGGACGCGGACCTTTTCACCACGGGCGAGGTCAATCTGCTGGTGAAGCCGCCGGAACCCTCCGACTCCGCGAAGTGGCACGCCGTATCACGGTTTTCTTCGATGGCGTTCCACGTTCTTCTGATCGTTTTTGTGCTCATCGAGCCGAAGCTGTTTCCGTATCATCCTCCGACACAAGCGGAAATCGATCTGGCGCGGCGGCAATTGAGCTTTATTACCTACCTTCCTCCGGAAGAGAAGGATGTTCCCAAGGTTCCGAACCGGCCGAACGAGCCATCCAGCTCGCAGATAAAGATTGATCCGCGCATCCTCCGCAAAGTCGCGCCCGACGTCGAGCCCCAGCCGCTTCCCGGCAAGCCGGAACCGGAACGCGTGGTTCGCGATTTGCCGGATGCGCCCAAACCTCAGACTGCGCCTCCGTCAGATACTGCCGATTCCTCTGCCACACAACCGCGCGCCGACGCGCCGCGTCCCGCGTTGAGGCTGGAGACCCCGCAAGCTCCGAAGAGGTCTGCTGGCCTGGTTTTGCCGGATGTATCTCCGGGAAGGGCCATCGAGGAATCCGCGCGGCAGGGTTCGCGCAACCCCGGCAGCCAAGGGGCGATGGTCAGTGGCCCCATTCCTTCGGTCCCGGTCCCCGGGGGCGGGGGTACCCGGCCTGCCACGGGGCTGCTCAGCAACGGTGCTGAGATCCTGACGCCCACCGAAGGCGTGGACTTCAGCAACTACATTGCGCGCATGCTGGCGAGCGTCCGGCGGAACTGGTACGCGGTGATTCCCGAATCGGCGTACCTCGGTGACAAGGGCATCGTTGTGCTTCAATTCAAGGTATTGCGGAATGGCAGTGTCCCCAGCGATGAACCTGCGCTGGTGGCAACTTCCAGCAAAGATCCGCTCGACCGCGCCGCGATCTCCGCGATTAAGGCTTCGAACCCGTTCGAGCCGCTTCCGCCCGCATTCCGCGGTCCCTTCGTCGAGTTTCGCTTCATTTTTCTGTACAATATTCCACCTAGCGCTATCCAGCAGTGAGACTCAATCGCAAACAAGTTCTCGGGTCGCTTCTGATTGTCCTTCTGGCGCTGATTTTTCTTCTGGCGCGCTCACGCCGTTTCCTGTTTCCATGAATGAGAAGGAATCTGCGGCGCCGCTCGTCGCCGTTGTCGGTCCGACGGCGTCGGGCAAGTCAGCGCTGGCCGTCTTCCTGGCCGGAAAACTCGGCGGCGAAGTCATCGCTTGCGATTCCACTCAGCTCTACCGGCGGTTCAACATCGGCACGGCCAAACCGGATGAAACCGAACGCCGCGGCATCCCTCATCATTTGCTGGACGTGTACGATCCGGAGCAAATCAGCACTGCGGGGGAGTATCGCCGCCTGGCACTGCAAGTTCTCGAAGACCTCCGCCGGAGGAAACGCCTCCCGATCTTGACGGTCGGCACGGGGCTTTACTTGCGCGGTTTGCTCGAAGGGCTCGCGGAAGCGCCGCTGCGCTCGGAAGATCTGCGCAAACGGCTGGCTGCGGACTCCCGGGGGAAAGGGCCGGACTATTTGCACCGTTTGCTCCGCCGGCTGGACCGCGAAGCGGCCGCGCGGATTGCTCCGCGGGACCACCAGAAGCTGGTCCGTGCGATTGAGGTGTGCGTGCTCGCCGGGAAGCGCATCACCGAAGTGCATCGCACCGGCCGCGCCCCGCTCGAAGGGTTCCGCCCGGTCAAGATCGGCCTGAACCCGCCACGGTCCGAACTGTACAAGCGCATCGGCTGGCGCGTAGCCGCAATGCTGGACCGCGGCTGGCTCGGAGAAGTGCGGCAGTTGGTCTCGAGCGGGCTGCCCGCAAAATGCAAGCCCTTCGAGTTCATCGGGTATCGCGAACTGCGCGACCATCTCGAAGGAAAAACGGACCTCTCAGCGGGCGTGGCGGCCATCGAGCAAGCCACGCGGCGATATGCGAAGCGTCAGCTCACCTGGTTTCGCAAAGAGCCGGGCGTCGCCTGGTTCGAAGGGTTCGGCGACGATGCCGGTCTGCAAGGCGCGCTGCTCGCCCACGTCCAAAAGGAGCTGGAGAAGCTGCCGGCTCGCGCCGCCGCGCCGGACGGCGTATAATCTGCAGAGGAACAATCCGGGCCGAACTGAATTGACTCACGGTTCACTCTCCGCCCGGTTGCAATGGCCATGAAAACCCTTCGCGATACTGCGGCTGCCGAACGCGTGTTGCTGGTTGGTGTGGGCTGGAAGCGCGCCCCTCGCGTGCCGGGTGTATCTGCAGGGGAGCCGGAGCGCGAGTCGCTGCTGGAGCTGGAAGAGTTGGCGCGCAGCGCCGGGGCCCAGGTTACAGGCAGTATTTTCCAATTGCGCGATGCGCCCGACCCGGCGACGCTTGTCGGCCGGGGAAAGCTCGAGGAGATCAAGATCGAAGCGCAGATGCGCCATGCCCCGCTCATCGTTTTCGACCGCAACCTCTCGCCCATGCAGCAGCGCAATATCGAGCGTGCCACGGAATGCCGCGTGATCGACCGCACGCAGCTCATCCTCGATATTTTTGCCCGGCACGCGCGCAGCCGGGAGGGCCAGCTTCAGGTGGAACTCGCGCAATTGAATTACCTGCTGCCGCGGCTGACCGGGCGCGGCACGGAAATGTCGCGGCTCGGCGGGCGCAGCGGCGCCGGAGGCGCCGGCGGGGCAGGAAGCGGTGCCGGACGCATCGGTGTCCGCGGCCCCGGCGAACAAAAGCTCGAAACCGACCGCCGCCGCATTCGCGACCGCATTCAAAAAATTCAGCGGAATATTGAGACCGTTCGCAAGCAGCGCTCGCTTCGCCGGGAAACGCGGCAAGCCGTGCCGCTCGGAACCGTCGCTCTCGTCGGCTACACCAACGCTGGGAAGTCCACTCTTTTTAATGCTCTCAGCCGCGCGGACGTGGTTGTCTCTTCCAAGATGTTCGCCACGCTCGATCCCACCGTGCGGGCCGTCCGCCTGCCTTCGAACCGCCGTGTGCTTCTCTCCGACACAGTGGGATTCATCCGCGAACTCCCCAAAGGCCTGCTGACGGCTTTCCGCGCGACCCTCGAGGAAGTCCAGGAATCGGCGCTGATCCTTCATGTCACCGACGTATCCAACGCGCATCACGCGGAGCTGGATGCGGAAGTCGAGAAGGTGTTGCGGGATCTCGGCGTCGAATCGCGGCCTCGCCTGCGGGTGTACAACAAGATAGACCGCCTTTCGGCGGAAGAAGTTCCCACGCTCGCGGGCCTGAACCATTCGGGCGGAAACGGCGCGGCCTATGTATCAGCCCTGAAGGGGACCGGTTTGGACGAACTGCTCAAGAAGATTGATCAGGCCATGCCCGTGGATCCCGTCGTACGCATGATGTTTCGCGTTCCGCTCGCCGATGGGCGGACCCTCGCGCTGGTCCATGCGCTCGGCCGGGTTCTTCATTCCGAGGTGCAGGATTCTCACATGAGCCTTGAGGCGGAACTGCCGGCGTCGGTCGCCCGTAGCCTGAAACTTCAGCCTGCGCCTCAAGCCCGATGAGGAACTTCCGGGATGGCTTCTGCGTATTGCAATTGAAGAGAACTGCTGGATGGTTCTGATGCTGAGCTTCTTGCTCTGGTGCATACTGCTCGTGCTCTGCTGGCCTCTGGCCCTTTTGGCGCTGGTGCTTTATCCGATCGTTTGGTTGCTGCTCCTGCCGTTCCGCCTGCTGGGCATTGTGGTAACCGGCGTGCTCGAGTTCCTGCGCGCCCTGTTTTTCCTCCCCGCGCGTGTTCTCCGAGGCCCGCGTCACATTTAAGCGGTCTTGATTGGTAACGCAGGAGTAATCTCGTGCATCTGAGCGAAAACGCGGTGCCGAGTAATGCAGAGAATGCCGGCTATCCGCTTCATTCTTAAGCCCCTTCTGTGGAAAACCGTGTGGAAATCGCAAGTCGCGAAGAATCAAGACCTTGTAAGCCGGCGCGGGTGAGCCTAGTACTTGCTCACCGGAGGTCATTGTAAGTCGTTGAAAATGTGTCACTTATTGAGGGAGATTGTCGAGAAAGGACACCTTTGCGCAATTCTCAACGCAAGTCAAGCACGCTCAAGGATTTGCACAGGAATGCAGCAACCCCTTCCTACGCGGTGACGCCTTGAACTTCCATGTCCGCCGGCTGAAACATTACACAGAGAATACAGGCCTGTCTTGCGTGGGCGTTGACGGGACAACAGCCGAGGGCTATAGTGAGGGCGCGTCACAGAATCAGCGGGGGCGCTGAACTCCCTTCCGGTTTTCAATAACGGCCATGAACCTTCCAAACAGCCTGACGGTCCTGCGAATCTTCTTCGTTCCCCTTCTCATTGCCGTTTTGTTGACGCGAGCGCCAAATCTGGAGGTTTGGGGCGTCCAGGTCCATTTCGAAGTCTGGGGAGTGCTGATTCTCCTCACTGCCGCGGCGACGGATTGGGCCGATGGATACTTCGCGCGACGCCGGTTGGAAGTGACCACCCTGGGAATCCTTCTCGACCCGATTGCGGACAAGTTGCTGATCACTGCGGCATTCATCTCGCTCGTGGACATGCGGCTGGTGCCGGCTTGGATGGTGGTCATCATCATCGGACGCGAATTCATGGTGCTCGGCCTGCGCAATATCGCCTCTGCCGAAGGCTTTACGATTCAGGCGTCGCTGCTGGGAAAGACGAAAATGGTGCTGCAAGTCCTCGCGGTAGCTGTCGTGATCTTCGGAGCGCGCCATCCTTTTGTCAGGCCGCTTGGGTACTTGCTCCTGTGGCTCGTGGTTGCCAGCGCCATCGCCTCAGCCGTGCAGTACTTCCTGAAATTCTGGAGCCAGGTGGACGACCGCGTGAAGCAGCGCCGGCGTCTCCGCTTGCTGGAGCGCGGAAAAAAAACGCAGGATGTCGCCGCTTCCTAAAGACGATCAGCGGACTCTGCTCCTCTTGGCGCGTCGTGCGATTGTGGAGGCTGTATCCCACCTGCAAGTGTTCGAGGTTCCCCCAGTAGCTGAGAGTTTAGCCAGGCCAACGGGGGCGTTCGTCACGCTGTATTGTGACGGTCATCTGCGCGGGTGCATCGGCCGCATAGAGCCCACGGAACCGCTCGCCAGGACGGTTGCGCAGTGTGCCGTCAGTGCGGCTCTTCACGACCCCCGCTTTACGCCCGTCGTCGGAGAAGAATTAGTCCGGCTGGCCATCGAAATCTCTGTCCTATCCGCTGTGGAGCCAATTCTTCCGGAAGCAGTGAAGGTCGGAACCCATGGCCTGGTGGTCCGGCGCGAGCATTTCCGGGGCGTTCTGTTGCCGCAGGTTGCCGTCGAGCGAGCTTGGACGAAGGAGCGCTTCCTGGAAGAAACGTGCCGCAAGGCCGGGCTTCCCCCTGACGCCTGGCGTGATCCCGAAACGCAATGCCTCGCGTTCACAGACGAGGTCTTCTCCGAAGCCGAATTCAAAGAGGATCAATCGTCGCCCGGGCGTTGAACGAAGGTCCGCCCTCGGCGCTTCAAGCGGCCGGCATACTCAAAGAGGGCGTATCCGATATCGAAACAAAAGAACCCGCACCGGATGTTGCCGTGCGGGTCCTTTTCTTTGTCCCTGCGGAGTGCGAAACAAAAGGGTTGCGGCTCGCGCTCACTCGAGCTCGATGTAATCGCCCGCATACACGGTCCTCCGGGTGTTCGTCAGAAGCACGGTCGAGGCATTTTGGCTGACGCTGAGCACGACCCCTTCGCCAAGAATCTCGCGCGGCAAATCGGCCCAGGTATAGCGGACAGGACTGCTTCCGAATCCGTACATTTTGTATTCAAACCCAATAGTTTGAAAGACGTAGTCCGCATGAGTCCCCTGATATCGGAATGCACGGACATAATCGCCCACCTTGGAGGACTGCGCACTTCCCAGGTTCACATAAACGATCTGGCCTGCCCCAGCTTCAATGAAGAAGTCCTTCGCCGTTACGACCATGCCCACCGGCCGGCCGCTCACGGGCGCAAAGATATCGAGGGAGGGGTCCTGTTTTAGAGGCGGCGCCGGGCGCTCCTCAAAGGGGCGTGCAATGTCACCGCGCCGCATGTAGTTGCAGGCGAAGACCACCTGGGCAATCGAAGTCTTGGGCAGAACGTGTACGACGCGCACACGGCCCGCATCCTGGTACTGCGTCCCCATGGCATGGCTCAATTTCCCCAGATACCTGTTCCAGGGCACCCGCATTTCGTCCCTGACGGGGCGGATGATTGAGTACTGATCCCCCTCTTTCACGCCCTGCGCAGAGCCTCTATTCAGGTACACCAGGTCGCGCTCGGAAAACGTCATCTTGACGTTGGACTCTTCGCCGGAGATCAAATAGGTGTCGTGCGGGACGGACTTATTGGTCACAATCCCGGCGCAATAGACCGAGGAGTAGTCCGGCACTCGAGGCGTGTTCTGTTGCGCCGCGCACGTTCCGGCGGCCAGCACAAGCCCGAGACACAAGTACGAAATCTTGGCGCGCATATCAGATGCTCCTTCCAGCAGGCACGCCCGCAAAGTCCCCCGCGGGCTCTTCGATTGACCGTAACAAAGCCCCCCAGGAGCGTCAAGCCATTCGCGGAGCGCGCTTTACACTTTTGATACCGCATGGTAGAAGCCCAGCACCCGCTTGTGGCCACACCGTGCGCGGGAATCGAGGTTCAATTGCCCTTTGGAATACACCGGATTTGCGCGGTTGCAGCGGCCTCAACCGCCGCGGAAATGAGGAAGCTGGTCCGCCAGGCGATGCGCTTCACCCGCACCATCGAGCTTCGCCTGGACTGGCTGGCCAACGGCGCGCAGCGTCAGAAATTCATGGCCTGGCTTGCCCGGAGCGGCGTTCGAGCCAACTTCATCGCCACCTTCCGTCATCGCGCTGCCGGGGGACGTTATACGGGGGACATCGCCGGGCAATTGATCGTGCTGAAGCAGGCCGTCGAACGCGGCTGCTCCTGGTGCGACGTCGAAATGGAGACGGCGTCCCGGTTTCGCGCCGGGGTCTTGCGGGCTCTTCTCGGCCCCGTCAAGCTGATCATCTCTTTTCACGACTTTCGGAGAACGCCGCGCAAATTACCTCGCCTGGTCCGGCACCTCGAGAGCTGGGGCGCCGATGCCGTGAAAGTTTCCGCTCAGGCCAAGGATCTCAGCGACGCTCTGCGCGTGCTTTCACTTGTTGGGAGGAAGCGAAACAGAATTGTGGTGCCGATGGGGGACGCGGCGCTCCCGCTCCGGGTCCTTGCTCTGCGCCAGGGCAGCGCACTTGCTTATGCCCCCATCGGCCCGGCGACGGCGCCGGGCCAGGTTCCCCTCGAAACCCTGCGCAACCTTTATCGCGCAGACAGAATTTCCCGCCGGACGCGCGTTTATGGCGTGATCGGCAACCCCATTGGTCATTCGCTTTCACCATTGCTGCACAACACGGGCTTTCAGGCGCGACGGCTCGACGCCGTCTATCTCCCCTTCCGGGTGAAGGACTTGTCTGATTTTCTGAAGAGCCTTGCTGCGATCGGGATTGCGGGCTTCAGTGTGACGATTCCTCACAAACACGCCATCCTGCGCCACCTCGACGATTGCGACCCGCTGGCCATCGACATCGGCGCCGTGAATACCGTTGTCGTCCGCGGCGGCGGAAAACTCTATGGCTACAACACCGATTTCGTGGGCGTTCTGCGCGCGCTCGAGCGGCGCATGCCGTTGGCGGGAAGCCGTGTCTTATTATTCGGCGCGGGGGGAGCGGCACGGGCGGTGGCGTTTGCTCTGGCGCGGGGAGGCTCGCTAGTCTCCGTTTGCGCGCGAAGACCGGCGCAAGCCCGGGCTCTCGCACGGAGTGTTGGCGGGGAGGCCATTGCGCGCCGGCATCTCCGGCGCGAATTCTTCGACGCGGTCATCAACGCCACGCCCGTCGGCATGTTTCCCCATTCCGACATTTCCCCGCTTGCTCCCGCCGAGTTAAACTGTCGCATGGTAATGGATCTCATCTACCGGCCCATGAAGACCCGCCTCCTGCGATTGGCCGAGCGCCGCGGCATCGCTACGATCTCCGGTGTAGAAATGTTTCTCGCGCAAGGAACCGCGCAGTGGGAAATCTGGACCGGGTTGCGCGCCCCGCAAGCAGCGATTCGCCGCGCGGTTCTCGCGGTCCTGCGGCAGGAAAAGCGGGCCGGCTTTCACGCCCGGGTCCGCCGATGATCCAGCCGGATTTCAAGGCCTTCTGCAAGCTGGCCCGCCAGGGCAATCTCATTCCGGTGTGCGATTCGTTCACGTCGGACCTGCTCACGCCGGTTTCCGCCTACCTGAAGATGGCCCACGGCGCCCGCTACGCTTTTTTGCTGGAGAGCGTCGAAGGGGGCGAGAAAATCGCCCGCTATACCTTTGTCGGCGCAAACCCCAGCGAAGCCTTCCGTTACGCCAATTACGCCTGTGTTCTCGAAGGCGAGGGCCGCCTGCTCTGGGAGGAGCGGAACCCCATCGAATTCCTGCGCAATCGCATGGCGCGATATCGCCCGGTGCGCATCCCCGGCCTGCCGCCGCTGGTGGGCGGAGCTATCGGCTACTTCGCCTACGACATGGTGCGGTTGATCGAGCGGTTGCCCGAGCGCCTGCGCGACGACGTTGGCGAGTACGACGCCATGATGACGTTCTATCTTGGCATCGTCGCCTTCGACCACGTTTTGCAGCGCGTCTGGATAATTCGCAACGTGTACGCCGATGGCCCCGGCAGTCTCCGGGCGAAATATGACGCCGCTGTCCGGGAAATCGCGGCCACTCGCCAGACCCTGGAGAGACCCCTCGATGCCCATCCGCGCCCCGTGCGTAAGCAGAGGCGCGAAGACCCTCTCCGCGTCCAATCGAATTTCCGTCACAATGAATATCTCGCCGCGGTGCGACAAGCCAAAGAGTACATTCGCGCCGGCGACGTCTTTCAGGTGGTCCTGAGCCAGCGTTTTTCCGCGCGCACGCAGGCAGACCCGTTTGAGGTCTATCGCGCCTTGCGCGCGCTGAATCCCTCGCCGTACATGTTTTTTCTGCGCCTCGGAGACATTTCCGTCGTTGGCAGCTCCCCGGAAATGCTCGTCAAAGTGCAGGGGCGCGACGTCTTCTACCGGCCCATCGCCGGAACGCGTCCGCGCGGCCGCGACGAAAAGGAAGACCTGCGCCTCGAAACCGAACTCTGCGCCGACCCCAAGGAGCGCGCCGAACACATCATGCTCGTAGATCTGGGGCGCAATGACCTGGGCCGCGTGTGCGAGTACGGCTCCGTGCAGGTGGAAAAGCTTCTGACCGTGGAGCGTTATTCGCACGTCATGCACCTGGTGTCCAGCCTGCGCGGCCGCTTGCGCGAGGATGTGGATTGTTTCGATGCGCTGATGGCCTGCTTTCCGGCCGGGACGGTCAGCGGCGCGCCCAAAGTCCGCGCCATGGAGATCATCGAGGAGCTCGAGCGCACGCGCCGCGGCGTCTATGGCGGCGGCATTCTCTACTTGGATTTTTCCGGCAACCTGGATTCATGCATCGCCTTGCGCACCATGGTCGCGAAAAACGGCGTGGCCTACGTCCAGGCGGGCGGGGGCATCGTTGCCGATTCAAAGCCCCAAGCGGAGTATCAGGAATCCGTGAACAAGGCGCGTGCTGTTCTGGAGGCTCTGCGCCGCGTCCATGAAGCCCCCGAGAAGCCGCGCACCTCCCGGAGCAAAAGAAACAGGAGCTAGCGGGTGACGCGCATCTTTCTCGATATCGAAACCCTCCCCGCCAAAGAAGACCAGTGGAAAGAAGTCGAGCCTCGCATTCGCGAGGCTCGCAAGAGAAAACGGCCAAAGGGAAATGCCAGGCTGCCGAGCCCGGAGGACGCCTACCGGAACACTTCGCTCTCCGGGGAATTTGGCCGCATCCTGTGCATCGGCATGATTATCGAGGACCATGCTTCCGAAGAGCCGCTTGTCCTGGGTTGGGACGAGCAGGCGGGACGTTTCAACGAAGACGAACCCGCCATCCTCCGCTCATTCTGGGGGCGCCTCCGCGATTTCGATGTCCGCCGCGACCTTTTGATCGGCCATAATCTGTTCGACTTCGACCTTCGATTCATCTATCACCGCTCTGTTGTTCATCGCGTTCGCCCGGCCGTGGAGTTGGATTTTCGACGCTATCGCAATCAGCCGATCTTCGATACCATGCAGGAGTGGACCAAGTGGGGCTGGCAAGACAGGGTTAGTCTCGACCGCCTTGCGCTTGTCCTCGGATTGCCGACTTCGAAATCGGATGAGCTTTCCGGCGGCAAAATCTACCAGTGTTATAAGGAAGGCAAATTTCGGCTGATTCGGGATTACTGCATGGCGGACGTCGTTCTTACCCGGCAAGTCTACCGCCGGCTGACTTTCGCAGATGGACCGTAGGGCGCAGACTGGGGGCAGACCACGGCGCAAATGATCCTTCTGCTCGACAACTACGA
>WNFA01017799.1_pt1 | contig 11728 bp, 10 predicted proteins | sample 5400481 | NCBI WGS metagenome assembly WNFA01 (sample SAMN13153340, study PRJNA577476) | soil metagenome | isolation source: 120 cm saprolite under Douglas fir tree site 2 hole 1 replicate 2 | place: USA:California | collected 2015-04-18
CACTCGCCCTTCGTGCTCGCGCTCCACCCGGGCGTGCCCGCGCAAAGCGTGCAAGAGCTGACCGCGCTCGCGCGAGCAAAGCCCCGCATGCTCAACTACGCCTCCGCCGGGCCCGCGACGCTCGCGCACCTCTCCGGCGCGCTATTCGAGAAGATGGCCAAGATCGAGCTCACCCACGTGCCTTATCGCGGCACCGCGCAGTCGACGCTCGACCTGCTCGAAGGTCGCGTCGAAATGCAGTTCGGCACCATCCCGCCAACGCTCGCGCATATCCGCGCGGGCAAGCTGCGCGCATTGGCGGTGACCGGCTCGGTCCGCAATCCGACCCTGCCCGACGTGCCCACCATCGCCGAATCGGGCCTCCCCGGCTACGAATGCTCGCTGTGGCAGGCGATCGTCGTGCCGGCCGCTACATCGCCTACCATCATCGCACGGTTGAACCGCGAGATCGGCGCCGTTCTCGCCGACCCCGACGTGCGCGCCGCGTTCGCCGAGCACGGCGTCGAACCGCAAGCGAGCTCAGCCACGGCGCTGGGCGCGCGCATCCGCGCCGACGTGCAGAAGTGGCACGACGTCATCACCAGCGCGGGCATTCGCGAGAATTGATGCTCGAGCCCCCTTGCCACGGACAGTGGCCAGTCGGGTCCTTTCGTCCCTCGTCCGCCCTTCAATCTGCTTTCGCGCCCGAGGTCCGGATGACGTCGGCCCATTTCTTGGTCTCGGCCGCCATGAACGTTCCGAAGTCCTTGCCGAAGGCCGTGCCCGGTTCCGAACCAAGCTCGCGGATGCGCGCGACCATGTCGGGCGCCTCGAGCGCCTTAGCGACTTCGTCGCGCAGTCTCGCGAGCACCGGCTCCGGCGTCTTCGCCGGCGCGACGAGGCCGTACCAGGAGGAGGCATCGAAACCGGAAAGGCCCTGCTCGGCGACCGTGGGCACATCGGGTAGCGCCGACGGCCGCTTCGCCCCGGCATTGGCGAGCGCGCGCACCTTGCCCGCCGCGATTTGCGGCAACACCACCGGCATGAGGTCGAAGAACATCTGGACGTGGCCGGCGATGAGATCGTTCATTGCTGGTCCCGCGCCGCGATACGGCACGTGCACGATATCGATGTTGGCCATGCTCTTGAATAATTCGCCGGAGAGGTGATTGGTCGTACCGTTGCCGGCCGAGGCGAAATTGAGTTTGCCCGGCTCTTTCTTCGCCAGCGCGATCAACTCCTGCACGCCGTTCGCCGGCACGCCGGGATTGACGATCAGCACGATGGGCGCCGTCGCAAACAACGCGACTGGAGCGAAGTCCTTGGCCGGATCGAAGGGAAGCTTGCTATAGAGGGTCTGGTTGACGGTGAGCGGCCCGGGCGCGGTGAACAGGAGCGTGTAGCCGTCCGGCTCCGCCTTGGCGACGAAATCGCTGCCCGTGTTGCCACCGCCGCCCGAGCGGTTCTCGACGATGACTTGCTGTCCGAGATCGTCGGTGAGCTTCTGCGCCAGAATTCGCGCCATCACGTCGACCGATCCGCCCGGCGGATATGGATTGACGATGCGAACGACGCGCTCGGGATAGGTCTCCGCCGTCGCCTGAAAGGCGAGCCCGAGCAGCCATAGCACCATGATCGAGATCAAACGCCAGACTTGTGGCATCCGGTTAGGTTCCACGCGCGCTCCTTCTGTGCCGACAGCCGAAACTATGCCATTTCCCCCATTGCCCACCAGCGCGTATGTTGGCGAGACTGTGCGAGGAATGAGCCGATGAGCAAGCTGCGTCTCACATTTGCCTGCGGTCCCTACGACCGCACGCTCGCGCTCCGCGACGGGTCGGTGCAACCCGAGGGCATCGAGCTCAATTACATCGCCTCGCAGCCTCCCGACATTTTCTGGCGCATGCTGCAATTCAACGAGTTCGAGATCTCGGAAATGTCGCTGTCGAACTACGCCACGCTGGTGAGCACTGGCAAGGCGCCGTTCGTGGCCATCCCGGCATTTCCGTCGCGGGTCTTCCGTCACGGCTACTTCTTCATCAACACCGGCAAGGGGATCAAGACGCCCGCCGACCTCAAGGGCAAGCGCGGCGGCGTCCCCGAATACACCATGACGGCGGCGGTCTATATGCGCGGCCTGCTGCAGCACGAATATGGCGTCAAGCCGAGCGACGTCGAATGGGTCCAGGGCCGCGCCGATCGCCTGGGCCGCAAGCTGCCCACGGACATTCGCCTCACCCAGGCGCCCCCGGGAGCCGAGCTCGGCGACCTGCTCGAGCGCGGCGAGATCGACTTCATGATGACCGCGAACAATCCGCTCGCCTTCCGCCGCGGCTCCCCCAAGGTGCGCCGGCTGTTTCCTAACTACCCCGAGGTCGAGAAGGACTATTACCGACGTACCAAGATCTACCCGATCATGCACACGGTGGTGATCCGAAACGACGTCTACCAGCGCGATCCGTGGGTGGCGTTGAGCATGTACAAGGCGCTCTGTCGCGCCAAGGAACACGCCTATCATCTGTTGGCGGACATGGGCTCACCCAAAGTCTCATCCGCATGGCTGCAGCCGCTGATTGAGGAGGAAAAAGAGATTATCGGGTCGGATTGGTATCCCTACGGCATCGAGGCGAACCGGCCGACGATCGAAGCCCTGCTCCAGTATACCCACGAGCACGGACTGACCGACCGCCGCGTCAAACTGGAGGAACTGTTTGCGCCGAGCACGCTGCGCGACATTCCGCTGAGCGAGGGCCAGCACGTGTAAGAACCCGACCGCTTGGCTCGCCACATCACTTCGGCCCTGTCAAGAACCAGGGTTATGGCTCGCCCGCGTTCGCCGCAACGACAACGATGTGAGCTCACCCGCCGGACCCGGGATGAACGAGACCAAAATCGAGGAGGACAACGATGACCATACCGCAGCTGATGCCGTGGATCGGCGGGCCGGTGAAGTTCGAAGCCGACCTCTCACCGCTCGTGTGCCCCATCGACGAGACCGTGGCCTCGCAAATCATCGAGTCCGACGCCAAGGTCGTCGATGCCGCGGTCAAGCACGCCCATGCGGCATTCCTCAAGCATCAGGACGCCACCACCGCCAAGCGGGTCGAGTGGCTGTTGGCCGCGGCCGACGCCATCGACAAGATCGAAGGCGAATTGGTCCACTCGCTCATCCGCTTCATCGGCAAGCCACGCCGGGCCGCCACATTCGAGGCCAAGCGCGTGGGGACATTCATGCGCGCCTGCGCCGCGCAGGTGCCCCACCTCATGGGCGAAGTGCTGCCGCTCGACGTGACCCCGGCAGGCGCCGGCCGCTTCGGCTTCACCACGCGCGTGCCCTACGGCGTGGTGGCCGCGGTCACCCCGTTCAACGGGCCCGCCAATCTCCTCATTCAGAAAGTCGCCCCGGCGCTGGCGGTCGGCAATGCGGTCGTGGTCAAGCCGTCGCCGCCCGGCACCGAAGTCGCGTTGCTGATGGCGCAAGCGCTGAAGACCGCGGGCGTGCCCGACGGGCTCTTCAACGTCGTGCCCGGCGGGCGCGAGACCGCGAAGCTCCTTGCCGCCCATCCGCTGGTGGCCGTCGTCACCGTCACCGGCAGCACAGCAGCCGGCAACGAACTGGCCCGTGCCGCGGGCGCAAAGAAATTCATCGGCGAGCTCGGATCCAACGCCGCGAACATCGTCTGCGCCGACGCCGACCTCAACGATGCCGCGACGCGCATCGCGGGCGCGGCCTTCGAGGCGAGCGGCCAGCAATGCATCTCGGCGCAGCGGGTGATCGTCGAGCGGCCGGTGTTCGACCGCTTTCTCGAATTGTTCGTCGCGGCGGCCAAGAAGCTCAAGGTCGGCGATCCAGACGACGCCACCATCGACGTCGGGCCGATGGTGAGCAGCGCCGCCGCCGACCGTGTCGAAGCCATGGTCAAGGATGCCGTTGCCAACGGCGCCAAGCTCGTGCTCGAGCCGGAGCGCCGCGGCGCCATTCTCGGACCCGCGATCGTGGCGAATGCGCCACCGCAGGCGCGCCTCATGCGCGAGGAGGCGTTCGGTCCGGTCGTCGTCGTGCAAAGCGTCGCCGATGTCGACGCCGCGCTCGAACTCGCGAACTCCTCCGAATTCGGTTTGCAGGGGGCTTGCTTCACCACGAACCTCGAGACCGCGTTCAAGGTTTCGCGCAAGCTCCGGGTCGGCTCGCTCTGGATCAACGACGCCAGCCGCTTCCGGCTCGACACCTATCCCTTCGGCGGCGTGGGCGCGAGCGGCTTCGGGCGCGAAGGCGTGCGTTACGCGATGGAGGAGCTCTCGCAATGGAAGTTCACGGGCATGCGCCTTAATCCGCAGTGATCGACATATGACCTCGGTCGGCCTCATCGGCTGCGGCGGCATGGCGCAAGACGTGGTCGCCGCCTTGTGCGGCGCCCGCACGACGAGCGGCGTGCGCATCATCGGCGCGCTCGCCCGACCCGGCCGCGGCGACGAGGCGCGGGCCAAGCTCTGCGGGGTCGACATCGTCGAAGCACTCGATGAGCTGCTCGCGCGCAAGCCCACCCTCGTCGCCGAAGTTGCGGGCCAGGCGGCGGTCGCCGAACATGCCGACACCGTGCTGCGTCGCGGGATCGATTGCCTGTTGATTTCCGTTGGCGCGCTCGCCGATGCGGCGCTGTTGCTGCGGCTCAAATCGGCCGCGCGCGACGGCAACAGCCGCATCTTGTTGCCGGCGGGCGCGGTCGGAGGCATCGATGCCATCGCGGCCATGCGCTTCGCCGGCCTGACGTCGGTGCGTTATCGCTCGCGCAAGCCGCCGTTAGCCTGGCGCGGCTCGCCGGCGGAGCGCCTGGTCGATCTCGGCAAGCTCTGCGAGCGAACCGTGCTCTATACCGGCACGGCCGGGGAAGCCGCGTTGCTCTATCCGCAGAACGCCAACGTCGCCGCCGCGGTGGCGCTGGCCGGACTGGGATTCGACGCCACCGAGGTGGAGCTCGTCGCCGATCCCGACGCGCCAGGCAATGTCCACGAAATCGAGGCCGAGGGCGCGGTCGGACGTTTTGCGATCCAGCTCCAGGGCAAGCCGTCGCGCACGAATCCCAAAACCTCCGCCCTGGCGGCCTTCAGCGTCGCGCGCGCGCTGCTCAACGAACAAGCGACAATCGTCATCTGACATGGACCAGAAGCGCACGACCAACGCCTTCATCGGGAGCGCGATCGAACGCGTCGAGGATTTTCGCCTGCTGCGCGGGCGCGGCCAATTCGTCGACGATCTCGCGCGCGAGAATCTCCTGCACGCCGTGATCCTGCGCAGTTCGGTGGCGCACGGCCACATCCGCTCGATCGATACCGCTGCCGCCCGGGCACGGCCCGGCGTGCATGCCGTCATCACGGCGGCGGACATCGGCGCCGCGGTGCCGGCCATCCCGTTGCGGCAGGACTCCTCGCCAGCCTTCACGCCGTTCGAGCAACCGGTCATCGCCCACGACAAGGTCCGCTATGTCGGCGAACCCGTCGCGGTCGTGTTGGCCGCGAGTGCCGCCGCCGCCGAAGACGCTCTCGATGCCATCACTCTCGCGATCGAGCCCCTGCCGGCGGTCGTCACCAGCGCCGCCGCCGCAACTGACGACATCCTGTTGTTCGAAGCCACGCCCAGCAATCGCGCGCTCACGCTCACCGGCGTGCGCGGCGATGCGGACGGCGCTTTCAAGAACGCGGCTTATGTGCGCCGCGAAAAATTCGCGGTCCAGCGCCACGGCGCGGTGCCGATGGAGCCGCGTGGGCTGCTGGCGGAATGGGACGGCGTGCGTGGCCGCCTCACCGTATTCGGCGCGGCCAAGGTCGCCTTCCTCAACCGGCGCATATTGGCGAAGCAGATGGAGCTGCCCGAAGGCGCGATCCGGATGGTGGAAAACGACGTTGGCGGAGGCTTCGGCGCGCGCGGCGAATTCTACCCAGAAGATTTTCTGATTCCGTTATCATGCCCGCAATGCCGAATGCGAGCTGGAGATCGCCTGCGACGCGGATGGCACGATCCGGGCGCTGCGCGGCCACGCCTGGACCGATCAGGGCGCCTACATCCGCACCAACGGCCCGACCGCCGCGCGCAATCTCGCGCAAGTGCTCACCGGCCCCTATCGCATCCCCCATGTCCGCATCGACGTCTCGCTGATGATGACCAACAAGACGCCAGCGGGGACCTACCGCGGACCGGGGCGCTACGAAGCCGACTTCTTTCGTGAGCGGCTGTTCGACATCGCCGCGGCCGAGCTCGGCCTCGATCGGGTCGAGTTCCGCAGGCGCAACCTGCTGGCGGAGGCCGAGATGCCGTACCGGCTCGCCACCGTCGAACCGCTCGCGATCGAGACCGAAACCGATAGCGGCGATTACGGAAGCACGCTCGCGCGCTGCCTTGCGGAAATCGATTGGAGCGCGAAGGCGCCGATGCAGGGCAAGCTGATCGGCGGGCGTTACTACGGCACCGGCATCGGCTGCTACCTCGAGGGCGGCGCGTCCGGCCCCAAGGAGAGCGCGCGCCTCGTGCTCGAATCGCAAGGCAAGGTCTCGGTCTATGTCGGTTCTTCATCCATCGGCCAGGGCCTCGAAACGGTCTGCGCCCAGATCGCGGCGGACGCGCTGGAAGTGCCGATGGCCGACATCACGCACGTGTTCCACGGCTCCACCGATCACGTGATCGACGGCTACGGCTCCTACAGCTCGCGCGCGGTGGTGATGGGCGGCAACGCCATCGTCGCGGCGGCGGCAAAGCTGCGCGATGCGATCCGTGCGGCGGCGGCCGAGCGATGGGGCTGCGCGGAAAAAGACGTCGAGATCGACGCGGGGGCCGTGCTCGGTCCCGACCGGCAATCGCTTCCGCTTGCCGCCTTTGCCGGAGCTTCGGCGGAAGCCGCCTATGCCAGCAACAAGCGAACCTATAGCTACGGCGCGCATGCCGCCCACGTTGCCGTCGATCCCAAGACCGGCCACGTGGAGCTGCTCGACTATGTTGCGGTCGAGGACGCCGGGCGCATCATCAACCCGCTGACTTTGCACGGGCAGGTCGTGGGCGCCATCGTGCAAGGTCTCGGCGGCGCGTTCCTCGAACATTTCATCTACGATGAAGACGGACAATTGCTCACGGGCTCGCTCGCCGACTATCTCCTGCCGACGGCAAGCGATTTTCCGCACATCCGGGCGATCGCGCTCGAGGAAAGGCCCTCGCCCAACAATCCGCTCGGCGCCAAGGGCGCGGGCGAGGGCGGCATCATCCCGGTCGGCGGCGTCATCGCCAACGCAGTCGCCGCCGCGCTCGGCTCGCTTGGGGTCGAGCCGCGCGAGCTTCCGCTGTCGCCGCCGCGGGTGTGGGAGCTCATCCACCAACGAACTGCCCCGCGTTGATTTGCTTGCTCAGAGCTGGATTCCCGTTGCGCCAGCGCGGCTGAGGCCCAACGCCAAGATGCGCTGGATCAGATCGGGATAGTCGAGGCCGTCGTGCTTGGCCGCCGAGGCGAACTCCTCGCTGCGGGCAATCTCGGCGTTGGGGTTGGCTTCGATGTAATAGGGAATGCCATCGGCGGAGAGGCGGAAATCGATGCGCGCATAGCCGTCGAGGTCGAGCGTGCGATAGATGCGCTTCGCTGCACGCTTGATCGCTTCAACGAGCTGCGGCGAGAGGTCCTTGGCCGGGCCCACCTCGATGTTGTGGCGCTGCTGGTATTGCAGATCGTGCTTGACCTTTTCAGTGGCGATGAGCCGCGCGCCTTGCGGCATGGTGCCGAACTCGAGCTCCCAGATCGGGAACACGCGAAGCCGCTCATTGCCCAACACGCCGACATAGAGCTCGCGGCCCTCGATATATTGCTCGGCAATGGCCGCGGTGCCGATGCTTTCGTGGATGAAGCTCACGCGCTCGGCGAGCTTTTCATCGCTGTCCACTACGGACGCCTGCGAGATGCCCCAGGAGGCATCCTCGTTCAGGCTCTTGACGATGAGCGGGAAGGCGAGGCGCGGCGGGCGGCGGATTTTTCGCCGCGGCGGGAACACGGCAAAAGCCGGTAATGGAATGCGGTGATAGATCAGAAGCTTCTTCGACAAATCCTTGCCGCGCGCGAGCACGAGTCCGCGCGGATTGCAGCCGGTATAGGGCATCCGCAACAACTCGAGATAGCTCGCGACGTTCTGATCGTAGACGGCCTCGCCGTGAAACTGCTCCAGCAGATTGAAGACCACATCCGGCTTCCAACTCTCGATTTCGTCGCGGATCGGCTTGAGCTCGTTCTCCACGCCGAGCGGCCGCACTTCGTGACCCGCCTCACGCAGCGTGCTCGCGACGTCGTATTCGGTCTTCCACTCGTTGATTTCCTGTTCGGTATGCCCCTTGAGCGAATCCGGAGGCACCAGTTCCGGATGCACGAGCACCAGAACGCGAAGGCGCTTCATAACGCCAGCCATTGTCGCCGCGACGGACTGTAAAGCGAGTGCACCGTCTTTGCCGTCAACAAGACGATGAATTCCATTCTCAGCTGTCGCTCGGAACCGACCGCACGAAGCTTCAGCTCGCGGCAGCGGCCGATCATATCATCGAAAACAGAGTCCAGCGTCAGCTCATATTCGCCCGTCCACTTCGAAACGAGTTGTCTAATCTTGGCGCGGTTGCGCCGTAGAAATGCGGAGGCCGTCGGCGAGCGGCGATGTCTCGGATCGGCGGAGAAGATGCGTCGAAGATCGCGATCGTAGATCTTCGGATAGTCGATTGCATGGTGCGCCTGTTTCTTTTCATAGTGCTCGGCCAGGGTCTGCGTCAGCTGGCTCAGCGGCTCGACCCGCAGGCGGCGCGTGACGAGCGGCTTCTGTCCGGCGATCTCAGCCATCAGCTCGTCGACATATTGCAGTTTCTTCAGCGCGGGCCATCGGGCATAGCGCCTGCGCCAGTTCGAGCGGGGCGTCAGCCACACCGCAAAGGTCTCGGCGAAATCCTCGTCCGGGTGGCTCTGTGCGTACCACAGCGGCAGATGATTGACGTAGCGGCGACTGGCCGGATTTGGCCGATAATATCGTGGGTAGCGCCTCGACGATGGGCCGAACAGCTCCCGCCAGCGGCGCCGGCGGTGCAACTGATAGGCCACCTGCACTACATGGCCGGCTTCGTGGCGGAGAATGCGCATACACTCCGCCACCGTCCCCCCTTCGACATCGATCATCCTTTTGCGCTCGAGCCGCATCAGGCGGGGATGGGCGAGATAGAAAGGGATCGCAATGCCGGGGGTATCGTCCGGGCTGAACCATTCGTTCGACATCCAGGCGTGCGGCCTGATCCGAAGCCCGCGCTCCGCGAGCTCGTCGTGGAGGTCTTTCAGGCACCGCTCGAGCCAGGTACCGACGATGGTGACCTTGAGGTCCTTGAAGCGTAGCTTCAAGAGCTCACTGTCCGGCACTGAGGTCCAGGAAAACCTACGCGACATGGCGCTGCGAAACCCGAGAAAACATGGCCCCTTCGAAGATGAGCGCTGACCACTGGCGACGATCGACCATCGCCGAACCTATACCATCAACGCGGGCGGCATGACCGGGTTCGCAGCGGCCGCCCGGTCACGTTGACCCATCCGCGGCTGCGATGATAGGTACCTCTCACATCGTTGCGTGCCGAAGGATGCGACCGAATCATGAAATTGCCGCCCTTCGACTATGCATGCCCGACGACGCTCCCCGAAGCCGTTCAACTCTTGGCGGCGCGTGACGGTGACGCCAAGGCGATCGCCGGCGGCCAAAGCCTCGTCCCGATGCTCGCGTTCCGCCTTGCCCAACCTACCCTGCTGGTCGACCTTCGCAAGCTCGCCGATCTGCGCGGCATCAGGATTTCGGCGAAAGGCGTCACGCTGGGCGCCATGGTGCGTTGGCGCGACATCGAAGACGACGAACGGCTCGATACGGCGCATCCGCTGCTCAAGGCCGCGATTGCGCACGTTGCGCATTACCAGGTCCGCAATCGCGGCACGGTCGGTGGCAGCCTCGCCCATGCCGATCCGGCCGCCGAAATGCCGGGAATCGCCATGACCTGCGACGCCGAGATCGCCGTGGTCGGAAGGTCGGGCGCGCACGTGATCCAAGCTGCGGACTTCTTCCAGGGGGCGCTCACGACCGCGCTGACGCCGGACGAGATCATCGTCGAAATCCGCCTGCCCGCCTGGCCGGCGCGCCGGCGCTGGGGATTTGAGGAATTCGCCCGGCGCCGCGGCGACTTCGCGATGGCGGCGGCCGCGGTTTTCTACGACCAGGACGAGAGCGGCAAAGCGCGCAACGCCCATGTCGGGGTCGTCGGCGTCGCCGACCGGCCGCTGCGCCTCCCCGCCGTGGAAGACGTTCTCAACGGGCGAGCCATCGACGCGGCGATCATCGCCAAAGCCGAGGCTGCCGCCTCCGCCGCCGTCGATCCGCAGGACGATATTCATGCCAGCGCCGCCTACCGTCGCGCGCTCGTCGGAACGCTGGTCGAACGCGCGCTCAAGCGCGCGGCCGCTTAAGCTTCATCCCGCCGGTTCTCTTATGTCAGTTCGATTTCGCGTCAACGGGCAAGAGGTCGAGGTCGAAGTGGAGCCGCGGCTCACGCTGGCGGATTGCCTGCGCCATCATCTGCGGCTGACCGGGACCCATGTGGGCTGCGAGCACGGCGTGTGCGGCGCCTGCACCGTCATCGTCGACGGCGCGGCCGTGCGCTCGTGCCTGATGCTCGCGGTGCAGGCCGAGGGCGCGGAGGTCATCACCGTCGAAGGGCTCTCCAACGATGCCGACCTCACGCCGCTGCAAAAATCCTTCCGCAGGCACCATGCGCTGCAATGCGGCTTCTGCACGCCGGGCATGATCACGACCGCGCACGCGCTATTGAGTGAGGAGCCTGATTGCGACGCCGCGCGGGTCCGCGAGGTGCTCTCGGGCAATCTCTGCCGCTGCACCGGCTACATCCCCATCGTCGAGGCCGTGCTCGACGCGCGCGCCGCCTATCAACCGAAGGGGCGGGATCGCAGCGGGGATCGCGCATGAGAACGGTCAATTCGCTCATCGGCAGCCCGATCGAACGGCTCGAGGATCTGCGCTTTCTGCGCGGGCGCGGACAATACGTCGACGATCTCGCGCGCAAGGACATGCTGCATGCGGCGATCCTGCGCAGCTCCGTCGCTCATGGCCGCATCCGCTCAATCGCCGTCGCGGCCGCGCGCGCGCTGCCGGGCGTACACAGCGTGATCACGGCCAAGGATATCGGGAACCGCGTGCCGCGCGTCCCCATGCGGCTGCAGCCGTTGCCGGATTTCGAGCCGTTCGGACAGCCGGTGATCGCAGAGACCAAGGTGCGCTACGTGGGCGAGGCCATCGCGGTCGTGCTCGCCGAGACCGCGGCCATTGCCGAGGACGCGCTCGGCCTCATCGAGGTCGAGATCGAACCGCTGCCGGCCGTGGCCGACCGCCGCGCGTCGGCGCAAGACGCATCGCTGTTGTTCGAGGACAAGGGCACCAATCTCGCGATCAAGTTCCGCGCCGTGCGCGGCGACGCCGACGCGGCGTTTGCCGACGCGCCTTACGTCAGGCGCGAGAGTTTCCGCACCCAGCGACACATGGCACTACCTTTGGAGCCGCGCGGGCTGCTCGCGGAATGGGACGCGGCGCGCGGGCGTCTCACCCTTTCCGGCGGCGCCAAGGTCTTGTTCTTCAATCGCCGCACCTTGGCGAAACAGATGGGGCTGCCCGAAAGCGCCATCGAGATCGTGGAGAACGA
>WNFA01006168.1_pt1 | contig 11722 bp, 10 predicted proteins | sample 5400481 | NCBI WGS metagenome assembly WNFA01 (sample SAMN13153340, study PRJNA577476) | soil metagenome | isolation source: 120 cm saprolite under Douglas fir tree site 2 hole 1 replicate 2 | place: USA:California | collected 2015-04-18
ACGTTCGCACGACGGGTAGCCAGTCCACCACTGAAATCTCCTGCTCCCCATGCCAGCGAGGCAGTCAGGCCGAACACAACGGTACTGAGTTCATGGGTCATTGCGATATCCTCAAAACAGGCAGCATCAATTGGGTACCTGAATAGATACGTTTGGTGGCTTCTTGCTCGCCTCTGCTAATCGTAAGATTGAGTATATACCCACCAACGGCGAGCACTGCTGGAATAATAAGCAGTTGCAGCCAATCCCAATGATACAGGTATCCCCCCAAAATAACCAGCACAACAAGCATAATAACTAATGCAGTCAATACAGTAGCTACTGCATGAAGCAACGCAAGATAACATCCTCTTCAACGCACTCCAGAACAACCACCAAGCACCTCACTCAAGATACAACAACCACCTCTGACAGCAAATTTGACAGCAATTAACGACGATCTCAGCCTCATCGAATTTCTTTCCATACCTCGCGCGCAAATACATGAACTTCAGGAATAACTCCTACCGCAAAGCTCAGATTATATAATTCATGAGGCAACTTATCTTGCGTCGCATCATAATACAACGAATCCATACGATCATTAAGTGTTATAAAACGACTTAAAACTGAATGTTGAGCATAATAAGGCTTACTTTTATCTGCTAATTGCATAAAAAAAATTTGACGAACCTTATGAGTACCTTGTTGAGGAATAATGCCCTGCGGGGAAGGATACCCAAAAACTCTTGTGCCTTGCGGCGAAACCGATTGCGTTTTTCCGTCAGGAGGTACAGGATAACCCTTAGCAGCAATCAATGAGCTTAATACACATTCATAAGCGTGATAAGCATGAAAGACCGCCCCATCAGCAAAACCAGAATCTAAAAGCCGGGATGCCATCCGTAAATGCCTCAAGGCCAAACCATACCATTTACGTTTTGGGTCCGGCAGAGTCAATACTGCTGTCATGATCGACTCAACAAGGTAATTCCTAGCATGTTTTCTTGACCATTTACTCTAGCTAGAGCCTCCGCATGTTCCCACTCTTGAAGTGTTATCAAACGAAATTGAATGTGTATATCCTCATCGTGAAGATCACTAAACACTTCTTGAGCCACTTGCTGATAAAGCGTAAATGGTCGCTCTGAGGAATTTAATACTATCTCAATAAGAACTTCATCATATGGTAAATTACGCAAGTCTATTCCAAAACGCGTCCAATCACCAACCCCGATCACTCGCTCTATCTGTTCATCAAAGCCCGCCTCTAATCGCTCAAAAATGGTTTGTAGCACATTTTGAAGACGACCATATTGAGTTTCAAAGTGAGGATTATCACTATTGGCATCACTGAGCAAATCAGCGAGCAGAGCAAATCCCTCTGGATTTATACGTAGTGGCTTTCTTCCATGTTTTGTTTGACTATGCTCTATCCAATCACGAATCTCATCTGCGCGAGATGGTCTGAAAAGCAAACGTAGCTGCTTGTAATCAAGCACCTTCTTTGGCTCAAATTGCCAAGCATGTGATTCTAATTGTCGTCCAACTGTGCGCAATAACGGGGTTATATCGTAAAGAATAGGCTCTAGATCATGTTCTTCAGATAGACGAGTCAATAAGTATTGCCTAACCGTACCCTCTGAGACTTTGCCTTCCCTCCGCAACAAGTCGAAAACGTAGTAACGTATGCGGTCGAACCCATCTAATGATGAATCTAATACCGCTCCAGGAGCCATTAACCATTGTACCGCTTTATCATCTATTTGCCATGAAATAAACCTGGGGCCTCTTAATATTTTCTGAATATCCTCTGTAACGCCTGTGGAGTTTTCCCGATAATTCTGGAAAGCCCTGCTATCAAGAACTTGTTGAATTACACCTGAGGTGATTAACTCAATATCCGCTCCTAAATAAGCTACAATAATACGCTCAATCTCATGCTCTACATAATTAGTTCTCGTCGGTAAATCCAAGACTGGTGTTTGACCATAGATAAATTCGAATCTCGAAGGCGACATCTTACGGAAATTTAAGTACATGTCACCTTGAGGATTAATATTTGGATTTTCTATCTGGCGAGTCGATTTAATCGTAAGATTCTGCCATACAGCGTTCACATAGTGTAGTCCATAATTCTCACATGCAGCTACAATAGTTTGCCATAAGCTCAAATCCTTGTGTTTGTATACAAGAGTAAACCAATGGTCTTGTTTCAAGGCCCGAGCGATAGACTCCATCGAATTAGCAAATTCATTCTCGAACTGTTTACGTGTTTTCTTCTCAGTCCCTCCTGTAATTAACTCGTACTTTCTTGCTTCAGGCGTAATCTCCATACCTAACCAAGCGGCCCAAAAAGTAGATAGATCTAAAAAGAAAATACGATTCGAATAAGGCGGGTCTGCGAAGAAATAGTCAACTTTTCCTTCTCCCGTTATTTCATGAATACGAGAGGCAGGAAAATCAGTCAAGGTGAAATTAGCAGGACTATACCAAGTACCAATAAGTCGGTTTGTTTCTTCCTTAGCACGATACACTGCCGGAAAAACGTGTTCTACTGTAGGCCATACACGGTTTTCATAGAATAGGTGTTCAGAGGCGGGAGCATAACTAAATCGTCGAAGAAAACTAGCGTTACCTCGATAAGGAGATCTTTGCTTACCATCATCGAACGAGAGAATATACATAATATTCGCATAGCGTGCTGTATTTGCTAGAACTACCTTCATTAAATCGCGATAAATGGGTTCCTCGATTTGATTAATGGCATCTCGTAATATAGTAAGTCCAGCAAGCTGGCGAGGTGTATGTAGTTTATCCACTGTTTCGATTCCAGCGGCACCTCTCACCGATGTTGGGATAAGATCGCGTGGATAATCCATATCCTTAAGTAAGCCTTGCACCTCGCTATCAGTCATTGCATCTAAACTCTCGATAGCGTCTTTAGCTTGAGAACTGACTTGGTTATACGCCTCATTAAGACGTATAAGATTAATTGGTGCGACTGCTGTCATCCGAGTAATAAAGCGCGCAACAGGATTAATATCGCCTGCTATAGTCCTCCTACCTAGAACAAGTGCCTCAACAGGTGTTACTCCGCTCCCAGCAAAAGGATCGCATATAAGATCACCAGACTTACTATAGTGTCTGATATACTCCTGCACAACCGGCCACTGCTTCTTAGCAAAGAATGGAAAGAAGCCGAAGTGACGTGCAGCTCCTCTTTCTCGCGACCTGTATGGAATACTAAAATCAATTGGCGTATTCGGAACCCCGGGCCGATCAACTTTGGAAGACTCTTCTCGTCGTAAAGCCCAACTTGACATGTTAAGCGGCCTCCTGCAATTTTGCTACCTGCTCATGAATAGGAACGAGCAGCAACATTTGGTGATGATGCTTTAGTACATCAACTACCTCGCCGTCACTGAAAGCATAATAGACCGAATATCCATCAGTCAGCAAATAAGCCTCAGATTCATACAGTTGGATACCTTGCTCTTGAAGATTCCGTGCAACTTGCTGTACCTGACGTGGAGAAAAACCAGAACGCCGGAGTTCACACACAATGAGAGCCTTAATGACTTCGGTACTTGAGTAAAAAAGGGCAGGTTGGCCATTATCTGCATTAGAATCGCGAAGTGTCGGTATAATGAGGCCAATTTTTGCCCAATAGGTAACTTGCTTACGAGTCATACCGGTTAATCTCATAAGCTCAGGTGCAGTATACAAGCGTCTCCCAAGAAGCCCTTGTTCTGACAAATCTTGAGAGGGCTGGCCCAATGGTTTTGGCAAATCAGTCTCATACATATTGGAGTCCCTTTTCGTTAGCAAAAGCTATCGCCTTTGCTAATTATAATGTATACGCCGATTGAAGGCAAGAAATAAGGCAGTGCAGTGAAATGCTTAATCCCTGATCGTAAAATTCATGAGTGCTTAAACAAATCATCTATCTTACCCGCAGCCTCTTGTTGCATTGAAGGCAATACATGCGAGTAGACATCCAAAGTCGTTGCTACCGTGCTATGCCCCGACCGCTCTTGCACTACTTTAGGATGCACACCCACTACCAATAAAATTGTTGCCGCGCTATTTGATAACGCCATTAATGTGCATCGGGGCCACGAATTCGCTTAGTAAGCATCTCGGTCTCGCGTATCATCTTGACAGCATAGCTGACTCAGTTGGCGAATGAAACAAGAAGTGCAATGCGCCATGATTCCATAAGAGGGTCATCCGACTCAATTGCCTTGTCAAGCCCGTCCGTGAGAGGAATAGCTCTCGGTTGGGTCTCGCAGACGGGATGGCTATCACGCTCAATTGCACTATTCCTTTTATTCGCCAACAGTAATTCATGCGCTGGCACGCACCAGAGTCCATGAAAATGAATTGCCCCCTATTTTCAGGGGAGAGTCAATCCTGACAGCAAATCTCAGGAACGCTTAAAGAGATCATCCATCTTATCAACAATTTCTTGTTGCATCTCTGGTACCACATGCGCATAGATCTCAGCCGTTACCGCTATCGAGCTATGCCCTAGCAACTCCTGCACCGTCTTTAAATCCACCTTTGCTGCAATCAGAACTGTCGCCACACTATGACGCAAATCATGGAGCCGCACCAAAGCCTACTTCTAGCCCATTTGGGCAGCATATCTGAGCTTGACCACCAGTTAGCGATATTGTTGGCGAATTCAAAAAGTGGGGAAAGATACCTCAAAAGGGTCAATTTTCTCTTCGCGGTGGCGAATATCAGCCATCTTGGGTGCTTGAAAAAAATAGAACGTCCCTTCGAAAGTCGAATTCGCCAACAATATCTTAGTGTGGTTCTACCAAGTCTCCCCACACCCCCGCGATAATGAAAGGATAACGCATACAGTCATAGAGAAATACCGCTATCAAACCAAGTAGCAGACCCTTCAGGGCGAGCTTACCATAAGTGGGGAAGCGCAATGCCAGGCCGATACCTAGAACTGTGGCCGGTAACACTATCAATAGCGTGCTGACAGGCAATGGGAGTAAACCGAAGATGGCGACCGCCAGCGCAGTAATGGGGGAGAAGCCAATGGCAAAAAAGGTGCCACTCATGAAGACATCAAGGCGTTTCTCATGATGAAGAAGCATACCGGGCATTGGAAGCCTCCTGACATAATATTCATGAGGTATTACATACGCTTTTAGCAAACATAAAGTTTTTTCATATTAACAGGAGTATGCGTTCTTTTAGCCTGCATTACTATAAACAGGAGCACACAATAGAAGTGACATTCCTCACAATTCACGCCATTGACAGCCATCCCTATCGATGTTACGCTTTCTTGTACTCCTGCGCTTACAATGTGGCGCAGGCAAGTAGGAAGGAGCGACCATGCGGGATCAGAAATTGGAAGGACGACAGGAAAACAAACCCCCGGCGAGAGCTGCGCCGGGCAGCGCCGTTCCTGTACATGAGCCTGGCACACCCATACACACACGCCAGCACGACTACGCCTACTACAAGGAAATCTTCAGCCGCCATACCATGCCGTTCGCCTACCTCGATCTCGACCTGTTCGACCAGAACATCCGCCAGGTAGTTGCCCGGGCTGGCGGGAAGCGGGTACGCCTTGCTTCCAAGTCGCTGCGCAGCATCTCCGTCATCCGGCGCATCTTCGCGTCCGACCCGTGTTTTCAGGGCATCATGTGCTACACTGCCCCGGAGGCCGTTTACCTGGCCTCGCAGGGATTCGACGATCTACTTGTCGGCTACCCCGCCTGGAACGAGCAGGACATCGCTGCCGTCGCCCGGGCCGTGGCAGCAGGCACACATATCACGCTGATGGTCGATAGCCTCGAACACGTGGAACAGGTAGAGACTGTAGCTCTCCGTCAGGGAGTACGACTGCCCTTGTGTCTCGAAATCGATATGTCGATGAACCTACCTGGCCTGCATTTCGGGGTGTGGCGTTCCCCGCTGCGCACCCCTGAGCAGGCCCGGCCGGTGATCGAGCGGATCATCTCCTCACCACACCTCTGGCTTGATGGCCTGATGGGTTACGAAGCCCAGATTGCCGGGATAGGTGACAATTTCCCAGGCCATGCAGCTAAGAACGCCATCGTGCGTGGGCTGAAACGGCGTTCGATACGCGAAGTTGCCGGGCGCCGCGCCGCACTCGTTGAGCTGCTGAGGACTTACGATCTTTCGCCCCGCTTTGTCAACGGCGGCGGAACAGGCAGCCTGGCCACGACCAGCAGGGAGCCGGTGGTGACCGAGATTACTGTTGGCTCCGGCTTCTATGCTCCGGCCCTGTTCGACAACTACCGCGACTTCCGCTATCAACCCGCCGCCGGTTTCGCTATCGAGATTGTGCGGCACCCGCGCCCATCCATCTACACCTGCCTGGGCGGCGGCTACATCGCCTCCGGCTCAGTAGGCCCCGAAAAGCAGCCGCGGCCCTACCTGCCACACGGCGCCCGGCTCGTTTCGCTCGAAGGGGCTGGCGAGGTTCAAACCCCCATCAGGTACGAGGGTACTATACCACTCAAGCCTGGTGACCCCATATTTATGCGCCACAGCAAAGCAGGCGAGCTTTGCGAACGCTTCAAACGCCTGCTGCTCGTCAAGGATGGCGCAATCGTAGACGAGGTCACGACTTACCGTGGCGATGGCCAGTGTTTCCTATAGGAAAGCCGCGTAGGGGCGGGAGCGGTGGAGATGGGTGGTGGGGATGCTTCTCCTTGCGTCTCGGCTGACAGCGAAGCTGTAGCGACGCAGTCGCGTTGCCGAGACGGGTAGGTGCCAGCATCGCCCCTCGCCGGTAAACAGGTGTAGCTTTGACTGCATATTTGTATAAGAAGAGAGGAGGAAGCATATGAGCAGCAGGCAGGCGCAGCGCTGGAGCAATTGGTCAGGTTCGGTAAAGTGTGCGCCGCTCCAGGTCGTCAAGCCGCGCAATATCGAAGAACTGGCACAAATGATCGGGCAATATGGACGCGATGGTCGTCATGTGCGGGTTGCGGGTTCCGGCCACTCTTTCACGCCGCTGGTACAGACCGGCGATGTGCTCATGTCACTGGAGCAGATGCAGGGTATCGAGGCAATCGATACCACGCGCGGGACCACGACAGTGTGGGGTGGAACCCGGCTCAAAAACCTGGGAAATGCGCTTTTCGAGCGCGGCCTGGCCCAGGAGAACCTTGGTGATATCGATGAACAGAGCATCACTGGCGCAATCAGCACAGGCACACATGGCACGGGCGTGCATTTCGGCACTCTGTCCACACAGGTCGAAGGCATTACCCTGGTGACAGCATCGGGCGAGATTGTAGAATGTTCGCCCGGACAAAACCCCGATGTATTTAAAGCAGCCCAGCTATCGCTAGGAACGCTCGGGGTCATCGCAAAGGTGAAGCTGCGCGTGGTACCCGCCAAACGTATGTATTTCCAGGCACTCCGCACAAAATTGGCCGACAGCGTCGCCAACCTGGAAAAGTACAAGCAGGAGAACAGCCACTTCGAATTCTACTGGTTCCCTTATACAGACTGGGTGCAGGCTAAATTCATCAAAGAAACAACAGACCCTGAGACCACAGGTAGCTTCTGGAGCAGCTTCAATAAGATTGTATTGGAGAACGGCGTCTTCTGGCTGCTCTCCGAGTCCTGCCGTCTGGTGCCCGGCTTCAGCAAGTCAGTCTGTCGCATCTCCGGGCAGTCTATCGCCAACGTCGAAGAGATCAACTATAGCCATCGCCTGTTCACCACGCCCCGCTGGGTGCGCTTCCAGGAGATGGAGTACAACATCCCTGCAGAGCACACGAGCGCGGTAATAGCCGAAATTCAGGAGTGTATCGAGCGGCACCAGTTCAAGGTCAACTTCCCGCTGGAGTGCCGTTTCGTGCATGCCGATGACATCTGGCTCAGCCCGGCTTACCAGCGCGAGTCTGCCTATATCGCCGTGCATATGTACCGTGGTATGCCCTATAAACCATACTTCCGGCACATCGAGGAAATCTTCAAACGCTACCAGGGGCGACCGCACTGGGGCAAGATACACACGCGCAGCGCCGGGGAACTGGCCGAACTCTATCCGCGCTGGCACGACTTCAGGCGCGTGCGGGCGGCCCTCGATCCCCAGGGCATATTCCTCAACGACTACCTGCGTGAGTTGTTCGACGCAGATACGCCAGTAACGTCTGGCATTACTGACATCTCCATCGTTGGGCAGGATGGACATGAGCACAGCACATCCACACAAGGAGGACTCTCGTGAGCGACGCAACATCCTCTACCCAGGAGGCGACTACCTCGACACTCCGGCGTAACGCGCTCGGCCTGCGCCACGCCATCGTAATCTCCGTTGCGGTGATGTCACCTGCCGCCTCTATTTTCTTCAATACCATCCCCCAGGCAGGAGTGGTCGGAGCGGCTATTCCGCTGTGCTACGTGATCGGCTTCGTGGTAGCATTGCTGGTAGCCAACCAGTACAGCGAGTTCTCACGTGAAATTCCCTCCAGCGGCTCCGCCTATACCTTCGTGACAGAAGGGCTTGGTCGCCCCCTGGGTTTCATGACCGCTTGGATTGGGCTCATTGCTATAGCGATTGGCGTACCTTACTCATTTATCCTGCTGGGTGCCAACTTGCAGGCCCTGGTGATGCGCTGGTTCGGCATTAACCTGCACTGGAGCTTCTGGTTCGTCCTGGCGCTCGGCATCGCCTTTGCCCTCTGCTACTGGGGCATCCGTCAATCGATGAATGTTGATCTCACCTTCCTGGTTTTTGAGATGGGGATATGCCTGGTCCTGGCCGTCATCGTCCTCTTCCAGGTAGGTCAGCATGGAGGACTCACCGCTGCGCCGTTTAGTCCAACCTCAATCCCACAGGGTGGTGATCTCACCATCGGGATCGTGCTGGCGGTGCTCAGCTTCATCGGCTTCGAGGCCGCCGCTGCGCTGGGTGAGGAGACGCGAGACCCGCATCGCAATATTCCACGCGCCGTGTTTGGATCGATGATCGTGGTCGGGCTCTTCTATGTCTTGATGGCCTACGTCGGCACGGTCGGTTACGGGATCAACCGCATGGTCACCGGCTTCGCTAACGACCCCGCACCCTTTGACACCATCGGACGCCAGTACAGCGGTTCGTTTTTCGTGGTGTTGATCGATCTCGTCGGCTCGCTCTCGTTCTTCGGCGCGGCGCTTGCCATCATCAACGGTGGTTCGCGCATCCTGTATACCGTGGGACGCGATGGCCTGCTGCCGCCGTGGACGGCGTGGTTACACCCCGTACGCCAGAACCCGGTGGGTTCAATTGCCGCGCTTTGCGTCTTCGGCCTGGTAGTCGGCCTTCCCCTGGGCTTCATGATGACGCCAATCAAAGCATTTGGCTTCCTGGGTTCCCTCGACGCGCTCTTCGTCCTCATCATCTACGCCCTCGTCTGCATAGCCAGTATCACATTCTTCTGGCGCAAGCGGCGCGCACGCTTCAGCGTGCTACGTCACGGGGTAATCCCCGTGCTTGGCATCTTACTTATCGCGGCTATTTTCGTGGCCCTGGCCATCATACCAGCGCCGCCGCCACTCGACCTCATCCCCTACGTCCTGGGTGGCTGGGTCCTGCTAGGGGTAGTGCTGATGTTTGCCTTGCGCCGCAAAATGGCAGAGATCACATAGGTAAAACGGCTTAGTGTATCTCACCTGAGCGCCCTATCCACATTATCCGATTCGAGTGTAGCCATTCTGCTATTTTGTCCTAATTGCAGAACGCAGGTACTCAAGTTGATCACGTAGGTATGGGCTCAGCGTCTCCTCATCTGAGGAGAGTATGTCGAGATATCCTGAGAAGAGGCGTTTAAACGCCTCAATCGCCTCTGCTACTGTCGGCCCCGTTGCGTGCATATAAAATTGGTGTTCAGTCACTAGGACCTCCCCGTCATCTTCTTCGACTTGTACGACTAAAGGATGGGTGAGCCACCTTCCTGTGGGCAATGGACCATCTATAGTAAGAAAGATGGGCGTTGAGGCAATTGGTGGACGATATGGGGTTGGAGATGAATCCTTTTCTTGCTCTACTTCGCTCATGGATGCATCTCTTTCTCAGTTTAGTGGGTAAAGGGTCCGTCAGTGCCTGTCCCTACTATAATACATGTCGTCAAGAAAGACAAATCCGTCACTGGACTCCTGTGCTCTCATCCCCTACGTCCTGGGCGGCTGGGTCCTGCTATAGGCCTCTTGTTCCAGTGTCATGGTGTGTCCCTCGGCCCACGCAGCGGCAAAGGCCGTCTCGCCGAGCTGGGCGCGTATAGCTGCCAGATCGCGCTCGTAATCTGTACGTTCGAGTGGATGCATATCCACGTTCAAGTTCAGCCTTTGCTCTGCTGCTGCGAACAAACGCGCTCCTTCCTGGAAGCGTTCTTGTGTTCTAGCTATTCTCGCAAGTCCGAGTAGACACTTACCAGCAGTCTCTTTCGCTCTGGCTAACTTTTGTGCGAGAGAGAGACTTTCGCGGAAGTGTTCAGTTGCTTGCCTGGTGTTGCCCTGGCTCCGCGCAATGTCTCCGATGAGATAGTGAAAATAGCTGATGGCCTCCTGGTCGCCCATTTCTCTTGCGATCGTCAGTCCTTCACGAATCAGGCTTGTTGCGTGCACATCGTCATGGCGTCTAACGATCTCTGCCAAAATAGCGAGCAACCGGGAAAGCGTTGCCCTATCGCCCATTTCCCGGGCGATTACCACAGACTCCTGAAAAAGGGGCGTGGCCTGTGCGTAGTCGCCCTGGGTGAGTAGCATTAGTGCCAACGAGCCAAGCGTACGAGGAAGCGCCCACTTTTCTCCTATTTCCTGGCAGAGAGCTATACATTCCTCCCACAGCGTGCGTGCTGCTGCTCCATCACCCTGTCCCCACATCACCTTTGCCAGGTCGTTCAATCCCAAACCAACGTTCCATTTGTCTCCCAACTCTCGACAGTCGTTCAACCCCTGTTCAATAAGGGAGCGAGCCATCGTATAGTCACCCTGAGCTTCATATACCGATGCGAGAAACTGAAGTGCATGTGCAGATCCTCGTCTGTCTCCCAGTTCCTTGTAGCGTGCGATGCTTTCCTCAAGGAACGCTTGTGCTTTCTCAAGGTGACCCAGAGCTACATTGATAACCCCCGTCGCAGTAAGCACTTGTGCGTGCGCTGCGGTTTGCCTGCCGGTTCTTGATACTGCAAGCGCGGCTTCTAACCAGTGGAGCGCCTCATTGTAGTATCCACGCATGAACCAGTACCACCACAATGCCCCGCACAGTCGTAAGGCAAGCTCCGTTTCCTCGTACTCTACGAACCAGCGCAGTGCTGCCCGTAAGTTCTCCTGTTCCTGATTGAGCGTAGTGAGCCACTTGAGCTGTTCACCTCCTCCTCTGAGGTGCGGCTCTACACGCTCTGCCAGCGCCAGGTAGTACTCTGCATGGGCACGTTGCAGCAACTCAGTCTCCCCGCTTTCGTGCAGGCATTCCAGACCGTATTCGCGCACGGTCTCAAGTAGTGCGAGGCGTGGCTCTTCCCCTTCTTGCTCCCCCTGTCGGACAAGGCTTTTGTCCATGAGCGACGCAACCGTATTCAAGACATCTGTTTCCTGATCCCCTGCATCAATACAGACGGCCCCCGCCGCCGAAAGTTCGCAACCACCCACGAAGACGAAGAGCCGCCGAAAGATCCGTTGTTCCCTGGCAGGTAAGAGGTCGTAGCTCCATTTGAGTGTGTTACGCAGCGTTTGTTGCCGCTCAGGG
>WNFA01008391.1_pt1 | contig 11721 bp, 11 predicted proteins | sample 5400481 | NCBI WGS metagenome assembly WNFA01 (sample SAMN13153340, study PRJNA577476) | soil metagenome | isolation source: 120 cm saprolite under Douglas fir tree site 2 hole 1 replicate 2 | place: USA:California | collected 2015-04-18
AACTGCTTGTCCTTGCTGGTCGCGTGGTCGAAGAACTCGCGGCCCGCGGCCGGGTCGGCGATCGCATCGGCGCCGCCGGTCAGCAGCAGGAAGGGCGTGACGAACTCGGTCGCGCGCCGCAGGCAGGTCTCCTGGGCGGAGCTGGACTCCGTGAACCACCGCGGCGTGGCGATCTGCTGGTAGAGCGGATCGTTGCGAGTCGCGTTCTGGATGGCGACGTCGCGCGTGAGCTGCTCGGGCCTCAGCTCGTTGCGCATCGGCAGCGAGGGGAACAGGTTCGCGATCAGCCGCCCGGCCAGGATTTTCAGCGGCGAGACGCGCAGCTTGAGCCGCAGGTACGGCGAGGAGAAGACCGCGCCGCGCACCGCGTCCGGCTTGTCCAGGAGGTACCGGATGCCGATCAGCGCCCCGTGGCTGTGGCCGAGAAAGAACACGGGCCGCCCCTGCGCCTCCTCGCGGACGCGGGCGAGGAAGACGTCCAGGTCCTGCAGGTACTCGTCGAACGAATCGACGTGAGCGCGCTTGCCGCCGCTCTGGCCGTGCCCACGGCAGTCGAACAGGTGGACGGCGTAGCCGGCCGTGCACAGCGCCCGGGTGACCTCCTCGTGCCGCCCCAGGTGCTCGGCGTACCCGTGCAGCACCGCCACGTGCGCCGCCGGCGTCCCGGGCGGCCGCGTCGCCTGCCGGAAGAGGCGCAGGCCGTCGCGCGCGCTGAAGAAGCCCTCGTCGATCTGCGGATCGGGCACGCACTCCTCCGGCGCGGAGAGACCACGGCATCAGCGCGCAGTCAAGGAGCGGAGTTTCTCCTCCAACTCGGCGCGCACCCGGGCGTCTCCCGGCTCGGGAGACCGCGCTTCCTGCTCGCCGGGGGCCCCCTCCCGGGGGCGCCCATCGCGCCCGCCCCGCGGCGCCCGGACCAGGCGCGCCAGGGCGCGGCGGAACGCCTCCGCGGCGTCGTCCCGCCGGCCCGCCGCGAGCAGGGCGTCCCCGAGGTGGCCCAGGATGACCGGATCGCCGGGGGCCAGGCGGTCGGCGCGGCGCAGCTCTTCGAGCGCGGTCTCGACGCGGCCCTCCTTCAGCAAGCAGAAGCCGAGCGAGTCCGCGACGGCGCCGTCGTCGGGCCGCAGCTCCACCGCGCGGCGCAGGAGGCCTTCGGCCTCCCGCAGGTCGCCGCCCTGCTCGGTCATGACGTACCCGACGTAGTTCAGCGCGCCGGCATGGGCGGGCGCCACCGCCAGCACCTTGCGCATGGCGGCGAGCGCCTCGGGGACGCGCCTGGCGCGGTCCAGCGCCGAGGCGCGGGCATAGAGCAGCGCCGGCGTGTCCGGGTGCTTGCGCGCGGCGTCCTCCAAGAGCGCCACCGCCGCGGGCACCCGTCCGGCCCGCTCGAACGCCTCCAGCAGACCCAGCGCGACACCCTCGTCGCGCGGGTCCGCGGAGAAGAGCGCCTTCATCCGGCGCGCGGCCTCGGCGGTCTCTCCGGCGCGGCCGCGGGACAGGGCGGCCTGCACGCGCGCGTCGAGCAGGAGCTGCGCGGGGTCGGGGGCGAGGAAGGCGGGACCGCCGGCGATGGCGGCCAGGGCCGCGTCCCGGGGCCGCCCGGGCCCGCCCAGCGCGCGCTCGATCTGCTCGAGGAGCTGGGCGGCCTCGCGATGCCGGCCGCGCTCCTCGAGGGCCAGCGCCCGGTAGAAGGACAGCTCGGGATGCCCGGGGAAGAGCCGCAGGGCCGCGTCGAGCGCCGCCTCGGCGTCCGCCGGGCGGTGCGCGCCCAGCAGAGGGACGGCCAGCCGGAACAGCGCGCCGCCCAGCTCCCGGCGCTCTTCGTCGCCCGCGCCCGCTGCGGCGGTCGAGGCCAGCGCGCGGAGCTTCATCAGGTAAGCCGAGGCGACCTCCAGCTCGCCCTCGGCGAGCGAGAGCCTCGCCAGGGCCGACAGCACCTCCGGCGAATCCGGCCGCCGCGCGAGGAGGCGCAACTGCAGCTCGCGCGCCTCCGCCCAGCGGCGTCGCGACTCGAGGAAGGCGGCGCGGGTGGCCAGCGCCTCGTCGCTGTCCGGCCGCAGCGCCGAGGCGCGGGCGAAGGCGTCCTGCGCGCCGGCATCGTCCTGCCGGTCGGCCATGGCCCGCGCCACCTCGATCCACGCATCCGCTGCCTGGGCGCGCAGGCGCCCGGCCTGCGTGGTCGCGGCAGGGGCGGCTTCGCCGGGACCCGCATCCGAGGGTGCGCGCTCCGCCGCTTCGCCGAGCTCCCGCGCGGCCGCCGCGGCCGCCGGCAGGTCGCCCTGCGCGATCTCGAGGCGGACCAGGTCGCGGTAGGCGTCCGGATCCTGCGGCGCCGCCGCGATCGCCGCCCGCAGGTGCACGCGCCCCTCGTCGGCCCTGCCGCCGGCGAGCGCGATCCGCGCCGCGAGCACGTGCGCCGGCGCGTAGCGCGGATCGCCGCCGAGCGCGGTCCCCAGCTCGCGTTCGGCGTCGGCGATCCGCCCCTGCCGCAGCAGCTCCTCCGCGAGCAGGGTGCGCAGGTACCCGGACTCGGGATCGTAGAGGAGCGCTTCGTGCAGCTCCCGCGCGGCGGCCGCGTGATCGTCGCGCTCGCGCGCGAGCAACGCGGTGAGCACGTGCTGGTGGGCGCGGGCGCTGACGTACCGCCGCGGCTCGGTCTCGCCGGCGGGCACCTCGCCTTGCGGGGCGGGTGCGGGCGGGGGTCGCTGCGCGCCGGCGCAACCGGCGAGCAGCGCGAGGGCAACGATCCATCGCCCTGGAGCCAGCCGTTCACCGGCCGGAAGGCTGCGCGCCGTGCCGCCGCGGCACGCGGCGCGCGCGCGTCCGGCCAATCAGCTCCTCCCTCCCAGCTCGGCGAGCTGCGCCCGGCCCGCGTCGGGAGAGAGCTTGAAGACCATCTGGCCGCTCTCGTCGAAGTCCAGCTCGAACAAGCCGCGCCCGGTGAGCTGGCGCATCTTCGCCTGCGCCTCGCCGCTCGGCAGACCGCTCGCGCGCGCCACCTGGTCGAGCCCCACCCGCCCGCCGTTCTTGCGGGCGAGCGCGGTGGCGACCTCGGTGAACCCGCGATCCTCGTTCTCGCGCTCCAGCTTCCCCCGCCGGCTGCCGGCGGCCATGAGCAGCACGCCGGCGGCGGCCGGCAGCGCGCCCAGGACCAGCACCGCCAGCAGGTTGGAGAAGGTGCCGCCCTGCCCCCGGAGGAGCGGACCGATGAACACCAGCCCGCCGAGCCCGCCGAGCACCAGCAGGACGACCCCGCCGAAGAACAGGATGCCGCCTGTCTTCATCGCCCGCGCCTAGAGCGCATCCGATCACCTCCGCGCCATGAAAAGCGTCGCGCCGCCGCGGCGGCGACTAACGCTGGAACGAGACCTTGGGGACCGCCTTCGCGGCGGCGTCGGCCTTGAAGTACTCCTTCTGCGGCGGGAACCCGCCGATGCGGGCCCACCACGAGCCGGGGATGCCGCGCACGTCGCTGTTGTACTGCTGCACGGCCTCGTTGTAGCGGTTGCGCGCCACCGCCAGCCGGTTCTCGGTGCCGGCCAGCTCGTCCATCAGCCGCTGGAAGTTCGCGTCGGCCTTGAGCTGCGGGTAGTTCTCGGTCACCACCAGGAGGCGCGAGATGGCGCCGTCGAGCTGGTTCGAAGCCGCGATCTTGTCCGCGCGCGAGCCGGCGCCCACCATCGCCGCGCGCGCGTTGGCGATGTTGTCGAAGACCGATTTCTCGTGGCTCGCGTACCCCTTCACCACCTCGACGAGGTTGGGGATCAGATCGGCCCGGCGCTGCAGCTGGTTCTCCACCTGGCCCCAGGCAGCTTCGACCTGCTGCTCCTCGTTGACGATGCGGTTGTAGCCGCAGCTCGTTGCCAGCGAGAAGAGGACGATGGGAAGCCAGCGGCGCGTGCGCATGGAATGCCTCCAGGAAGCGCTGGGACGATAACACGCCGGAACGTCCGCGGCTTCCGATTCGGACGGCCGTTCTTCAGCCGCCCCCGCGCAGGTATTCCGTGACGAGCTCCTTCGCGCGGCGGGCCGCATCCGGCAGGGGCTTCCCCAGCGCGAGCCCGGCGGCCAGCGCGCTGGCCAGGCGGCAGCCGGTGCCGCGCGCGCCGGATCCGGCGAGGCGCGGCCCCGAGAGGCGCTCGCTCGCGTCGGCCGTGCACAGCACGTCCACCGCCTCGGCGCCTTCCGCGTGGCCGCCCTTCACCAGCGCCGCCTTCGCGCCCCGCCGGACCAGCTCGCGCGCGGCGCGCTCCAGGGCCCCGGGATCCCGCGGCTCCTCCGGCAGGTCGAGCAGGACGCGCGCCTCCGCGACATTGGGAGTCAGCACGGCGTGCGGCCAGAGCAAGGCGTACGCCTCCCGCGCCGCTCGGGGGCCGCCCTGGAAGAGGGCGGCGCCGCTGGAGGCCGCCAGCACGGGGTCCACCACGGCGGGAAGCCCCGCCCGCGCGAGCAGCTCGGCGATCGCGCGCGCCATGGCGGGAGTGCCCACCATGCCCACCTTGATCGCGCGAATCGGCTCCTCGTCCAGCAGCGCCTCCGCGGTCTGCAGCGCGAGGGCGGGCGCGAGCGGCTGGAACCCGTGCATGCGGCGCGTGGTCTGGGCCGTCAGCGCCGTCGCGACGCACAGGGGCCGTGCGCCGGCCGCGCGGATCGCCTCCACGTCGGCGAGCAACCCTGCACCGCCGCTCGGATCCAGGCCGGCGAGGACGAGCACGCACGGGGTTCCGGGGAACGCTGCCACGGCGGCCTCAGCGCGCGGCTGCGCGCGCCGCCTCGACCAGCGCGCGGTAGAGCGCCCGGTGCTCGGCCCCGGCCATCAGCTCGGGGTGCCACTGCACGCCGACCGCGAACCGATCCGGCAGCTCGATCGCCTCGATAACGCCGTCCGGAGCGACCGCGGAGACGACCGCGGGACCCGCATCTCGCACGGCCTGGTGGTGGGTCGAGTTCACCTGCACGATGTCCGCCCCCACGATCCGCGCGAGCTGCGTCCCCGAGACGATGCGCGCCGAGTGGCCCGGCTGGCGCGGGTCGATCTTCTGCTCGTGATCGGAAGCGCCGGGCACCTGCTCGCGGATGTCCTGCCAGAGCGTCCCGCCCAGCTCGACGGCGAGGAGCTGCATGCCGCCGCAGACGCCCAGCACGGGCTTGCGGGCCTCGAGGGCGGCCCGCAGCACGCCCTGCTCGAACCGCGTCCGGCCCGGCTTGAGGCGGCCGAGCAGGCGGTGCGCCTGGGCACCGTACGCCTCCGGCGGGATGTCGAACGCCCCGCCGGTCACCACCACGGCGTCGCAGAGCGCGACGGCTTCGGCGGCGGCGCTCTCGTCCTCGCCGTAGGGCAGGATGACGGGGAGGCCGCCCGCGGCGAGCACCGCGTCCGCGTACGCCTGCTTCAGCTCGTACTGGGGTAGCGCCGGACGCGCGGGGCGCGGCGCGGTCTCGCCGACGTCGGGCGTCAGCCCCACCACCGGCCGGCGGCGCTCAGCCACGCGAGAACGCCTCCGCCAGCGCCCGCGCCGCCCGCTCCGGATCCACCGCGCGGCACAGCTCGCCGATCGCCGCCGCGCAAGCGGCCCCGGCGCGCGCCACCCCCGCAGCCGACCCGGCCGTCAGACCGCCGATGGCCACCACCGGGACGGGAGCCGCCCGCCGGACGGCGCGCTCGAGCCCGGCCAGACCGTGGGGTGGCGGAAGCGGCGCGCCCGGCTTGGAGCGGGTCTCGAAGACGGGGCCGAATCCGAGGTAATCGGCGCCTGCCGCCAGCGCCGCGTCGATCTCGGCGTCGGAGTGCGTGGAGACGCCGATCAGCGCCTGGTCGCCGAGGACGTCGCGCGCCGCTCCGGCGGGGAGGTCCTCCTGCCCGAGGTGCACTCCGTCGGCGCCGGCGGCCCGCGCGACGTCGGAACGGTCGTTGACCAGCAGCAGCGCGTCGCGCTGCCGGCAGACCCTGACCGCTTCCCGCGCCACCTCGCACAGCTCGCGCGCAGGCAATGTCTTCAGACGGAGCTGGATGACGGCGGCGCCGCCGCGGAGGAACGCCCGCACCAGCTCCAGCGGGGGCCGCTCCGCCGAGCCGTCCACGATGGCGTACAGGCCGCGCAGGCGCGCGAGCCGCCGCTCCTTGAGCTGCCGGACAGGCACCGCCCCTTTACCATACCGCACGATGTGTTAAGTTGCCCGGCCCTTCGGATTTCAAAGGAGCATGCAAGTGGCAGACAAGCAGCACGACCTTCCGCTGAAGTACCTCGATCGCCGCGTGGTCGAGCGGTACATCAAGAAGGGGCTGGTCGACGAGAAGGAGTACGCGCGGCTGCTCAAGACGTTGCCCGACCTCGCCGAGAAGGCCGCCAAGGTGGAGACCGATTTCAGCTCCGCCGACGAGCTCGGCCCCGCGCGCTAGCCGCTGCCGATAGGGCGGCGCTACGCTTTTCACTGCGCGGACGTTTACGGGATGCGTTCTGGCCTCCCCGGAGGTGCCCAGGTGGTCCGCGCCGCGCCGGCCCTGCTCGCGCTCCTGGCCGCCGTGCCCGCCAGGGCGGACCGCGCCTCCGGCGCCCGCCGGACGCCCACGGTCCAGGCGGTGGAGCGCGCCAAGGGCGCCGTGGTCAACATCAACGCGCAGGAAGTGGTCAAGGCGCGGGCGGCGCAGGATCCCTTCGACGTCTTCTTCGGTGGCGGCCGCGCGCGCGACCAGGTCCGCACCAGCCTCGGGTCGGGATTCGTCTTCGACCCCGCCGGCTACGTGCTGACCAACTACCACGTGGTGGAGCGCGGCTCGCGCATCCAGGTCAGCTTCGACGACGGGTCGGACTACACCGCCAAGGTGGTCGGCACCGATCCAGGCGGCGACCTCGCCGTGCTCAAGATCCAGTCCGAGAAGAGGTTCCCGGCGGTGGCGCTGGGCAACAGCTCAGATCTAATGTTGGGCGAGCCGGTCATCGCCATCGGCAATCCGTTCGGCTTGAACCAGAGCGTCAGCGTCGGGGTCGTTTCGGCATTGCACCGGACGGTGCGGGCGGACAACCGCAGCTACTACGACTTCGTGCAGACCGACGCGTCGATCAACCCGGGCAACTCGGGCGGGCCGCTGATCAACGCGGACGGCGAGGTGATCGGCGTCTGTTCGGCCGTCTACGCGAACGCTCAGGGCATCGGGTTCGCCATCCCCATCGAGCGGGCGCTGCGCGTGGCCCGCGAGCTGGTGAGGAGCGGAGAGCTGGCGGCGAGCTGGTGGGGATTCGAAGCCGGCGCCGCCGAGGGAAAGCCCGGCGCGCGGGTGGACTCGGTGGAGGACGGCTCCCCGGCGGCCAAGGCCGGCATCCAGCGCGGGGACTTGATCGTGCGCGTCGATCGCTCGCCGGTCCGCGATCCCGACGAGCTGCGCTTCCTGCTCCACGACGTGCCCCTCGGCACGCGCGTGGCCCTGGGCGTGCAGCGCGGCAGCGCGAGCCTCGAGCTCTCGCTCACCCCGGGGCCGCTCACGCCCGAGCGGGCCATGGCCAGCTTCCAGAGCGCGACCGGCCTCGAGCTGGCCGAGGTCTCTCCCGCGGAGGCGCGCCGCGCCGGGCTCGAGGCGCCGCGGGGGCTGGTGGCGGTCGACCGGGTGCGGCGGGGATCGCTGGCGCAGCGGGGTGGCCTGCGCCGCGGCGACATCGTCCTGGCGGTGAACAGCGCGGAGGTCGACACGCTGAAGGACTTCCACAAGGCGGTCGCGCAGGCCCGCAAGAGCGGCCGCGCGGTGCTGCTGGTGCAGCGCGGGTACCAGTTGATGGAATTCGCGCTCGATCTGGGGTGAGACCATGGCGGACGAACCGAAGCGGCCCCGGCTGGACTTCAACGCATTCGTGCTCTCGCTCGGCTCCTCCGCGGTCATCCACCTCGGGGAGGCGCCCGATCCCCTCAGCGGCAAGACGCAGGAGCCCGACCTTCCCCTCGCGCAGCAGTCCATAGATCTACTAGCGCTCTTGCAGGAGAAGACGCGCGGGAACCTGAGCGAGGACGAGGCCCGCTTCCTCGACACGCTGCTGTATGACCTGCGCGTGCGCTACGTCGCGGCCGCCGGGAAGCGGCCTTCCTCGACGAACAAGCCGTAGCGGCGGCTGCCGGGCGACTCGTCGATCACCCAGCCGACGCGGGCGTGCGCGAAGGGCAACGGACCCAGGCCGCACTCGGGGGTGAGGAGGAAGCGCAGCAGCCGGCGCGCGCGCAGCGCGTCGATGCCCAGGCCCTGCGCGAGGAACACGGTGGCGGCGGCGGTGAACTCGTCGAGCGGGACGCGGCGGCCGTGCTCGTCCTCCGTGGTGCCGCCGTAGGACAGGTCGGTCCGCGCCAGCGAGGCATCCATCGAATCGAAGACCAAGGTCAGGCGGCGCACGCGCCCGTGCGCGTCAGGGACTGCTTCCAGATCGGCGAACGGCGCGCGGAAGGCGAGCCCGGGAGGCCGCTGCGCGGTGCGGGCGAAGGCGCCGGCCACCACGGGGCTGTGCTCCACGCGCGCGGCGGGAGCGCCGAGAAGGCTCGCGTGCGCTGCGCGCCGGGCGGCCTCCCGGAGCCCGGCGAGCCGGGCGTGCAGCGCGGGCTGCGGTCCGAGGCGCGTGAGGAGCGCGGCCAGCTCGCCCGCCGCGCCCTCGTCGTCGCCCAGCGCCTCGAGCGCGGCGGCCCGCTGGGCGCGGGCGCCGGTGTGCTCCGGATCGAGCGCGAGCGCCGACCGCTCGGCGGCCCGGCCCAGCCACTCGGCGGCCAGGCGCGGCTCTCCCGACTTGAGCGCGAGGAGCCCGGCCTCGCGGAACCACCGGGCCCGGTCCGGATGGGCCGCGCCCCGCTCGACCAACTCCTCGGCTTCGGGCAGCCGCTTCGCCGCGAGCAGGGCCCGGAGCTCGTCTCTGCTGGTATGCATCCCATCCCGTCCGCTCTCAAAAGCGCAGCGCCGCCCTAGGGGCGGCGACTGGCCGCCACCTGCCCGGAGCGCTGCAGCAGCTCGGCGAGGTGCTGCTTCCAGACGGCGGGCAGGGAGTGGGTCCCGTGCCCGCGCGTCTGCGGCGCGATCGGCAGCACCACCGCCTTCCCTCGCCGCACGCGCTGGATCTCGCGCTCGAGGATGCCCAGCTCGGGCGGGTTGATCAGGTCGTCGGCGGAGTTCACCGCCACGAGCGGCGCCTCGATCGCCTCGAGCTTGGGCGAAGGGTCGTACTCGCGCGAGGCGTCGAAGGCGTAGAGCATGTCGTTCGCGTCGGTTGCGGCCAGCCGCTTTTGCAGCATCTCCTCGTACAGCTTGTCCGCCGCGTCGCGCGACGGCGCCTGCGCCTGCCAGGGCAGCGGCGCGCTCCCCATCAGGAGCAGCACGTCGATCGCCGCGACGAGCCCCTGCCGCGGCTGGGTCTCGTACTCGCCGCCCTTCCACGCCGGGTCGCCGCGGATGCCGTCCAGGATCATCTTGCGCAGGACACGGTTGCGACCGGCGATCTGCACCGGCAGCGACGCGAGCGGCAGCAGGGCGTCCATGAACGCGGGATGCTGCTCTCCCCACAGCCAGGTGTGCATGCCGCCCATCGAGGTGCCCAGCACGAGCCGCAGGTGCGTGACACCCAGCTTCTCGCGCAGCAGGCGGTATTGCGCCTCGACCATGTCGTCGTACGTGTAGCGCGGGAACCTCGCGCGCAGCCCGTCGCTGGGCTTTCCCGACTTGCCGTGCCCGATCCCGTCGGGCAACACCACGAAGTACTTCTCCGCGTCCAGCAGCTGCCCGGGACCGAAGAGGACCCCCGCGAACGCCTCGGTGAGGAACTGCGCGCCGCTGCCGCCCGTGCCGTGCAGGATGAGCACGGCGTTGTGCCCGTCGTGCTTGCCCAGCGTGCGGTAGTGGATGCGCAGCTCGGGCAGCGCCTCTCCGGAGACGAACTTGAAGTCCCGGAGCACGTGGTCGCCCTCGGCGACGGCGGGCGTGGGGGCGGCGGCCAGCAGGGCCAGCGCGGCGATGAGCATGGGGACCTCCGGGTGCGGCAACCTCGCACTTCCGAGGTGGTTCGTCACGCATCAGAAGCGGCCGGGCGCTCCTTGCCACGCTGTGCCGGTGCGTTACTTTGGCGGCCATGAAACTCGACAAGTTCACGGTCAAGGCGCAGGAGGCGCTGCAGGAGGCGCAGTCGATCGCGCGCCGCCGCGACCACCAGGAGATCCTGCCCGAGCACGTGCTCGCCGCGCTGCTCGCGCAGCAGGACGGCCTGGTCGCCCCGCTGCTGCAGCGCATCGGCGCCGATCCCAAGCTCGTGCAGGCCCGCCTGGAGGACGAGCTGCGCAAGGTGGCGCAGGTCCACGGCGGAGAGGGCGGCCACCTAGCGCAGCGCAGCCTCAAGATCTTCGACGCCGCCGAGGACGAGGCGCAGAAGCTCAAGGACGAATACGTCTCCACCGAGCACATCCTGCTGGCGCTCGCTTCCGAGAAGCGGGGCGGGGCGGGCGAGGCGCTGCGCGCCTCCGGCGCGACGCGCGACCGCATCGCGCAGGCGCTCACTGCCGTCCGCGGCTCGCAGCGCGTCACCTCGCAGGACCCCGAGTCGCAGTACCGGGCGCTGGAGAAGTACGCGATCGACCTCACCGACCGCGCCCGCAAGGGCAAGCTGGATCCGGTGATCGGCCGCGACGAGGAGATCCGGCGCGTCATCCAGGTCCTCTCCCGCCGCACCAAGAACAACCCGGTGCTGATCGGCGACCCCGGCGTAGGTAAGACCGCCATCGTGGAGGGGCTCGCCCGCCGGGTGGTGGACGGCGACGTCCCCGAGGGCCTCAAGGACAAGCGCATCGTCGCGCTCGACATGGGCGCCCTGGTCGCGGGCACCAAGTTCCGCGGCGAGTTCGAGGAGCGCCTCAAGGCGGTGCTGAAGGAAGTCACCGCGAGCGAGGGGCAGGTCATCCTCTTCATCGACGAGCTGCACACCATCGTGGGCGCCGGCGCGGCCGAAGGCGCGATGGACGCGGGCAACATGCTCAAGCCGGCGCTCGCGCGCGGCGAGCTGCACTGCATCGGCGCCACCACCGTCAACGAGTACCGCAAGCACATCGAGAAGGACCCCGCGCTCGAGCGCCGCTTCCAGCCGGTCATGGTGGGCGAGCCCAGCGTGGAGGACACCATCTCCATCCTGCGCGGCCTCAAGGAGCGCTACGAGGTGCACCACGGCGTGCGCATCCAGGACAGCGCGCTGGTGGCCGCGGCGACGCTCTCCAACCGCTACATCACGGACCGCTTCCTGCCCGACAAGGCCATCGACCTGATCGACGAGGCCGCCTCGAGGCTGCGCATGGAGATCGACTCCATGCCGGCCGAGATGGACGAGGTCCGGCGCAAGGTGCTGCAGCTGCAGATCGAGGAGCAGGCGCTGAAGAAGGAGAGCGACCCGGTCAGCAAGGGCCGGCTCGCGGAGCTGCAGAAGGAGATCGCGCAGCTGAACGAGAAGCTCTCGGCGCTGAAAGCGCACTGGGAGAACGAGAAACAGGTCATCGGCGCCATCCGCGCCGTGAAGCAGAAGATCGAGGACGCCAACCAGGCGATGGCCGACGCCGAGCGCAAGGGCGATCTGGGGCGCGCCGCCGAGATCAAGTACGGCGTGCTGCCGGGCCTTTCGAAGGAGCTCGAGGCGCAGAACAAGAAGCTCGCCGAGCTGCAGAAGCAGAACAAGATGCTCAAGGAGGAGGTCGACGCCGAGGACGTGGCGTACGTCGTCTCCA
>WNFA01008659.1_pt1 | contig 11721 bp, 7 predicted proteins | sample 5400481 | NCBI WGS metagenome assembly WNFA01 (sample SAMN13153340, study PRJNA577476) | soil metagenome | isolation source: 120 cm saprolite under Douglas fir tree site 2 hole 1 replicate 2 | place: USA:California | collected 2015-04-18
CTGCCTGGAAGCCGCTCTTCAACGGCAAGGATCTCACCGGCTGGAAGCACGTCGGCCCCGGCAGCATGACTGTAGAAGACGGCCTCATTCGAACGCACGGCGGCATGGGCCTTCTCTACTGGACCGGCGGCAAGCTCGGCAATTGCCGCATCCGCGTGGTCTACAAGATGCGCGACTTCAACGACAATTCCGGCGTCTTCATCCGCATCCCCATCGAGCCGCGCGAAGAATGGATGCCCGTTCACTACGGCTACGAAGTCCAGATTGACAACCATCCTGAAACCTCCAACGAAGACGAATATCACATCACCGGCGCGCTCTACTCGCTGACCAAGCCCCTCGCCAAGCCCGGCAAGCCCGGTCCCGAGTGGAACACCATGCTGATCACGATCGATGGCCCGCGCACCATCGTTGTCCTCAACGATGCTACTGTCACCGATTACACCGAAGGCCAGCCCGTCCCCGAGCGCAAATTCAATTTCGAGCCTCACCGCGGCACTCGCCCCAACGAGGGCTACATCGGCCTCCAGAATCACAGCGACAACGACATCGTCTTTTTCAAGGAAGTCAGCGTCCAGCCGCTGAAGTAATTTTGGACTGCGGCAGCTTGCTGCCGCTTTTCCGGTCGCTTCGCCCGTTGGGTCGTTCCGCTTTTCCCAGCCCGACGCATCGGAGCGAAATGAACGGCGTCGTTCGAACTGTTTTGGCTCTGACTGTCAACTGAAAACTGTTAACTCTCTCGAGGAGCGCACCATGAAAAAAGATCTTTCCCGCCGTCAATTCCTCCATCGCGCCGCCGGCGCACTCGCGGCTTCGCCCGCAATTTTTCTTGAACCTGAACACATCCCGCTGCCGATGCAATCCATGGCGCCCAGCGACCGACTGCGGTTCGGCATCATCGGCATCGGCATGCAAGGCTCCGGCCTGCTGAAAAGCGCCATTGAACTTCCTGGGGTCGAATGCGTCGCCGCTTGCGACCTCTACGACGGCCGCCACACGCTCGCCCGGGAAATTGTCGGCAAGAGACTCCTCGCCACACGCCGCTACAAAGATCTCCTCGACAACAAAGAAATCGACTGTCTCATCGCCGCCGTTCCCGACCATTGGCACAAGCAAGTCGTCGTGGATGCCCTCAGCGCGGGCAAGGACATCTACTGCGAAAAGCCCATGTCTCATTCCGCCGCCGACGGCGTAGCCATGGTCGCAGCCGCGCAAAAAACCGGCCGCGTCGTCGAGATCGGTTCGCAGCGCGTCAGCTCCGTCATCTGCGCGAAAGCCAAAGAGCTTCTCGCCAACGGCATCATCGGCACGCTCACGCTCGTCGAAGGCTCGCTCGGCCGCAACGATCCCACCGGCGCGTGGGAGTATCCTCCGCCGCCCGATCTCTCTCCCGCAAATCTCGATTGGGATACCTGGCAAGGCACCGTGCCCAAAGTTCCTTTCAATCCCAACATCTTCGCGCGCTGGCGCTGCTGGAAGGAATACGGCACCGGCGTGGCCGGCGACCTCCTCGTCCATCTCGTCAGCGGCATGAACTTCATGCTCGGCTGGAACGAACCGCCCAAGCGCGCCATGGCTCTCGGCGACATCCTCCGTTTCAAGGACGGCCGCAACATGCCCGACGTTCATTGCACGCTTTTTGACTACGGACGCGCTCCGGTCTATTTTCGCCTCAATCTCGGCTGCGAGACGCCGGAAATTTACCGTTTCCAAGGCTCCAAAGGAATTCTTGAAGTCACCGAATTCACCATCACCTATTTCCCGCAATCCGGTGAAGACGAGTCTCCCAGCTATTACACCTCCGGCTATCCGCAAGCGATGCGCGAAGCCTATCTCAAAAAATGGCACGAGGACCACGACCCCAAGCCCGGCAAGGAGCCCGTCAAAGAGGGATTCACCTATCGCGGCGCTTCTTGGGACGAAGAAAAACCTCACCTCTGGAGATTCTTCCAGGGCGTGAGAAAGCACCAGCAAGTCACCGAAGACACCGTCTTCGGCCATAACGCCGCGCTGGCGTGCCATATGGCCAACGAATCCTATTTCCGCAAGAGCGCCGTCACCTGGGACGCCGCCTCCAACCAAATCAAATCCTAGCCTAGCCGCCGCAGTTTGCCCCGAGTTTGCCCGTAGGGCACCCGCTGCGGCGGATGCAAGCCAAGACTCCGGACTGAACGACGCAGGGTTCGGCGTGCGATGAGAGGCCCCCTGCTCTGCAGCCGAGTTCCATCAATGACCCTCTCAGGTAGGGTCGTTCCTGGTTTTCCACAGATTTCCACAACTCTTTCGAATCCCTCCCCTCCCGCAACCCCATCAAATCGTTCCACTTCTCCGATTTTTCCCGCCGCAATCCTCTTTCAATGCGATTACCTCAAAGTTATTCTTGACTTCCATTTCATTCTGCGCTATCTTCTAACTCGGGAATTTCCGCGTAGTTTCGGGCAAACTCCACCGGGCCAGTCTTTTCTTGCTCCCCAGTCAACGGTCACTGCGCCTTTTCTTTTCTTACACTTACGAAATGCTTTTTTTGTAACTCCTTTGTTTTGATATCCATGCATTTTCATGGGGGGATACCCCCACCGAGCAAACCATGAACACGCTACCTGACAGTTCCAGCCTCTTGCCGTACTCTCTCAAAACCGATAACGATCCGTCCCGCTGCCACCATCGCTTCGCCAATGGTAAGCGCTGCCGCCTTCCTGGCTTGGACTCGCAGCTCGGTCTCTGTCTCCGCCACTTCACCTTAAGTGCCGCTGCCGACCTCTCCCGCAAGCACGCTCATCATGACTCCGAGGACTTCTCCGCCGAACTCCTTGGCCACCCTTCCGAGCTCTCCTCCACCATCGAGGTGAAGCAGTTTCTATCCCGGCTGCTGCTACTCGTCACCAGCGGACGCATCTCTCCGCGCCGCGCCGCCGTTCTCGTCTACATCACCAACCAGCTTCACTTTTCCCACGCAAGCCATCGCCGCTAACGAAACTCGCACTCCCGCCAGCAGCCTAGGCAAACCTCCTCGGTTGTTGCTCGCTTCTAGCAGGATTCGCCGCCTCTCGGTACTTCACTGCTTTCTTGCGTTGTTGTTTCTCTACTCCGGCAGTGGCGGGCAGCCGGGGAACTCGCGGAGGGCGGTGTTGCCAATGTAGCCGAGGTCGTCGATGCCGATCTTGCTGGTGTAGAAGCCGTCGCAGGTGAGATTGCGGAGGAACGCAAAGAAGGCCACACCCTGGCTGAGCGAGGGGTCCTTTTTGGCGTTTTTGCGTGAGCGAGGGGTCCTTTTTGGCGTTTTTGCGGAAGGCGATGAGGTCCAGGATCTCTTTCTTCTGCTCCGGCGTGCATTCCATAAAAATGTTGCCGTAACGATCGGTGCAAGCGGCATCCAGCCAGAAGAGCCCACCGCCGAGCTTCAATTGGTATTCGGGGTTCTCGCTGGTGAGCAGATCGATGAATTCCGGCGCGCCCGCTTCGACCGCGCCGCCGGACTTTTCATCTTTGGGGATGATGGCGTCGCACAGAAAAATAAGCGTCGCATATTGCGATGCAGAAAAATATTTCGGCGTGTAGGCGCCTGCCGGAGCGGCGGCTTTCTCCTTGTGCACCATCTGGTGGATGTATGCGGCAGCCTCCGCGGGAATGACCTGGAGGACCGATCCGCCGACCGCGCCCACGGCCAGAGTCCTCAAAATGTCGCGCCTGCTTATCCCCTCATTCGGCATGGCGGGCCTCACAAAGAAAAGAGAAAGAATCTAACGCCCCGACCGGGTCGGGGCAGGCGCCGGTCACAGAGGACACAGAGATCGCAGAGAAGACGGAGAAAAGAACGAGACGGGCGGGGCAAGCTCCGCCCCTACAAACATGCATGGAAGCAGAGTTGAGCGGCATGTCAGAGGTTGCCTTTCTTGGCTTCGTCGAGAAGATATTCGGAGGCGCGCCAGGAGAGCGCCATGATCGTCAGCGTCGGATTCTTGTCCGGGTTGGTCACCAGCGGCGCGCCATCGGTGACGAAAAGATTTTTTACATCGTGCGCCTGGCAAAAGCCATTGAGCACGGAGGTCTTCGGATCGGCGCCCATGCGCGCGGTGCCGACTTCGTGAATAATTTTGCCGCCCTCCTCAATCCCGAAGAGATATTGTCCGTGGATGGAAGTTTTGGTCCGATATTCGCCGCCCATGGTCTCGACGATGGCGCGAAAAGTCTCCTGCATGTCCTTGGCCTGGAGCAACTCGTAATCCGACCACTTGAAATGGAAGCGCAGCGCGGGAATGCCCCACCGATCGACAATGTCGGGATCGATCTCGCAGTAGGTGTCCGGCTTGGGAATCATTTCGCCGCGGCCGCCGAAGCCGATGTACGTGCCGTAGACCTGGCGAGCACGCTGCTTCAATTGAGCGCCGTAGCCCTCTTCATAATGGCAAAGATCATTGAACATACCGACGCCGGGCAACTCGCGTCCCCCGTAAAATTCGATGTGATAGCCGCGGGGAAAATCATTCTTGCGGTCGAATTTCCACCACGGCATATACATGTGCATGCCGCCGACGCCGTCATGATTGTGCGGCGGCATCTTCTCGAGCTGCGGGAAATAGCCATAACCGCCACTGCCGACGGAATCGGTGAGATATTTGCCGACTGCCCCGGAAGAGTTCGCGATGCCATTGGGAAACGCAGCGGATTTCGAGTTGAGCAAGAGCCGCGCGGATTCACAAGCGCTGGCGGCCACGACGATGGCGCGCGCGTGGACGCGCTTTTCCGTGCGCGTGGCTTTATCAACATAAGAGACGCCTTCCGCTTTGCCTTCTTTGTTGACGAGAATTTCGCGGGCCATCGCGCTGGTAATCAGCGTCAGCTTTCCCGTTTTCATTGCCGGGGGCAGCAGCACCTGGCTGGAACTGAAATTGGAAGCCGTGATGCAGCCGCGGCCGCACTGGCCGCAGTAATGACAAGGCAGACGCCCGTTCAAAGAACGAGTCAGTATCGCCATGCGTGAGGGGATGCAGATAATGTTGAGCTTGTCGCAGGCTTTCTTAACCATCAATTCGGTGCAACGCGGCTTGGGAGGAGGCAGGAAGACGCCGTCGGGGGCGCTGGAAACATTTTCTTTCGTTCCGAAAACGCCGATGTAGGATTCAACTTTGTCGTAATACGGCGCGAGGTCTTCATAAGTGATGGGCCAATCATCGCCGAGGCCGTCGCGCGTGGCGGATTTGAAATCGATGGGAGCAAAGCGGAGCGCGATGCGGCCCCAGTGATTGGTGCGGCCGCCGACGACGCGCGAACGAAACCACTGGAAATTCGAGCCGGGAGCGGAAGTGTACGGCTCGCCTTCGATATTCCAGGCGCCGTTGGGCGCGAGAAATTCGCCGAAATTTTCGACTGCTCTGCCGCCGACGCCAGCGCCGCGATGCGGCAATTCGTACGGCCACAGGAACATCTTGAAATCCTTTTCGGGCGTGAGATTGGGCCCGGCTTCGAGCAGGACGCAGTTGAGGCCGCCTTCGGTGAGGATTTTCGCGGCCATGCCGCCGCCCGCGCCGGAGCCGATAATGCAAACGTCATACTGCTTTGGAGAGCGGATCACCTGGGCCATGTTGAAGAATTCTCCTTGCAAGCGACGTGTGGCAAAATTCAGCGGCGGGCGGGGCGAGCCCCGCCGCTACAGATTGTTTTTCTTGAGTTCAGAAACAGCGAAATCGCAAGCGCGCGCGGTCAGGGCCATGTAAGTGAGCGAAGGATTCACGCAGGAAGAAGACACCATGCAGGCGCCATCAGTCATGAACAAATTTTTTGCTTCATGCGCCTGATTGTGTTCGTTCAAGACGGAAGTTTTCGGATCGCGGCCCATGCGCGCGGTGCCCATTTCGTGAATCGCAAGACCCGGCGGCGTGATTTGCTGATCCACGGAAATGTCTTTCGCGCCGGCGGCGGCGAGCATTTCCGCGGCCTGCATTGCAATGTCCTTGGACATGGCGAGTTCGTTTTCGCTCCAGCCGCAGTGGATTTTCAGCGTCGGGACGCCCCAGGCGTCGAGTTTTTCCTTGTCCACTTCGACGTAATTATTGTGATTGGGCAAGCACTCGCCGAAACCGCCGATTCCCATTCGCCACGGCCCGGGCATGCGAAGCATATTTTTGAAATCCGCGCCGAGGCCGACTTTCTTAATGCCGCGGGACCACCCTTCGCGGCTGCCGCTGCCCTGGTAGCCGTAACCGCGCAGAAAATCTTTGTGCTTGGTCTTCACGTTTCGAAAGCGCGGAATGTAAATGCCGTTGGGGCGGTTGCCGAAGGGCATTTTATCTTCGTGGCCGGGCATTTCGCCGCTGGCGCCGCTGCCCATGTGGTGATCCATGAGGTTGTGGCCGAGTTCGCCGCTGGAGTTGGCGAGGCCATTAGGAAATTCGGGAGTCGCGGAATTGAGGAGCATGCGCGTGGATTCGAGGGTCGAGCCGCAAATAAAAAAGATGTGGGCCTTGAATTCGAGAGAGTTCTTGGATTGCGCGTCAATGACTCGGACACCGCTGACGCGGCGGGCTTTCGAATCGAAGATCAAGCTGTGGACCACGCTGTACGGGCGCATGGTGAGGCGGCCGGTTTTTTGCGCGGCGGGAAGCGTTGAATTGAGGCTGCTGAAATAGGAATTCGTGATGCAGCCACGATGACAAAAGCCGCAGTAGTGGCAGGCGGCGCGCCCCTTGTGGACGCGGGTGAGCACGGCCGAGCGGCCGATGGTCAGCATGCGATCATCAAAATTTTTGGCGAGCGCGGCCTTGAGGTCCAATTCAACGCAGGTCATTTCCATCGGCGGAAGAAATTTTCCATCAGGAAGCTGCGGCAAGCCTTCGGCTTGGCCGCTGATGCCGGCGAACTCTTCGACGTAGTCGTACCAGGGGGCGATGTCCTCGTAGCGAATGGGCCAATCGGCGGCGATGCCCTCTTTCAAATTGGCTTCAAAATCGAGATCGCTCCAGCGATAACTCTGGCGGCCCCAGGTGAGGGACTTTCCGCCGACCTGGCGGCCGCGAATCCAGGAGAAGTGTTTTCCGGGTTCGAAGGAGTAGGGATTATCCTTGTCGCTGACAAAAAACTGGTGCGAGTATTCATCGCAAGCGGAGTAACACTCGCGCTGGATGGGCTGAGTGCCCTCGCGCTCCGCGCGATCGTCCCAGTGGCGGTGCTTGAGTTCCCACACGGGAACGTGCTCGACATAATCGCGCTCGGGGACGATGCTGCGGCCCGCTTCGAGGACCAGAGTATTGAGGCCCTTTTCGGTGAGTTCCTTGGCGGCCCAGCCGCCGGTGATTCCCGAACCAACAACAATCGCATCGTAGGTTGTGGTTGCCATGGCTGCCTCTATCCCTCCGCGTTCCCAGGCCCGGGGCCGGCCTGGATACAACCATGTTGCGCTGCTGGGATGATTTGTAACTTGAGTTCCTGACTGAAACCGATTTCTGAAGTGTAGTACCCGTGGAGGGTCATTTTCTTGAAGACGGTGAAGAAATCGTCTTGCATCTGCATGTCGCGACCTTCGGGCTCCCAGAACGGCGGGGGCGTCTTGCGAGGCGAGCGGGCGACGGCGGCGGATTCATCAAGGGACCGCAAGAGGGTCAACTGTTGATCGGGAGATGCGGCCGCGAAGTTTTTGCCGAAGATCGTGTTGCTCTGTTTGTCTACATCGGCAAGGCCGCTCAGAAAATTGCGGCGCTCCGTGTCGTTGGCCCATTCGGTGAGGATGACGTCGATGAATTCATTGACGCGCGCTTCCTTGGCGCCGGGCGTCTCGGTCGCGGGAATAATCTGATCGATCATAGCGACGACCGTATCGTTCTGATGCGGGTCAAGAGTGTGCAGCGCGTAGCCGGAAGTGGGATGGGAATCGCGGAAAAAGCCAAGAAGATCGGCAGGGACCGCCGGCAAAACGCCGCCAGCCAAGAGCAATTTTAACGCTTCACGCCGTTGCATAGATCCTCCCCGGCCTGGTTTCGTGCAAATTCTGATCGCTCTCCGCTGCTTAAATTCAGGGCCGTCGCGCGCGGCAGAGCGAATTATTCACCCAAAAGTTCCTTGCGCACGTTTTTCAAAACGTAAGCGGCGCGCTCCACCCCGACTTCTCCCGCGAGAATGGGGTCTTCATTTTCGATGCTGAGAATGCCTTCGAAGCCAACGTCCATGTAGGCCTTGACGATCGACTTCCAGAGGCTGGCGCCGTGGCCGTAGCCGACAGCGCGGAAAGTCTCCGAGGCCGAGTCAAGTTCATAGGTTTCGAACGCAAAGTTCAGCACTCCATACTTATTGACGTTGTCCGGGAAAAAAACGGTGTCCTTCATGTGCGCGTGGAAAATGGCGCCCTGTTTCCCCAGAAAGTGGATGACTTCGACGGGATCGCAGCCCTGCCAGAAGAGATGGCTCAAATCGCAATTTGCCCCGATCTCTTCGCCGGCAGCTTCGCGGAGCTTCATGAGGGTGCGAGGATTATAGACGACGAAGTTCGGGTGCATCTCGAGGGCGAGGCGCTTGACGCCGTGCTGGCGGGCGAATTTCGCGGCATCCTTCCAGTACGGAACGACCTTTTCATTCCACTGCCAGTCCTGCATCTTGGCGTATTCCGGAGGCCAGCGATAGGTAATCCAATTCGGCTGGGTGTCTTGGGGAGTGCCGCCCGGACAGCCGGAAAAACCGACGATGACTTTTACATCGAGTATTTCCGCCAGGAGGACGGTCTTGCGGAACGTATCGATGTCTTTCTGGGCCTGCTTGGGATCGGGATGAACGGGGTTGCCATGACAACTGAGAGTGGCGACGCGAATCCCGCGGTCTTCAAACTTTTTCAGCCAAGCTTTCGCTTTGCCACGGTCGGCGATCAGCTCGTCCAGTGGGCAGTGGGGATTGTTCGGATACCCTCCCGTGCCGATCTCCATGGCTTCGAGGCCCAGGGCGGTGACCTTGTCCAGCATGGCGTCAAGCGAGAGATGTTCGTAGACCGGGTCGAATACGCCGATGGGGATCTTGCGCAAGTTACCGGAAGGCTTGGCCGCGGAAGGGTTTGGAAGCGGGGAATTCACCGTAGGGGGAGAATTTTCCGCATGGGCGAGCAGTTCACCCCCGGGAACTGAGGCCGCCAGCAAGCCGCTGGTGGCCGCCAGAAACTCCCTCCGGCCGAAGGCGGAGTTCTTGGGTTGCTTCTTCATGCGTATCCTCAGCAAGCGCGGCAATGAAATGAGCACCAAGGTTTCCGCCGCATTATACGTCACTGTGACGCACAAACAAGCGGCGAAAATCGTTTTTCCAATGGATTCAATTGGATTGCGAGAGGCGATAGGGAAAACACACAAAAGAACACTATCGCTGTGCTTGGGTTCGCGGCAAGAGTTTCGATCACTGCTACCCGATTACACGGAGATGTGGCCGATGGCAAGACAGTAGAGCCTGCGTGCCCAGGATAGTTTCCGAGTTGCCGACAAACCGGGAGTTATTGCGCCGTGGCCCGAATCGAAATGTCCCGTACGGCTACTTCTACGGGTAGCGCATTTGTCGGGCGCTGTCGAATTAAGTGTATCCTCGCTTTGCAGGATTGCGTGGAACTGAGGAATCGTATGGAGCTAGGTGCGATTGGCAGAATCCGAGAAGCCGTTCGCTCTCGCGCGCCATGCTACAGTCGTTCAGTTTAGCGGAAGTTCTCCACAAGAATGATGTCCCTAGTTAACACATCCAGTTGTGTGTAAAGGATCGTCCCTTTGCTCGAAGAGACGGCCAATCCCGGCGCTTGTATCGCTGGACGGTTCTCCAGATCGAACACTCGCGTAGTGCGATGGGTAGCGATGTCGAAGAAAGCGATCCCAGGTTTCGTGGTCGTCGTATCTAGGTAATAGATGCCGTTCTCGACCACTGCCCAATAGCCCCAATAACCTGCTTCCAGAGAGCTTATGAGCTCGATCTCTTCGCCGCCGTTAGTCGGAATGCGCCATAATCCGGGAACGATCAGACCTTTTGCATAATACAGGAATCTGCCGTCGGGCGATTCGAACGCTGCATATCCACCGTGGCGCGTCACTTGCACTGCGGGTCCACCTGTCGACGGCATCTTCCATACTTCCCAACCGCCAGTGCGATCTGACGCGAAATATATCCAATGGCCGTCTCGCGACCAACTAGGCACGACTTCGGCCGATGGTTCACTGGTGAGCCTATGAGGCGAGCCGCCCTGAGAATCCATGACAAAAATGTCTGCATTGCCGGGAGCGCGAGAATCGAAAGCAATCTGTTGTCCGTCGGGCGACCAACGCGGAGTTCCAGTCACAGAGTTGAAGTGGGTTAGCTGCATGAGGCCACTCCCGTCGCTCCGGCACATCCAGATTTCATAAGCGCCGCTGCGGGTAGATTCGAAGACAATTTTGCTTCCATCAGGCGAGAACTGAGGACCACTTTCCATCCTCGTGGAAGAGCTGAACCTATCGGGAGGACCGGTCGAAAGCAATGAATTAAGCTTCCTCCTCCAGATGTTGATATTGGCCACCTGGCGCACATACACCAACCGGTTCCCTCGAATCGAAGGTTCGATCCCCTCTTGACCGAACTGCAGTCGTTCCGGTTGACCCCCATAAAGGGATATTTTCCAAAGCCAACCAGCATTTGCGAGCCAACTAGCCTTTGCGAAAACAATGTCGCGACCGTCAGAGGTCCACGTTAGACCCTCGTTGAATGTGGCACCAGAGATTAGACGTTGTTCCTCCCCTCCCGAAACCGGCACCGTATAAATTGAATGAATTCCTTGCGAACCTCTGTTGAAGGCCAATGTTTGGCCATCGGGGGAGAATTGAGGATTGAAATCACCTCTAGAACCCGGTGGCGACGTGAGTCTGCGAACTTCCAGCGAATCGAGCGATAGTAGAAAAATGGAAGAAGCAGGTTCGTTACGGGATGCACGGTCAGAAAACGCGAGTAACTTCCCATCGGGTGACCACGAGAGGCGGCCGTCGTACCAAAAGATTTGGTTGAACTCGTGTTCCTCCCAAAGAGTCTCGCGCACTCTGCGCTCAGCGCCACCCAATGCGGGGATGATGTAAATGCCTGTTTGACCCTTTAGAATGCGACAGAATGCGATGTAGCGGCCATCGGGCGACCAAACCGGATTGAAGTCGATTGACGACGCCTGCTTCGTCAGTCGTAGCGATTCCTCCGTTCCGACGATCTTCACATATAAGCTGAAGTGAGGGCCGGCTCCACCGTTCCAAGCGAAGGCTAAATGCTGGCCGTCTGGCGAAAGACTTGGGGTATATTTTTCGCCAACGTCGGTGACGGCAGGGGTTACAGTCGGGGTTACGGCCGGCTGACCTGCTTTGGATCTGAGCGAATGGCTGTAGTACACAAAAGACAGCGCAAGAGCGCACACGACTAATCCCACTAAAACGACTTTCCTGTTAGTGGACAGCCGCTGGCCGGGTACAGGCCGGGCTGACGCTGCGTCTCCGATTCCGCTTGGAGTGGAGGAAACGCCGGCGTTTGGTGAAGAACTTTTGTCACTATTGCCGGTCGCCCGCTCGATTGGGATCTTGAAGCGGTAACCTTTGCCCAGCACTGTCTCGATGTACTGCGGCTTCTCTGGGTCTTCGCCGAGAGCGCGGCGAATCTTTCGGATCGCGGTGTTGATACCGTTATCGGTGTCGAAGTGAACGTCTTTGCCCCAGAGGCGCTCGATGATCTCCTCGCGGCCGACCAATCTCCCCCCCTCGCGGA
>WNFA01008135.1_pt1 | contig 11719 bp, 11 predicted proteins | sample 5400481 | NCBI WGS metagenome assembly WNFA01 (sample SAMN13153340, study PRJNA577476) | soil metagenome | isolation source: 120 cm saprolite under Douglas fir tree site 2 hole 1 replicate 2 | place: USA:California | collected 2015-04-18
AGACGCCGTCCGCGCTCCGGCGCACGTCGATCTCGACATAGTCGACGCCCAGGGCGATGGCGCGGCCATAGCGATCGGCAGCCGGCAGGCCGGGAATGCCGCATTCGCCGCGGTGAGCATCGATCAGAGTTCGCACGGTGGCTTGCCATGCCCAGCTTGATGCATAGAAACTGAGGTGATGGCAGGGCTGCACCCCGTGGTCGTGATCACTGGGGCGACTGGCGCGATCGGCTCCGCGACGGCGTCTTTGCTCGCGCGCCGTGGTGCCCGCCTCCTGTTGCTGGGCCGCGCCTCGGACCGGCTGGACACCATGGTGGAGCGGCTGGACCGCGACAACCGGGTCTCCAGCGTGGAGGTCGACCTGTCGTCGCTCGCCTCGGTGCGTCTCGCGGCGCGCCAGATCTCACGCACGGTTGCGCATGTGGACGCGCTCCTGAACGTCGCGGCGGTGTTCACATCCGAATACCAGCAAACCGATGATGGTTTCGAGCTCATGCTCGCCACCAACCACCTCGGCCCTTTCCTTTTGACCAACCTGCTCCGCGATCGACTGTCCGGCGCCGGGCGCGTGGTCACGGTCACGGCGCCCTCCTCCACCCGGGTCGACGTCGATCAGCTTGTTTCGAAAGACCACTTCAGCCCCCTGCGCACGTTCGGGGCCACCAAGGCCGCCAACCTCCTGTTCACGTTCGAGCTCGCGCGGCGCGCGAAGAGATGGGACGTGCGCGCCTGCGCTTACCACCCTGGACTGGTCCGCTCCGAGCTCATGCGAGAGGCGCCTCGGCCGATCCGACTGCTGACGCGAATCGTGTCCGGATCGCCGGCTCGCGCCGCTGAGGACCTGGCCGAGCTGGCCATTTCGCCGGCGTTTCAGAGCACAACGGGCTGGCTGTTCAAGGGCACCCGCCGCATCGATCCTCCGAAGTCGACCCTGGACCTCGAAGCCCAACACAGCCTGTGGAAGCGCACCGCCGAGCTGGTGGAGCTGGACACCCTAAGTTTCTGAACCTCCATACCGTGCTCGTCGCTGCTTCACATCGCATTCACAACCGCGTCGAAGGATGAGAGGCATCAAACCACTCGTGACAAAGGAGTAACGGCAATGAGACGCGGTTTCGGTTTTCTGTGGGTGGCGCTGACGGGCATCCTGCTCGCGGCAGTCGGCACCATCGCTTACCAGGCCGGCTGGGCGGCGGGCGCAGCCACGCAGCTGCCCGCCGGAGCGGCGGCGGCGGCGGCCCCGTATTACTACTACGGTCCGCATTTCGATGGCTTCGGATTCTTCGGTTTCTTCTGGTTCCTGTTCATCCTGTTCCTGCTGTTCGTGCTCTTTCGCATCGCGCGGTTCGGCCGCGGCTGGGGGTACGGTGGCTGGGGCTACCGCGGCGGTTACGGGGGCCACGGCTACAGCGGCGGGAAGGGCGGCATTCCGCCCGCGATCGACGAGCGGATGCGGGAATGGCACCAGCGAGCGCACGGCGAGCCCGCGCCCGCGCCACCGTCAGATACCAAGACCGTCTGACTTAAGGAACACCGGCACCGGGGGCGGTGAGCCCTCGGTGCTGTTCCGGATCCTTACGATGGACGCGGTGACGACCATCCTGGTCGTGGACGATGAGCCACGCATCGTCCGGCTGGTTCGCGACTACCTCGAGCATGGTGGGTTCACCGTGCTCGTCGCTTCTGATGGCCCAACCGCCCTGCGGACGGCGCGTACGGGACGCCCGGACCTCATCATCCTCGACCTTGCGCTGCCGGGGCGGGACGGACTAGATGTGACGCGCGCCCTTCGGCGCGACGGTGAGGTGCCGATCATCATGTTGACCGCGCGGACCGAGGAATCGGACAAGCTGGTCGGCCTCGAGCTCGGCGCCGACGACTACATGACCAAGCCGTTCAGCCCCAAGGAGCTGGTCGCTCGGGTACGCGCAGTTCTGCGGCGGGCTGAGGGCATGCGGCGACCCGCGGACGTGATTCGGGTTGGCTCAGACGTTGAGCTCGATGTCCCGCGAATGGACGTGAGGATTGGCGGTCGCCGCGCGGAGCTCACCAAGACCGAGTTTCAAATCTTGGCGACGATGGCGAGACAGCCGGGCCGCATCTTCACGCGCGCTCAACTGCTCGACGCCGTGAAGGGCGTGGCCTTCGAGTCCTACGAGCGGGCGATCGACGCCCACATCAAGAACATCAGGCGGAAGATCGAGCCTCAGCCCGGCCGGCCCCGATATGTGCTGACGGTGTTCGGAGTCGGTTACCGTTTCGCCGAGCCAACCGACCGATGAAAACCGCATGGGGACCGCCTCCCCGCCGCCGGCCGCCTTGGTGGCCGGAGAACCAGCCCTGGCCGCCACCGCGCCGTTGGCGCCGCGGAGGCCTGCCTTTTTTCTGGCGCATGGGTTGCTTGATCCTCGGCGTGATCGGGCTGGTCGCCGTGGTCGGCGCCCTGGTGACAGCCCTGGTGATCACGTTGCTGAGCTGGCTGCTGGGTCCGACTGCGCTCAGCCAGAGCACGGCCGAGGTCGTGCTGGTGATCACATTCCTGCTCCTCGGCGCCTCAGCGGTCGTGGCCCAGCGTGGTATCCGGCGCTTCTCGCAGCCAATGGACAACCTGATCGAGGCTGCGAGCAGGATCGAGAAGGGAGACTACTCGGCCCACCTGTCCGAGACCGGCCCGAGGGAGTTGAGGTCGGTCGCCCGAGCCTTCAACGCGATGTCAGCTCGCCTCAAGACCAGCGACGAGCAGCGCCGGAGCTTCCTGGCCGACGTCGCACACGAGCTGCGCACGCCGCTGTCGATCATCCGCGGGCAGGCGGAAGCGATTGCCGACGGCGTGTATCCGGGGGATCCCGATCACCTGATGCCCATCCTCGATGCGACCCGCACACTCGAGGTCCTGGTCGAGGACCTGCGCACGCTCGTGCTCACTGACGCGGGCAGCCTGGTGCTGAATCGAGAGCACATCGAGCCCGGCGCGCTGGTCCTAGACGTGCTGGCGTCGTTCGAGACCCAGAGCGAAGCCTTCGGCGTGAGCATGGCGTCGGCGATCGACTCTACTGTCCCTCCGGTCGACGTCGATCCGGCGCGCATACGCAGCGCCCTTGCCAACGTCGTCTCGAATGCGATCCGCCACACGCCCGCGGGGGGGTCGATTCGGATCGAGGTTCATACAGCCGGCGATCAAGTGGCGATGACCGTACAGGACACCGGGGAGGGCATCTCGCCGGAGATCCTCCCGCGCGTTTTTCAGCGCTTCGTCAAGGGGCCCGGTTCGACGGGTTCCGGCCTGGGCCTGGCGATCACCCACGACATCATCACGGCCCACGGCGGCACGGTCGACATTCAGAGCACCGTCGGCTCAGGCACGACGGTCCGGATCATGCTCCCGCCCGCCACCTGACAAAAACGCGGCGATCCGCAAGACGCGTGCATCTGAAATGATCTACGTGCTTGGCCAAGAAGAAGGGTAAGAGCTCGACCAGGACGGTGGCCGCTCAGACGATCGACCGCCGGCGTCCGTCACGACCGCTGGAGGGGGAAGACCTTCGCACCACGCGCTGGGAGGACGCGCGCCACTGGATGAGCATCTACGCCGATCTCCTCGAGTTCAAGCGCGGGATCCTGGATCGGGTGCGCCACGACATGGCCGGCCTGGAGCCCATCGCCCGGAAGGCGGCGTCTGTCGACCTGGGAATCATCGAGGCCCAGATGTATGGATATGAGCAGCGCCTGGATCTCTGGTACCGCCGGCTCTGGGAGCTCCACGGGTTGTGGCTGGATCCGGCCGGCCGGCTGGTGAAGCACAAAGGTCGCGAGATGGCTCTGACCAAGCGAGAGTTTCAGCTCCTGCAGTTCCTTCTCGACCACCCCCACCGGTTCTTCACGACGGTGCAGATCCTTGGTCAGGCATGGGCCGACCCGGCCCTTTTCCCGGAGGAGGTCCGCAATTACGTCCGCCGGCTCCGGAAGATCCTCAGCGATCTCGCGATCCCGGCCGACCTCGTCAACAAGCCAGGCAAGGGCTACTCCCTGATTTTCCGCGCCGACTGAGCGGAGCTCCCCGGCCGGGCCTGCAAATGTTGCTGATCTTTTTACGCCCGGCCTCGTATTACTGCCGCATGGACAAGGTCCTGCCCAAGAAAGCGCGTCCCGACGTCGACGCGGCAGTGCGCGGTGGGGACTGGACGCAGGCCATGGATGGCGAGGGCGCCCCTGAAAACGCAACGCTCGAGCATGCCCTTTATTGGAGGCAGATCTACGCGGAGATACTCGCCATGGAGGAAAAGGTGCTGGCCCGCATCCGCCAGCTGATGACCACGCAGTCCGACGAGGGCCGCCGCGAGGTCGAGCTGACGAACGTCCCTGTTGTCGTCGCCCAGGCCGAAAGATTCCGGCAACGCCTGAGCTATTGGGATGCGCGGGTGGCACAGCTCAACGGCCATCCTCGCCTGGAGACAGAGGCAGGCCCGGCTGACCTGTAAAGCAATTTGCATTCCGGCAAAAAGTTGCTGACTTTATTACGCGGGGTAGCCGAACGTCCGTGCTGTGGATCTTAGATCCTGGGGGAAGAATTGGAACGAAGCCGCCCTGCGGCGCATCGTGAACATGCCGCGGCACGCGCCCTCCCGCCCGTGGCCCTTGCTCGGCATGCTGGCGCTCGGGTTGGTTGCCGGCGTGGCGATCGGCGGCTATGCCGCATCGCAACGTTCGCAGATGAAACGGCTCGTTGATTACGCCCATCGCCTGGGGGATGAGCTGGCTGGTGTAGATGAAGCTCCCGTCAAGCCCCTATCTGTTGTCACATCCCCCCGTTCCAACCACCGCCGCAGGGCGGCGGCCAAGGTTTAGACGCCTATGGTGACTGGCACGTAGCGATTCTTTAGACATCTCTCCGTCGGGCCTCGCGGACCTTCCCCCCAACCCCCCGCGAGGCCTTTTCTTTTTGCCCCACTGAGCCGTCAGGCGGACGGAGTCTTATTTCGCCGGCGGCTTTGCCGGCGCCGGCGGAGCTGCAGGCGCTCCCTTGTGCCGGGCCCGCCTTGCGACCAGGCGAAGCTGAAGGATCCTGCCCGCGCCGAAGGCCAGGACGACCACCGCCCCCAGGATCATCGCGAACAGCAGCGCCACCGCGAGCGGCAATTGCCCCTGGAACATCAGGAAGTGCACCTCCACGTTCTGGAGGTTTTGCAGGATGAAGACGAGGATGACCACCAGGATCACTATGCCGATGACCAGCGCAGTCCACGCGCCACTGAGGCGGGTTTGGCGCTCGCCCCGATAGGGTTGCTCGCCCTCTACTTCTGATTCGGCAGAACCTTCAGCCACTTCGCGTTTATACCTCAATCGTCGCTGGGAAACGAGCGATTCGGCAGTTTTGGCGCCACCGGGGCCCATCACGGGCGCTCGAGCGTCATCGCTGCCCCGCTCTACAATCGCCTGACCATCCTTTGCATCCGGGACGTGGGATGAGGAGGCTTATTGATGGTTGGGCGCACCCAAGGGGAGCGAGGCCGATCCAAAGAGCAAGCTAACAAGGATCTGGTCAGGCGCTATCACGATGCCTTGGAACGGGGAGCGCCAGACGAGGCGGCACAGATGTGGGCACCCGATGCCGCTAATCACGCAGCGGGACGATACGGATCGCAGCAGCCACGTGGCCGGGATGCTGTCAGGAGGGTCTTCGAGGCCCTTCGGACTGCCTTTCCCGACCGTCGCTGGCAGATTGATGACCTCATCGCGAAAGACGACTTCGTCGTCTGCCGAGTAACGGTCAGCGGCACGTTTGGGGTCAGACCGCGCCGTCCGCCGGATCCTTTGCCAAACGGTTGGGTCGGTGTTGAGAGCACGGCACTGATCCCGCCGTCGGCCGCGGGAAAGCCTTACTCCGTGAAGCACATCCACATCTTTCGGATCGCCGATGCCTTGATCGCGGAACACTGGGCGGCCCGAGACGACCTCGCTCTGCTCCTCCAACTCGGCGCGATCTCCCCGCCAGAGTCCTGAAGATCCAGCGGCCCCTCGCCCATCTGCTTAGAGCGGCGCGAGACGGGGTTCGTGCCCCTAGACCAGCAACCTCTCCAGTCGTTGCCAAGGCTTAGTTTTAGTCTTAGTCGAAGTTGGGGGTCAAGGCGCAATTTCTTCGCCTAGGCATCTTGACAAACTTCCTTAAAGTCTTAAATTAAGCTGGTCTGATGTCAACGAGCCGAGCGACGATCCGCGACTTACGGCGGCGCAACCGATCGACGCTGCTGCGGCGGCTGTTCTTCGCGGGACCGCTTGGCCGCCAGGAACTGGCGCGCCAGACCGGACTGAGCTCGGCGACGGTAACCAACGTGATGAGCGCTCTGATTGCAGAGGGCGTGGTCGTCGAGGCTGGGGTTGAGGAGTCGGATGGCGGGCGGCCGCGCGTGCTCTTACGAGTGAACGGCAACCACCGTCTCGTCGCCGGGGTGGACGTCGGAGAGACACGGGTGCGCGTCGAGCTGTTCGATCTCGCAATGCGAAAGCGCGCCGGTAGTGAAGTCGCGATTCATCCTGCTCACCACGAACCCGGCGTCATCGTGGAGGCAATTTCCAAGGGACTGGGCCGGGCGATGTCCGACTGCAGCGCGGATATTGACTCGATTCTGGGAATCGGGGTGGGCGTCCCAGGGGTCGTGGAGTCGTTCGGAGAACAGGTCGTTCACGCCCCTGGCTTCGGCTGGAGCCACGTGCCGTTCGGCGGAATGCTCGCGTCACGAACAGGACTGCCGGTCCTGGTCGACAACGGGGCCAAGACGATGGGGCAAGCCGAGATGTGGTTCGGCGCCGGGCGCGGCGTACAGCACGCCGCCATCGTGCTCTTGGGAACCGGCGTCGGGGCCGCCATTTTCACGGACGGTTCCCTCTATCGCGGCGCGACTTCCAGCGCTGGCGAGCTGGGTCACACATCTGTGGTTGTCGGCGGCAGACGCTGTCGCTGCGGAGCCAACGGGTGCCTCGAGGCATATGTGGGCTCCGGCGCCATCCTGGAACGGTGGGCCCAGTTGTCGGGACAACGACTCCCACCGGACGCAGACGAAGAGGCGGCTCTGAAGGAACTCCTATCTAACACCCTGGAGGATGGCCCAGCCTCCACGCTGCTCGACGAAACAGCCGCCTACATCGGCGTCGGCATTGGCAACCTGGTCAACCTCTTCAACCCAGAGCGGATTGTGATCGGCGGCTGGGTTGGGCTGCTGCTGGGCCCGGCATTGCTGCCTCGGATTCGCGACGCCGCTTCCGCCCAGGCACTGAACTATCCGTTTGGCCGCGTCTCGATCGAGTTGGGCCGGCTCGGTTCTGACGCGGTGGCCCTCGGCGCGGCGACATTGGTCGCCGAACAGTTCCTGACCCACAGCGATGGTCCTCTACGTCAGCGCGAGTCGCAACCGTCAACCGTCGGCGGGTCCGTCTCGAATTCAGCGGCCCTCGAGACTGCTCGCTCCCACCAGCCTTAGAGGAGAAGAGATATGTTCGGCACCCGCTTCCGCATCACTTGCGGCATAGCCACCGCCGCCTTGTTTTTGGTGGCGTGCGGTTCCAGTCCGGCGAGTCCGGCCAAGACCCTCAAGATTGCGTTCCTGATGCCCTGCTCGACCTGTGCGGACCGTTTCGAGCACCAGGACAAGCCCGATTTCATCGCCGCGGTGCACGCGATCGACCCCAGCATCCAGGTGATCGCCAACAATGCCGAGGGCAGCGACCCGAGCCAGATCTCCCAGGCAGAGGCAGCCCTCACAAGCGGAGCCAATGTGATCGTCATTTCCCCTCTCGATGAGGCCACCGGTCAGGCCATCGTGTCCAAGACAGCCGCTGTGCACGTGCCTGTGATCTCCTATGACGGACTCCTGACTGGAGCCAAGGTCGATTTCTACGCTTCGTTTGACAATGTCAAAACTGGCGTGGCTCAAGGCCAGTATCTCGTCGACAGTTTGCCGGCCGGCGCCTCAGTGGCCATGATCAACGGAGCTCAGGACATTGCGCCGGGCCGCCAGTTCAAGCAGGGGGCGCACCAGGCTCTTGACCCGGCGTTCGCCTCGGGTAAGCTCAAGCTGGTCTACGAGGCCGACACGCCTCAGTTCAACCCGGCAAAGGCGCAGCAGGAGATGGAGCAGGCGCTCACCAAGCTCAACAACCACGTGGACGCCGTGCTCGTTGCGAACGATGGAATGGCGGGCGGTGTCGTGGCCGCACTCACAGCGCAGCACTTGGCCGGCAAGGTCGTCGTCACCGGTCAGGATGCCACCGATGCCGGTTTGCAGCGAATCGTGCTCGGGACGCAGTCGATGACCGTCTACAAGTCGATCAAGCTGGAAGCTCAGGCTGCCGCCCAGGTTGCCGTCGCGCTTGCCAAGGGCGACCGCAGCAAGATCCAGTCGGTCTCAAACGCCACGACCGACAATGGCGCTGGCAGCGTTCCGTCGAACATCCTGCAGCCGACGGTGATCACGAAGAGCAATGCCGCGACTGTGGTGACCGACGGATTCACAACCTGGCAGAACATCTGCGCTGGCGCTCCCTCCGGCAGCACCTGTCCCCCGAGCTGATGCAGGCCGGCGTAAACCCAGGAGCGGGGCCCGTGGTCCCGCTCCTCCGGCTTCGAGGAATCTGGAAACGTTACGGCGCGGTGGTTGCGCTCCAGGGCATCGACCTGGATGTCGCTGCGGGAGAGGTCGTCGGGCTGGTGGGCGACAACGGGGCCGGCAAGTCGACGCTGGTCAAGATTGTCGCCGGGACCGAGCGCGCGGACGCCGGAGAGTTCGTTTTTGACGGTGCGCCTAGACGGGTCGCCAGCCCGCACGACGCGGTCGCCCCTGCGCCAACCAGTCGCTTTACTTTCCGGCGGGCAGCGGCAGGCCGTGGCTGTCAGTCGAGCGGTCCTCTGGGGGTCGAGGCTTGTCCTTCTGGACGAGCCGACCGCGGCCCTTGGAGTCGAGCAGACCGCACAGGTCCTAGAGCTTGTCAAAACACTTGCGCGCCGAGGCCTCGGTGTCGTGATCGTCTCCCACAACCTGGTCGACGTCTTTGCGGTGGCGGATCGGATCTGCGTGCTCCGGTTGGGGGCGACAGCCGGGGTGTTCGATCGGCGGACGACCGCTCCTGACCAGATCGTGGCCGCTATCACCGGAGGCGCGACCCTGCATTGAAAGACGCTCCGACCAGTTCTCTCAGCTCCCGGCATTCCCCTCTCTCAAAGCTGGCTGAGGGGCTGGGGGGCCCAAGGGCAAGCATCGGCAGAGCCTTGAGCACCCTTGGCATCGCCGAGCCAGGCCCTTTCCCGGTCCTGATCGGCATCGCGCTCATCTGGGCGTTCTTCCAGGCGCAAAGTCCCTACTTTCTGTCGGCGAGAAACCTGTCGAACCTAATCCTTCAGATGGGGGTCACAGGAATCCTGGCGACCGGCGTCGTCTTGGTGATGATCGCGGGCGAGATCGACCTTTCGATTGGATCGGTCGCCGGCGTTTGCGCCGGCTTGCTCGGGGTCCTGCTCACGTTTCAGCACTGGCCGACAGCCGCCGCCCTCGCCGCCGTGCTCGCGCTGGGCCTCGCGGCAGGTCTGATCCAGGGGCTCGTGACCGTCTACGTAGGCGTGCCTTCGTTTCTGGTGACCCTTGGCGGGTTTCTCACGTGGGCCGGACTGCAGCTGGCGGTCATCGGCAATGAGGGCGAGATCCCGGTGGCCAGCCCCTTCGTGCTCGGCATCGCCAACAACTACGTCCCGGCCGCGGTGGCCTGGGCGATGGCGCTGGTCGCGATCGCCGTCGCTGTCGCGGTCGAGCTGTGGCGCCGGCGTGCCTGGGTAGCGGCGGGTCTGGCGCCGCCGTCATGGTCGCGGACGGCGCTCAAGTTAGGGCTCATCGGTGGGGGACTCTTCGCCCTGGTCGGCTATCTCAATGCCTACTTTGGGATCCCCTATCTCCTCGTCATCCTTCTCGGCCTGACAATCATCTTCGGATGGGTGACGCGACGCACGGTCGTCGGACGTCACCTCTATGCGATCGGCGGCAACGCGGAAGCCGCCCGGCGTGCTGGGGTGCCAGTCGGCCCGATCCGGATCGCGGTCTTGTCGATGAGCGGGATGTTCGCCGCCACGGCGGGCGTGGTCAGCGCCTCACGGCTCTTTTCCGTTTCTGTGGGAACTGGCGGTGGAACTCACCAGCCTCTTTGGAGGCCGCGGCCGCGTGTACCACGCCATCCTGGGCGCTCTCGTCATCGTCAGCATCGAGAACGGCCTCGACCTTCTCGGTCAGCCCGCCGCCACCAAGGACATCGCAACCGGAATCATCCTGGTTCTTGCCATTTCGCTTGATGCAATCAGTAGGCGTCGCCGGGCTACGGCCGCCGCCTGAGGGGAGAAGAGCTACGTGCACGATGAAGGACTGAGCTTTCCCAACCACTTCCTACTCGGGGCCGCCACCGCTGCCTACCAGGTCGAGGGAGCCGCGCACGAGGACGGTCGCGCGCCCTCTATTTGGGACACGTTCTGCCGGATCCCCGGCAAGGTGCGCCACGGTGATACCGGAGACATCGCGTGCGACCACTACCACCGCTTGGATGAGGACCTCGACCTCATCTCCGCGTTAGGCATGCAGGCGTACAGGTTCTCGATCGCGTGGCCGCGCGTCATGCCCGACGGGAACGGAAAGCTGAACCAAAAGGGGCTCGATTTCTACCGTCGAGTGCTTGATGGACTTCACTCGCGTCATGTAGTGCCCATGGCAACGCTGTATCACTGGGACCTGCCCCAAAAGCTTCAGGATCGAGGCGGTTGGCTCAGCCGCGAGACTGCCGATCGTTTCGCCGAGTACGCCTCGAGAATGGCTGCCGCGTTCAGGGATGATGTTGCGTTCTGGGTCACGGTCAACGAGCCATGGTGCTCGGCCTTCGCCGGACATCTGGAGGGCCGGCATGCACCCGGGTTGACCGATCTGGGTTCCGCGGTGGCCGCGGCTCACCACCTTCTTCTGGGTCACGGCCTTGCCGTCCGGGCGCTGCGTGAGGCTCAAGTCACGGGCCAGGTCGGGATCGCGCTCAATCTCTCAGACGTCCACCCGGCGACGTCCCAGACGGAAGACATCGCCGCAGCGGCACGCGTCGACGGTTACGAGAACAGGTGGTTCCTGGATCCCTTGTTCAAATCCGGCTATCCCGACGATATGTTGGCCTGGTACGGCCGGGAGGCTGATCTGAGTGCGATTCGGGAGGACGACTTCGAGGTCATCCGCGCGCCGCTCGACTTCGTCGGGATCAACTACTACGAGCGAAAAATCGTGTCCCATGGGGGTGGCGTCAATGGCGCCCAGAGGCAACCGCCCGAGGGCCCTCTGACCGCAGGTGGGCTGCCGGTCAGGCCTGATGGGCTGTTCAACATCCTGACCCGCGTTCATTCTGAATACACCAACCTGCCCGTTTACGTGACTGAAAACGGCGCGGCTTTCAATGACTACGTGGACCCAGAGGGCGGCGTGGACGACATCGAGCGCGTTGCCTTCCTGGACGCGCACCTGCGCAGCCTCCAGGCGGCGACAGCCGCAGGAATCGATGTGCGCGGTTACTTTGTCTGGTCGCTCATGGACAACTTCGAGTGGGCGGATGGATACAGCCGTCGATTCGGAATCGTCTACGTGGACTACCGAACGCAAACCCGGATACCGAAGGCGAGCGCGATTTGGTTCCGCGAGGTTCTCAGGGCCGGGGCTAC
>WNFA01009408.1_pt1 | contig 11719 bp, 11 predicted proteins | sample 5400481 | NCBI WGS metagenome assembly WNFA01 (sample SAMN13153340, study PRJNA577476) | soil metagenome | isolation source: 120 cm saprolite under Douglas fir tree site 2 hole 1 replicate 2 | place: USA:California | collected 2015-04-18
AGAGTGTCGGGTTCGACATTTCCGGCGGCGGCGACCACGACCTGCTCCGGATGATAAGCGCGAGAGTGAAGAGCGCGCAGGTCACCCTGATCGAGCGCGCCCACCGTCTCTCTGGTGCCCAGAATCGAGAAGCCGTAGGGATGGTTGCCCCACAGCTGAGCGTTGTGCAGCTCGAAGACGAGGTCGTCGGGGGTGTCGTCGACGGTGTTGATCTCCTCGAGCACGACCTTTCGTTCGAGCGCAAGGTCCGAGGCGCGGAGTACCGGGCGAAAGACGAGGTCCGCCAGAACATCGGCGGCCTGCGGCAGGTGCTCGTCGAGAACCTTGGCCTGATACGCTGTGTGCTCGCGGCCGGTGTAAGCATCGAGCGAGCCGCCCAGGGTCTCGAGCGCGAGTGCGAGATCCCTGGCGCTTCGAGTGGGCGTGCCCTTGAACACCATGTGCTCGAGCATGTGTGACACACCCATTTTTTCGGGGCTCTCGTGCAGCGATGCGGCGCGCACCCATGCCCCCAAAGAGACCGACCGTACTATCGGAGCATATGCCGGGAGTACGGTCAATCCGTTCGGGAGAACGGTGCGTCGCAGGTCAGATACGGCGCACTGCGCGGCGAGGGTCACTCGCGCGAACGTCCCCCGCTTCCACCGCGAGACCCGCTGCGCGGACGGCGGGGTCTATCGCCACGATCCGAACTGCCCTCGGACCTTTCGCTTCCTCCGCCGCCGGCGCCTTCGCTCTCCGCGCCAACACCAGCGAGGTGCCCTTCTCCGCCACCGGATGACGATTCTCCCTCGGGCTTCGGGATCAGTGCCTTCATCGAGAGGCGCAACCGCCCACGCTCATCGCGTTCCAGAAGCTTGACCTTTACGCGGTCTCCCTTCTTCACGACGTCTTCGGTTTTCTCCGTGCGGCCGTGCTTGAGCTCGGAGATGTGCACCAGACCTTCGGTACCGGGCATGATCTCGACGAACGCGCCGAAGGCAGTCGTGCTCTTCACGGTTCCTTCGTAGGTATCGCCGATTATCGGCTCGGCGGTGAGCGCCTGGATCATCTGACGCGCCCGCTCCATCGCCTCGCCGCCAACAGCGGCGATCGTGACCAGTCCCGTGTCGTCGACCGTGATCTCGGCACCCGTCTCTTCCTGGATGCCGCGGATCGTCTTGCCCTTGGGGCCGATGAGGTCGCCGATCTTCTCGGGACTGATGTTCATCGTCACGATGCGCGGAGCGATCGAGTCCCTCGACCTTGATGTCCATCTGGATCGAAGTGATTCCCTGCTCCGTTCCGGCGACTTTGAAATCCATGTCGCCAAGATGATCCTCTGTGCCGAGGATGTCGGTAAGGACTGCGTACTTGCTGCCTTCCTTGATGAGACCCATTGCGACACCGGCCACGGCGGAGCGAAGAGGAACGCCGGCATCGAAGAGAGCCAGTGAGCCACCACAGACCGATGCCATAGACGACGATCCATTCGATTCGAGAATGTCGGACACGATGCGAATCGTGTAGGGGAATTCCTCGAACGCCGGCAGCACGCCCTGCAGCGCGCGCTCGGCCAGGTTTCCGTGCCCGATCTCGCGGCGGCTGGTGCCGCGCATCGGTCTCACTTCACCGGTCGAGAACGGCGGGAAGTTGTAATGGAGCATGAACGACTTGGTCGTCTCACCCGCGTCGTCGATGCTGTCGAGGCGCTGCACGTCGTTGGCGGTGCCGAGCGTGACGGCGACGAGCGCCTGCGTCTGGCCGCGCGTGAACAACGCCGAACCGTGGGCACGTGGCAACACGGGGGCGTCGATCGTGATCGGACGCACTTCCTTGGTCTCGCGACCATCAACGCGCTTGCCGGTATCCAGAACCTGCGATCGGAGCGCGTGGTACTCGGTGTCTTCGACGAGTGACTTGACGTCCTTCGAGTTGTCGGGGAATTCGACGAGGAGCTGTTCGATTGCCTCCTTCTTCACCAGCTCGACTGCTTCGATGCGGGTGTGCTTCTCCTTCTGATTGATCGCCTCAGCGATTCTTCCCTTCGCCAGCTCATCGACCCTGGCTCTGATCGTCGGTGCGATCTCGGCCTTCTTCCATTCCATCTTCGGAGCGCGGTGCTGCGCGAGCAGCTCTTCCTGAATCGCGATCAGTTCCTGGACGCCACGCTGTCCGACGGTGAGCGCTTCGAGCATGTCGGCTTCGCTCACCTCGAGTGCTCCGCCCTCGACCATCATGATCGAATCCTTAGATGCGGCAAGGACGACATCCATGTCGCTGTAGGGCAGCTGCTGGAAGGTCGGGTTGAGGATCCACTTCTCCTGGACTCTGCCGACGCGTACACCGGCGATCGGGCCCATGAAGGGGATCTTCGATGAGTTGATGGCGTACGACGCGGCGACGAGCGCCATCACATCGGCGTCGTTCTCCTGGTCGGCCGAGACTACGTAGATGAAGACCTGGACTTCGTTCTTGAACCCTTCCGGAAACAGCGGGCGGATCGATCTATCGATGATTCGCGCCTTCAGGATTTCCGGATCGGAGGGGCGCCCTTCACGCTTGATGAAGCCGCCGGGAATCTTGCCCGCGGCGTAGGCCTTGTCCTTGTACTCTACGAGAAGAGGGAAAAACGGGAGGGGACTCTCGGTCTCACTGACCGTGGCTGCCGCGAGAACCATCGTCTCGCCAAACTGGACTACTGCGGATCCTGCCGCCTGCTTCGCCATGCGGCCTGTCTCGATGACGAGGCGTCTGCCGGCGAACGTTCTTTCGATGCGTTGCATATGTTGTGTTGTTTTCGCTTGTGTAGCACAAACCGCGCGGACGCCATTGTGCGCCGCGCGGTGAGATCAAAGAGCCAGGCTAGTATCGGAGTCCAAGTTCCGCGATGATTTTGCGGTAACCTTCGAGATCCGTACGCCTCAGGTAGTCGAGGAGACGGCGCCGCTTTCCGACCATCTTGAGCAGCCCGCGACGGCTGTGGTGATCCTTCGCGTGGGTGCGGAAGTGGTCGGTGAGATAATTGATTCTTGCGGTAAGAAGTGCGACCTGAACTGTGCTCGAGCCGCTGTCGTCTTTGTGCGTGCGGTACTTCTCTACGGTGGGTGTCTTCTCGAATGCCATTATTTGGATTTGATCTCGCGCCTGCTCATTTGCGGGCGCCCGTACCTGGTTCTTAAATCGCTGTAGCCTTATAACTTAGCCTCATAGTGGGCCTATGTAAAGGCGCGCGGTTAATTGAGGATTGCGGACCAAGTGCTACTACGGATCGCAGACTGACTGCGGATTGGGAGACTCACTGCGGACTGCGGACTAGCCGCTGAGAACTGCGAACTAACCGCTATTCCGAACTGCGGACTAATTGAGGACTGCGGACGCATTGCGAACTGCGGACTGATTCATCGATTGGGTCTGAGTAGTTAGTCCTCAATTCTTAATTAGTCCCCCAATCCGCAGTCAGTCTGCGATTCGCAATTGCGGTTGGCCCGCAGTCCTCAGCCGTTAGTCAGCAGTCCCCAGCGACAGCCTAAGCCGTTCCCAAATCCGTGGTCGAGCGTCTTGAGAGACACCCTTCACCCGGAGTCCGGCGTGTTTTTTCGAGGAGCAGCGTTGTTCGGCCTGTTGTCCCTAGTCCACCCGTTACCAGAGAAGACGCTGCTCGACGGCAGTGCCCAGCCTTGCGCGGATGTCAAAGAGACGACGTCCGGCGTGCCGGGCGTTCACGTGTATGCGTTCAACGCGAAAAAGATTCCGGCGATCCGCAAATCTCTGTTCGTGCTCGACTCCCTTGACTGGGAGAGCGGTGACCCTGACGCGATGCTCGAGCAAAGTGGTTGGGGCGATTGGGCAGGAAGAAGTCAGGGTAGTGCTTCTCATGTGCAACCAACAGCTGCTCTAGCTATCGCGGGTCCAGCGCGGTTCCGATTTTAAATAGCCCGATAGCGCCGGAGTCGCAGAGCGCGAATCGCCAAAAAGTAACAAGGAAGTCCTTGTGAAATGGCGAAACTTGGTCGCCTGCTCGCGAGTCATCTTCGTAGAGGCCGTTTCTGCGCCTCCAAGCGACATTCTTGACCTCGGAGGTCCGCGTGTTACTACGAGGAGCGGTTATTCTGCTCGGCCTGTGGGCCGTTTCCCCACGACTCCCCACGAAAACGCTGCTGGACGGCACCGCGCAGCTTTGTCCGGAGGAAGACGCCAAAGGCGACACCGCCGGCGTGCGTGGTGTTCACGTCTACGCATTCGATGCTGCCAAGGCGCCGAAAATCCGGGCCTCGCTTTATACCCTGGATACAGTGACCTGGGCCGGAGAGGGCGTCGAGACCATGCACGTCTACACGTCCGAGTACCCCAAGCTGATGGCGCTAGTAAAGCGAACGCCAAAGCTCGGACGTGCAACCAGCAACGGTAACGGCGACTTTCAGATCACAGTGCCCCAGGTGGACTCGGTACTGCTCTTCGCGGGAGAAGAGCTCGAGGCGGAGCCATTTTTCTTTGCCAGCAAAGTGGTAGCCACGAAGGGACAGAAAGAGGTCAGGGTCGTGCTCCCCATGTGCAACAAGCGCGTTTAATTCGGCGACCAGTGGGGCTCCGAGGTAAACAGCCCATCCGCGAATCCAACCTTGTGCGCGAGGTAGAGGCCGAAGACCAGGCTCACCGCTCCCGAAGCAACACGGAGCGATCGCTGCAAACTGGGAATGTGGGCAGTCGCCAGTAGCGAGGGAGCCGCGATCGTGAGAGTGATGAGCGTCATGCCGACGATCGTGCCCAGACCGAACGTCAACAGATAGAGCGCCGCCCAGCGCGGGTCGTCGATGAGCGGCACGATCAGGAGCGCCGCAGCCGCTGATCCCGCGAGTCCGTGCACGACGCCGACAATGAAGGGACGCGAACCGCTCGGTCCACCGGTCTTCGTGCGAACATCGAACAGATTCAGAACCCCGAGCACTATCAGCATGATCGCGACGCAAAGCTCCATCGAGAGTCCGAGTCTCGCGTTGAACGCGATCTTGAACGCGATGATTGCTCCGCCAACCAGCAACAGTGTGATGGTGTGACCGGCACCCCACAGCGCGCCGATCCCCGCGGCTTTGACAACCGATCGCTCACGACTCACGATCGTCGTCACCGCGACGATGTGGTCCGGATCCGTGGCGTGGCGCATGCCGAGCATCAGGCTCGTGATGAAAGTGAAGAAGAGACTCACGCCGGCGCGTCCATGATCTTCGTCGTCAATTTGAATCAGCCACGTTCGAGTTTTCATCGGGCGTGACTTCCTCGGTCTCCGCTGCAATGCGGCCATCTCGGAGTAGAAGATTGAATCTGAGACCCGGCGAGAACTGGCGGGCAGACGTGAGCGCGCGTCCGCGCTCGTCACGCGCGACCGCGTAGCCACGTGAAAGAGTCGCGAGTGGGCTCAGCGCGTTGAGCCGCGCCGCCGACGTGCCAAGCAGCGCCTTTTTCCTGGTGACGATGCGAGTGGACGATTGCGCTACAGAGCGCGCGAGCCTCGTGAGATGATGGCGCGCGTATTGAATCCTCGCCGTCAGGGCATCCGACAGGTCGCGTTGCGCCAGCGACAAGGCTTTCTTCACTTCGTCGCGCGAAGCACATGCAGCGGCGGCAGCGGCAGACGGCGTCGGCGCGCGTAAGTCGGCGACGGCGTCGCAAATAGTGATGTCTGCTTCGTGGCCCACGGCAGAGATGACTGGAACCGGACACGCTCCCACAGCTCGAGCGACTCGTTCGTCGTTGAACGCCCAGAGGTCCTCCTTCCCGCCCCCGCCTCGTCCAACGATCACGACGTCGGCCTTTCCCCAGCGTGCCACGCGCCTGAGCGCGGCCGCGATTTCACCCGGCGCTCCATCACCCTGAACCTTCACCGGACAAAGAACGAGCCGTGCTCCGAGATTCCGCTTGCGCATTACCACCACGATGTCACGGAGCGCAGCTCCGTCAGGACTCGTAACTACAGCCACCACTCTCGGAAAACGTGGAATGGCTCGCTTGCGCGCCTCGTCGAGGAGCCCTTCGCGACGAAGTTTCGCCAGCGTCAGCTCCATCGCCTTCCGCCACAGTCCGTCTCCTTCGGCGTCGATTCGCGTGACCTTCAGCTGGAGGTCCGCGCGAGCGGTATAGACAGTCATATGTCCGAACACGACGACCTGCATTCCGTCGTCGGGCGGCGCCGGCATCCGATGTTGATCGCCGGACCAGACGACGCAGCGAATCTGCGCGAGCCGATCGCGGAGGCAGAAATACCAGTGTCCGTTTCGGTGACGCTTGAAGTCTGTGATCTCCCCGCGAACCCAGACCGCGTGCAGGTGTGATTCGACCAGCTCTCGCGTACGCAGCGCGAGGTCGCCAACCGACAGTGGATTGTCGGCAGCGGCTCCCGGCGCCGAGCGCGAGCGCGGAGGTGCGAAGAGATCGAACGGAACGGCTTTCATCGCAGCGTCATTTCCGCGGCACGAACGGTATTCGACATCAGCATCGCGATCGTCATCGGCCCAACTCCTCCCGGCACCGGCGTAATCTTCGACGCCACTTCACGAACGGACTCGAAATCGACATCACCCCGCAGCTTCGTTCCACTCTTTGACTCGGGGTCTGCGACACGATTCGTACCGACATCTATGACAACCGCGCCGGGCTTGACCATGTCGCCCGTGACAATGCGCGGGCGCCCGGCCGCAACGATCAGAATATCGGCTACTCGTGTGTGGGCTTTGAGGTCGGCCGTGTGACGGTGGCAAACGGTGACGGTGCAGTTCGCGTTCTCGTTGTCCTGCATCATCAGCGCGGCCATCGGCTTGCCGACGATGTTGCTCCGCCCGATCACGACGCAGTCCTTCCCGGGCGTCTTCACGCCCGACTCTCTCAACAGCACCTGAATGCCCGCCGGTGTGCAGGGAATGAATCCGTCGCGCTCACCGATCAGCACCTTCCCGACGTTCACGGGATGGAATCCATCCACGTCCTTGGCGGGATCGATTCTCCTGATCACGGTGTCGGGGTCGATCTGTTTCGGGAGCGGCATCTGGACTAATATGCCGTGGATTTTCGGATCTGAATTGAGCTCGTCGACGCGGCTCAGCAGATCAAACTGTGAAGTATCGGCGGGCAGGCGCAAGTTGAGGCTGTAGAAGCCCGCTTCCTCGGCCGCCTTCGCCTTTGCATTGGTATAAACTGCGCTCGCGGGATCGTCGCCAACCAACACTACAGCGAGCCCTGGTCTGAGCCCCCGTGCCAGGAGTCTCTTCGCCCGTTCCGCCACATCCGCGCGCACCTTCCTCGCGATCGCACGGCCATCGATCAGCTCAGCGGGCAAAGTCGACTGCTCTCGTCTCCCGGATCAGCACGACCTTGATCTGGCCCGGATACTGGAGTTCGGCCTCGATGCGGCGCGCGATCTCCTCGGTGAGAGATGCCATCCGCGGATCGTCGACCTCCTCCGGCGTGACGATCACGCGAACTTCGCGGCCCGCCTGGATCGCGAAGACCTTCTCGATTCCACGGTAGCTCGACGCGATCTTCTCGAGACCCTCGAGTCGCTTGACGTAGGTCTCGAACGCCTCCCGGCGGGCCCCCGGCCGTGCACCGGAGATCGCATCCGCCGCCTGCACCAGCACCGAGATCTCGCTTTCGTGGGGCACATCGTCGTGGTGAGCGGCGATGCAGTTGACCACGATCGGGTTTTCCCCGTACTTCGTCGCCATCTCCACACCAAGCTGCACGTGAGTGCCCTCGTGCTCGTGGGTCAGAACCTTGCCGACATCGTGAAGCAGTGCGCCCCTGCGGGCCATCGCCACATCAAGCCCTAGCTCCGCCGACATGATCCCGGCGAGCCACGCGACTTCCTTCGAGTGGTTCAGAATGTTCTGGCCGTAACTGGTGCGCCAGCGCATACGCCCGATCAGCTTCACAAGCTCCGGATGCAGTCCGTGAACACCGCTTTCGTACGCCGCCTGCTCACCCGTCTCGACGATGGATGCGTCGACCTCCTGCCTTGACTTGTTGACGACTTCCTCGATACGCCCAGGGTGGATTCGCCCGTCGGCGACGAGCTTTTCCAGGGAAAGACGCGCGATCTCGCGGCGTATCGGATCGAAGCACGACACGACGACGGTGTCCGGCGTATCGTCGATGATGACGTCGACTCCGGTGGCGAGCTCGAATGCGCGGATGTTCCTGCCCTCGCGGCCGATGATGCGCCCCTTCATCTCATCGTTTGGGAGTGAGACGGCGGAGACCGTGGCTTCCACGCTCTGTTCGGCCGCGATCCTCTGGATCGCCAGCGCGATTATTTTCTTCGCCTCTCGCTCAGCGTTTCGTTTGGCGGTCTCGCGAATCTCGCGGATCTTGTTTGCCGCGTCGGCGTGCGCCTCCTCCTCCATTCGATGCACCAGCTCCGCCTTCGCGTCGACGGCGGAGAGTCCAGCGAGCTGCTCCAGCCGTCGCCTCTCCTCGCCGAGCAGCTTGTCGAGCTCCTGTTCGCGGTCCCCGAGGGTCTTCTCGCGGCTGGCAACGGTCTCGATGCGTTTTGTGGTCTCCCGTTCGCGCTGCTCCAGCAGGTCGTACTTGCGATTGAGCTGGCCTTCGTGGTCGTCGACCCTACGCTCCTCGCGCTCGATCTCCTCGCGGCGGCCGCGGACCTCGACTTCCCACTCCTCGCGGAGCCTCATTAGCTCTTCCTTGCCGCTGAGGATGGCCGTCTTACGCAGGCTTTCTGCCTCGCGCTCTGCTTCGCCGACGATTCTCTTGGAGGTCTCTTCGGCGGTCGCGCGCGCTTGCTGCTGACGCTCGAGCTCCGCACGCCGACCCAACTTTCTGCCGATAAAGAAAAAAACCGCACCGGCAATTGCAAACAGAAGGATGCCAGCTGCGGTTAACCAAGCAGTGCTAGTCATATCAGATCTATGTTGGGCCCGCGGCAATGCCACAGGCGGCCCCTATCGCGCCGGAAAGTCGTCGCGAAGTCGAGTTAAACTAATGTCGGTTCTTGGTTTGGGCGAGAGCGAGTTAACGCGAGGTCGCGGCGTCGGGACTCGATCGCTTCGGTTGAATCCGCAAAACCAAAGCGGGGGGCGGTCTGCTTTGCAGCTGATCGCTTGGAGCCTTTCCGTCGGCGTTTGGCGCTCGGGAGTCCGCGGCGCCCTGATCCCTTCTTAGTCCTTTCTCTTCGCCGGTGGCAGCCAGGGCCGGATCTCGGCACTGAGCCGCTTCATGGATCCGGCAAGGTCCTCACCAGCTTCACGAGCATCAAACAGCTCGTCCGTGATGCTCAGCGCCGCGAGGATGGCGCCTTTCTGGGCCTCGACGATGTTGCCGGCGCGCATCGTCTCACGGATCACGTTGTCCACGTGCTCGGCCACTGCGCGGGTGCGCTCGGGGCTGGCGTCGCTTCTGATCGAGTACTCGTCGCCGAGGATCGTGACGCGGACGACATTCTTCTTTGTGCTCAACGAGCCCCCGCTCCGTCGTGTTGTTGCCGGAGAAACCGGACGCGATCGATCATCTGCTGCGTTCGTGCACGCGCGGCATCAAGCCGGCTCGTGAGCCCGGCGTTCTCTTTCTCCAGAAACTGCACGCGCTCGGGGGACACGACTCCCTTCACTCCGGTCGACTCCAGACTTTTGATCCGCGCCTCCGCTTGCATAGCCCGGCGGCGGAATGAGGCAAGCTCGTCACCGAGATGCTTTACAAGCTGCTCCAACTCCGCAAAAGCGGCTCTATCAGGCCGTACGCTGTCGGACACCCAGTTCTCCCTCTAATGCGGTGACAATCTTCGCCGTTCTTCCCTGCACTTCCTGGTCCTTTAGTGTGCGCTCGGGATGACGGAAGGTCAACGCCCAGGCGAGACTGCGCAATCCATCGGGAATTCCCTGACCGCTGAATTCGTCGAAGAGCGTAAGACTCTCGAGCAGCTCGCCAGCTTCTTTCCTGATGACGGTGTCGATCTGCGCCGCGGTGACGGTGGCGGGCGCCAACAGCGCGAGGTCGACCTGCACTCGCGGAGTCACGGGGATCGGGCGGTACGACTTGGTTTTGGCTGCTCCCTGCTCGATCGCTTCGAGGTTGATCTCCAAGCCGAACGCTGGCTTCGCCCAAACCGGGGCATCGAGCTTCAGCCGTTTGGCCGAGCCGACCGTGTGGCCGTCCACAGAAATCTCCCACAACGTTTCGCCCGTTCCCGGAATAAGAATCACCGCAGCCGACGGGAACGCCGCCGCGGCCGCCGTTTCGGCGAGGAACTTGATGTCCCACTCGTCGTAGCTCGGTTGTATCGCCTTCGTGAAATGCGTCGGCGCCCGCTGACCCATGACCAACGCGGCTACGTGCATCTCCTCCCGCGGAACCGCGGCCTTCTTCGGACCAGGAAGATCCGCCGCACCCTCTACGGCGAAGAACGCCGTCCCGATCTCGAACAGCCGAACGTTGCCCTGCATGTGGGAAAGGTTGAATTCCGCGCGGGATATGAGAGTCGTCAGCAGGTCACCGCGCAGGAATGCTTCGTCCTCCGCGAGTGGATTCGTGACGCGGACGGTTGCTCCCTTCCCCTCCGCGACGAATGGCATCGGCCTCACTTCATTCAGCCCGACACCGACAAAGGTTTCCTCCATCCGTTTGGTCACCGCTACCAGCGGCGCGTCGGGGACGGCACTCGGCCGGAACGGACGCAGCTCGGAGGAGAAAGTATCGTAGCCGCGAAGGCGAGCGATCTCTTCCGCGAGATCAACATCGCCCCGAACGTCGTGCCGCCAGCTCGGCGGCGAGATCTTGAGGACATCCTTTGCCTCGGGTGCGATCCTGAATCCGACCGTCCTGAGATTCTTCTCTACTTCGTTGGTGTCGACCGGCTCTCCGAGTAGCCGCGCCACGCGCGCAAGCTTGAGTGAGATCGGTTGCGGGCGCTTGGGAAGTGGATACAGGTCGATCGGACTCCCCTGTGGAATTCCACCCGCCACTGACAAGATCAGCCTCACCGCGTAATCCACGAGCCCTGGAATCGCATCGACGTCCACGCCGCGCTCGAAGCGGTAGCTGGCGTCGGTTGAGATCGCGAGCCTGCGACGTGTGGCGCGAATGCGAGCAGGATTGAATGCCGCGACCTCGAGGAAAATCTCGGTCGTCGATTCGGACACTTCGCTTCCACTGCCTCCAATGATGCCCGCGATAGCCTGCGCCCGCTCCGCATCGCCGATGACAACGGCGCCGGGGGGAAGCGTTCGATCGACTCCGTCGAGTGTCTTGATCAACTCTTCGCCACGGGTTTTCCTCACTACGACGGTGCCGCGCGCGATCTTCTCGAGATCGAATGCATGCATCGGCTGGCCAAAGCCGAGGAGCATGTAGTTCGTGACGTCGACAACATTGTTGATGGGGCGCGATCCGACGGCCTGGAGCCGCTGAACTAGCCAATCAGGGCTGGGCCCGACCTTCAAGCCCGTGATGACGGCACCGGCGTACCGCATGCAGCCATCGGTGTCCTCGAGCTTGACGGTGACATCTCCAACTTTTCCCGAAGTCGCCTTCACGGTGTGGGTGCGAATGACGAACGGCTTTTCCTCCGCAATCTCGGGGCGAGTTACGGTACCGCCGGTCGCGGCGGCAATCTCACGAGCGAGTCCTTCGTGCGAGAGCAGGTCGGGTCGATTCGGCAGCACATCGATTACGAGACGGGTGTCGCCGATCGGCATAGCATCGAGGAACCGGGTTCCCGGTTCAGCGACGATCGTCA
>WNFA01004438.1_pt1 | contig 11716 bp, 7 predicted proteins | sample 5400481 | NCBI WGS metagenome assembly WNFA01 (sample SAMN13153340, study PRJNA577476) | soil metagenome | isolation source: 120 cm saprolite under Douglas fir tree site 2 hole 1 replicate 2 | place: USA:California | collected 2015-04-18
CTGAGGGAGCGCGCCCTGCTCGCGGGCGGTTGGTGTGAGGTCACGAGCGAGCCGGGAAACGGCACGAAGGTCGAGTTCTGGGTGCCGTTGGTGCAATGATCCAGGGCCAGATCCGAGTCCTGATCGTCGAGGACCACCTGGTGGTGGCGGACGGCCTCTCGGCGCTGCTGAACGACCAGCCAGACATGACTGTCGTCGGCAAGGCGGCTTCGGTGGTCGAATCGGTTGCGCGCGCGCAGGAGCTCAAGCCGGACATCGCCCTGGTCGACTTCCGGCTCACGGATGGCACGGGGGCCGACGCCGGTCTGGGCATCCGTCAGGTACGGCCGGAGACGAAGCTCATCTTCCTCACCCGAGAGGACAGCGATGCCGCGCGCTTCGCGGCGATTGAGGCCGGCGCCAGCGGTTTCATCCACAAGTCGCAAGCCGCCGCTGAGGTGGTGGACGCCATCCGCACCGTGGCCTCGGGCGGGACGCTGTTCACGCCACGCACCATCGCGACCCTTCTCAACAAGCGCCGCGCGATGGACAGCCAGCTCGAGAGCCTCACCCCACGTGAGAAGGAGGTTCTGCGGCTCATGGCCGAGGGCAAATCGAGCCGCGACATCGGGGCCAAGCTTGGGATCAGCTACACCACCGTCCGCACGCACATCCGCAGCCTCGGGAGCAAGCTTGGGGTTCACTCCAAGCTCGAGGCGATCGTCAAGGCTAGGGAGCTGGCCCTGATCGAGTAGCCGAAACCTGGGTCCCGCTCGAGCGGACTACCTCAAATGTGCGAGGCAAAATCCGCGCAACCGTACGGTGACGGGAGATGCCCTCTGGAGAAAGATTAGGTGCGGGGAAGCGCGACACAGCCTGCGCCATTACAACTCCGAGGGGTGATTCTCAGGAATGCTCAACGAGATCCAGGATCCCGCTGATTCGGATGACGAGCGCGAACCGAAGACGAAGTTCACGCCAGGAAGCGAGGCTGACTTCGAGCTGCTGTATCAGACGTCGTACGGCAAGATTCTCGGCACCTTGACGGCGATGCTCGGCGATCGAGCAGCGGCAGAGGACTGCGCCCAGGACGCGTTCGAGCGCGCGTACAGGAAGTGGAGCTCGTGGAAGCCGATCGCGCCCGCCGAGGCCTGGGTCCACCGCATCGCGATCAATGCCGCCGTCTCACATCAACGGAAGATGCGGCTCCGCGAGGTGGGCGAGGTGATCCGGCGTATCGGGCGTCCCGGGCTCGGCCCGGATCCGCAGGACCGCATAGAGTGGCGAGATCTCGCCGACGCGCTCGCCAAGCTGCCGCCCAAGCAGGCGGCGGCGATCGTGCTCCGCCACTACCACGGCTACACCAACCGGGCGATCGCCCAGTCGCTGGGTATACCCGAGCGCACGGTCGCCTCACGACTGGCTATGGCCAAGGACCGCGTGCGGGCGATGCTGAAGTACTCGTACGGCGAACAGGGCGAGGCCACGGTCATCGGCGGGGTGGCGGCTGCTGACTGAGCCGCCTTGCGGCGTTCGGTCCGCGATTTTTCCGGAATTAAGGGGGGCTTGATCTCTGACGCAAGCCAGGTACGACAAGGAAGGTAGGCGGCTCCCGGATACCGGTCATGGGTGCGGGTGCGAGCTTTGCGCCGCGCTCGGCGCCCCGCGGTATGAGCGCCGACGCTCGATGCGCAATGCCGTATGGAGCCCGGTCCGCCGCCGGCTGGCGCGCTGGTTGCGGATCCTGACCCTCAACCGACGGTCGGAAACCGCGTAAGGGTGGGGAGGGGACTCGACCCTGACCGCCTAAGAGAGCGGGCCGAGGAGTAAACCTCGGCCCGCCGCGTTCGCTTCAGTCGGTGTGGGGCTTCAGCCCTTCCGAGCGGCTGTGCTGCGAGACCATGACGCTACGGGAGAGCGTAACCGCCACCAGGCGCACGAGGCCGATCGCGACCAGCGAGTAGATGAGGATCGCGAAGACCAAAGACAGCTCGAACACCGACTGGCCACTGACGAAGGTCGGCAGCAAGCCGTGGAAAGGTGCGAGCAGGAAGTCGGTCAGCCCGTAGGTGAAGCTCGCGAAGCCGGCATGCGCATTCGCGCCCAGCAGCTTGAGCACCAGCCGGATCAGGAGGAGGGCATCGATGACCCCGAAAAACAGGTAGATGATCTCCATCGCCCGCCGCGCCGGAGTCGAACTCTTGACGATGGACGCCTCCCGCATCGGTGTCGCACCAGTCTCGTTGACCACGGTCGATTCCTCGCGGACAGCGCCTGACGACTCGTCGCGCACGAAGTTGGTTTCCTTGTGCTCCATCGCACCTCCTAAGTCGAGAAAGAACGCGGGTCTAGAGATGTAAACGCCCGACGGGCGGTGCCTACCCGGACTTGCTGCTTTTGGCGGCCGCCTCTTGCCAACGGGCTGTCCGCGGCCATCTCGAACATCTACGTCGCCTTCGGTGTGGGAGTGGCCGCCGGTGTCGGCGATGGCTGCGGCGAAGGCGAAGGCGCCGGCGACGGTGACGGCTGGGGCGATGCGCTGGGCGAAGCTGACGGGCTGGCGGAGGGAGATGCGCTCGGTGAGGCGCTGGGCGACCCGGTCGGTGATGGCGATGCCGTGCAGCTTGCCTGCGTACCGATCAGGAAGATCTCCTGCGACTGCGCGCCGCATCCGCGCACGATCCCGGACGGCTGGCTGTACCAGCCGCGCATCTTGCTTGGGAGACCGTCGACGAAGCGCGCCATGATGGTCTGGCCGACGCTCTCGCCGAACGCGCGAATCACCCCGCCGCCGCCGTTGGGCGCTGTGTTGCCGACCCACACCCCGGCCACGATGTCGGAGTTGTAGGCCATGATCCATGAGTCCGGGATCTGGCCGTGACCGTTGTCGCTGGTCCCGGTCTTGCTCGCCATCTGGCGATTCCAGCCGAAGCCCCACTGGTACTGGTATTGCTTCAGCACGTCGGTGATCAGGTACGACTCAGCGGGCGACAGGACCGTTTGCCCGCCGGTCAAGTCATGCGTATACACCGTCTTGCTGTTGCCGTCATCGATCGACTTGATGACGTTGAGCTCCATCTTTTGGCCCTGGTTGGCGAAAACCTGGTAGCCCTGCACGTGCTCCTTAAGGGTCACGTCGCTCCCGCCGATGGCGGTCGCGAGTCCCGGGTCGAGGTGACTCTGGATACCCATCTCGTGGGCGAGGTTGATCACGTTGGTCATGCCGTCCATCTGGCCCACCTCGACCGCCGGGATGTTGCGCGAGTAGACGAGCGCAGTCCGTGCGCTGATCGGACCCATGCCGCCGTTGTCGAAGTCGTGAGGCACATAGCCGCTGAAGTTCTGCGTGCGATCGTCGAGCATGGTGGCGAGGGTGATCCGGTGGTCGCGCAGGGCCGCCTCGTAGACATATGGCTTGAACGATGAGCCCGGCTGCCGTTCCGCCAGCACTACGTCGTACTGGCCGGCGATGGCGTCGTTGCCATAGTCGGCTGAGCCGACCCAGGCCAGCACCTCGCCGGTCTTGGGGTTCGCGGCGAGCAGCGCCGCATTGTTGATGTTCGCCCATGCAAGGTCCGCGACGCCGTTCTTCACCGCGGCATTCGCCAGCTGCTGCAGGTCGAGGTCGAGCGTAGTGTGGGCGGTGATGCCGCCCTGCTGTACGGCGGCTGGGCCAAACGTCGACTCGAGCGATGAGAGCACGTAGTTGACGAAATGCGGCGCCTTGCTCTGCCGCGCGATGGCCTGGATCTTCATCTCGGCCTTGATGTCCTCTTTGGCGGCCTGATCAGCCTCTGACTGCTTGAGAGCGCCGGTCGTCACCATCCCGTCGAGCACGTATTGCTGGCGCGCACGGGCCAGGTCGTAATGGACCAGCGGATCGTAGGTGGCCGGTGCCTGAATCAGCCCGGCGAGGAAAGCGGCCTGCGCGGGCGTGAGGTCTTTGGCGTCCTTTGTGAAGTAGGTGCGCGCTGCGGCCCCGACTCCATAGGCCCCGTGACCGTAATAGACGCGATTCAAGTACATAGTCAGGATCTGGTCCTTCGAAAAGCGCTCTTCGAGCGCGACCGCAAGGACCATCTCATGCACTTTGCGAGCGACCGATTTCTCCGGCGTCAGGAGCTGGATCTTCACCAGCTGCTGGGTGATGGTGCTGCCGCCCTCGTTCAAGCCGCGTTGGGTGACGTCCACCCATAGGGCGCGTGCCGTCGACCCGGCGTCGATCGCACCGTGGTGGTAGAAGTTGCGGTCTTCGGCGGCGAGCGTCGCCGCCGGTGCAAATTGCCCCATCTCTTTCAGGTGCAAGCTCACGTGGTAGTGCCCGCCCGGGCTCCAGTCTTCGATCAGCTTTCCGTTCCTGTCGAGCACGACCACGTCGCCCGCCGCGAGCACATCCTGGCTCGGATCGGGTAGATCCTTGACCGCCCACAGCACGTACACCGTGGACAGCCCGAAAACGATGCCGACTGCAGATGCGATCCACGCGCGCCGCGCCCACAACCAGCCGACGAATCGGCGGTGTAGTGCGGAGCGTTGCGGACGGCGGCCGGTAGGGGTCCGAACCACCCTTCGCGTTCCTCCTCGTGGCGCCGCCGTTTGTAGGCCGCGGCGGCCGCCGCGCGGCAATGGCGAGCTTCGACAGGATAACGCCGGGTTCGCGCGGGCTACTCGGTGCCGCCGAGGGGGCTCTCGTTCCCCGCACATCGATGGTGTCGAGCCGATCGGGTCGCCTTCCGTCGCAAGTAGTTGCCACGCGCCGGACGTTTCATTAGATGTGACCGCCTCTCGAGAGGTGGTCACGCCAATATTTGAAGGAGGTGCTCCATGGAGCTATCGCCTGGTGGCATCATCGCGTGGATCATCGTCGGACTCATTGCGGGTTGGGCCGCATCCGTGGTCAGCCGAGGTCATGGCTATGGGCTCATCGGCGACCTCGTGATCGGCCTTGTCGGCGCCCTCATCGGCGGCTTCGTCGCCGGCCTCTTCATCCATGGCAGCGTGGGCTTTATCGGCACGATCGTCATCGCGTTTCTCGGCGCCCTGATCCTGCTCTTCATCCTCAGGATGTTCCGGCGCGGCCCGGCTCGCGCCTAAGCCCGAACCGCCAGTCCCTGGGGCCGGCAACGAGGTCCCAGGACCCCTTTCCGGCCTACCTCACTTGTACGGTGACGCGACCCTCCCCCACGCGGTTTGATTTAAGCCGGAGACTCGTAGGAGGGGCGACGTGGAGGTTGTAGCCACCCTGCCGGACGGCCACCGGCAGCCGGGTTCGTCGGGCTTGCGTCAGCCTGGCCGGCTGCGAACCGCCGGCCGGCTCAGGCCGCGGCAGCGCATGCACGCGGGGCAGAGATTGGAGAAGGCGCAGGCCGCCGCCTCCGTCGCGCTGGAGGCCGTTTCCTCCTACCTCGAGGCGGAGATGGAGCTCCCGGCGTTCTTCGGCCACTTGGCCGAAACCGTCGCCGGGCTGGTGGGGGCGCGTCGAGTCGCCTTCTGGTGTTTTGCGCCCAATGGCCGCTTGCACCTTCAGCGAGAACCCTTCGGCTTCCCGGCCCAAGCGCCGATCCGGAATCTCCGGATCGACCCCACACCTGATGGCGATGGAATCGTCGAACGCATCGTCTTCCGCGACCAGCTCGATATCTACGATGGCACCTGCCCGGCGCTCGACGAGTTCTGGCGGACGCACGGCCTGAAGGGTTTGCAGAACTCCATCGCCGTCTCCTGGCCGGCGGGCGGCCGGCGGATCGGAGCCCTCGCGGCCTTCGACTCCAAGCGCGGTTTCACCGCCGACGACGCCTGGGTGCTTCGGGTCGCGGCGATGGCCGCCGGCCTCGTCTGGCAGTACCGCGAGACCGAGGAGGAGCTCGATGTCGCCGTGGAGCGGCTGGAGAAGGCGATGGGGGCCCGCCGCCAGCTTCTGGCCAACGTCGCCGCCGGCGGGGACGAGGCCCGGCGCCGATTCGCAGGCGCACTGCACGACGACTCATTGCAGCTGTTGACCGCCGCCGAGCTGCAGCTCGAGCGCATCCGCAACGAGGCCGGCGAAGGCCGGCAGAGGGCGCAGCTCGACCAGCTGGCCGGGACCATCAGGAAGGTCGAGGATTCGCTGCGGCGGCTCCTGACCACGGTTAGCCCCGCTGCACTCGACCTGACGGTTGGCCTGAAGGAGGCAATCCGTGATCGCCTCGAAGGGCTGCGGGTTTACAGCGGCATCGAGCCCGACATCGACCTCAACTTTCCGGATGACCTCCCGGATGACCTGGAATCCATCGTCTTCAAGAACGTGGCCGAAGCCCTGACGAACGTGGAGAAGCACTCCCACGCGGCTCGCGTCCGGGTGGCAGCCGCGGCCCTTGACGGCGGATTGGTAATCGAGGTCGCCGACGACGGCGCTGGATTCGTGGTCGACGAGAGCCTTCACGTCCCCGGCCATCTGGGGCTTTTGGCCATGAGAGAACGGGCCCTGCTCGTGGGCGGCTGGTGCCGCATCGTCAGCGAGCCGGGGGCCGGAGCAAAGATCGAGTTCTGGGTGCCCACTGCGTAAAAACCATCGAGGACGTCGGGAGCAAGGAAAGGACAAAGGAGAAGACGAAAGACAATGGCCAGCAAAGCCCTAGCCGCTGACAACACCGATCCCAGGGTGATGCTGCGGGTTCTCACCGCGGTCAAACGCGGGGATTTCACCGTACGCATGCCGGTCACATCGACAGGACAGGCCGGCAAGGTGGCGAGCGCGATCAACGACATCATCGAGTCCAACCAGCGCCTGGAACGCGAGTTGCGCCGCCTGAGCAAGCGTGTCGGCCAGGAGGGCCAGATCAAGCACGCGTCGATTGGCGATGCGGGCGGCGCGTGGGCCGCCACGCTGGACGCGATCAACGACCTGATCGAGGACGTGGTCCGCCCCAACACCGAGATGGCCCGGGTCATCAGCGCGGTTGCCAAAGGCGACCTCTCCCAAACCGTGCCCTCTGACATCGACGGCCGCCGCCTGCAGGGACAGTTTCTGGAGACCGCGCGAATCGTCAATACGATGGTCAATCAGCTCCGCGCGTTCAGCTCCGAGGTGACACGTGTGGCGCGCGAGGTGGGCACGGAGGGCAAGCTCGGAGGCCAGGCGCATGTGCCGGGCGGCGCCGGCGTGTGGAAAGACCTCACCGACAGCGTCAACTTCATGGCCGGCAACCTCACCGGTCAGGTCCGCAACATCGCCGAGGTCACCACGGCAGTTGCCAATGGAGACCTTTCCCGAAAGATCACGGTCGAGGGCCAGGGCGAGATCCTCGAGCTCAAGAACACCATCAACACGATGGTCGATCAGCTCAACGCCTTCGCCTCCGAAGTGACCCGCGTCGCGCGTGAGGTCGGCACCGAGGGCAAGCTCGGCGGCCAGGCCGATGTCAAGGGCGTGGGCGGCACCTGGAAGGATCTCACCGACAACGTCAACCTGATGGCCGGCCAGCTCACCAATCAGATCCGCAACATCGCCGACGTCACCACGGCCGTCGCCAACGGAGACCTCTCCAAGAAGATCACCGTCGACGTCCAGGGCGAGATCCTGGAGCTCAAGAACACCATCAACACGATGGTCGACCAGCTCAACGCCTTCGCCTCGGAGGTGACCCGCGTCGCGCGCGAGGTCGGCACCGAGGGCAAGCTCGGCGGCCAGGCTCAGGTCAGAGGCGTCGGAGGCACCTGGCAGGACCTCACAGACAACGTCAACTTCATGGCCGGCAACCTGACGAGCCAGGTGCGCAACATCGCGGAAGTCACGACGGCTGTGGCCAACGGCGATCTTTCCAAGAAGATCACCGTCGACGTCCAGGGCGAGATCCTGGAGCTCAAGAACACCATCAACACGATGGTCGACCAGCTCAACGCCTTTGCGTCCGAGGTGACCCGTGTCGCCCACGAGGTGGGCACCCAGGGCAAGCTCGGCGGCCAGGCCCAGGTCAAAGGCGTGGGGGGCATCTGGAAGAACCTCACCGACAACGTGAACTCGATGGCCGGCAACCTGACCAGCCAGGTCCGCAACATCGCCGAGGTCACGACGGCGGTCGCCAACGGCGACCTTTCGAAGAAGGTCACAGTCGATGTCCGCGGCGAGATCCTGGAGCTCAAGAACACCGTCAACGTCATGGTCGACCAGCTCAACGCTCTGGCCGGCGAGGTCACGCGCGTGGCGTACGAGGTTGGCACCGAGGGCAAGCTCGGCGGCCAGGCCGATGTCAGAGGCGTCGGCGGCATCTGGAAGGATCTCACCGACAACGTCAACACGATGACGGCCAACCTCACCGACCGGACCCGAAACATCGCCGATGTCACCACCGCCGTGGCTATGGGAGACCTTTCCAAGAAGATCACGGTCGACGTCCGCGGCGAGTTCCTCGTCCAGGCCAACACGATCAACACGATGGTCGACCAGCTCAACGCCTTCGCCAATGAGGTCACCCGCGTCGCTCGCGAGGTGGGCACCGAAGGCAAGCTCGGCGGCCAGGCCGACGTCAAGGGCGTCGGCGGAGTCTGGAAGGACCTGACCGACAACGTCAACACGATGGCCAGCAACCTCACCGACCAGGTGCGAGGCATCGCCCGAGTCGTGACGGCGGTGGCCAGAGGTGACCTGAGCGGCAAGCTCACGCTGGAAGCCAAAGGCGAGATCGCCGAGCTGGCTGAGACCATCAACAGCATGACCGGGACCCTGGCCATCTTTGCGCAGCAGGTGACGAGCGTGGCTCGCGAGGTCGGTGTGGACGGCCGACTCGGGGGACAGGCCCGCGTTCCGGGGGCGGCGGGCACGTGGCGTGACCTGACCGACAACGTGAACCAGCTCTCAGCGACTCTTACGACGCAGGTGCGCGCCATCGCCGACGTAGCCACCGCTGTGACCAAGGGAGACCTCACGCGATCGATCGGGGTCGAGGCCAGTGGAGAGGTCGCATCCCTCAAGGACAACATCAACGAGATGATCCGCAACCTGCGCGAAACGACCGAGAAGAACACCGAGCAGGACTGGCTCAAGACGAACCTCGCCCGATTCGCCCGCATGCTTCAGGGCCAGCGCGACCCGATGACGGTGTCCAAGATGATCCTCTCCGAGCTCGCCCCGCTGGTCAACGCCGAGCATGGCGTCTTCTACGGCATGGTCGGGCCCAACGGCAGCGACGCTCATCTGGCTTTCCAGGCCGGCTACGCGTACAGGGGTCGCAAGAACCTGGCCACACAGTTCAGGCTCGGTGAAGGGCTCATCGGGCAGTGCGCACTGGAGAAGAAGCGGATCCTGATCAGCGACGTTCCGGCCGACTACGTCCGCATCACCTCAGGCCTCGGCGAGGCCAAGCCCCTCAACATCATGGTGCTGCCGGTCCTGTTCGAAGGCGAGGTCCGCGCGGTCATCGAGCTCGCGTCCTTTCAGCGGTTCAGCCCAACGCACCAGGACTTTCTCGACCAGCTCATGGAGAGCATCGGGATCGTCCTCAACAACATGGATGCCAGCAGCCGCACCGAGGAGCTCCTCAAGCAGTCCCAGTCACTGGCCAACGAGCTGCAGAGCCAGCAGGACCAGCTACGGCGCACCAACGAGGAGCTGGGCGAGAAGGCGCGCCAGCTGGCGCAGCAGAACGCCGAGATCGAGCAGAAGCGCGACGAGGTCGAGGTCGCCAAGAGCCTCGTCGAGGAGAAGGCGGAGCAGCTCGAAATAACTTCGCGCTACAAGTCGGAATTCCTGGCCAACATGTCGCACGAGCTGCGGACCCCGCTCAACAGCCTCCTGATCCTGGCGCAGGAGCTGGCTGACAACCCCGACGGAAACCTGCTCCCGAAGCAGACCGAGTACGCAACGATCATTCGCTCGTCCGGAACCGACCTCCTGAAACTCATCAACGACATCCTCGATCTGACCAAGATCGAATCCGGCACCGTCGCCCTGGAGATCACGGATTGGCCCCTGTCCGAGCTGCAGCCGCTGCTGGAACGGACTTTCAGGCATGTGGCAGAGGCCACCAAGCTGGGCTTTACGATCGACCTCCGGCCTGGCTTGCCGAAGACGATTCCCACTGATCCCCAGCGCCTCCAGCAGGTGCTGAACAACCTGCTGAGCAACGCGTTCAAGTTCACGGAGAAGGGCAAGGTGGAGTTTCGGGCGGAGCTGGCGACCTCGGGCTGGAGTCCCACCAACGATGCCCTCAACCGAGCCGAGGCGGTGATCGCGATGAGCGTCACCGACACGGGCATGGGCATTCCACGCGATCAGCAGCAGACGATCTTCGAGGCTTTCGCCCAGGGGGATGGGACCACGAGTCGCAAGTACGGCGGCACCGGCTTGGGCCTTTCCATCTGCCGCGAGCTGACGCGGCTGCTCGCAGGCGAGATCACACTCGAGAGCGAACGAGGAGTGGGCAGCACCTTCACCCTTTACCTGCCCATTGCGAGTCCGGTGGTGGCATGGTCGGGCACATCCGGCGATTCCACGTCCAACGGCTCGGACGGGTCCAGCAACGGGAGTCCGGCACCGAAGGTGAGGGCGGGCGCCTCCGACGCCGTGAGTAAGGCGGCGCCGGCGATTGCCGTCCTGGACCGCCCGCGGGCGGAAATCGCGCTCAAACATGTGCTCGTGGTCGAAGACGAACCCGTGCAAAGGCAGCGGATCGTGCAGCTCACGGAGCCGCTTCGCGCGACAGCGACAACGGTCGCGACCGGCGAAGAGGCCGTGGCTGCGCTCGAGGGCCAGAAGTTCGACTGCGTTGTCGTCGACCTGGGGCTGCCGGGAATGAGCGGGTGGCAGGTGGTCGATCACCTGCGCAGCAAGCAGAACCTGAGGTCGACTCCAGTGCTCGTCTACACAGCCAAGGAGCTGACCCGCAAGGAGGTGCTCAAGCTCGGTCGCGCGTCCAGGACGATCGTCGTCAAGGAGGTGCGCTCTCCTGAGCGTTTGCAAGAGGAGATCAGCGCCGTCTTGAGCAAGGACCCTGGCGACGAGGTAGCGGACTCGGACACCGCTTCAATCGAGATCTCGCTGGCCGGCAAGAAGGTTCTGGTCGTGGACGACGACATTCGGAACATCTTTGCGCTGACCGCGCTGCTGGAGCGCCAGGGAATGAAGGTCGTTGCGGTGGACAGCGGCGCCGATGCGCTCGAAACGGTGCGCGAGACCGGCGACATCGATATCGCCTTGGTCGACGTGATGATGCCGGAGATAGATGGCTACACCACGATGTCGAACATGCGCAGCCTGCCGACCTTTGGGGAGCGGCCGATCATCGCGCTCACCGCCAAGGCGATGAAAGGAGATCGAGAGAAATGCATCGAAGCCGGTGCGTCGGACTACATAGCCAAGCCTGTCGACAGCTCACATCTTGTCGGCATGCTGCGCTCGTGGCTCAGCCATTGAGTGAGCGCCGCGGGGCACACCAACAGGTTCGCGTTTGCGTCCGCGTGTTCGGGGAGGTCCAATGACCGCGCAGCGAGCGATGGCCACGAGCACTGCCCCCACCGATACCAAGGTGGACATCCTGCTCGTGGACGACGACTCCACCAAACGTTTCGCGATGAAGGCGATCCTGGCCCCGCTCGGTCAGAACGTCGTCGAAGCCGCTTCCGGCCCGGACGCCCTGCGGCAGCTCCTGAAGCAGGACTTCGCGGTCATCCTGCTCGACGTGCGAATGCCGGGGATGGACGGCTTCGAGACCGCCGGACTGATTCGCCAGCGACCGCGATCGGAGGTGACCCCGATCATCTT
>WNFA01009186.1_pt1 | contig 11716 bp, 7 predicted proteins | sample 5400481 | NCBI WGS metagenome assembly WNFA01 (sample SAMN13153340, study PRJNA577476) | soil metagenome | isolation source: 120 cm saprolite under Douglas fir tree site 2 hole 1 replicate 2 | place: USA:California | collected 2015-04-18
CTGGCCAGCGAAACCAACGTGGTTCGAGGACCGCAGGTCACCGTCGAGCAGCAAGTGGCCAGCAATCTCACCCTGACCTACAGCACCAACGTTTCAGTTTCCAGCCAGCAGATCATCCAGGTGGAGTACAACATCACGCGGACGATTTCGATCGTGGCGTTGCGCGACCAGAACGGAGTGGTCAGTTTCGACTTCAAGATACGGCGCAGGAGAAAGTGATCGCCGCTGTGAATCCCCCGAGGTTCTCCTTCGTGTTCCTTAGTGTCCTTGGTGGTTCAGGATCTTGCCCTTGACATAACTCTCCAAACCAGCAACTCTATTTGTTTTTCAGCACACACCCGGAGAAACGGGTAAGGGAGCCAATTTGCGAGTACGGGTCTTTTATCACGACAAGTGTTTTGACGGGGCCTGCTCGGCGGCCCTGTTCTCCCGTTTCTACCGGGAACGAATCCGCAGCGATGTGGACTTCGTTTACTCCGGCCTGCTGCATCGCGCGGGTTCTCTTTTCGACGAGAAGCAGTTTGACGGCGACGAGAATGCCATCGTCGATTTCAAGTATTCCAGTTCGCCGAAAATCATCTGGTGGTTCGATCACCACGAAAGCGCTTTTCTTTCGCCGGCCGACGCCGCCCACTTCGAGCAGGATCAGAGCAACCGCAAATTCTACGATCCGGATTTCAAATCCTGCACCAGTTTCATTGCCATGATCGCGAAAGAACGCTTCGGCTTCGATCCGCGCCCAGTGTCGGAACTGGTCCAGTGGACCGACATCGTCGATGGCGCCATGTACGAAGACGCGAAGTCAGCGGTGGAGATGAAGGCTCCCGCCATGAAGCTGACCATGGCCATCGAATCCGCCACCGATCGCGACTTCGTCAAGACCATGATTCCGCTGCTCGCCTACCAATCTCTTGCCAGCATTCTTGAAGAGCCGTTCGTAGCCGCGGTCTTGCCGCCACTGCTCGAACGCCATCAGCGTTCCATCGAAATTTTGCGGCAGCGCAGCGTAGAGAAAGACGGCACGATTTTTTTCGACATCACCGATCTCGAACTCGAAGGCTACAACAAATTCATTCCGTACTACCTTCATCCCGATTCGATTTACAGCATCGGCGTCAGCAAGAGTTCGTTCCGGGTAAAGGTTTCAGTCGGATCGAACCCGTGGTCGAAACGCCCGCCCACCATCAATCTAGCCAGGATCTGCGAGCGCTATGGCGGAGGAGGCCACGCCCGCGTAGGAGCAATCTCATTTGACGTTACTCAGGGTGAAGCCGCTCACAAAGCCGCCCTAGAGATCGCAGAGGAGTTGCGCGCCGCCGTCGCCGACAAAAAAACATGAACCACCAAGGTCACGAAGTATCACGAAGGCTTTTCGTCTCGAGGGTTTCCTTCGTGTACCTTCGTGCCCTTTGTGGTTAAGGGTTTCGCGTACTGACCCACGAACAGCAAGCTTTTCGAAACTTTTCGCCAAATGCATCCCATAATCCCGCACCTCAAAATCGACGATCCCGCGCACATCAAAGGCGTGCGCACTGTCGCCACGGTTGAGTTTACGAAAGGGATCGTCGTCGTTCTCGCGGGTCTCGGTGTGTTCTCCATGCGGCGCATGGATATCTGGGGAATAGCCGAAAGCTTTTTGGAATTTTTCCACGTTAACCCTCTCAACCACTACGTCGGAGTCTTTATCGACCTGGTGTACCGGGTCAGCGACGTTCGCCTATGGAAGATCGCCGTGGTCGCGACGGTCTATGTGATCATCCGCTTCGTCGAGGCCTACGGCCTGTGGTACACACGCCCGTGGGCGGAGTGGATGGCGATCGCCTCGGGCTCCATCTACATCCCGTTCGAGGTAGCCGACCTGTCGCGGCGGCCCGACTGGTTTCGACTGCTGATTCTTGTCATCAATGTGGGGATCGTTCTCTACATGCTGAAGCTGCGGCTGGAAGCAGCCAAGAAGCGGCATGCGGCACGGGTGCATTCGTAGCAATCCAGGACAGCGCCAAGTGTCAGCGTGCCCCACCCCGTCACTTCGTCGTCAGCTGATCTTCCTAAACTGCTTACTCAGGGTCAGGCTCTGCATCTGATAAGACGATCCGATGCCGACGCCGTAGACCTTTTCGGGCGCCTTCAACAATCGCATGTACGCTAGACGCGCGACAATCTGGCCGTGTTCAATCAGAAAAGGCACTTCATGCGCTCGGACTTCCAGGACCGCGCGAGTCCCCGTAAGGTCGCTCATTCCGTAACCGAAGCCTGGATCGAAGAAGCCAGCATAGTGTATCCGCAGCTCGCCTATTGACGAATCGAACGGAACCATCTCCGCCGCGTAATCAGGAGGCACTCGAATCTGCTCCTTGGATGCAAGAATGTAGAAATCTCCGGGATCCAATATCAGTCCCTTGTCACCGACGTGGTACTTCGCATCCCAAAACTCTTCTGGCGAGTAGTGGTTCACTCTGCTGAGGTCGATCACCGGCGCATTCTTCTTGGCTTTGTAGGCGATGATCTCAGAAGGAGCAACCGAATGTAAATTCACCGAAATCCTGAGGCCTCTATCCACTTGCGCCTTCACTGGATTGTCCTCGCGTGAATAGACTAAAGCCTCGCGCCCATCCAGCTCAGTGATCAGGGTGTCTGAGGCGAGCGGATTACCGCGAAAAAATCGGAGCTGATTGAGCCGCGTTCCCGCTGGCAATCGAATTGAGAAAGTGCCAGGGACAATCTCAGCGTACAGCTTGCCCTTATAACCGGCCGGCACGTGCTCAAACTCAACTCCGTAGTCAGTGATCAGCCGGGTGAACACGTCGAGCCGGCCGGTCGTGCTCTTGGGGTTGGCCTTACCTGACATGTTGTCTGGAAGATGCACTTCCTCAAGGAGCGGCACGATGTAGACGCATCCCTTCTCGAGAACCGTCGAGCTGGTTAGATCGATGCGGCTCATTCTCAGTTCGTTGATCCGTTGCTCGACAGTAGCGTGCTGCCCAGGCAAAAAGCTCGCCTGAACCCGGTGGGCCATGTCGCCAACCCTGAGATCCAAGCTCGCTGGCTGGATCTGTTCTTCCAATATCGGAGTCCGCGCCGTTATCTTGCCGGTGGAAATCAGATCCTGAATATCCTGGGAGGGGAGCACCCCTGCCTTCACGCCACGAGTCGACGGAGCTAGCTCCGGGAAAAGACCTTGTTCAGAAGTGTGGGCTTCGAGAGGCATTGTGGTTTTACGACTCCTTGCGTTTCGTTCTCTCCGTGAGGCGTCGGGCGCGCTCAGTGAGGCATGTCTCATCGTATCCGATGCGAGGAAAGTCTCGGACCAACTTAGATTCCATCGCTGGTCATGTCAACGTCAATCTCACCGAAGGGGAGTCCCAACCGCAACCTTCTTGGCCAAGGGTGGGGCGCCAGCGTTTTTGCCTGGGCTCCGGTGAAGCCAGCTGGACGGACGAGAGCGTCCGTCCCTACGTGGGCGGTTACTCATTCAGCGAGCAACCGCAATCCGCTGGCGGCACGTGCGCTTTCAGAAAATCAGCGACGCGCTTGTACGCGTCAATCTGATTTTCTACTTTTGAGAAGCCGTGGCCTTCGTTCTCATAAACTTTGTATTCGACCACGCCGTTGCGCTTCTTGATCGCATCCACGACCTGCTGCGCTTCCGTCTTGGGGCAGCGAGGATCATGGCCTCCCGCAAGCAAATACAGCGGCGCTTTGATCTTGTCGACGAAGTTAATGGGCGAACGATCTTCGTAGAGCGCTTTGTTTTTTTCGAGATCGCCCATGGTCGCCAGGTCGGACTGCTGCAGCACGGGATCTTCGTTCTGAATCTCGGTGAACCAGTTCACGAAGGGCACAATCGGAACGCCCGCGGCCCACAGCTCCGGAGCCTTGGTGACGCCCATCATGGTCATGTAGCCACCGTAACTGCCGCCCATCAGAATCAGTTTGTTCGGATCGACGTAGCCAGTCTGTTTGATCCAGTCGGCGGCCGCGAGGACGTCCTGCAAATCCCCGCCGCCCATATCGAAAAGATTTGCGTGCTGGAATTCTTTTCCGTAGCCAGTCGATCCGCGATAGTTGGGCGCGATCACGATGTAGCCCTGGTTCGCCATGTACTGGACGAAGCGATTGAATGTGTTCATGGTCTGCGCCGTGGGACCGCCGTGAACGTAGACGATTGCAGGGTGTTCGGGGCTATGCGGCAGGTTGTATGGAACATAGACGAAGGCGGAGATGGTCCACTTACCATCCTTGCTGGGATAGTGAACGAGATAAGGTTCGACCATGTCCTCGGAGCGCACGCCCCCTACTAGCGAGTGCGTGAGTTGATGCGACTTCTCGTGTGGCGCGGGCGCCCCCGCCCGCGTGCTCTTGATCTTGTTTTTTGCTTCTTGATCAGTCAATGCTTCTTCACAGCTTAAGGTGTAGACCCACAAATCGCCGGGAGCGGTTGGGCCGGTGTGATAGTAGAGGAGATGCGAATTGTCGCGAGTGAAGGGTGACGCTCTGCCTGCGACGTGATTCACGCCTTTGGGCAAAGGCAGCGCGTGCGCTTTTCCGGATGCGACGTCATACAGGTAGATGTCGGTGTTGCCATCCACGTTCGCGGTGTAAGTCAGAAACTTGCCGTCGGGAGAAAAGCTCTCGCCGGAAATTTCCCATTTGTCTTGTGTGAGCCAGCGGATCTTTTTGCTCGCGATGTCGAGCAAGCCGACGTTGTCGTAGCCGTCGCCGGCGTTGGATGTGATCAGAACACTTTTGCCATCGGGCGAAATGTCGTTGGCCGAGTAAGTGCGTTCGCCGTCATGCGGCGTCAGAAGCGTGCTTTGCGCGCTGGCGACGTCAACTAGAAATACATTCGAATCCGTCCCTTTCGATTGTTCTTGCGTGTAGACGATGAACTTTCCGTCCTTCGACCAGATCGGCGCGACGTTCATGCGGTCTTTGGCGGTTCCGGTGGTCAGGTGCTTCACATCGCGCAGGACCGTGTCGTAAACGTCAATCTCGAACACCGACGACGTCTTCGGTTTGACCGTGTAGGCGAGATAGCGCCCGTCGGGCGACCAGGCGGGACTTTCCTCCGCGATCTCACGCGTGTTGGTGAGGTTCACTACCTGTCCAGTCTTCGGCGACACGAGGAAAATGTCCCATTGCTCGTCGCCGTCGTAATCGGACATATAGGCGATCCACTTGCCGTCCGGTGACCAGGTTGGGCTGGTCTGGCGCTGCTCGCTCACCGTGAGTTGCATCGGCCATCCACCTTCGGACGCGACGAGCCAAAGATTATTGCGGCCACTCAGGTTGCTGACGAAGGCGACCGTCGTCCCATTCGGAGACCAGCCGTCCGGCGACCACGTCGAACCGCCCACTTGGCGCGTCATGTAGAGCTTCTCGATGGAGAGACTTTTCTCTACGCGCGCATCGGGCTTGGAGGTGATTAGCTTGGGGTCGGTGATGGCCTGAGGTGCAGGCAGAGTCTGGGCGAGGACAGTCATTGTCGTTGTCACTACTACGACCATAACAAACGGGATAAGAGTGCGCATGGTGCCTCGGGTTGGATTTGCGAGTATGGAGAGTTTAGCAGTGGCGCTTCGGCTCCGGCTTCCGTGTTACTCGACCGTTACCTGGTAGTCTCGCCCCTCCCAGCGACCGGAGTTCCTCCAGAAGAACGTGAAAATGATCTGGCGGCCTACAGGGAGAGTTTCTGTTGGCAGATCGACGTGTTGCAGGTTCCAGCCGCTCTCTTTGGAGCTGCTGTCTTGGATGCTTTGCCAGCCATCGAAACTCCAGTGCACCATGGCTGGTTCCATCAGCAGAAGGCGCAGCCTCTTTCCACATGGTAGCGTGCGCGCCTTATTGTTAAAGCGCCAGTTGAAGTACTGCGCCGAAATCTTTCTGATTAAATAGCGTTCCACCGTTTGTGGAGGCTGATCGAAAACCTTGCCGTCGACGAGCGACCGCCGCAGCTTGATGTATTCGGAGTGAGCCCACACCAACGGGCACGCCGACCCCGTCCCTTTCCCCGCGAACAGCTCACGCTCGGGGATGTCGGTTGTGTCCCATACTTGCTCGGGAATCAGGCGGCTCGATCCTGTCGAATTTTCCATTACGGCTAACAAGGCCTCGGCGGAGGCGGCGCGTCCCGCGGCTAGTTCGTAGTGGGCTCGCTCCCCCGCGAGCAGCGGCCAGGGGCGACCAACCCCGGTTCCGTCGAATGGAGATCCGTCCTCGTGCTCTCCGTATCCGTCGCCGTTGTAGCGATACCAGCCTGGACCTTGCGGAAGTTTTACGCGCAACAGTTGATCGACGGCCTTGATCGTGTTCAACATTCGCGGATCGTCGGGGGCGCGCAATCCGAAGCGCACCAGAGCCAGTGCATCCGGACTAACGATTTCCACCGCCGGCGCATTGGAGATGCCCATGGCACGATTCTTGATAGGAACGAATCCTTGCAGGGGCGAGGCGGCTCCGTCTCCGTCGGCAGGCGTGATGCGCACGTAGTAGCCCTCCACGCCAAGCTGCCGGGCGAGATCGCTGTTGACGGCGTAGGTCCAGCGTTCGATGTTGTCGTTCCAGGTGTCGGCCATCTGGCGCAGAAATTCGGCGGGTTGAGCCTGGCCCATCATCTCCGCGAGATCGGCGGCAACCAGCAGGGCAGCGACTTCGGCTGCCAGCGTGAACGGCGAGTAGCCGCCATCTTCTTCCCAGCGATCCTGCTGCGTGACCGGGCCGTTGGCGACGATGAACGCCGCCGCTTTGCGCACCATCGGCCACCAGCGATCGCTTTCACCGAAGCAGCGGGGCGATTCGCGGCGCAGCAGATCGGCCAGCAGAATCGGAAAGGCGGTCTCATCCATCTGCGAGCCGCTCCAGTACGGACGCCCATCCAACCACATGTTCTGCGCCCAGTATCCGCCGGCTTCCTGGGTGGCCTCAAGATAATGCAACACGCGGAGAGCGTCGTCGTGGGCGCCCGCCGCCAGCAATCCGCCGGCACTCTCGACCAGATCGCGCGGCCAGATAAGGTGATAGCCGCCCAGATCCTCGTCGCCCTTGTTGAAGCCCCAGGGAATGGAGAGGCTGGCGATGATTCCGCCGAGGAAGTCCTTGGACTCGTGCGTCCGCAGAACCGCCACGCTGGCGCGGTACAAATCTTTTTCCCGCGGCTTCTCGTCGAGTTTCTTCAGCGTCCGCTGCCAGTTCTGCCAGCGCAGGACGTAATCTTTGCGAGTCGTCGCATAAGAAGTGAGCAGGGAAGAGAGGGCTTGCTGCCCGGCTTCCGCCCAGATTCCGCCAAAGCCGAGTGCGAGGATGAACTCCCCGTCGCAGGCGGCCAGGTCGATTTCAGCGGTCAGCGCGATGTTTCCGTTTTCCGCGCGGTCGTATTCCCAGGTCATCTGGAAATGTTGCGACAAGTCCTGCCAGCCATCCGATATGCCGGCAAATCCGGCGGAACGTTTCGGCAGCGGCGCGGAACAGGCCAGGGCAAGAGCGCAGGAATCGCGTTGGGCAAAGAGCATCGGCGTTCCCTTGTAATCGCCAACCCAGCCGGTGTTGCCCGATCCGAAATTAGCCAGGTGCGGAGCTAACAGTGCGTACAGGCGATAGTCGCGCAGATTTCCCTGTTGCGGCACGAAACGAATTTTCTGCAACACCACGTTTCGCCACGGATCGGTCAGCACTTCCTTTTCGATCCGGTATCGGCCTGTCTCGCATGTGTTCGTCAGTTGGTAGGCTGGGACTCCCGGTTCGAGGGGAAGGTTCTGGAAGGTACAGTGCCGTTTCTCTTCGGAGAAGAACTCACGACCGTCGGTGACAATCAGGCCGAAGTCGCGGGTGCAGGCTTGGTCCACGCGGGGAAAATAGATCTCATTGAGAATGCCGTGACTTAGCGTGAACCAAAGCCTGCTCTGGAGGCTCAGTGCGGTGCCTACTCCGGTCTTGGCGCTCGAAGTCCAGCGGGGTTCGATTCCGGGCCAGCCCGGCGCATAACGAAGATCATCGCTCAAAGGGTCACCGTCAAGCAGTGTGCCAGAAGAAGTGGATTTGTGCCCGGCTTCCGCCGATAATGTGGAAAGACGCATCTAACTCAACACATGTCAGGACTCCTCATTACAGTTCTACGTCGCCTACCTCGCACAAGAGATGCACAGGTCGCCGTCTTAGTTACAGCCGCTCTTGTGCTGATGACTATTCCGCAGGCTTTTGCCGATCTGCCGTCGGCGGGGCTTGATCATGGTTTCCGGCGGCTCTACGATCTGGATTTTACCGGCGGGCAAAGAGAATTCGAGTCGTGGGAGAAGCTGAACCCCGAGAATCCCATGGGTCCGGCTGGCAAAATCCAGGCTGAGCCGCGACCCGCGAGACCGCGACGCGCTTCTGGCGATGACGTTTGCCGCCGGCTTGCGCTCGGACTTTGCCGCCCTCATCGAAAAGCGCAATTTGGCGTCGCTTCATTACACCAAGGAGGCAACCGCCTGGGCGCAGCAACTCCTCGCCGTCGATCCGAGTTGCTACGATGCTCACCTGGCGGGCGGCGTCAGCCGTTACATCATTGGATCGATGGCTGCTCCGGTGCGCTGGTTGGTGCGCCTCGGGGGCGTTACGGGCGATAAGGCTGGCGGCATTGCCGAACTCCAGAAGACCGCAGCGCAAGGCCATCTGCTCGCCCCATTCGCGCGCATCCTGCTGGCCATCGCGTACGTCCGTGAGAAAGATGTGCCGCGGGCGCGCGAGCTTCTGATGGGCCTGCAACAGGACTTTCCCAACAACGCTCTCTTTGGCCGGGAACTGGCGCGGCTCGACAAAAACGGCAAGCGCTAGGCATCGGTGGCGAAACTCCCAGATCGTGTGGTGACGGGGCTTTGCCCCGTCCCAGCGGAGCAAAGCCCCGCTACCACACAAGTTAGTTCCGACCCCTAAAGGGGCATTTAATCTCGAAGTACCTACGGTATCGCTAAAGCGATCCCCTGATACGAACCCCAAGTTTTTCCGCAGCGGGTGAGGGCCGCACTTGTACAAGTCGGCCTCCTCCGCCAGTCGCTAACTGCTTGGAAAACAAAGTGCGTTCATCAGAAATTCATTCTGTTGTAACCTTCCTTTAATACTTCGCCCATAAAACAAAATTGCACACCTAAATTGAGCAGAGGAGGACTCGTCTAGTGATACGTTTGATGAATCGCACCTTGCTGCTGCTGTTAGCAGGTTTCGCATTCGCGCTGCCGCTCAGTTGCCAGACCACACTGAACGGAGCGGGCGCCACCTTCCCGTATCCCATGTATTCCAAGTGGTTCAGCGAATACAACAAGCTGCACCCGGACGTGCAGATCAACTACCAATCGATCGGCAGTGGAGGCGGCATCCGCCAGGTCTTAAACGGCACTGTCGATTTCGGAGCCAGCGATGGCCCCATGACCGACGAACAACTGGCGCAATCCAAAACCAAGATCTTGCACATCCCCACCGTGATGGGCGCGGTGGTGCCTGCCTATAACGTCCCAGGGGTCAGCGGAGAAATCAAGTTCACTCCCGAAGTTCTTGCCGGCATATATCTCCAGAAGATAACGAACTGGAATGACCCTGCTATTGCCAAGGTCAATCCCGGCGTCAACTTCCCCAATCAGTCGATCATCGTGATTTACCGCTCCGACGGCAGCGGAACCACTTTTATCTTCACCGACTATCTCTCCAAGGTCAGCAAAGACTGGAGCAATATCGTGGGGAAGGGAACATCGGTGAAGTGGCCGGTCGGTATGGGCGGCAAAGGCAACGAAGGTGTTGCCGGGCAGGTCCGGCAATTACCGGGATCGATCGGCTATGTCGAACTGATCTATGCCGTGCAGAACAAAATCACGTACGGATCAGTGAGGAACGCCGCCGGCAATTTCGTGACAGCATCGCTCGATGGAGTGACCGAAGCGGCTGCATCGGCGAAAGCGATGCCCGCCGATTTTCGCGTTTCCATCACCAACGCACCCGGCAAGACGGCGTATCCCATCTCCAGCTTTACCTGGCTATTGATTGCGACCCCGGCCAAGGACCCGAAGAAGGGGAAGATCATCGCCGATTTTCTGGACTGGATGGTCACCGATGGTCAGAAGATGACGAGTCAGCTCAGCTACGCGCCGCTCCCGGATAGCGTAGTGGAGAAAGTGAAAGCGGCCATCAAGCAGATCCACTAAAAAACCGATCTAAAAACATCGATTCAACGTCGGTCCAACACTGATCCAACGAAGGGGCGTTTTACCTTCCGAGGGAGAAGTGTGCCCGCAGCCGACGGAAAAACTTTGCGCACATGGGTCCCGGCGACAGACGGTCAGTGGGTCCGGACAGCTGAAAATCCTTGTGTTTCCGGCTATTTCTTCTAGGGACAGAACTGGCATGGGAATTGCTTTGGAAATACAAGTTAGTCTAGTATGGTTATAGGGATTATGGCACACCCGGGCCGCTAGTCAGCCGGCGCCGCAGATCTAGGAAAGGGAGAAGAAATGAAAGCGGTTCTTAAACTAAGTGTCATCCTGCTGTTGGCGTCTACGCTGCAGGCCCAGACAGCCACACCCAAGAAGAAGGCGAGCAAGCCCAAGCCCGTGAACGCGGACGTGCAAGCTCTGAAAGACGCGGTGGCGGCGCAACAGGAGCAAATTCAGGCCCTGTCGCAACAGCTGCAGCAGACCAACCAGCAACTGCAGGTCACCAACCAGCAGTTCCAGCAAACGCAACAGCAACTGCAGCGGGCGCAGCAGGCTGCAGCGGACGCCCAGCAGAAGGCGAATGAAGTCGCGGCCTCGTCCGCCCCGAAGGATTCCGTCGACAAGCTCGACTCGGAATATGCCGATGTGCGAACCATGCTGACCAATAATGCGCTGACCGAGCAGGAGCAGCAGAAGCGCTTCTCCGGGCTCGAAGACGTCCTTGGCCGCTTTCGCTGGACGGGCGACGTCCGTGTGCGCGGTGAGAGCTACTTCCAGAAGTACAGCGGATGCACAATCTGTAATGATCGCAACCGCGCTCGAGTCCGCGTTCGTTTCGGATTCGAAGGCAAACTGAACGACGACTTCAACGCGGGAGTTTCGCTGGCGACGGGAACGCTTGGGGATCCCACGACCACCAACGAGACCCTGACCAATAACTTCGACAGAAAGACGATTGGGTTGGATCGCGGGTACATCACCTACAACCCGGTGGCTGCCAAGTGGTTCTCTGCGACCGCCGGTAAATTTGCCTTCACCTGGGCTCGCACCTCCGTGACCTTCGATCCGGACATCAACCCCGAGGGTTTCGTGGAGAAGTTCTCGAAGGATTTCGAGAGCGTGCCGATCGTCAAGAACGTCAATCTGCAATTCATGCAGTTGCTTTACAACGAAGTCACGGGCACTAGTACGAAGTCGCTGGGGCTGTTCGGTGGCGGACATGATTCGTTTGCGGTGGGGGGTCAGATCGGCGGCCGTCTGCAACCACTGAAGTTCTGGACGTTGACGCCGTCGTTTACCATCCTGAACTGGCGTAATCCGGATGCGGTCCTGAATTCCAGTGCGTTTGCCGTGGGAGCAACGAACGCGGGCGGTACAGGTACAGGTTCAGTCACCATCGCCGGAACCGCGTACCCGATTACGGTAGTAGTAACGACTACGGCTCCGGGCGAAGGTCCCGGTTGCGCGACAATCAAGGGTGGGACTAGCGCTCCGCAACCAGCTACAACCACGCTTGTGGGCGGATGCCCCTTCGCTGC
>WNFA01004439.1_pt1 | contig 11714 bp, 11 predicted proteins | sample 5400481 | NCBI WGS metagenome assembly WNFA01 (sample SAMN13153340, study PRJNA577476) | soil metagenome | isolation source: 120 cm saprolite under Douglas fir tree site 2 hole 1 replicate 2 | place: USA:California | collected 2015-04-18
AGTACTTCTTCCGGCTTTTGTCCCGATTGTTCTTGGATCGCCTGGATCAACGGTACCACCTGTTGCTTATCGTTGGCGGCTGGGGTCACCGTCTGCCCCACTACCAATTGGAAAAGCGGCTCCACCGCAATCTGCGTGTCGTTGACAATCAGGATTCCCATTCGAACACCCGGAAACGGCGCTCGAGCTCCCATTGTTGCTGGGCTCTCTCACTGGACTTGAGAAAGGCCGCGCAACCGGAGGAAGGTTTTTTTGCGCCGAGAGAATCATGTGAGCAAGCAGGAACAGCGCGGGTGAAGACATCCGGCGCGCTCCACAAGCTGCCTCCGGGCAAGAAGCTGTGTTCCAGGCTGGTGCGGACCATCCGCTTGAGGTCAGCGTAGTGAAGATCGTAAGTCTGGACGGCGCGGACGAATTCGTGCGTCAGGTCGATTCGCGATACGCCCTCATCGTCGGATGACAGCGCCACGGGGACGCCGAACATCCTGTAGAGCAAAAAGGGGTGATCCTTGCCGCTCACCCCGAGAATCACGTCATTGCTTGTCAGGCTGATTTCCACCATCACGTGATTCGCGGCCATCTCTTTTAAGAGCGCGTGAGGATGATTCTCGTACATGATGTCGACACCGTGACCGATGCGCTCCGCCTGCGCCTGCTCGACGGCGAGGCGAATGTGGCAACAGAGACCCTCGTAGGGAACAAAGCCCGGCGCAATCTCGCCCGCATGCAAGCTCAGGTGAATCTTCGGATAAAACGCGTGAAGGAAGCCGACGATGCGCATGTGCAGCGCGTAGTCGGCCATCGCCGTGTAACCGTCTTCGGGCATGACTAGATTGATGCCCACGAATCGCGGATCAGCTGAAGCCGTCTCAAAGCAGAGCAGTGTTTGCGCGAAGACCTGCTCCTTGGGGAAGCCGCGCAGAACCTGGCAGAGATACCGGACCTGGACATGGCAGGCGGAAATCGCATCCGACTGCTCACAGCGTTCACGCTTCAGTCGGAGAGCTTCGGCCTGGTCGAGGCCCGTCTTGGCAAGGGCCACGTCGTCACGCAATCCGTGGGCCAGCAATTCGTCGCGCAATTGCTTGAAATCGTCATGCCAGCCGATTTCTCTCGCGATTGCAGCGGTGTGACCGAAGTCCGGCGTGTGCATCAGCTCGAGATACTGTTCATTCTGTGCAGCAGCCCGAGTGGCGACCTCATCGATCCATTCGCCGAGATGGCGATGATCGGTACCGCCAAATTTTGAAAACGCGTCGAAAAAATGATCGTGCGCCGTCACTCCTGGCGAAGGCACGAAGCCGCGCATGGAGAATGCATCCACGAGCGCGTCAAAGAGATGCTGGTCTTTGTAAGCGTCTGCCGCCGGGACTTTCCCGTCTCCGCAGGGTTGCTCCGTTCCGCTGCTCGACGAGCCCTGCGGCTTCGCGAAAGCGAGCTTGGCAATATCGACGCACAAATGATCTTCGGTTGCGGCGCGAATCCAGGACTCTGCGTAGACAGCGCCGCTCAGATGATTGTGCAGATCGGCGCCCTTCGGCATGCCGAGCAGAAAGTGACGGAGCTGAAGCGGATTCTGCCTCGCGGCTTGAAGTCCGAGTTCGGTGCGCTGTTCGGAGCTTGTCTGTGCAGCCGCAGAACGTGGAGCCTTGGTTTGGGCCAAAGCAGACGACGCGAAGAGTGACAAAAAAACTAGAGCTCCGAACGGCCTGGAGAAAGGGCGGCTTCGCGAAAGATTTATTTTCAAGTTTTTCATGCAGGTCTTCTCCAGAAAATCGCCGCACGGTCGGATTGGCCATGGAACAATCGGATTCTTGCGGCTGCAAGCTGTGATATAGAGTCTCATTCGCGCGCAGCACAGCATATCAGCCAGATCAAGCAGATCAAGAGGCCGGGAGATTTTATGAGCAGGCTCCATAAGCGGTTCGTGCTGGTGTTGATCGTGCTCGGAATTTTCCCCGTTCTGCTTCGTGCCCAAGCGACAACGTCCAGCACGCCGGTCCGCATCAAGGTTGTGGTGGTCGCCATGTTCGAACGCGGCGAGGACACCGGGGACGCACCCGGGGAATACCAACTGTGGGTCGAGCGCGAGCACCTGGATAAAATTATTCCTCTCCCGGCCGGGTATCACCATGTACGTCTAAACAAGGACGGAGTGCTGGGCATCTTGACCGGCGTCGGAACGGCCAAAGCAGCGGCATCGGTGATGGCCGTCGGTTTGGACCCACGATTCGATCTCACGAAAGCGTACTGGATTATCCCCGGGATTGGAGGAGGAGATCCCGCGGACGTATCGCTGGGCTCGGCGGTTTGGGCGGATCACGTTCTCGACGGCGACCTGGCGTACGAGATCGACGCCCGCCAAATTCCGGAAAATTGGCCGACGGGCTACGTGCCGTTGCGCAAAGCGACCCCCTATGAAGAACCGGTACGCAAGGAGCTTGAGGGCGAGGTCTACACACTCAATCCGGAACTTGTCAGCTGGGCATTTCGCCTGACGAAAGATGTGCCGCTTCCCGATCCCGATTCTCTGCGCGGTTCGCGAGCGCGCTTCGCCGGATTTCCGAATGCGTTGAAGCCACCATTCGTCACGCGTGGCGACACGCTCTCGTCGAGCACCTTCTGGCACGGCTCAAAAATGAATGAATGGGCCAACGCCTGGACGCGCTACTACACCGTCGGCAAAGGGAATTACATGATTTCGGCCATGGAAGACACCGGCACGATGCAGGCGCTCACGTTCTTGAGTCAAGCCGGCCGCGTCGATCTCCAGCGCGTGCTTGTCCTTCGCACGGTTAGCAATTACGACCGCGAGCCACCGGGCACGAACGTTGCCGATAGCCTGAAGACCATGGTATCCGGCAATTACTCTGCTTACTTTCCTGCTTTGGAAGCGGCCCAGGCCGTCGGCGATAAAGTGGTGCGGGATATTGTCGAACATTGGGCCGATCGAGAATCCAGAGTTCCGCATTAGCTGGAGCCCGGGGCATCTGTTTTTTCTGCGAGCCGCGAACGCGAACAATGCCTCCGCGCTTCTGCCGTTGACGTCGCGACGCTCCCGGCCTATAGTGGCGCACCTTTTTATTTGAGGGGAACCCGCTTGCTCGAGCGCGTATTTCATCTTCAAGAAAATCAGACTACCGTGCAGCGCGAATTGTTCGCGGGCCTCACCACCTTCATGACCATGGCCTACGTCGTGGTCGTGAATCCGCGCATCCTCGCCGAAGGCGGCATGCCCGTCGACGGTGTTCTGTTCGCCACTTGCATTTCCGCCGCGATCGCCACGCTCGTCATGGGATTGTGGGCCAACTACCCGATCGCCCTCGCCCCGGGCATGTCCCTCAACGCGTACTTCACCTACTCCATCGTTCTCGGCCGCGGCGTGCCCTGGCAGACCGCGCTCGGTGTCGTATTTCTTTCCGGCCTGCTGTTTCTGATTCTCACGCTCACCAACATTCGCGAACAGATCGTCAACGGCATTCCCAATTGCCTCAAATACGGCACCGCCGCCGGCATCGGCTTATTCATCGCGTTCATTGGGCTGCGCAACGCGAAGATCATTGTGGCCAATCCCGCTACCTTCGTCGGACTGGGCAAAACTTCGGATCCGCAAGTTCTTCTCGCAGCCGCGGGACTCATTCTCATCGCCATCTTGATGGCCCGGCGCGTTGGCAGCGCCATTCTCTTGGGGATCGTCGTCATCACCCTCGCCGGCATTCCTTTCGGACTCAGTCACTGGCCCGCGCATTTTTTCTCGCTGCCGCATCCGTCCGGCACGTTTCTCAAGCTGGACCTGCGCTCGGCCGCAAAACTTGGCTCTGGCGAACTCATCTTTGTGTTCTTCTTTGTCGATCTTTTCGACAATGTCGGTACGCTGGTCGGCGTCTGCGAAGAAGGCGGCTTCCTCCATGACGGCAAACTCCCCCGCGCCAGCCGCGCCCTGCTCGCCGACGCCTTCGGCACCATGTTCGGCGCCCTCACCGGAACGTCCACTGTCACCAGCTACATCGAGAGCGCTGCCGGAGTCGCCGCCGGCGCGCGCACCGGCCTCGGCAACATCGTCATCGCCGCGCTCTTCCTCGTCGCCATGTTCTGCGCGCCGCTGGTCGCCGTCATTCCCGCCTACGCCACCGCTCCCGCCCTCATCCTCGTTGGCGCGCTCATGTGCGGCGCTGTCGCCCGCGTTCGCTGGGACGATTTCAGCGAAGCCTTTCCCGCATTCCTGACCTTGGTCGCCACGCCCCTCACTTTCAGCATCGCCACTGGCCTCAGCCTCGGGCTGCTCTCCTTCACCTTCGTCAAACTCGGCACCGGCCGCCACCGCGAAATCAGCCCTCTCATCTGGGTCCTCAGCGCCCTCTTCCTCCTTCGCTACGCCTTCCTCGGCTTCGAATAAGTCTCAATCCCCCCCCGATCGACGCATTGTCCCGCCCCTTGGTAGTGGCCCAGTTTCCGAGTGGTCCGTCGTTCGACCGCAATCGTCGGAAAGCACGAAGGGAGCTTCCAACTTGCCCAAACGGGACTTCTGGCAGGTGTTGGGATTTCACGTTTCCGACTGATGCGTTTCTCGTTTCTCTTCCGATGAGCAGAGCACACCACCCCTGCCTGATTCAAATTCTTGAGCGCGCTTCAGCAAGGGCAGCAAAGAAATGTAACGGCCACCGTGCGCCGTTGCAGGGAATAGCGTTCAATCTTCAGTACTAATTTCCGGATAACACCGTAGATAGTATTGGTGTCTGCCAGGCTCAGGAAGAAGATTTCTTTGCCTCCGTCAACGACCAGAGGTCACGCGGACAGCTTCGCCAGCGATTCCGCCAGCACCAGCGCCCCCCGCGCAATATCCTCCGGAGCAGCATATTCATCGGGCCGGTGGCTGTAACCGCTCCGGCACGGAATGAACAGCATCCCAGTCGGAGCGATCCGCGAAACGAAAAGGGAATCGTGGTACGCCCGGCTCATGATTTCGAGAAACGGGAATTCATGCTCGCGGCAGGAATCCGAAAGGGCCGCGCGCACTTCAGGAGCGCAATCCGCAGGTGCATCAGCATTGAGTATCTCAGAATGAATCGAGACATGGCGCTCCACTTCAATATTATGCGATGCACGCTCGATCGTCTGCATCGCGCCATCGCGCCGCGCCAGATCCGTATCGCGGATGTCGAGCGTCATGCCCACGCGGCTCGGAATGCTATTCACCGCTCCTGGAAAGACATCGCACACGCCGACAGTGGCAACGGTGTCGGCAGCGCCGCTCGAACGCGCGGCGTTTTCGATAGCCAGAATTAAGTCCGCGGCCGCGCAAAGCGCGTCTTTGCGATCCGGCATGAGCACCCCGCCGGCGTGCCCTCCCGCACCTTCGATAGAAATCCGAAGACTCGCCGGCGCCGCGATGCTCTTCACAATTCCGAGCGAGATTTGTGCGCGTTCCAGCAGCGGCCCCTGCTCGATGTGCAACTCAACGAACGCTTTGTAATAACCCTTCGGGAGTTTCACCTCCTGAAGATTTCCATTGAAGCCCGCTTTTCGGCGGACTTCGTCCACCGATTCGCCGTCGCGATCCTTCAATTTCGCAGCGGCTTCGGCGGAAAGCGTTCCCGAAAGCAACCGGCTTCCTAAGCAGCCGATGCCGAAGCGCGTTGGCTCCTCCGTCGCGAATACAAGAAGTTCAATCGAGTTCCTGGGCCGGAATCCGCTACGCTGCAGCACGCGAGTTGCTTCGAGTCCGCCAAGCACTCCAACGACGCCATCGTATTTCCCGGCGTTCGGGATCGCATCAATGTGCGAACCTGTGCCGACGGCAGGCGCTGATGGATCAGCGCCGCTCCATCGCGCGAAAATGTTGCCAATGGCATCCTGCCTCATGGTGAGCCCGGCTTCTTCGCAGCGCGAGATCACCCACGCGCGGGCTTTCAAATCCATCGGTGTGAAAACAATTCTCGTCACCGCGGGCGGCTCCGCATCCGAAAAAGCGGCCAGCGTTTCTATTTCTGAGTTCAGCCGCTGCTGATCAATTTCCAATTTCATTTTTTCGGTTCGCCGAGTGGATGCCGGTTCCAGTCCTTGTAGATCAAATACTTGGCGGGCACTTTGCTGATGGCTCCAAACCATTGCGGGCACCACGGTCCCATCCAAATAAAATCGCCCGCGGTGACGGGATACCACGAATTACCGAGCCGGTAGATGCCGCTCCCTTCGAGCATGATCAATCCGTGCTCCATCACGTGCATCTCCACCATCCTGAGCGAGGCGCCGGGCTGGTACACCATGGTGTTCACGGCAAAATCAAATTGCGGCTCGTCGGGCAGCAAGCACTTGACCTGCAAATCAGAATCCCCGTCGAGCGCGTGCGACGAAACGGCATCTTCAATCGAAACCAGCGGCCGGGGGGGCATACTTTTCTCGAAAAGTTGGTAGTGCTTTTCAACAACGGCAACCCGGCTCTTTTTCTTGGCGGCGACTCGGTGGGAAAAACCCTCCGGCAAATAAGAATAGCTGCGCGCGGCCAGTTCATGCCGCTTTCCTTCGGCCTCTAGCGTCAGGGCGCCTTCCACCACATAGAGAAAACGCTGCGCGGAGGTACTTCCCAATTCGCCTTTCGGTTCAAATTCGGCGGTGTATTCAGTGAACCCTGCGCCAAGTGCGGGGCCAACATGAACGATTGCAGAAGCATTTTTCATCCCGGGCAGCGTGGTCCGCACAAAAGTGTCGGGAGTGAGTAGAAGGTGATTGCGTTGATGCGAGCTGCGCGTTTGACCGAGGTTATGCACGGCACGTCCTTCCCAGAAATTCCTGCGAAGCCGCAAGCTGCGTGAGCAAATGCTGTCCGCACTCAAGCGCGCTCGCGACGTCGTCGAGATGCACCGATTCCGCCGGATCGTGGCTGATGCCCCCGGGCGTTCGTAAAAAAACCATTGCCGCGGGAATTGTTTCCGCGAGGATCATGGCATCATGCCCCGCGCCGCTCGCCATGCGATGTGGCTCGCAACCGGCTTTCTGAATGGCCTGCGCGATCTGCGCTGTGAGAAACGGATCCATCGCCACCGCGTGTTGCGCCAGGAGAGTCCGCCACTTCACGGTCACGTCGCGCCTCGCGCCGCTCGACTCCGCTTGCCGAATCAACTCATCCAGCGCTTCGGTTCGCGCACGATCCGAAGCGTGACGAATATCCAGCGTGGCGCGCGCTTCTCCAGCAATCACGTTCATCGCGCCGGGCGTTGCTTCAACGAGTCCCACTGTCGCCACGATCCCAGGAAGGCGCTGTGCCAGGTTCTCTACGGCAAGAATCCACTCCGCAGCCGCGGCAAGCGCGTCGTGCCTCAGATTCATCGGTGTCGTGCCCGCGTGGTTCGCTTGCCCTGAAAATGTGAACTCCGAACGGTTTTGTCCAACGATGGCTTCCACGACTCCGAGCGGCCGCCCCAAATTTTCCAGCACCGGCCCTTGCTCGATGTGAAATTCGATATATGCCAAAACATCATCTCTCAGCGCGGCTCTAGAAATCTCATCCGGGTGCAACCCAAAATCCAGAATCGCTTTCCCAAGGGAAATTCCGCGCTCATCCTTGCGGCCGAGAAGTTCCTCATCCACTCGGCCGATCAGCGCGCGGCTTCCGATAAACGGAACTCCAAACCGCACTCCCTCTTCTTCCGAAAAGCCAACGACCTCGATCCCAAACGGCAGCTTCAACCCATCGAGCGATTCCACGAGCCCGGCCGCCAGCACCACTCCCAATATCCCGTCGAACGCGCCGGCATTCGGCACCGTGTCTAGATGCGATCCCATCAGGATCCTCGGCGCTCCCGGCGACACTCCCGAATAAAATCCCGACAAGTTCCCAACCGCATCCACGTGAACCTGCACTCCAAGTGGTTCCAGCCAACCGGCGATTTCCCGATGGCAATCCCGCATGGGTGCCGATAAAAAAGTTCGCCGCGTGCCTCCTGCGTCCTCCGAAAACATCGCCAGCTTCCGGCAGCGGGCGATCACCTTTTCCGCGAGACTTGTAAAATCACTGGTTGTCTGCACTGGATTCTACCTTTGCTCGCGGCCCACGCGTCGTGGGACTCATAACTCCCGAATAAGCTTCGCCGCTCCGCAGCCCGCCACAACGAGCGCCAACAGAATCTGCCAGCCGTACCGGTTCCCGTAGGTCGCGACCGGAAAATGATTGCTCAACATCAGAAAGACGACCGGCACGGCCATGAACGTATTGTGTTTGGACCGCAACTTGGCCTGCGCGCCCAGCGACGCATCGAACTTCTCGCCCGCTGCCGCCGCCGCGATCATCCCGCGCTGCGCGGGAAGAATGCGCATCCACACATTCAGAGTCATGATGGTGCCGAAGATCGCTCCCACGTGGATGTACGCAGCGCGCCCGCTGAACACGTGCATCAATCCCCAGGCCACTGCCGCGGTCATCACCAGACCAAATCCCGCAAACGCGCTCTGCGACTTTCCGAGCGGTGACCGCACCGCCAGATCGTAAATGAACCACCCCGCCATCATGGCACCCAATCCGATCGCAATGCCTGCTTGCTTGGGAATGTCCGCAACATCCGTATCGATGAGCCCATCCCCCAGGTAATACACAAGGACGAGGAGAACCACCCCGCCCAGCCACGTCATCAACGCTTCCCAGCGAAACCAGTGGACCTGCTTCGGCTTCACGCCCAGCGACTTTTGTTTCTCGACGGTGTAAAAGCCTCCGCTGTGCACCATCCACACTGCCGAAGCCGTCCCGTTCGCGGCCGCTCTCTTCTCGAGCTTTCCAAACTGGCCGTCGAGCCACGTGAAGTAGTACGTCTGCCCGACCCACATGACACCAGCGAAAACGTGAAACCACCGCACGCTGAGGTTCAACCATTCTCGGATCGAAGAGCTCATCTCAGCTTCCTCGGTACGTCGTGTAGCAGTTAGGACTCAGGAGCAGCGGAATGTGCAAATGCGATTCACCGCTCCGAACTTGAAACGTAATCTCCACAACCGTATACAATCCTTCCACGCCGCAAGTGGCGAAGTAGCTCGCGACGTCAAACGTCAGGCGATGCACTCCTTCCTTGAGCGTTGCACCTTCCGGCAACAATTGGCTGCATCTTCCGTCCTGATCGGTTTGCGCGGAACCCACCTGCGCCCATTTGCCGGAAAAATCCTGACGCTCCAGCCGCACCGTCACACCAGAAGCGGGTTTGCCCTTTGCCGTATCCAGAACGTGCGCAGAAATTCGGCTCATCCCATGCTCCATTGTTTCAGACGGATGTGCATGATTTGCCGCTGCTCCTCGGCCGCCAGTTGCAGTTCGGTTGCCTCATCATTGTGCAGCCGGCGCCGCAGAATCTCCAGGATTTCGCTGGCTGATTTTCCCGTCGCGCAAACTATAAAAATCCGCCCGAACTTTTGCTCGTACTCGCGATTGCCCCACTTCAGCGCCATCTTTACGGCCTCATCGGCCGTTGCAGCCTTCTCTTGTTCTTGTTCGGACCAGGTTGAAGATTGCGCTGGTGCAACTTTTTCCGTGCGCGTCTCGCCAATACGCGGATGACGACGAAAAGCTTCAAGCCAATCCGATTCTCCAACACTTCGCCAGATCGTGTCTGACGTTGCAAGCAGCGAGGCTTCATCTTGGATCGGTCTTTGCGAGGCCATGCTCGCGGCCCAAGTTTGCGATCCGCAGCAGGGAAGAATCTCGCAAACAGCTTCCTCCTGCGGCAAGCCGTTCCAGCGAGCGAGCACCTCGCTCACGCGTTCGCCCCCGCAGCGGCAAGCTTCTCGAGAAACTCGGCGACAAGATTGCCAGCCACCGCTGCCCGATATCGAGCGGTAGAGCGAATATCGTCGATGGGGCGAATCTCCTTCACCAAGCTCTTTCTTGCCGTATCGATCAACGATGGCTCGATCCTTTTTTCGGTGAGCGCGCGCTCCGTTTCATTCAAGCGAAGCGGAATGGGCGCAACGCTGCCCAGCGCGAGACGCACATCCCGAATCGTGCCGTTTGCGATTTGGCCCAAAGCGGCGAGGCAAACCTTGGAAATCGCTTGCGCGTTGCGGGCCCCCACCTTCCGCGCATGTGAAACATATTCGGAGAATCGGCGCGGCAGTGAAATATCTCGAATCAATTCGTCAGCAGCCAGTGCTGTCTGCTTGTAGCCGGAGTGAAAGTTTCGATAAGCCACTCGCCGCTCGCCGCGCGCCGATATCAGAGTCACTTCGGCGTCGTACACAAGCAACGCGGGCAGGGAATCGGCTGCAGGAGACGCGTTCGCGATGTTGCCTCCCAGTGTTCCGCGATTCTGATTTGCAATTCCACCGGTCCAGGAAGCAGCCGTTGCCAGCAACGGAAATTCCCGCGAAACGATGTCATGCTTGCGCAGCGCGGTATAGGTGCACGCAGCGCCAATGCGGACACTATCCGGAAAAACTTCGATTTGCCGAAGCTCGGGAATATTCCAGATGTTGATCAATTTTCGGTTGGGCAGCTTTCCAGCCGAGTACAAGACCATCACGTCAGTCCCGCCGGCAATGGGCAGCCATTGAGCCGGCTCGCTGGCCAGCAGGGAAAGAACAGCCTGCAGATTTCCGGGCGACACGAATTTGTATTCGGCTGGATCGGCTCTCATTTTGCAACTCTCCGCGCTGCCCCGGCCACCGCTTCGAAAATCTGGATGTAACCCGTGCAGCGGCAAAGATTGCCCGCAAGCCCCTCTCGTATCTCTGCCAGCGCGGGCTCCGGTTTTTTCTCCAGCAGATGCACCGCAGCAAGAATCATCCCTGGCGTGCAGATGCCGCACTGCGCGCCACCGCATTCCAGGAACGCCTCTTGCAGAGGATGCATCAAAACATGCGCCGAGATTCCCTCGATGGTATCGATGCTCGCGCCGCTCGCTTGCGCAACGGGAACGAGACAACTATTCACCAGCATGCCGTCCAACAGAACGGAGCACGAACCGCATTCTCCTTCGCCGCATCCTTCTTTCGCGCCAGTCAATTTCAAGTCGTTCCGCAGCACGTCCAACAATCTTTCCATGGGATGGGCGAGAAGTTTCTTCGCCTCGCCGTTGACGGTAAACGAAACCTCGCACTTCGCGTTCGTCCCCGGTGAGGGAGTCATGCTGTCCCTCGCGTCAAAGAAGGAGCATCTTGCTCAAGAGGCTCGGGCCGCAGAGCCTCAAAAAGATCTTCCGGCAGCAACGGAATCGAATGGAAGCGAACACCGATCGCATCTTCCACGGCGTTTACGATCGCCGGCGCAGGACCATCCATGGGGAGTTCTCCGATGCCCTTAGCGCCGTGCGCGCCGTGGACGTTGCCAAGCTCCTCAAAAAATACCCGGATCGGCGGGACGTCCACCGAAGTCGGCATGATGTAATTCGTCATCTGATTGTTGATCATGCGGCCGTCCTGCCAGACGACCTTCTCGTAGAGCGCGAAGCCGATCGCTTGCGCCACTCCCCCAGTGATCTGTCCCTCGGCGAGCACCGGATGAAGAACCTTGCCGACTTCCTGCAGTGCGACGAAGTCGTCCACGGTCACGGCATAAGTCGTCAGATCCACCGTGACCTCCGCAACGTAGACGGCCCACGCAAACGCCGCATAGGCCTCGCCGCGATATTTTTCATCGTCCCAGTAGACATCGCCCGGCGCTTCATACCGCGCATACGACGTCAGCGTTTCGTGCGCCGCGATGTATTCCCGGCACGCGGCGCGAAATTGTTCCGGAG
>WNFA01004440.1_pt1 | contig 11712 bp, 7 predicted proteins | sample 5400481 | NCBI WGS metagenome assembly WNFA01 (sample SAMN13153340, study PRJNA577476) | soil metagenome | isolation source: 120 cm saprolite under Douglas fir tree site 2 hole 1 replicate 2 | place: USA:California | collected 2015-04-18
ATCCGAAAAGAGCGTGTGGTGCGGCCGCCGCAGAACCAATATATTGCTTCCACCACAGCGCGACGTTCAGCAGCGCCCAGCCTCTTTTCTTCAGGAAAGGCAAAACGCCCTCAAACTGAAAAAGGTCGGTGTTTTCGCAAAAGTCCTTCATCTCCTTCGCAAGGTACTCTCCGAATTTGGTCTGATACCACTCGTAGACGGGTACGCCGAAACCTTGCTTCTTCCGGTCGATAAGCTCGTCTGGTATCACGCCCCTGACAGCTTTCTTCAGGATATGTTTGAGTACGCCGTTTCTCGTTTTTACCGCTTCGGGAATACTCATTGCCAGCTCTACGAACTTGTGATCGAGAAATGGAACGCGCGCTTCCAAACTCACCGCCATGCTCATCTTGTCCACGCGCATGAGCAGGAGTTCCGGCAATCGCAGATTCAAATCAAGATAAGTCATCCAATTGAGAGGCGAGGGGTCCCAAGCTTTTTCTTCAAACCGCTGCCGAATTGGCCGAAGAGCTTCCCATGAAGTAAGTCCGGCGAATGTCTTGCGCAACCGTGGCGAGAGCAGTTGCTGCTTTTGCGAGTCGCTGAAAACCTCCGCACCGCCCCAGAAAACGGGCCGGTTTGACAAAGCTCTGCGCAGAACCTCACAAGAAAACTGACGTCGATATGAGGTTCCTCCGCTGCGCTCCACGTAATCGAGACCAGCAAGTCCCATTTTTCTCATGGGATTGGGAACCGGGAGCAAATTGGCAAGACGTTGTAGCCGCAGGGAGGCCCTCCAATATGGGTAGCCACAGAACAGTTCGTCTGAGCCTTCTCCCACTTGGCAAACAATAACGCCGGCATCGCGAGCAAGTTTTGAAACGAAGTAGACCGGCATGCAGACAGGATCGGCCAGTGGTTCATCCTGATGCCGGATGATCAGCGGAAGGGAGTCGAGCAAATCGCTTTCCTTGAGAAGCAATTCATGGTGGTCCGCGCCCACCTTTTGCGCGATCATGCGGGCATAGCGAAGCTCGCTCGGGTAGCTCTCGTATTCCTTGTCATAGCCAATCGAGAAAGTCTGGACCGGCTTCCCGTCTCCTTCGGAAAACAGGGCGGCGTTCGTGCTTGAGTCGATGCCTCCCGAGAGAAAGACGCCGACGGGAACGTCGCTGATCTTGCGGAGTTTAACGGAAGTGCGCAGCTCGGATAGGATGCGTTCCGCAATCTCTGCCTCGGACGCATTCGTCAGTGGCTGAGTGTGATCCCAAACATCCCAATATCGGGATTCTTGAACGCGGCCGTCTTCGTTGATTCTTAACCAAGTGCCTGGGGCGAGTTTCTGGATGCCCGAAAAGAGCGTGAGTGGCGCCGGCGTGGCATTGAACGACAAATAGTAGTAGAGAGCTTCCTCGTTGACTCCGCGTTGCTGCTCCGCATCTTCCAGCAGTGCCTTGATTTCTGAAGCAAACGTGATGCGTCCATGATGAATGCTGTAGTACAGCGGCTTGACCCCTATGCGGTCGCGAATCAACCACAGTTGCCGCTGTTTTGTGTCCCACAGCGCGATCGCAAACATGCCGCGAAACTTTTGGACACAGTCGATTCCCCACTGTTCGAATGCATGCAGAATGACTTCGGTATCAGAATGGTCTGTCTTCCAGCGGTGCCCCCCTAGCCGCTCCAATTCGGCGCGAATTTCGGCGTGGTTGTAAATTTCGCCGTTGAAGACCACCCAAAGGGTGCCGTCCTCATTGCTCATCGGCTGCATGGCTCTTCCCGATAGGTCGATGATCGCCAAACGGCGAAACCCCAGGCCAAGCCGCCGATCAGGTGAGACAAAGATTCCGGCGCCATCTGGTCCGCGGTGTGCCATCACGTCCCGCATGCGCGTCAAATAGGGCTCGGAAACGCGGAAAACACTGTTAGTGAACGAAAGGACTCCGGCGATGCCACACATCAGCACACCTCCTCAACAGCCTTGTGGACCCCGGACACTCCCCGAGGTTCCGAGGGCCTCAGTGCCGCGTTGATCATCAATTCGAGTCGGGAAGAACTTGGCAAAACGCGTGAAAGTCTGCCTCGCTCTGAACCTAGGGAGCCGGCCTTCGACTCATTCAAGCGGGCTTTGAACCAGCCTCTGATCAGCGCACGGTAAAGTGGCCATATCGAAGTCTTGACCATCCAGCAGTCGACGAAACAGGCTGGCCACTTCCCTAGCGCGGACGTCCCAAGTGCAGTGCCGAACTGCGTCTTGTCGCAGTTGGCGCTCGCGAGGCGAATCGCGGGCCAGCGCCTCATCAACCAAGCTGATGAATTCATCGGTTGACCGGTAGATTCTCACGCCCGGCGTGTGCAAGTACTCGTAGAGCGGAGAAATGACGACAGGCTTACCAGTTGCGAGGTATTCCCGAACCTTAATGGCACTTCCGTAGCTGGTAAATGCGTTTTCTTGGTTCCAAGGCAGCACGCAAACATCGATGTGACGGTAGTAACGGGGAAGCTCGGAATAAGGCTTGGGGCCGAGAAAATGGATGTTGGGCGCGGACAGCTGCACTACGTTCGATTTCGAGCCAATGAAAACCCAGTGCCAATCGGGCCGCATCCTGGCTACTCGCTCGATTAAGGGCAGATCCATCGTGTACCAGTCGGCAGCGCCTACGTATCCGAGCACTGGCCTAGGAATCGCAGCGATATCCGGAGGCGTCTCCGGAGGCAAATTGGCGAACCGCTCGTAGTCCACTGCTTGCTCCAGGAAATACCTGTGGTGGATTTCGGCTTCCTCATACAGCTTCCGTCCGGAATACATGACCACCGCGGCGCACTGCTTAAGGCGAGAATCCATGTCACGAATTACGGCACGCGACAGCGCGCTGTCTTCGTTAACATCGTATTTGTCAGAAACCTGATAGACCAACAACTTGGCGCCAAGTAAGCTCACGACGTCGGCGGCCGTAGGGATGGCGACCCACACGATGGGATGCCGCAGATTGAGAATGAACATCACCAATCGGAGCTGAAATACAAGCAGCAGGCGATTCAATGCGCGAACCGCGCGCGAGCCGTATACTGGCACGTTGATTGGCGTCATGACCCACAGGCCTTCGGGCGCCTTGCGCAACCAACGCAGATAACTGCGAAGCTTGCGCCGGATCTTTTGAAAGAAATCTGGATTGCCGATCGAAGGCAGGCCCATGGTGATGGAGTTCACGAAGAGCACGCGATTATGTTTGGCCAGCCGCTTAAGGATGTGGTTTTTCGAATGGGGATGGTGGTACCACCAGTCCTCGCCCGCAAAACACACGATTGACTGGCCAGACAGCGGGTAGTCAGTGGACTGTAGGCCTGCTGCGAAATCTCCCCCGGCCGAGAAGGTTCTGGGTGCGGAACGAGCGGAGTTCATGCCTAGCAGACACCCTCAGTGACAGCGTCGCGAATCTCGGCTTTCTTTGCGGAGTCGGGTTGGCGGCTTGGCATGTCGGCCACATCCGTCCACGAGATACGAGTGGTAATGCGCGCGGGAACTGCGGCTCTTCCGCAGATGCGCACCTTCATCGCTGGAACCATTGTGCCGTACGTAGTGCTGATGAGCGATGGCTGGACTGCGCCCTGAAGACGAGCAGGTCCAGCGACGGCGAGCTGAATCTGCCCATCGCCGAGTATGCGGCACAGTATTCCGTTTTCGGCCGCAGATAGTTCTGCGTTTCGATTGGGCGCAAGTTGAAAATTGAGCTCGAAATTGTGAACGCCGTCACCCTCGAGTTCGTCTTCAATGACAAAGGCCCGTCTGTCGTCAACAACGCGAATCGTTCGGGTGTGTGTCACCCCAAGCGAGCGGTATCCAGTATGCGATGCGCGCAAGAAGCAGCCCTGGGCTTCTCTACCTTCCTGAATGGGGCTAACAGCCGCTTCGTTTCCGAGAAGGAAAAGCCCGCCTGGGCCGGAGTGAATGCGATTCTGTTCCGTGCCATCGATGAGCAAAGTGTTGTGCGCGGCCGTGCTGCGGAAACGGTTTCGCGTGGCAATGTCGCGCGTGTAGCAGCCCGTGCCGGAGTCAGAGAGGACTTCGTGACCACCCACTCGCAAAACGAAGCTGAGCTTGTCATTGTGGGTATGGCTGCCTTTGCCGAAGATTCCGTTCGGAATGGCGAAAAACAGCAATTCAGCAGACCCGTGTTTCAGGACGCCAATCCCCGACTTCGGAAGAACTTTGATTGGGCTGGCCGAGCTAGGATTGACCTGAGGTTGGGAATAGGGGAATCGAGTGGTGCCGGTGAGACCGTACCAAGCGGCATCGTCACCAGCGCCGGCGCCCACGCCGAAGAGCCGTTGCCCTAGACCGAGCAAGCGAGAAACCCTAAGCGAATTCCTCTGTGCAATCGGGGAATGAGTCATCTGCTGGAGGTCGTCGAGCAGCAGTTCGGTGCGACCGTCGTCGCAGTCACCCACGTGTGGTAATTCGCAGGACGTGCTGGCCACCGTGTTGAAGAACCTGAACATCATCCTAAGACGCTCGACCAACGCCGGCGTAGCCGGAGCAGAGCGTTCGGCCCGCATCAGCAGTAGTGCGGTTGCAAAAAGTTGCGTTACCAACACCTGGTATCCGGTGGAAGCTTCGTAATCCCCACCGTCTTCGTATACCTGCTGCGCCATTTCAGCTTCGATTCGCTGCCGGTATTCTCGGCGCCTGGCTGCCATGCCCTCGCCGTCGAGGAATGCGGAAAGGCAGTAAAGCCCGACAATGTCACTCAGATAGTGATTGCTGGTCAATAAATGCGAGAACTCGATGTTCGCTTCGATGTAGAGCAAATGCTGCGCGAGGGAGCGAGTCACGTTTGCGAGCCAGGGTTCTTCCTCACGACGGATGGGAGAAAGCAGATTCAATAGGAAGCAGATGCTCATGGCGCGCAGCGCCGCCTCCATTGCCAGCGTCCAATTCACTCCCACCGGAACGGGATTCGACCGTATCCAGTGCGACAGCAGGTCCTTCGCCGCTCCGCGATATGACTCCTCACCCGTAAGAACGTGTGCCTTGCCAAGAACTGGCAGGAATTGTAGTCGCGAAAGCTCGTACGGTACCTTGACGTCTGAACCATCGTGGCGAATACGCTCGTGACACTCGCGCCGCAGATAGGGCCACTCCGTACCGGAGATGAAATCGAAATTCCACTTCGGGCGAGTTCCGAGTTCCACTGTGCCATACCCGAGGAACGGATACCGTCCGGCCCGAATCTCATCCGCGAAGGCGACGATGAGCGCTCGGCTATCCTCGCCGATCAGGCGCAGGTCCGGATTGTAGTAAGGAACACTTCGGAATTTGAGATGGCCGGGACGCTCGAGCCGGCCAAGTATCCGCCTCTTGTTCCACTCCCTGTGCGCCCGCCACAAGACCTCGCGAGCGACCAGGAGCGGCGATTCCCGTTTGAGTATCCTTATGAATCGCATTTGCATTCAGGCTGATAGAGAAACATCTACTTGGGGTACGCACAACGCCGCTGGATCTCGTACGCAATTGCGTTTCCACACGACGGCGGAAACCATTAGAAAAATCAGGAAATAACAAGCAGAGGAAACGATCGACGCGCCGGTTATCCCATAGCGGGGGATGGCCCAGAAATTTAGGGCGACGTTGATAATTGTATCCGCGATCCAAGCTACAACGATAATGGACGGAAAACCCTCGCTGTTTAAGAATTGAACCATCACCGTTTCAATTCCCAGGAAATATGTTCCTGGCATCAGCCAAGCAAAAGGGGCGACCGCCGGGAGGAAGTTTCGGCCGAACGCGATGGAGATGATAGGTCCCGCCGCCAATGCGGCAATCACGACCACGGGAAACATCAGCGCTGCTGTAACAAGTATGGCTTTGTTTGCCAACCGCACTCTTTCTTCCTTCTCTTTTGTGGCCGAGAGCTTGGGAAACAGCAGCAGTCCCACAACGACAGCAAACATCATAGTATTCTCGGCAAGGACTTGGCTTATCGAGTAGTAGCCCGCTTCCTTCGCCCCCAGCATGTACTTGACCATGAGCAGGTCAATTCTCAGCACAAGAAAACCGAAGAATAGGATCATATACGCGCTAATGCCGGTGCTGATGCTCTGACGGAAAACGGCCAGCGATAGCTCAGGAGGGCCCGTCGAAACTCGTCTGAGGCGCAGAAGAGCCCAAAGGAAACTGAGCATTACGGACAACAAAGTCATGCCGAAGAACAGTTCCACGGTGCCACGGTGAACCAAAGCGGGGACGCAGATCAGCGCCAGGACTAAAAGCTTGCTGCCGCATTCAATCTGGTTGTAGGCTCGCACCTCTTAACCCCGAGCAGCAATCCCTGAGTAAGCAGGTAAGCGAGGCCGACCGGGACCGAAGCCAGCGCCAGCAACATAAGCGGGCCGTGGACCGGTGACAGCTTCGGCCAGAAGACAAAGCCGATTCCGCTCATGGCCATGACGACACAAGCCACAGAGACAACCGCTAACGTATTACCGATAAGAGCCGGTAGCAGCGCCCGGTCTTTTGCAACATAGTAGGTGTTGGAGAGATGCAGGCCAAGATTGCTGAACTGTACGCCGATCGCGCCCACGGTTGCGGCAACTGCATAGAACCCGCGACCGGTAGGACCTAGCTCACGCGCGATCACCACAGCAGTTGTAAACGTTACTGCTACCACCAGCAGGCGCGTGCCGTAGGTCTCAAAGACGTTGCGGCGAAGCTCCGTGCCTGCAGCTACGCGCCACAGTTGAACTGAGACAGCTTTTACGACAGCCTTCATCACAGATTCCGCTCTGGGAGGTTTGTGCTACTGGATCGCGACAGGACGACACCAACGGCAGTGCGCAGCGCGGATTCGATCGGCGCGCGTCGAGTGTCCGCACAATAACAAAGGACACCCGCGGCCTTCTTGCCGCCATGGGTAAAGTACCAAGGCGATTTTGCGAGCGTTGTAGCCGAATTCGGCGCGGAGTTTCAGGATCAATTTGTTTCTCTGCATCGCTCTCGTACTGGTTGCAAGTAAGCCCGATTAGACGGCAGAGCTCGCTGGCTCCACATAAGTCATCGTGTCAGCTCGGAACTTGCACACTTGACGCATCCATTCAGCCGTGAGCTGCATCCCCTCTTCTAAACTGTAGGTATCCTTGTGTCCCAAATCACGAATCGCCTTTGAGACATCGACCCGCTTCTGCTTCGTAGTCAGGATCTCCGAATCCTGATACTGCACGAGGCTCGGATCGGCGCCGGTCACTTGCAGCACTACGTCGGAAAGCTCTTCGATGCTGTGGTAATGGCTGCCACCGATGTTGTAAGTCTCACTGGCCTTGAAATTGCCGACAATATTCGCCAGCGTAGTGACCGTATCCGCCAAATAAGTGGACGTCCGCGAATGACCGCGGCACACGGTCCAAGGGAGTTCGTTTAGCGCACAGTACAGAAAACGGCAGTTCACACTGCGGTACGGGCTGTAGTATTCGCCCGGCCCGTAGGTATTGAACAACCGAACGATCACGGATTGAGTGCCGTACTGCTGAGCCGAATTGCGGATCTGCATTTCGTTCACCCACTTGGTCATGGCATAGTCGTTGAGTTGTTTGATCTCGTACTCATCCATGACGCTTTCCACCATAGTTTCGGGCCAGTCACCGTAAACTTCGGATGAAGAGAAATGAATTAGCTTGAAATTCAACCGCTCTTGTAGGCGAATTACGTTCTTAGTACCCACGGCATTCGTTCGCCAGAGCGTTTCGTAGAAGTCTTCGCCGTTCCACCGGCCGAATTCAGCCGCACAGTGGTAAACGTAATCGAAGGGCCCCAACCGCTCAAACACACGTTCCAATTGCCGAAATTCTCCCACATCACAACGAGCGTATGACGGATCGGGGACATCGGTGCGGAGGGAGAAACCAACTTCATCCGGTTGATGTGCTCGATCGCAGGAAACTACGTGATAGTTCCGGGCCCGCAGCTGGCGAATTAAACCACTACCCACGGTACCAAGACCCCCAGTTACGAGAATTCTCATGGGATTTCTCCTGAATGGCGCATTCTCAGTCGGTTAGCCGTTGCACTGCTTCATTTTTGGAAGTCCGTCCACTGAATCAGTTGCACTCGCGTGTCGTTTCGAGGGACTGGTCGTCACGCTGCGCCGTAGAGGAAATGCAGCGCACTCCGTCCCGTCGAGCAGGTTCGCGGGGTAGGTCTGTTCGAGAGAGGAATCGGATTGCGTTTTGGTGCCAGGTATGGTGCTGCAGGGCCGCAGCCCGGGCATTCCGTCCCAGAAGGTTGCGAAGTTCCGGCCTAGCTGCCAGATATTCGATCGCGCTCGCTAATTCCGTGTCGCTGCCCGGTGTGAACATCCAAGCTGTGTTTCCGTGACTGAGTACGCGCGAAAGCTGATCCATGTCGCTGCCAACAATAGCCTTCTCCATCGCCATGTACTCAAAAAGCTTAGTGGGAGAGCCGAAGAACGGCTGGCCATCCGCGTTCGGAATTTGAGGAGACACCAGAATGTCCGACGCATCGAGATAGCGTGGGATGCTTGCATGCGGTACCAAGCCGGTGAAAATCACTGCCCGTGAAGCTTCCACGTTGCTCAGGGCTTCCTCCGTTTCGGCGCGCAGCAGACCATCACCTATCAGCAAAAAGTAGAGATTCTCGAGCGCGGGCCCTTCTTTGCGCCTCTTCAACAGAGTGGTTATCGCGCGCGCGAGCACAGACATGCCGTGATAGTAGCTGAACGAGCCTGCAAAGGTGACCAGCGTATGGTGCGGGGCCAGTCCAAGTTGCTGCCGCACTTCTTTTCCGCCGCAGTCGGGGCGAAAGCGTCTGGGATCAACGGCGGCCGGGTTGAGAATGATCCTTTCCGCGGGATAGCCGCGCACCATCAACTCGTCGCGTAGCGCATCGGACAGTACGACTATCTGAGAGGAAGCCGAAATGGAGAGCTCTTCGCAAAAGCGGAGCCAGGGCCGAAACCTTGCCGGATCCCAGTTCTTTGCGAGCCACACCTCCGAACTTTGATATTCGAGAACTAGGGGCGTGCGAGTCAACCAGGAAAGCAAGGCGCCGACGAAAACAAACCGCCCGTGGCGCTGGTACAGCATGCGAGGCATACGGCCCCGGAGCCTCTGCCAAACGTGTAGAGCAAAACGCAGATTGTAGGAAAGTGACTGGCATTCACGGAAAAGGTATAGACGCCGGCGGGCCGGGACAACCTGAATCGGGTAGTATTCAACCGGAAGCTGCCGCCCGGAAAAGATTTCGCATCTCACCGACTCTTTGGTCAGTCCGGACAAAGTTCCATTGAGATAGCTCATGGCGCCACCCGCCGTTACTGGTTCAAAACACGGATCGAGGAACGCAATGTCTAATTCACCTTCAACGCGCGGTCTGAAATTTCTTTGCCTTCTCAAACAGTGCGATAAAACGCGGGCGCTTACCCATGCCGCAGCAAGAACCAAGATATCCAGGAACGCGCTAAGGAATATTGCGGGGACCAGGTTCAACAAACGCCAACGCGTGCAGATTCTTGATCTGCCTTCCGCGTCGGCAAGGACCGTTTCGCGGCATCCATGCACGAATCCCGAGCAGAGCAAAAGCAAAGGCTCACGCAGGTCGAGTAGAGAACTCGAAAAGATGACCAGTGCCTCGCCCCGCATCGCGCGCAGCTGTCGAATTCTCGTTTTCCAGCCCCCCTCACGAAGATCGCGTTTTGAGAGTAGGGTTATCGAGCATCCTGGGTAGTACCCATTCACGAACTTGTGCGCATCGTCCGGCTCTCCGGAAAGAATCAAAAGATAAACGGTCTCGGCTTTACTCGACATCAGCCCCCATCCCTTCGTACGAACCTATAACCAAGGACTCCACCAAATCAGGCGCCGTCAATGCATACTTACAAAAAACAGCAGTCGCGAACATGTACCACAGGTTTAGGGGGCTAAAGCCCGAGGACTCAGTAAGCCCAGTGATCCAATAGGATAGAAACAGATAAACGTAATATTTCCACGCCAGGTACCCGTAACTCGAAGACTGGCGCAATTGCCACATTGCTCTAAGCAGGAGAAAGTGGGCCATCACGTACGGCACGAAACCGAGGATGCCAGTCTCCGTGAGTATTTGAGCTGGGGTGTTGTGTGTCCAGTCCAACGAAGACACGCCGTTGTAAGACGTAAGGTAACGGCCGTCTCCCACTACGAAGTTGTTGAAGTTCTGAAATCCTACGCCCAGCACAGGGTAGTCCGCAAACACCCGAAGGCTTTGTTCGAATTGAGCGAGGCGGCCGTACATGTTCTCTGTCTTGCTGCGGTCTTCGAACATATCAGGTGCAAATACCCTGGAGACGAAAATCAACCCAACAGAAGCGAGGATGAGCACAACGCGACAGGCGCGGCCACTCGTCCTTTGCTCCCAGAGGGTATCGATGACCAGCGCGAGAAGCAGCGTGATCGCGACGGAGCGGAACAGCGGCATTAACGCCATGCCAATCGCAGCTGTCAGCCCGATGGAGTGAAATATTCTGCGACCAGCGCTCAACTTGGGCCCCAGGGCTGCACGAAGGAAGAGGAGGAAGAAAAAGCTGACAGCACCGACCAGTGCGAGGGCGTCATTGCTCTCAAACGGCCCGTTTGGCCGAGCGATACTTCCCGCAAAGAATATTGCAGAACTTTCGGTCGGGAGCAAATCCTGCCCGGTGACCACTTCACCGGCCGCAATCGCTGCGCACAGGATTGAGGAGATGCACACTGCCGTGTGTAGCGTTGGGAGCCGACGGCGAACATCGAACCGCGCAATGACGCACCAGCCGAGCAGGAGCGGTAGCAGGAAACCGTCCACCAGAATCCTTGCTTCGTTCATAGGACTTGGCGATTTTCCGAGGGTGAAGCCCGCAACCACAATAAAGGCTAACCAAGCCAGTCCGGCCCAGCGTAGCGCCTTCGGCACTGCGATGAGCATGCTGGGCTTGACGAGAAATAGTCCCATGAACGCGACGAGGATAACCACGCGGTCCAGCGTCACGATCGAGTGTTCTCGGGGAAACGATAGGAGGCAGTAGCCGAACGGAAAAGCCAGGGCGTAGCATAACAATATTCCGTCCGATCTGCCGCGAAACACGTTACCGACCAGTCCGACAAACCACAGGGCCGCGCACCCGATCACAACCACCAAGGCCGCCTCGGGTACCAGGATAAAGCCCGCAACCGCACCCGCGCCTGCAAGGACAAGGGCAGCTTCCAGCAAGCGAGTCTGCTGCTCCGCCAGTGTGGATACGCCACTGAGCATGGGAATGGGACTCATGTTGTCAGCCTAAACGAGACTCGAACGGATCGAATAGGAGAGAACAGATACTTGCGAGGTGTCAGTCAGGCGCATGGGCCGTCCCCGGCGGAGGCAAAGTGTCGTTGCGCCGCGGCGGGCATTTCGAAGGCAGCGTGTCGTATGCAGCGGCGGCCGCGGTCTGCGTCAACCCGATGACCTCTCCAGTGGCAAGCGCATCCTGAACCAGAAGAGTCGCCTCGGTCACCTCTTCAAGTTCTTCAAATGAGATGGGCGACGGTTCACCGTCGCGGACCGCTTCGATTGTCAATTGGAGTTCCCGACGGTGGCCCTTGTCTTGCAGGCTCTTGAACTTTTGGACTTTCCCATTGCGTGCAAGTTCGAGTGCACGGAAATCGTGCAGCCGCGCGATCGCACCTTGGCAGAACACTTCGAAGAATTCCTTTGGGATGCTGCGGTCGCCGTTA
>WNFA01018853.1_pt1 | contig 11710 bp, 12 predicted proteins | sample 5400481 | NCBI WGS metagenome assembly WNFA01 (sample SAMN13153340, study PRJNA577476) | soil metagenome | isolation source: 120 cm saprolite under Douglas fir tree site 2 hole 1 replicate 2 | place: USA:California | collected 2015-04-18
CGTCGCGCATGGCCTCGGTCTCGCGATAGGGCGACGCCACCGAGCCGGCGTCGAGGTGATCGCGGCCGATTACGATCGGTGCGCCAACCTCGCCGGACTTTACCATCTCGTTGAAGCGCAGGCCGACCTTCGCGCGCTCGCCGTAGCCGAGCCAGCAGATGCGGGCCGGCAAACCCTGGAACTGGACGCGCTCGCGCGCCAGCCGGAGCCAGCGGTGCAGATGCTCGTTGTCCGGCAGCGCCTCCATGACGGCCCGGTCGGTGCGATAAATGTCCTCCGGGTCGCCGCTCAATGCCACCCAGCGGAACGGGCCTTTTCCTTCGCTGAACAGTGGGCGGATGTAGGCGGGCACGAAGCCCGGGATGTCGAAGGCATTGGTGACGCCCGCCTCGAGCGCGAGGCCCCGCAGGTTGTTGCCGTAATCGAAAGTTTCGACGCCCTTCCGCTGGAAACCGAGCATGGCCCCGACATGTTCGCGCACCGAGTGCTTCACCATCTCCAGGTATTCCTCCGGATCGCGCGCTCGCAGATCGGCCGCTTCGTCCACGCTGAGCGGCGCCGGGATATAGCCGCGCAGCGGGTCGTGGGCCGATGTCTGGTCGGTGACGACATCGGGCTCGAAGCCGCGGCGCAGGAGCTCCGCGTAGACCTCGGCGGCGTTGCCCACCACGCCGATCGACGTCGATGATTTCTTCTGGCGGGCCTCTTCGGCCCAGGCGACGGCCTCATCGAGCTTCGCCGTCGCCTTATCGAGGTAGCGAGTCTTCAGCCGCCGCTCGATGCGAGCCGCGTCAACTTCGACGCAGAGTGCGATGCCTTCGTGCATCGTCACCGCGAGCGGTTGCGCACCCCCCATGCCGCCCAGACCGCTGGTCAGCACGATTCGGCCGCGGAGCGTGCCATCGAATCGCTTCGCGGCCAGCGCGCCGAAGGTTTCGTACGTTCCCTGGAGGATCCCCTGGCTGCCGATGTAGATCCAGCTGCCGGCGGTCATCTGCCCGTACATGATCAGGCCGAGCCGCTCGAGCTCCCAGAAGTGCTCCCAGGTGGCCCAGCGCGGCACCAGCAGGCTGTTCGCGAGCAGCACGCGCGGCGCGTACTCGTGGGTTCGAAAGATGCCCACCGCTTTGCCGGACTGGACCAGTAAGGTCTCGTCGTCCTTGAGCCGCCGCAACGCCGCGACGATGGCGTGGAACGATGGCCAGTGCAGAGCATGCGCAGCGCCGCCTCCTGCTGCCAGCCGCGGGTGCTGAGCTGGGTGCCGCGCGCCGCGCGGATCGGTGTGGAGACGCTCACGCGTGAACTGGCGCCTTCGCAGAGGCCCCGATTTTCGCCAGCCGGCCGCTGCGCACCAGCTCGATGGCCGCCTGGATCTCCGGCTCGAGCACCCGGTCGTGGTCGAGGGTCGGGACCTTCTCGCGGATCGCCGCCTGCGCCTCGCCCGTCAGTCGGCCGGGCTTGAGCGGCGCCAGCAGGTCGATGCCCTGCGCCGCGCCGAGCGCCTCGAGCGCGAGGATGGCTTCGACGTTGGTCGCGACCTGGCGCGCGCGCTGCGCGCTGTGCCAGCCCATGCTGTTGTGGTCTTCCTGGTCGGCCGACGTCGGCAGGGAGTGGACACTCGCCGGTGTGGCGAGCAGCTGGTTGTCCGTGGCCAGCGCCGCGGCGGTGTACTGGAGCAGCATGTAGCCCGAGTCGAGGCCGGAATGGCGTGTGAGGAATGGGGGCAGCTCGGAGAGGAAGCCGGTGAGCATTCGGAACAGGCGCCGCTCGGAGATGCTGCCGATCTCGCTAAGGCCGAGGTTGGCGGTGTCGAGCGCGAGCGCCAGCGGCTCACCGTGGAAGTTGCCCCCCGAGAGGACGGCCTCGTCCTCGGCGAAGACCAATGGATTGTCGGTGCCGGCGTTGAGCTCAACCGCAAGGACCCGGCCGAGGTAGTCGATCGCGTCGTGGCAGGCGCCGTGCACCTGGGCGGCGCAGCGCAACGAGTACGCATCCTGAACGCGGTCGCAGAGGACATGCGATTCGGCGATCCCGCTTCCCTCGGTCAGGGCAAAGATGCGGGCGGCCGAGGCGACCTGGCCGGGGTGCGGCCGCGCCGCGTGGATCCGGGGATCAAACGCCGTACGCGAGCCGCGCAGGGCCTCGACGCTGAGCGCCGCCACGACGTCGGCGGTCAAGAGGAGTCGCTGCGCATCCTCGAGCACCAGGCTTGCCGCACCGGTCATGAAGTGGGTGCCGTTGAGGACGCTGAGCGCATCCTTCGCGTGCAGCTCGACGGGCTCAAGGCCGGCGGCGCGAAGCGCCTGCGCACCGCTGCGCCGCTCGCCTTTTTTCAGGACATCTCCCTCCCCGATGAGCACCAGGCCGACGTGCGCCGACGGGGCGAGGTCGCCGCTGGCTCCGAGCGAGCCCTTCTCCGGCACCCACGGACAGATGTCGTGGTTCAGCAGGTCAAGGAGCCGCTCCGCAACGACCGGGCTCACCCCGGACGTGCCCTGGCAGAACTGGTTGACCCGGACCAGCATCCCCGCGCGCACCAGCTCCTCCGGAAGCGGCGGGCCAACGCCGACGGCGTGGCTCATGAAGAGGTTGCGCTGCAGCTGGCGAGTGTCGGCCGGCGGGATCCGCACGTTCTTCAACGCCCCCACCCCGGTCGTCAGCCCGTAGACCACCCGATCCTCGGCGACCAGGCGGTCGACCAGGCGGCGGGCTTGCTGGAGCCGGGTCTTTGCCTGGGGCCCCAGGGTGACGCGCTCGCCATGGCGAGCCACCGCCACCACATCGGCAGGGCGCAGCGACAGGCCGTCAAGTGTGACTGGCAAGGGGCTCAGCATAAGGCCGATGCGCTGAGCGGGGACGGCGGTCGTAGAATTGGGGCGCTAATTTTGGCCATGACAATAACCCCGCTCGGGCGAGGAGCGGGGAGATGACGGCCGCGTTGCGAAGACGCCTCGCGTTGAGCGTATTGCTCGCCATGACGCTCGGTGCCTGCAGCCTCCCCAGCCCCGGGGTCGGCAATGCGTCGCCCTCGACGACGCCGCTGGCGATTGCCAGCCCGACGCCGCCCACTATCACGCCCCCCACCAACCTGGTCCGGCCCGGCACCGTCACCTTTCTGTCGGACACCACCTATCCGCCGCAGGAATCGATCGATCCCTCCACCCAGCAGGCAGTCGGCTTCGACATCGAGATCGCGCAGGCAGTCGCCGCCAAGATGGGGCTGACGGCCACCATCCAGAAAACCGACACGCCGCAACTCATGGGCGCGCTGCTGGCAAAAAAGGGAGACGCCATCATCTCCGCGCTGCTGATCACGCCCGACCTCCAGCGGCAGGCCGCCCTCGTCGCCTATTTCCGCGCCGGGCAGGCGATCCTGGTACGCAAAGGCAATACGTCGGCCATCACCGGCCTGAGCGACCTCTGCGGCAAGAAAGTCTCCGTCCAGGTGCAGAGTCCGGAAGAGAACACGATCGATGAGCTGAATGGAACCACCTGCAAGGACAGCAAGATCAACAAACAGGTCTACCCGACCGACCTCCAGGCCGTGCTGATCCTCAAGCAGCGCGGGGTCGACGCGGCGCCGATGACTCACCGGTGGCAGCCTACTTCGTGAAACAGACCCCGGACCAGCTCGAGCAAGCCGGTGCTCCGTTCAAGACGACCCCCGAGGGGATCGCGATCGATCCCAAGAATGGCGAGCTGCTCAAGGCGATGCAGCAGGCCATGATGGCCATTTACCAGGACGGGACGTATCGCGGGATTCTGACCAAGTGGAATCTGCTCGATGGGGAGATCCCGGCCTCGCAAATCGTGGTGACCCCCAGCCCGAGCAGCTCGTAACCCTACCGGCGGCCGGCGATATCGGGCGGCTCAACCTTCCAGTCGGCGTCCTCTTCCTGGACGGGAGGGTTGGCGAGTCGGCGGTGATACATCTCGATCCGGATGATGCTCACCGCCGCCAAGGCGAGCGCGAGGACGATGCCCACCGCCGCCTGGTTTCGCGCCGTGGATAGGGCGAGGTTGGTGTCGGAGAAGGCGATGCCCTGGACCAGGTTGAGCACCACGTTGCCCGGTCCGGTAGACGGCGCTGTCCTGCGGCATGCCGTGTCCATCGTAGCCCGATGCGAATGGCTTAGCTGGAGAATCGCGCCTGCAGGGCGAGCAGCTCGGCCTGAGCCTCCGCCATCGCCGTCGTCGGGCTGGCGCTGTCGAGCACCAGGTCGTGGAGATGCCGCTGCAGGACCGACGACGCCTCGACATAGTGCCCCAGCTTCGGCCGCGGGCGGGCGTTGGCCAGGTTGGTGAGGAAGACGCCGATTTGCGGATTGGCTTTCCGCAGGTCGGCGGAGTTCTGCAGCGAGGTCCAGATCGGCAGCTCGGCGGTCTGTTGGGCCTGGACTTCCGGGCTGGTCAAATAGCGCAGCCAGGCGACCGCCAGGTCCGGATGGGCACTGTTGGCCAGCACGGACAGGCCGAGGAAGCCGCTCACCGAGGCCGCACTCTGTCCGGTTGAGGCGGCGGCGGGGATGGGCGCCACCGAGCCCTGACCCACGATCTGCGAGTAGAGCGGATCGTTCATCGCACCCCACACGAAGTTCCAGTTCGTCGTGAAGGCGACCCCAGCAGAGAGGAACGCCCGCATCGCGTCCGGTTCGTTGCTGGCGGCGACATCGGTGCGCACCAGGTGTTCGTCGATCAGTTGCCGCATGAAGGCCGCGGCGCGTTGCGCCGGTTGCTGGAGCAGCAGCGGCTTTCCGCTGGCATCGAAGAGGTCGCCGCCGAATTGTGCCGTGATACGGACGAAGTCCGAGACGAGGCCCTCGTCTTGCGCCCATGAGTCCGTGTAAGGCACCACGCGGCGGCGCAACGCCGTCATTTGCGTGTACCAGTCCTCCAGCGTTTTGGGCGGGTCGTCGAAACCTGCGGCGCGCAGCTGACTCTTGTTGTAGTAGAGGCTCTGGACGTTGAGCACGTGCGGCATCGCCCAGTTCGTGCCCTTGAAGGAAAACGCGTCGAGCAGGCTCGGCATGATGTCGGACCGCGCATCATCGGGGATCTGGTCCTTCAGGCTGAGCAGTTGTTTGCGGTTCGCAAACTCCGGTACCCAGACCTGGTCGAGGCCGACGACGTCGTAGGGTGCCGGCTTCGACAAGCCGGCCGCGAGGATGCTCTCGTAGAGCTCGCGGTAGTGCGCCGTCTCGATCGAGACGAACACCTTGTCGTCGTGCAGGCTGCGGAACTTGTTCGCCAGTGTTTGCAACACCGTCGCGTCGTAGCCAACCTGGTCGAAGAGCAGCGCCCGGATGACCGTCGCGCCAGGCGGCGGCGTTGGGGCCGTACCGCCAGGTCCGGTCGCGCAGGCGTCGAGCAGCGACGCCAGGGTAAGGCCGCCCGTCACGCCAAGGCCGAGGCGAAGCCCGCGGTCAAGGAAGGAACGGCGGGTGAAGCGCGACGCCACGAACGGCGTGTCGGACACGTCGCCGTGAGGCTATCAGCGGTTTGTTAACACGCTCGTCGGGACGGGTCGGCGCGCAGCGACAATGCCGTCGCGGCTGCGTAACAGGCGGCCGCGCACGGGCGGGCCCCCACAGTCCATAGAATCGCCAGATGGGAGCTCGCTGGCTTGCTGGGATCTTCCCGCCGATCGCAACGGCCTTCGCGCCGGACGGCGCGCTGCGGCCGACGCCGGCCGGGTTTCTCGAGTTCCTCCGCGACGGTGGCCTCGATGGCGTGGTCGCGCTCGGATCGAACGGCGAGGCGGCTCAACTGACGGAGGCCGAACGTCTGCAGGCGATCGGTTGGGTGCGCAGCGCCCTGCCGTCTCCGCTGCGCCTCATCGCCGGGACAGGGGCGGAGTCGACACGGGCGACCATCGAACGGACTCGGGCGGCAGCCGCGGAAGGCGCGGAAGCGGCGCTCGTAATTGCCCCCAGTTACTTCCGGCGACAGCTCACGGTCGAGGCGCTGCGCGCGCACTACCACGCCGTGGCCGAGGCAAGCCCAATCCCGATCCTGATCTATAACGTCCCGGTCCACATGGGCTACGACCTCGGCGCGGAATGGATCGTGCGGCTGGCGGGCCACGCCAATATCTCGGTGATGAAGGACTCATCCGGTGACATCGCGCGGCTGCCCCGAGTGCGCGAGCAACTCGGGCCCGATTTCATCCTGCTCACCGCGCACGATCACGCCGCTCGGTGAGGCAGTGACCGGTGGCTACGGCGTTCCCGGGCTCAAGGCTGCGTTGCGCCTGCTGGGATACGACCACGGCGACCCCCGCGTGCCGCTACCCCCGCTCCCGGCGAGGGAGCTTCCCGCCCTTCGGCGCCTGCTGGAGGACGCCAAACTCATGCCGCGGGCACTCGCCTCGTGATCCCCCTCCGCGATTACAACCCGACCCGCCGGCCCTCCCTCCTGACCTGGGGCCTGATCCTAATCAATTTCGCCGTCTATTTCTACCTTGCCCAAAACCCAGTGATGAATGAGAACGCGATTGCCCAGTACGCGGTCACCCCGGCTGACATCACGGCCGGGCGGCACCTCGGCACGCTCATCACCTCGATGTTTCTGCATGCCAGCCTGCTGCACGTTGGCGGCAACATGCTGTTCCTCTGGATCTTCGGCAACAATGTCGAGGACAAGCTGGGCGAGATCAAGTTCCTGGTCATCTATTTCACCGCGGGGATCGCCGGCAGCTTGCTGCAGGTCTACATCACCCCGACGTCAACCGTGCCGATGCTGGGTGCGAGCGGCGCCATCTCCGGCATCCTGGCGGCCTACGTTCTCTACTTCCCGCGGGCGCGCGTGCTGACCTTCATCGTTCCCTTCTTCTTCATTACGATTTCCGCCTATCTCGTCATCGGGTACTGGATCGGGCTGCAATTGTTCGACGCATTCCTGGGCCTCGGCGTCACCGGCGGTGGCGTGGCGTACTTCGCCCATATCGGTGGTTTCACCAGCGGACTCATCCTGGCTATCCTGCTGCGGCCGCGCGAACATCCCGACCCGCACCCGGGCTTCCCTGGATACGCGTAGCGGCGGCGGAGGCCGCGCGGGCGCGCTAGCGGGCGTACTGGCGGATGCGGCCGCTTTCGACGCAGAAGAGGTGGTCGGACACCGGGAAGGCGGCTTCACGGTGACGTTCCTGGACGTCGTGGCGGAGCCGCCCCATCAGCTGCGCCTGCTGGCCGGCGGCGATCAGGGACCCGCGCTCCGGCACACCAACGACCGGCACGTCCTCCAGCATCTCCTCCAGCCACGCCCAGACCTCGGGGAGGAGCATCAGCGCCGCCCCGTAGGGGCGGGGGTCGACATAACTCAACATCAGCATCTTCGAACGGCCCTCTTTGTCGGTTTCCAGGCCGGTGAACTTCATGCCGTTGCGAAACATCAGCGCCAGGTTGCCCAGCGCGATGAGTTCGACGTGGTCCCGGCCGACGTTCCAGGCCGCCAGGTCCTGGGGCAGCAGGTAGCGCATGCCCTGCGCGTAGTGGGCGGCGTAGGTGACGACCATGTCGTTGAGCATCCGGCGGTAGACGACCGGACCGCCCGCCGACTCGAGAAAACTGGCGGGCCGCAGCACCGGCAGGATCAGCGGGGCGCCGAAGAGCGCCTCACTGTCGCACTCCTGGTCGAGCCGGCGAAGGCGCGCCGCGAAAAGCCGGTCGAGCGCACCCGGTTGTTCGCGGTACTGCTGGTAGAAGCTGTCGAGGTTGAACCGCAGGTCGCCTTCGCGCACTCGGCGAATCGTCAGCTGAAAAGGCTCCGGCCCTTTCTTGACGGTCCAACCCGGGCGCAGCGCGGTCAAGCGCTTGAGCACGTGGTTCTCGAAGTCGTGGGCGTTCATCGTCGTCTGCTGGCCCATTGCCGATGTAACGGGGTCCCGAAGGTAGGCTTGCAGGCTGCTGTCCGTAACAAAGATGCCGCTTAGCCGCTGGTTCCGCGGCGGCGCGCCGAGCCTGCGAGACCGGGTGGTGAAAGGTCTACAACAGGCTCGCGACGGTGACGCGGATGGCGCGATCGAAACAATTGCCGAAAGGTTTTCCGATGCGCTCGAAGAGCTTCGCGCCCTGCAGGAGCGGCTGGACGCAGGGTGGCTGCGGCTCGCCGCACGGCTCGCCTACCGTGCCGGCGACATGCCGCTGGCGGGGGATTTCGCGCAACAGGCGCTCGAGGGCGAGGAGGACGCCGCGACCTGGAACCTGCTGGGGCGGATTCGTGTCTGGCTCGAAGATGGCGACGCCGTTACGGCCTTTCGGCGCGCGGCGGCGCTGCGCCCGCAACACTACGGGATTCCGCACCGCGTCTCGCGCGACCACTTTGCGCGTCTCGCCGAGAAGGCTCTGGCCGGCATCCCGGAGACCTTTCAGAGCCAGATGTCCAACACGATGATCGTGGTCGATGACCTGCCCGATATCGACGCGGTCCGGGAGGGAGAAGATCCGGACCTGCTCGGTCTCTACGAAGGCGCGACCGTGCTCGAACATGGCCTGCCGGAGCGCATTGTGCTCTACCAGCGCAACCACGAGAACGTCGTCGCCAACGATCGGGAGCTTGCGGAAGAGGTGCGCGAGACGATGCGGCACGAGGTCGGCCACCACTTCGGCATGGCCGAAGACGAGCTGCCGTACTGAACCGGGCGGTGCGTCGTCCAGCCGCGCTTAGCGCCCCTCGGGGCGCCGCCCTTTCGGGCGTAAAGCGCATCGGCGCGTTTTAGGTCTTGATGGGAAAGGGGTTCCCGGAAGGGGGCAGGGCGAGCGTTCCGCCCTGGTCGATCGTCGTCAGTGCCGCGATGAAATCGTTGAAACCCTGTTGCGGGTCGTAGCCGGTCAGCGCCTGGTAGGTCGCACCCAGGGTGGGGCCGCCCGCCCCGCAGACGGCCGTCCAAGCGAACGTCAGCTGGGAGTGCAGGTAGTAGAGGAAGAGGTCGCCGCAGCCGGCCGCGATCTGGTCGGTGTCGCCGGCCGAGTTGTCGTTGACGTAATCCCGATGCCCTTGCGACCACCAATCCTGCTCCGTCGGATTGAACTCCGCCGCGATCTCCGGATGGCGCTCGAACGCCAGCACGCGCGAGAGGGATTCACCGTTGGTCACCGCGCAGTCCCAACCATTGTTGATGGCCGCCTCGAAGACCTCGACGATCTCCGCCGTCAGGAACCCCGGCGCCCGCACCGGGTCGGAGAGCACGTGGACATCCGTGCCAGCGCAGGTCATGTGATACGCACCGCCGGCGTTGGGATCCGCGTACACGTAAAAGGGCAGGCTCGGGGGCGTCAGCCCGCCGAACCACACCTGGGTGGCCGAATAGTCGGCCTCGGCGCTGCCGACCATTGCTTGCGCGGCGGCATCGCCATCCGCCGTTCCATCCGAGAAGACGATGAAATTTTGCGTTTGCCCGGCCTTGGCCTGGCCAAGCGCTGCCGGATGCCGCCGCTGGTGGGCTTTGAGCGCGCTGGCCGTCAGCGTCACGCCAGGAGGCATGAAGACACGCGCCTGTACCTTTGAGCCGAAGAGGCTTCGGAGCATGGCCGGTGGCGCCCTACGCCTTTCTCTTCGAGGTGCTGGCAGCCGCGCGCTCGATGCGAAAGCCGATACGGACCTGCACCTGATACTCCGTGAGGCGGTTGTTCTGGACGACCGCCTTCGAGGACACCACCTCCACCGTCTCGATGCCGCGCACCGTCTTTGCCGCCTCGTTGACGGCCTCGCGGGCGGCATCGCTCCAGCTTTCCTTCGAGGTCCCCACTAGCTCCAGGATTTTCAGAACGCCCATCGCTCCCTCCTATATTCCGTAGAGTCGCTTCGCGGCCGCCACGATGTGCCGCGCTGAGATCTCCGCTTTGTCCATCAGCTCCACCGGCTTTCCGGAACCCGGCAGGCCCCGCACCGCGAGGTGCACGATCCGCGGCGGGTCCATGTCGGAGGCCAGGGCCTCCATCACGGCGGCGCCGAGGCCGCCCTCGGGGTAGTGGTCCTCCACCACCACAAGGCGGCCGCGCGTCATGGCCGCGGCCTCCTGCAGCGTCACCTTGTCGACCGGCTTGACGCTGTAGAGGTCGATGACGCGCGTCTTGATACCGTCGCGTTCGAGCTCGTCGGCCGCCGCCAGACAGTTGTGGACGGTCACACCCGCCCCGACCAGGGTCACCCGGTCGTTCGGATCGCTGCGGACCAGCTTCGAGCCGCCGATCGGGAACTTCGTCCCCTGGTCATAGAGCACGGGGTACGCGCCCCGAGTGGTGCGGATGTAGCTGATCCCCGGTTGGTCCGCCATTGCCTTGACCAGCTGGGCGGTCGAGGTGGCGTCCGACGGATAAAGGACGGTCGAGCCATGGATCGCCCGCATCATGGCCAGGTCCTCGAGCGCCATCTGCGATGGGCCATCCTCGCCGATCTCCACGCCGGCGTGCGAGCCGGAGAGCCGGATGTTTGCCTGCGAGATCGCCCCCATACGGATGAAGTCGTACGCCCGACTGAAGAAGGCGGCGAAGGTCGAGGCGAACGGGATATAGTGGCGCACGCTCATCCCGATGGCGGTGGCGACGAGTTGCTCCTCGGCGATGAAGATCTCGAAGTAACGCTCTGGATAGGCCTTGGCGAACTCCTCCGCAAAGGTCGAGTTGCTCACCTCGCCGTCCATCGCAACCACGGTCGGACGGGCCCCCAACGCTTTGAGCGTGTCCCCGTACGCCTTGCGAGTCGCGACCTTGTCTCCCTGCTTATAGGTAGGGAGCGTGATCTCGACCTTCGCATCCTTGATGGCGGGCTCGCCGGGCTCGGGCTTCAGTCCGTCGACGCGGAGGTGGCGCACGCCGCCCAGCTCGGTGATGGCGCGCTCCGCCATATCGGCGGGCAATGCCTTGCCGTGCCATCCCTCTTTGTTTTCGATTTCGCTGAAGCCCTTGCCCTTGACGGTGCGCGCGATCACGACCGTCGGCTTGGTGGTCGCCTCGCGAGCCTGCTGCAGCGCCTGGTCGATCTGCTCCAGGTCATGGCCGTCGATGACGATGGCGCGACAGCCGAAGGCCTGCACCCGGTCACGGTAGACATCGGTTTCCCATTCGTATTCGGTGGGTCCGCGCTGGCCGAGCCGGTTGATGTCGAATACGGCGGTGAAATTCGAGAGTCCGTAATAGCTCGCCTTGTCGAGACCCTCCCAGATCGATCCCTCGGCCAGCTCGCTATCGCCGGTGAGGGTCCAGACATGGTAGGGCAGCTGGTCGAGCTTGCGACCCGCAAGCGCGACGCCGACGGCGATCGGCAGTCCCTGGCCAAGCGACCCGGTGGCGACGTCGACCCAGGGCAGGATCGGCGTGGGATGTCCCTCGAGCCGCGATCCGAACTTGCGGAAGGTGAGCAGCTCGTCATCGCTGACTACGCCGACCGCCTTGTAGACGGCGTAGAGCAAGGGCGAGGCGTGGCCCTTGGAGAAGATCATGTGGTCGTTGTTGGGCTGCTTCGGATCGTTCCAGTCGTAGCGGAAATAGCGGGTGATGAGCACGGCCATCAGGTCCGCCGCCGACATCGACGAGGTGGGATGGCCGGAACCGGCGGCGGTGCTGGCCCGGATGCTGTCGACTCGCAACTGCTGCCCCAGCTCCCGGATGAAATCCAGGCCCTGGGTCGTGTGGACCTCGCTGACCGAGCTCTTTGCCATCAGCTCACCCCGCTGTTCTTTTTGACGCCCCTCGTGCTTAGATTAAGCGCCAGC
>WNFA01004442.1_pt1 | contig 11708 bp, 9 predicted proteins | sample 5400481 | NCBI WGS metagenome assembly WNFA01 (sample SAMN13153340, study PRJNA577476) | soil metagenome | isolation source: 120 cm saprolite under Douglas fir tree site 2 hole 1 replicate 2 | place: USA:California | collected 2015-04-18
CGCCGTCATAGAGATGGCCGCGATACGTTGTGCGGAAAGGTTCCGGCGGATCGTATGGACTGTGCGGGTCGTACAAGTGCAGCCAGAAAAAGAACGGCCGCGCCGGAGTCTCCTTCGGCATTCTCGCTGCATTCAGCCATTTCAGCGCGCGGGTGACGCTCTCACCCGCTTTGCGATCCACCAGTCCAATATCTTTTTGCTGAAATACTTCGGGAGAAAAGGCGTCGTCGTAGAAATCGAAGCCGCGGGCCAGTCCCCAACTGCGATCCAGGACGAACGCGCTCACTACCGCGCCGGTGGCATAACCTTGTTGCTTGAAGACCTGCGCTACGGAGCGAAATCGCGCATCGAGCGGCTGCCCGGTGAAGTCCTGCACCCCGTTCTGAAACGGATAGGTTCCGGTGAGAATCGAAGCGTGCGAAGGCCAGGTCAGCGGCACCTGCGAGATGGCGCGTTCGAACACGATGCCGTCGTGAGCCAGAGCGTCCAGGGTCGGCGTCTGCACGTTGGTCGCGCCATAGCAGCCGACATGATCCGCGCGCACCGTGTCAATCGTGATGAGGATTACATTCGGCTTCGCCCGGCGTGGCGGGACAGCAGCCGCCCGGACACATCCAAGCAAGACCGCCAGCAGCGTCAGGAGTTGGAGAAAGTATTTCAACTGAAAGTTCGGCTACCCGCCGGCTACTGCGGCAGCCCCTGCTGGGCCTTACGCATCTCGTCCTGCGCCTCATCATTCAGCCCCTTGGCCGCCAGTGCCTTCGACAGCGCGGCATGATTGCCTGGGTCCTGGGGAGCCAGCGCGGCCGCGCGGCGCAGTTCGGCAAGCGCGTCATCCACCTGACCCTGGTACAGCAGGATTTCTCCCAGGCCGCGGTGCCCCAGAGCATAGTCCGGCGCAATGCTTAACGACTGACGAAACGCCGCCGTCGCCTCCGCCGTCATCTGCTTCTGCTCGTACGCAACCCCCAGATTGTAGGCTGCGGAAAAATTGGTGGCGTCCAACTCCAGCGCTCGCTTCAGGGCCTCGATGGCGTGATCGAAGTCTCCCGCGCGCGCATAGGCCAGGCCCAGTTGAAACGCTGCCAGCGAATATTCCGGACTCAGTTGCAATACCCGCTGCAGTTGCTCTGCCGCCTTGGAGAATTCGCGCATGCGGTAATAGTTCAGTCCCAGCAAATAGTGGACGGGAACGGAATCCGGATCGGTCTGCAGCACTTTGCTCAACTTCTCCGTCGATTCCTGATACTCGAAGTGCTGGCTTTCCGCCATCGCGTCCGAAATCAGCTCATACGCCTGGATTCGGTCTTTTGGATCGGGCAGGGCACGATCGGTGATAGCCGGGCTGCCACCCCCGGAAAATCCGGCATAGCCGAGGGACTTCAGCCTCTCCATCAAAGCGGGATCGAGGCCCGTCTTCTCCGCCAGTTCCGGACCCGCGCTGTATTGCCGGATCAGGGCGGTCAAACGCGCCCGCATCTCTTCGCCCACCGCCTTCTTCTCCGGGTACAGGTTTTGAGTTTCGCCCGGATCTTTGGCTAGGTCGTAAAGCTCAGGCTTGGGCGCGTCAATGAAGTGATAGTTTTCGGTCTCAACTCCGCGCAGTTCGCTCCAGTTGAAATGCAGGCGGGGCAGAAAAGTCTCCGCATACAAGCTGCGGGCTTCTTCTTCCTTTTTAGAGGTCATGAGCGGCAACAGATTGCGGCCCTGCACCTGTGGCGGGATGCTCACTTTCAATACCTGGAGCACGGTGGGCATCAGATCGGCCAGGTTCGCCAGGTCCGGCACCGTTCTCGCAGCCGGCCTGCCCGGTGCATGGCCGCCGGGAAGATGGAGGATGAAAGGGACATGCAAGGTCGCGTTATAGATGAAGAATCCGTGTGTTTTTTCTCCGTGTTCTCCCAGACTTTCCCCGTGGTCGCCGCTGAGGACGATCAGCGTGTTCGCATACAACCCCTTGGATTTAAGAAAGTGAATCAGCCGTCCCACTTGCGCGTCCGCGAATGCAATCTCCCCGTCATACGGACGGTCTTTGTATTCGTCGGCGTACGGAGCGGGTGGGCGATACGGATAGTGAGGATCGTACAAGTGCATCCATAGGAAAAACTTCTTCTGATAGTTCTCGCTCAGCCAATCCAGAGTGACATCGGCGACCAGGTTTCCGGGACGCTCCATTTCTTCCAGGTTCGATTCCTGCAGGCGATTGAAATCAAAGTGGTCGTAGTAAAAATCGAATCCGCTATTCAATCCAAAGCGCGAGTCCAGCACCGCTGAGCCGACGACGGCCGCAGTGGCATATCCGTGCTCCTTGAGGACAGAAGCCAGCGTCGGCTGGGTAGCGTTCAGCTTGTTGGCTGCGAAATCGTGCATGCCGCTGAGCATGGGATAGGTGCCGGTAAACATCACGGTGTGCGAGGGCAGCGTCACCGGCACCGCGGTATAGGCGCGCTCAAAGCGCGCGCCATCGGCTGCGAGGGCGTCGATGTTCGGGGTGCTAATCTGCTTGTAGCCGTAGCAGCCCAGATGGTCGGCACGCAGCGTGTCGATCGTGATCACAACCACATTGGGCGCGGAATTAGATGCCGCGAAAGTGGCAGGCATCCACACCAGAAAGCTAATAATCAAGAGGGCTCTAAAGCAACAAGAGGAGGCCATGGAACAGGAGAATTATATCCCAGTGCTCGGGTGCCCCTCGCGTGGATAGGGTCTCGTGATTATGCCAGTGGATTGCCCCTGACTACTAAAACATTGCAGCTCAGCGCGTGAACATCCAAATTCTATCTTCTTTAACACACTGTACTTGTTGGCTTCGTTTCGCTCTTTCCGAGCTTCCGATGCAATACGAAAGGTTTTCTATTCTATTGCGACTGGGACTCGGGATGAGTAGGGCGGCCGTTGCGCCCAGCCGCCCAAAACGCTCCCCCCCGTCCACTGGGCGGTGCGATGCAGTTCGCTCTGCGCCGCTGAAGTGGCGCGGAGCAAAGTCAGCTGGTTTGGCGTTTCGAGGGCTTGAAGAGAGATTCGAGTGTTGGTCGGAGATGCGTCTAATGTCCTCAAGTTGCCCGTTTCTCCTGGCAGATCAGCTTTACGCCCATCTCCTCATCCTTGTCGAGGATCAATCACTATCTTGCGCGCGTCCTCCACATCGATTGCGCTGGGCACGTTAAGTATTTGTTCCTTCGCCACAACGGCACTTAGCATCAAGATCGCCTGGTGGCTCATAGGCATCCACCTGGGGGCGGCTTCATTTGAGCCGGCCCAGCCGGCCAGCAGAGAGCCAAAGCGTCCGGCCCGCCTGGATGCTTCGAAACCTCGTTCCTGTCATTTAGTTGAAAACAGGACTACTTGTTGGCTTCGTTTGGTAATCCGGCACCCCCCTTTGGACATTTAGCCGCCTCCGCGATGTCCACATTGATTTGGCGGGGACACCATTTCTGCCCCGATCTTGTCCCTTGGGGCGTGATTCCGCGCGAGGAGCCATGCCGCAGTCGGTCGTCGTGGGACACTCAGAAGATGATCTTTTGCTGATAACACAACGCTTGTTGGCTTCGTTTCGTAATTTGACCTGCTCCTGAAAAATCGGTTCTGAGGTGCGGGTAACGTTGAGGTCGACTCTGGAGACGCCGAACCGCGAGGTCCGCGCCGCGGACGAAGAGCAGTCTACGGCGTGGGCTCGCGGACAATCAGAAGCCAACTGTCTCATCAGTCCTCTATCGTCTCTGCCGCTTCGCCTTCCTGAGTGGCGATTTTTGGATTGAAATTTTTTAGTTTGTCGGGAGGCGCTGACAGACAACCCTCCAGAGCCGCTTTGTCTGAAGATTCAGCAAACGAATCCGCGCCTCGCGGATCTGCGTGAATATTGACATCAACCGTGGCCGGCGCTGGAAGTTGCTCACCATCTCTCATCCGGCGCAGCCGCTCTAGCTCGTGCATCGCTCTGAACAGCTTGTTCTCAAGCGCCGTGTCATATCGCAGGAATGTATTCACAAGCGGCGCAAAATTCTCACTATTCACCGGAGGCGGTAGCCCCGGATCTATCAGAGGACGTTCGAACGATGGCATCCCCAACGGGTCTTCACCGTAAATTGGCGGGTTCAAGATGGCCGTGATGTATTCGGCTTCGAGCCGCGCGCTCCGCCGGAGCCGTATCATGTTTAGGGCTATGCGTTCGAGTAGGAATCTTTCCAACGCCGCCAGATACGTTTGATCCAAGCCACGGAGTGTGCTCCGGTACTCCTTGGCATCATCGAGTTCGGTTATGCCCGCAGCCAATAATCCATGTTTGGTGGCGTTGAATCGGGTTGAGCTGGTGTTCTTTGGACCGGTTGAATCTTTCGCGTTAAGCCGATTCGCAGCAGTTTTCGCATCACTCTTTAGCTTACCCATGTTCTCTCCCTTTGCTGCTGCGCACCTCCAGCGCCCCCAATGCAACTCCTCAGCCTGAAGGGTTTAGAGGGACGAGCAGTAGCAACGCGCAGCGATTTTCTGCGCACGCTGCCCCGTAGTTCAGGTTCTCTCTGCCGCTCGGGGTGTTAGTTGTTTGGGCTCGCCTGCCGTTCAGGTTCTCTCTGCACACGGGGCGAACTAGTTTCCACTTTCTTACTTCTTTTTCGCTTTTAGCGGGATTGGTAACGTTCGCTTGACCCGCGTGTTTCTTCCGGCATGGCGCGAGGCCGTTACAGTCTGGAAATCGTGCTCTACCATGATCGAGTTAAGATCAGCTCGAGCAGCGTCGGGCGGAGACAATTCCTGTTCGGCTTCCAGCAACATTTCTTCCTCATTCCTCTTTGTCAAGCTGACGCGCTTGTAGTCGCCCTGCCGAATAGCACGGATCACCGCAAATTCCTGTTCATTATGAATGGTGGTCTCAGCCCTCGCTTGCATTACGGCTCGATAAGTCTCGCCGTGGATGCGAAGAGCGACCGGCTTCTTCAGGCATGCCAAAAGACGATTGACAAGATAATTTACCTGGATGAAGGCATAGCCTTGATCTTCTTGGGCGCGGAAAAAGCCGCACTGGAAGAGATCTTCGAATTCCAAATCTGAATCCATAATAAAGGTCTTTTTCAGGTCGGTCATGATGAACACGGCGCAACCGTTCCGCATGATCTCAATGGCGGTTTTCAGGTGGTCCGCGCCATCCTGGAGCATGAAGTTGCGCACGAACCGCAGCGACTCCAGCGACGTGCCAAATCTGTCGCGAATTTCCTTGCAAACCATGATGGCGACGATTTCCTTGGGTAAGAACTTGCGCCAGCCCGATTCCTGTTCTCGCTGACCGGGCAGCGCGCCTTTCGCGTCCCAATCGTTCAGCTGCCTGTAGGACATGCCAGCGGCGTTCTTCACATCACCGGCCGTAAAAGTCGAAGCGATAGGTGGCATCTTAGGCGAAAGAATAGCAAATTAATATTGAACGGTCAAGTTCAATTAGGAGATTTGTGGGAGCTCAAGGTAAGAGCCACGCCAGCCGCTAAAGGAAAAACGATGACAGTTTCGGTGGACGGGAGACCCGGGGAACCGGTGGGCTGATCCAAACTCATAACGCACGAAGCGTCAACACCAACACGGGAGAACTAGGGAGTGCAGTTAGTACTTGCTTCGGTTCTGTCTTTGCGGTTTGCTGCTCATTTGACAAATTCTGCCCCCCCTTGCATTGCCGGTCCTTGAGGGGACTTGGCCGATATTCGCGCTCTGGTTCACACTGCACAAAGGAATGGGCAGCCTATCACCAGGCGAAGTCGTTGTCGGCGCCGCATGGTTGTCGCTTGGGCTGATTAATGTCAGGGCCGCCTTAGGCACTCTTGTTTTACGGGCGTAACTTAGCCTACCGGCCCGGCAAAGGAGTTGCTTTCCGGACCGGCCAAGGCCGAGCGCAATTGTTACGGGTGTGCTCTGATTCGAGCACTCGTAGATGTTTGGAAACCTCGTTCTCGCATCTTCGCCATATCATCCGCTAGTTAAAACTATGACTATTCCATCTCCTTCTTCTGTTTGGCCCATCTCGCAAGGGCAGCCTTCTTAGCACTAGCACTCCGCTCCTCCGGAGTCAGCTTAGCGGCTCTTCTCTTCCCGCCTTTCGAGCCGCCCATTTTTCCCAATGCGACTGCGTGAGGATTCTTCTTCGGCATCTCAGGACACCTTTATGCCTGAACCTACCCAAAAAATGCAACTGTTACGAAAAAGTCTTGACTATGCGTAAGCGGCTACGCATAATGGAGATGCGTAGACGCTTACGCATATTTGAGGTATCTTTATGGTAACAACCGCAACGAATCGAAACTCAAGGCTCGCAAAGCAACGATGGGGGGCACTGCCCCGGACCGCGCTCACCGCGTTAAGAGAGTTGAGCCGCCAATATCGGCTGTCCGTTGTTTTGGGCGACATACTTTACCTGAATGACCGCTGGTATGTAAGCCATGCGGGTCTCTTGAGAATTGCTCAAAGAAGGAAATGTTCTGGAATAAATGTGGAGTGCGTTGGGGAATTCTCCGATCCGATCGCAAGGCGATGGGCATTCAAAGCCACAGCCTTTAAGTCCGGCGATTGCAAAGGTTTCGTCGGCTACGGCGATGCCGATCCCTCCAATGTTTCTCCCCTGGTCCACGGCGCCGAAATGCGGGTGGCCGAGACCCGGGCGGTCAATCGGGCCCTGCGCAAGGCCTACGGCATTGGCATCTGCTCGGTCGAGGAGATCGGTTCGTTTGCCGAACCGGCTCCGTCCTCGCGGGAGTCGAAGAAGGTTCCGCCCCAGCCGGTCAATGGGAACAACGGGAACTACGGTGGACCCAAGGTCCGCGATCGCCTCTGCCAGCTGATCCGCCAGCACCAGCTCGATGCCAACCTCGTCAAGTCCTACGCGGTCGATTTCTGCGGCACCAAGAGTCTCCGCGAAGCCTCCCGTGAACAGGTCGAAGCCTTCGTGGCGCACCTGGCCGACTGGGCCGAGAAAGACCGCAACGCACTGCTCTGCCAGCTGAACAGCTATCTGGGCAGCAAGGAGAATGCGGCATGAGGCGCTATTTCGAGTCTCTACGTCCCGCGGATGTGTCGGCCATTCACTCGGTTCCGGACGGTCTGTTCCTTGTCCGGGTGGATCGGGCGCTGTATCGCTGGCACAAGCAGAAACCTTATTACGAGATCCGCTTCGCCGTCCTCAAGCCCAAGCATCTGACCGGGTGTTTCATGACTGGCCGCCTGTACTGCACACCGAGGGCTATGTGGAAGCTGAGCTGGTTCCTGCGCGACTTCGGCTACGACGCCGACCTGCTAGCAAAAAATGAGATCGATGACCAGGCTCTGGTCGACTTGTGGGGCGTGGTAAAGGTCAGTCAAGTCACGGTGCACGGCATCTCTCTCCTCAACTTCGACGGCTTTGCACCGGCTGCCCGTTGGGAAGAACTCTCCATCACAGCTGACAACCATCATCGTGAGTCTGAGGTGTCCTCATGACCTACAGCTACACCCAGATCAGCCAATATCTGTCCTGTCCACGCCGCTACAAGCATCGCTACCTCGATGGCTGGAAAGAAAAAGACACCCGGGCGGCCATGCTGTTCGGACGAGCCTTCGAGCAAGCCGTGGCCGCCCACTTTCAGCGGGAGGATGCCACCGCAGTACTCTACCGGGAATGGGCAGCCCACCGGGACAGCAATCTCCACTATTCCGAGCGTGACAGTTGGGATCGCATGCTGCAATCGGGCGTGCAGCTCCTCGACCGCTTCGCGCAGGACGATCGGATTCGTATCCGCCAGCCTCGGCGCAACTTGCAGATCAAGTTCACAAGACCGCTGTCCGGACAGAACGACTTCGTGGCCTACGTGGATGCCATCGGAGAGCTCGATGGCGCGCGCTGCCTGCTCGAATGGAAGACCACCGCGAGCCGTTACCCGGAGGAGCCATCCGGGCTGCTGGCTCTCGATCCTCAGCTGGTTTGCTATTCCTGGGTCACAGATATCGCTGACGTGGCCCAGGTGGTATTTGTCCGCAAGCGGCTAGTTGAGATTCAGTACTTCCGGACAACCATCACTGACGAGCAGCGAGAGGAGTTCGGGCGACTGGTCCAGGACTCGATCCGAAGGATCGAAGGGGCCGAGTTCCTGCCCCACAGTGGCATCCGCTTCCCTCAGAACCCGTGCACCAGTTGTCCCTACATCGGACTCTGCCTGGGGCGGCCGGACCTGACCGAAGCGGCGCTGGTACGACGCCCAGGAGCAAACGACCTTGGTTGGCTTGACGAGCTTACGTACTAAGATTCCGCCTATGTTGCCCAAACTCAATCGCAAACGGGCCCTGTTCGTGCTGACCAAGATCGACGAGATCCTGGCCTGGGAGCGAAGGTCTGAAGCCGAGCGAGACACCCGGTTCGTCGAGCTGGGCCGATACCTGTGTGAAGTACGGGCGGGTCAGTACTGGAGGCTGGAGAAACTGAAGTCCTTCGATGAGTTTCTGGCGAGGCGGTTCCCGGAGTCTAGGCGGAAGGCATACTACCTCATGTCAATCCATGAGCACCTGCCACCCCAGGCCAGAAAGGAACTGAAGGAAGTGGGATGGACGAAAGGACTGGAGTTGGCGAAAGTGGCCCGGAGGGATGGGCAGGAGTTCGATTGTGCAACCTGGTTGCACAAGGCACGTTCGCTGCCAAAGGATGAGTTCAAGCGGGAGGTGGAGCGGGAGCTAACGGGGCGAGAATCAGAACCGTGGGAGATTATCTACTTCAAGCTGTATAAGACTCAGATTCCGATCGTTGAGAAGGCGTTAGAGACAGCCGCTTTGATGCTGGGCACGGACAAGTCCCGAGGCTACTGCCTGGAGATGATCTGCGCGGATTTTCTGGCAGGTGCGAACCTCGAAAATGAGGACCCAACGGTGCTTCTGCAGTCCATGTCACGATTCTTCCAGTTCCTGCCTGGCGAACAGAGGCAGGCTTTTCTGCACGACCTGACCGAGAAGGCTTCATGAACCGAATTCGACCTAAACAGCCTCGCTTGCGACTTGATTCCACGATATACGACAAACTCCGACAGCAGGTACTACAGCGCGACGGCTGGAGATGCCAGGGTTGCGGGACGAGATCGAATCTCGAGGTCCACCACAAGGAATTTCGTGGCCGGGCCGGAGATGACTCCGAGGAGAACCTGATCACGCTGTGTGCTGGATGCCATTCACTTGCGCATCGGCAGTACGAAGGTGCCGCTCAACCCAAACCGTAGCAATAGCGCTTTCAGTCCAGATTGTCTTGAACCTGAGAGCGATAAGGCAAGACCCTGGGCCTGGCTTCGGCGGCCTGCCCCAGAAGCGGCGGATTGGGGTGCCTCGAGGTACACCATATCCACTTCCGAGGTCATTTAGGTGAGGACACAGAGAACAATCTAATAACTTTTGTGTGCGACATGTCATAGAAAACTTCATGGTGACACTGGCGTAACCGTGCGCCGCGCGGCCCTGGGAACCGACCGCACCCGAATCGTGCATTTCTGGGAAACGAACCCAATAACTCCATTTGGTTCAATAAGGCACTGCGAACTGAACTAACAGATAGATGGCTTTCCAGGAGGAACTTTACCTGCGTCAAGAGCACCGCTACTGCAGAGGATCAGCTGTGCTACGCTGAATTTGATGAAGCTTTCTCGGATCCTGCTCTACGGCTTGCTGGCCACAGCAACAAGTCTTGCGAGCGAACGCGGCACACAGGAGGCGTCCCATCCCGACGTTTTCTTGGTCACCATCGATACCCTGCGCGCCGACCACATCCACTGCTACGGTTACGAGTCCATCCAGACGCCCGCGCTCGATAGTCTGGCCAGGGACGGTATTCGCTTTGCCCAAGCCTTCACTCCCAGCCCCATCACCAATACTTCGCACACCAGCATTCTGACCGGACTGTTGCCCAGCACGCATGGGGTCACCGATTTCGCTGTGCCTCTGGCGCCGGCGCATACCACTTTGGCCGAGTTGCTGAAGCAGAAGGGCTATCACACCGCGGCGTTCATCGGCGCGGTCATCCTCGATAGTAAGACACTGGCGCCGGGCCTGGATCGCGGCTTCGATTTCTACGATAACTTCCCTACCCATCCGCAGACAAAATCACGCTGGGGACGCGTGGAACGGCGCGGCATGGACGTCGCCCAGCATGCCGAAACCTGGATGACCGCCCATCCCACCGGCTCCCATTTCGTCTGGATCCATCTCTACGATCCGCACGATCCCTACGAACCGCCCCCACCTTACTCGCAAACCTATAAAAACCGTTTGTACGACGGCGAAATCGCCTATGCCGATTCGGCACTGGCCAACCTTGTGGCTTTCTTAAAGAAACGTGGACGCTATGAAAATGCTCTGATCATCGTGGTCGGAGATCACGGCGAAGGCCTGGGCGAGCATCATGAAGACACGCACGGGATTTTTCTCTACGACTCCACCACCCACGTGCCGTTGATTATGAAGATGCCGGCTCAAGGCAATGCAGCAAAAGTAGTTGAGGCCCAGGTGCGGACCACGGATATCCTGCCCACGGTGACGGACCTGCTGCATGTCCCGCCTCCCCCACAACTGGATGGGGAATCGCTGAAGCCTTACCTCGACAGTTCCGAAACACGGGACCGCGTCGCCCTTGGTGAAACCGACTACCCGCTCCGCTTTGGTTGGGCGCCATTGCGCTCGGTGCGCGCGGAGGGATTCAAGTTCATCGAAGCGCCTCGCCCCGAACTTTACGATCTGCATGCCGATCCGAAAGAATTGGCCAACCACTATGAGCCTTCGAATGCCACTGCGCAAAAATTTCGCAGCATGTTGGCCGAACTGCGCGCGAAGAGCACCACACCTCCTTCTACAAGCCCTGCTACGACCGAAGAACTGAAAGCGCTGGGTTACCAGGGCCGGGCCGAAGGCGGCAGTTCAACCAATGCGTCGGAAGCTTCGCAATTACCCGACCCCAAGGACAAGATTGAAGAGCAGAACCTTTTGCACGCGGCCATGATGGCGTCGGACGACAATCGCTCCGACGAGGCGCGCCGCGCCCTGGAAAAAGTGCTGCAACTTGATCCCAAGTCGCCTACGGCGCTGCGACAACTGGGAGAACTGGAGCTCAATGCCGGCGACTACTTCAAGGCTGCTGAACATCTCAAACAGGCCCGAGATGTGCGCCCCGAGGATGCCACCGCCGCGTTCTACGAAGGTCAGGCGAGGCAAAAAACCGGTGACCTGGGCGGCGCGCGTGACGCGCTGGAAGCCAGCCTGAAACATACTCCCGGCCAATTCCCGGCACGACTCTTGCTCGGCCAGGTTTACCTGGGCCTCAAGGATGCAAAAAACGCGGAAGACCAGTTTGAAGCCGCGCTACTGTTGCAGCCCAAGAGCGCAGAGGCGCAGCAGGGCCTGACGCAGGCGCAACAAATGCAAGCCGGGCACTGAGAATCAGCCTGTAGGTGCCACGATCCACGTAGGGGCGGGCGCCCGGGCCTACGTGAGCGTTTTATAAGAATGTGCCTTCCTTTCACGATTATGCATTTGACACAGAGAATCCGGATGAGAAGGTGAGGGAGCCGCGACCGGGCAGCTTCAGAGGTTGGGCGTGTTGAACACATCCGTAGAGCGCAGCTGATCCGCAGCTACTTCCTCTTCTACTCTGTTCCGTAGCTGTTCGCGCAAGCTGGCGTCTGGATCAGCGGATATGGGTTTCGCTAGCTGATTGTGTTCTTCCGGTGAAGACA
>WNFA01004444.1_pt1 | contig 11707 bp, 10 predicted proteins | sample 5400481 | NCBI WGS metagenome assembly WNFA01 (sample SAMN13153340, study PRJNA577476) | soil metagenome | isolation source: 120 cm saprolite under Douglas fir tree site 2 hole 1 replicate 2 | place: USA:California | collected 2015-04-18
TCTCCCGAGCCCGACACCTTAGCCGAGTTCGGCATCGAGTGGGTCCAGAGCCGCATCAACGCGGACCTGGCGCGGCTGGACGTCCGCCACGACCAGCTCTTTCTCGAGAGCAGCCTGTACGCGGGATGGGACCAGGACACGATGACGAAGCTGGCATCGCTCGGGCGAATCGCCCAGTACGACGGCGCCACCTGGTTCAAGTCCGACAGCGGAAAGGATGAGGTTCTCATCAAGCGTGATGGATACCCGACCTACTTCTGGTCCGACATCCTCTATCACCGGGACAAGTTCGAGAAGCGCGGCTTCGCCCAGGTCGTCGACGTCTGGGGTGCCGACCACCAGGGACAGGTCGGCCGGGTGAAGGAGGCGCTTGCCGTTCTCGGGATCGACCCGGCCCGACTCGCGGTGCTGCTGGTCCAGCTCGTCTCCGTGAAGCGCGGAGGGGAAATCGTGCGGATGTCACGACGCGCCGGCGTCGGCATCTCCTTGAAGGAAATGATCGACGTGGTTGGTCCCGATGCCGTCCGGTACTTCTTCCTGCTGCGCTCGGCTGATGCGCAGATGGAGTTCGATGCGGACCTGGCGCAGCGCCAGTCGAGCGAGAATCCCGTCTACTACGCGCAGTACGCGCACGCCCGGCTGGCCAACGTGCTGACGTTCGGCGCCGGGCCGACCGCAGAGCCGGCCCTCGCCCGGCTCGACTCCGAATGGGAGCTCGAGCTGATGCAGGTGATGCTGCGCTGGCCCGACGTCGTGCGCGAAGCCGCGGAGGCGCGCGAACCGCACCGGCTGGCGTTCTTCACCGACGAGCTCGCCGCTGCCATCCACCGCTTCTATAAGAACTGCCGGGTGGTGACCGAGGACGCGCCGCTGACCGCCGCGCGGCTGCTGCTCTCCCGCGCGGCCCGTACCACCATTGCCAACGCCCTCGGACTCATGGGCGTCGCTGCGCCCGACCGAATGTAGACTACGGGCCGATGGAAATAACCTACTTCGGCCTGAACGCCGTCCGGCTTCGCGGCCGCGAGGCGACCGTGATGATTGACCCCTACGAGCCGAAGCTCGGTCTCGCGCCCGTGCGGCTGAACGTGCAGATCGTCATCTTCACCCACGAAGATCCGACCCACTTCAGCATGCAAGGCCTGTCGGGGGATCCCCACGTTGTGACCGGTGCCGGCGAGTTCGAGATCAAGGCGGTCGCGATGACCGGAACGCAGACATACCACGATGCCAAGAAGGGGGCGGAGCGGGGAAAGAACTTCATCTATACCGTGGAAATCGACGACCTTCGCATCTGCCATCTCGGTCACCTCGGACATGGGTTGAGTGAAGACCAGCTCGAGGGGATCGGAAGCAAGATCGACGTGCTGTTCGTGCCGATCGGCGGCGGCAGCCACATCAACTCCGCGGAGGCAACCGAGATCGTCAACCAGATCGAGCCAAAGCTGGTCGTTCCGATCTCGTACAAGCTGCCGGGCCTGACGCTGCTGGCGCAGAACCTGGAAGGCGTGGAGAAGTTCGCCAAAGAGATGGGCGCGACCGATCTCACGCCGCAGCCGAAGCTGCAAATCTCGGTGTCGCCCACCGTCGACGAGACCAAGCTGCTCATCCTGGAACCGCGGGGGGCCGCGGCCACGGCCACGGCCTTGGTGGACTAGCCGGCGGCTTCTTGCGGCTCGCGGGTCTGGGCCGCCGCCTGCTCGGCTGCGCGAGCCCGCTCTAAGCGCACGGCGCTATCGATCACGCCCAGATGGCTGTAGGCCTGGGGGAAGTTGCCACGCGGCGCCCCGGACACCGGATCGTTGCCTTCCGCGAGCAGTCCCAGCGGTGAGGACAGTGCGATCAGCTCGGTGAGCTGGCGCTCGGCGGCGTCGAGGCGGCCCATCCCGATAAGGCCGTCGACATACCAGAAGCTGCAGAGGAGGAACGCCGCGCTCAGGTAGCCCTGGTCGTCGGCGCAGTCGTAGCGGCGAACGTAGGGGCCGTTCAGTAGCCGCTGGCTGAGGGTCTCGATGGTGGCGCGCATCCGGGGATCGGTGGCCGGCAGAAAGCCCAGCACCGGCATCTGCAACACCGCGGCATCCAGGCACTCATCGTCGTAGGCCTGCGTGAAGGCGCCAAGCTTGGGATTCCAGGCACGCAGTTCGATCTCCGCTCGCAGCGCCGCCGCCTGCTGCTCCCAGACCTCCAGGTGCGTGGTGTTGCCGGTACCCCTGGCCAGCGTGATCGCCCGGTCCAATGCGACCCAGCACCACAGCTTGCTGTGGGTGTGATGCTTGCGCTCGCCCTGGAATTCCCAGATGCCGTTGTCGGGTTCGCGACTCAGCTCCCAGACGCCGTCCGCCAGGCGCTCGATCACGTGCCAGAGCTTGGTCGAGATGAAGCCGCCCTTGCGCTGATAGACCGCCATGCAGTCGATCACGGCCCCGAAGACATCGAGCTGTCGCTGACCCGAGGCGCGGTTGCCGATGCGAACCGGTTGCGCGCCTTCGTAGCCCGCCAGGTGCTCGAGGAACGACTCGGGGAGGTGCGGGTCGCCGTCCACCCGGTAGAGGATCTGCATCGCAAAGTCGTGGTCGTAAGCGCGGTCGCGGATCCAGTTGATGAAGTCGACGGCTTCCTGCGAGAAGCCCGCGCGAAAGAGGGCCGCGATGCCGTAGGACGCGTCACGGAGCCAGCAGTACCGGTAATCCCAGTTGCGATCGCCGCCTGGATCTTCCGGGATGGACGTGGTCGGCGCGGCGCACAGCGCACCGGTCGGCGCGTAGGTGAGCAGCTTGATCACCAGGGCGGAACGCCGAACGGCGTCCTGAAATGGTCCTTGATAGAGACACTGCTCGAGCCACCCGACCCAGAAGGCCCGCGTGCGCTCAGCCAGCTCGGTCGCGTCGCTGCTGCTGGGGAACTTTCGTCCGAGGGCGAAGTAGCGCTCACCGAAGCCCAGCGTGATCCAGACTTGCGGCCCGGGCTCGACCGTGAAGCGGAAGACGTAGCGTGGCCGGCCGTCGACTTCCTCCACGGTCCCGTGAAGGGGGATGGTGGATGAAAGGATCACCTCCTGCGCGCCGCCCGAGGCGATGACGATACCCTCGCGCTCGGCGAAGCTGGTGCGGGCGCGGCCGTAGGCAGGCGCGGGGTCGAGCACGCACTCGACCTCAACCGGGCCACCGCGGTCCTCGAGGCCGCGGCAGATCCGCTTGAGCGATAGGAAGCGCTCGCCCTCGTTGAAACAGGGCATGAAGTCGGTCACGACGAGGGTCCCTTCGGCGCGGTGGAAGGTCGTGGTGAGGATGTTGGTGTCGTGGACGTACGCCTGCTCGCCCGTGGGCACCGGGTTGACCGGGGCGATGCGGAAGCTGCCGCCGCGCTGCTTGTCGAGGATCGCCGCGAAGATGGAGGGCGAGTCGAACCGTGGGTAGCAGAACCAATCGACGGCCCCCCCGGTCGACACCAGGGCCGCGGTTTCGCAATTGCCGATCAGTCCGTAGGGATACACTGCTTGACCTTACAACGTCATATTGACAACGGATGAACGCCCTCAAACGCGGCAGGATTCATAACTCGGCGCGCGGAGGGCGACGCACTCGCGTAGAATAGAGTCCCGGTGCCGAAGTACGTCTTCGTAACCGGTGGCGTGGTTTCCTCGATCGGCAAGGGGATCACGGCGGCGTCCATAGGGACCATCCTGAAGGCCCGCGGCCTGAGCGTCTCCCTCCAAAAGCTGGATCCCTATATCAACATCGACCCGGGCACGATGTCTCCCTACCAGCATGGCGAGGTGTTCGTCACCGACGACGGTGCCGAGACGGACCTCGACCTGGGCCATTACGAGCGGTTCATCGACGCCAACCTGAGCAAGGCCAGCAACGTGACCACCGGCAAGATCTATGCGGAGGTCATCGCCAAAGAGCGACGCGGCGATTACCTGGGCGGGACGGTGCAGGTGATCCCGCACGTGACCAATGAGATCAAGGAACGCATCACCCGAGTGACCTGGGAAGACAACCCGGACGTCGTGATCGTCGAAGTCGGCGGGACGGTGGGCGACATCGAATCGCTGCCCTTCCTGGAAGCGATCCGCCAGCTGAAGAACGACCTCGGCCGCAAGAACGTCTTTTATGTGCACTTGACGCTGGTGCCGTTCATCGAGGCCTCGGAGGAGTTCAAGAGCAAGCCAACCCAGCACAGCGTCGCCGCGCTGCGGAGCATCGGTATCCAGCCCGACGCCATCGTCTGCCGCTCGGAGCGGGCGATCAGCGTCGCCCTCAAGGACAAGATCGCCTTGTTTTGCGACGTCGACCGGCGCGCCGTCATCTCCGTCCCCGACGCCGCCTCCATTTATGAAGTGCCCTTGATGCTGGAAGACTCCGGCCTGGGCAACGTCATCGTCGAGGCGCTGGAGGCCCCCGCCCAGGCGCCGGATCTGAGCGATTGGAAGGAACTGGTCCATCGCATCCAGCACCCGGCAAGCAGTGTGCGCATCGGGGTGGTGGGGAAGTACCTGCCGGCGCCTGACGCCTACATCAGCGTGACCGAAGCGCTCCGCCACGCCGGCGTTCACCACAACCTGCGGGTCGACATCAAGTGGATCGCCTCCGAAACGCTGGAGACGGGTGATCTCCGCGCGCTCGACGAGGTCGACGGCGTCGTGGTCCCGGGCGGGTTCGGTCATCGCGGCATTGAGGGGAAGATTGCCGCGGCCCGATTCGCGCGGACCTCGCTCACCCCATATCTCGGGCTCTGTCTGGGGATGCAGTGCGCCGTGATCGAGTTCGGACGCGATCTGCTGGGTCAGCCCGACGCCAACAGCACCGAGTTCAACGCCTTCACCAGCCATCCGGTAATCGACCTCCTGCCCGAGCAGCGCGACGTCGCCGACAAGGGCGGCACGATGCGGCTCGGACTTTATCCCTGCAAACTGCAGCCCGGCACGCTCGCGGCCGAGGCCTACGGCGAGCCGATCGTCTACGAGCGCCACCGGCATCGTTTCGAGTTCAACAATGCCTATCGAGAGGCGATGTGGGAGGCGGGCATGATCTTCAGCGGAACCTCGCCCAATGACCGGCTGGTCGAGATCATCGAGTTGCGCGACCATCCCTGGTTCGTCGCGTCGCAATTCCACCCGGAATTCCGCTCCCGGCCCAACCGTCCGCATCCGCTCTTCCGGGACTTCGTCAAGGCCGCCGCCGTCAGAGCAGGCGTCCTCCGGGCCGATGCGCAGCCGCTCCAGAAGCCCGCGATTTCTCCGGACAAGACCGCTCAAAGCGCGTGAAGTCTGAGGTCTCCACGCCCGCCTCGGGCGGTGCGACCACGCCGCGGACAGTCCAACCGAATGTCGGCCTCGAGTTGGTGCGCGCGACTGAGGCCGCCGCGCTCTCGGCCGGGCGCTGGATGGGGAACCTCGACCGCGAGGGGATTCGCGGGACGGCAGCCAACGCCATGCGGGAAGCGCTCACGGGGGTGCACATGAGCGGCACCATTGTCATCGGCGAGGAGTCGGCTTCTGCCCCGCTCGGGCTTGGCCAACTCGTGGGCGACGGAAGCGGCGACGCGTGCGATGTGGCGCTCAAGCCGCTTGACGGCTCCACGCTGGTGGCCAAGGGACTCCCCAACGCGGTGTCGGTCATCGCCACCGTCGAACGCGGTTCGCTGGTACGGGCGCCGGTCGGCATGTACGCCGAGAAGATCGCGGTCGGCCCGGAAGCCCGCGGGTCGATCGACGTCACCGACTCGGTCGAGAACAACCTGCAACGGGTCGCTTTTGCCAAGAAGGTCCAGGTCTCGGACCTCACCGTCGTGATGCTCGACCGCCCGCGCCACGAACCCCTGATGGACCAGGTGCGCCAGGTCGGCGCCCGCATCACGCTGCTCAGCGACGGCGATATCGCCGCCGCCATCATGGCCACGCTCGAGGGGACCGGCATCGACGTGATGCTCGGGATTGGCGGCTTACCCGAAGCGGTCCTGGCGGCCTGCGCGCTGAAATGCCTGGGCGGCGACCTGCAGTGCCGCCTCTGGTTGCGCTCCCGCGACGACGAAGAGAAGGCGCGCGCCGCCGGCTTCGCGGACTTGCGCGGTGTCTTTTCGGTGGACGACCTGGTGCGAGGCGAGGACGTCGCGTTCGCGGCCACCGGCGTGACCGACGGCGAGTTCCTGCACGGCGTGATCTATCACCACTTCTGGGCGGAGACCGAATCGATGGTCTTCCGCAGCAAGAGTGGGACGGTCCGCCACCTGAACACCAAGCACCACTATGCCCTCAAGTCGGTCGAAGGCGCGCACCGGAAAGTTCGTTAGCCTCGCGCACAAATTGTGCAAGCGGTGGTGCGTCGTTTGACGCCGGGACCAAACCTGGGCTAGACTGCCGGGGTTTTGGCCAGGGGAATCCCAAGACTGGCCGACCACGGGTGGGCGCTCGCGCTGGCGCTGCTCGTTCTGGCACTCGGGCCGCTCGGATTCCGACACCCCATCGCCGAGGTCCATGCGACCAGCGGGAGCGTCACGGTCATCTCCCGGAGCAGCGTTAGTGAAGCCGCGCTCGCGCCAGCCGGCGACACCCGGGTGCACGCCCAGCGCGCTCTTCCCGCCGTGCCGACCGATGACCTCGCACCGCCGGCTGCACTCTCCGAGCTCAGCGCCACCCGCGAACATCTGGTCCGGTTTGTCTGGCCGACCCACGGCACCATCACCCAGACCTTCTTCGAGTACCACCCGGGGATCGACATCGCCAACGACGTGGGAACTCCTGAGGTTGCCGCCGACGGGGGGCAGGTCGTCTTTGCCGGCTGGGGATCGTATGGGATTTACGTCGAAATCGACCACGGCAACGGCTTCCGCACGATCTACGGGCACATGTCGGCGGTGATGGTCAAACCCGGCCAGGTGGTCACGCAAGGCCAGGAGATCGGGCTGATGGGCGCCACCGGCCGGGCCAGCGGGCCTCACCTGCATTTCGAGATCCGCTTCCAGGGCGCTCCGCAGAATCCGATCGACCTGCTTTCGTAGATTCCTCGCGTGACGGATAAGGTAGCGGTGTGAACCGCCTCCTCTACGCATCGGCCGAGGGGCGGCTGCGCGTTCACCGCTCGCTGCAGGCCACGGCCCGCAGTGGTTGGGAGATCGGCGTCTCCGATCGCCTCATCCCCTTGCCAGCGGGCGCCACGCTGGTCCATCTCCCCGGCCGGATTCCGCTGGCACGGTCGCCCGCCGGTGCCATCGGTCCGCTCGACGAAGCCGGCGCGGTGGCGGTCGCCGCGGTGTTGCCGCCCGGGTATCTGCGGACCTGGCTGCCCGCGTACACGGACGATGGCCAGCCGCCGGTCCTGCCGCTGTATGGATACGCCGCCGTGGCCGCCGTCGACGGCGAGCCGCAGGTGGCCGCGATGCGCACCGACCGCTGGAGTGCCTGGGACCCGCACGCCGTCGATCGGCAGCATATCGATCGCGGGATCCGCGCGGCGCGACGGCCGCTGCCCGACAGCCGACTGGTCCGCCACCTCGAGACCTGTGCGACCGACTACCGGTGCCTGACGGCGCAGAATGTCTTCCTCCGCCGTGGCGAAGGCGCGATCCCCGTCTCGCCCGCGTGCAACGCGGCCTGCTTGGGCTGCATCTCGGAGCAGTGGGGCGACGTCGCCTCGCCCCAGACCCGCCTCGCCTTCGCTCCCACCGCGGCGGAGATAGCCGAGCTCGCGGCCTGGCACCTGAGCGCCGGCCCGGCCAACTTCGTCAGCTTTGGTCAGGGTTGCGAGGGCGAGGCGCTGACTCGCGGCGCGGTGCTGGTCGAGGCGACGCGTCGCATCCGGTCGGCTTGGCCGGCGGCGACCATCCACATCAACACCAACGCGTCACGTCCGGACGTGCTCCGCCACCTGATCGATGCCGGATTGAATTCGATCCGTATCAGCATCTTCAGTCTCCACGACGTTCGGTTCCGCGCCTACTACCGGCCGGTGGGGTATGGGCTGGAGCAGGTCGCGGAGTGCGCGGAGCTGATGGCCACGGCCGGCGGACAAGTCACGATCAACCTGTTGAGCTTTCCCGGCATCAGCGACGCCCCGGCGGAGCTCGATGCCCTGGTTGCGTTCGTCCGGGAGCACCGCGTCCACCAGGTTCAGCTGCGCAGCCTCAACGTCGATCCGCACTGGCTCCTGGCTCGGATCCCGGACCCCACGCGAGGCATCGGGATGCGAGCGTTCGTCCGGGAGCTGGCGGCCCGCTGCCCGGGGCTTCAGCTGGGCAATTTCACCCGCCGGTGGGCGGTGCCGGCGCCGATCTCGGCGTAACGCCCTTGGCAACCGACCCGTTTGAACTGATTGAAAGGCCCAGGCGGTGGGCAAGCTCAAAATGATGGGAGATCCCTATCCACAGACTCAGGAGCCCACGACGGGCGTAGCCGACTACGGCTACCGGACCGACCGGCCGGTTCAGGCCGATATCCCGGCACAACCTGACAACCGCGGACGGCGGAACGGTGGGCTGGCGGCAGGAATTCTCGCCTTCCTCGCCTTCGTCTTCGGCAAGCTCTCCTACGTTGGGCTGCTGCTGCTCAAGTTCAAAGGGCTGTGGTTCACCATCGTCTCGACCGGGCTGACGGCGCTGATCTACGCACAGCTCTTCGGTTGGGCTTTCGGCGTCGGCATCGTACTCCTCATCCTGATCCATGAGAGCGGCCATGTCGTGGTGGCCCGGATTATCGGCCTGCCGGTCAGCCTTCCCGTCATGATCCCGTTCCTCGGTGCCTTCGTCAGCATGAAGCAACAGCCGCGTACCGTCGCGCAGGAATCCATCATGGCGATCGGCGGTCCGGTGCTGGGGTCGATCGCCGCGGGCCTCTGCTACGTCGGCTACCTGGCAACGCCTAACTCGAGCACCGGTCAGTTGCTACGGGCGCTAGCGTATTTCGGGTTCCTGATCAACCTCTTCAACCTCATCCCGCTGACGCCGCTCGATGGCGGCCGCGTGACGTCATTGCTCTCGAAGTGGTTCAACGTCGCCGGGCTGGCGATTGCGGCTGGGTTGCTGCTCTTCGAGATCCAGTCGGGAACCAGCGTGAGCCCGGTTCTGTTCCTTGTCCTGATCTTCGGGGCCTTCTCGACCTACCAGCGCTTTCGGTCGACGGTCCTCAATCCGGCCTACTACGCGGTTGACGCCCAGACGAAGGTCATCGTCGGAGCCCTTTACCTCGGGCTGCTCTTCGTCCTGGGCGTTGGCATGCTCCAGACGTCCGCCATCTTGAGATAGAATTGGGAACCCCATGAAAGCCACCATCCATCCGACCTACTACCACGATGCCGTGGTCGTCTGTCTGTGCGGCAACAAGTTCACCACCGGCTCGACTCAGAGAGAGCTCAAGACCGAGGTCTGTTCGGTGTGCCATCCCTTCTTCAGCGGCCAGCAGCGCATCGTCGATACGCAGGGCCGCGTCGACCGGTTCCAGCAGCGCCAGCAGCGGAAGAGATAACCCGCCACCCCGTTGAGCCCTCTGTGGCCAGCGGCGTTGGGCAGGGACTAGGATGAGCGCGGCTGTGAGCCAGGAGAAGTTCTTCTACGGCGGCCAGGCCGTGCTCGAGGGCGTCATGATGCGGGGCCGCACCACCTACGCGGTCGCGGTCCGCAAGCCGGACGGCGAAATCCAGGTTTTGCGCGAGCGCCTGCGGTCCATCATGTATACCCACCCCGTCTGGAAGCTGCCGCTGCTCCGCGGCCTGGCCGGGCTGTGGGAGCAGCTCCACCTCGGCATGAAGGCGCTGATGTGGTCGGCGAACATCCAGGCCGCCGCCGAACAGGTGGAGCTGAGCGCGACCACCATCCGCGTGACGATGGCGATCGCTGTGGCCGGCGCGTTGCTCTTTTTCCTTGGCGTTCCCTTGCTGGCGGCCGGCTTCCTGAGTCGGGGCCACGGCAACCTCTTCTTCGGGGTGGTCGACGGAGCGGTCCGCATCGCGCTCCTCTTGCTCTACCTCTATGCCATCTCCTTCAAGGCGGAGATCGCGCGACTCTTCGCTTACCATGGCGCCGAGCACAAGACGATCAATGCCTACGAGGCGGGTCTGCCGCTCGACGTGCCCAACGTGCGGACGCAGAGCACGCTGCACCCGCGCTGCGGCACCGGATTCTTGCTGGCGGTGATGGTGGTCAGCGCATTTGTCTTTGGATTGGTCGGCCGCCCGGCCTTGCCCCTCTTGCTCCTGTCCCGCATCGTGCTGATTCCGGTGATTGCCATGCTGGCCTATGAGTTCATTCGCTTCGCCGGCCGGCACCGCAACAACCCGATCGTGAAGGTGCTGATCCTCCCGTTCCTGCTGACCCAGAAGCTCACGACGCGGGAACCGGACGACCGTCAGATCGAGGTGGCACTCGCGGCATTCGAGGGAGCCCGGCAAGAGGAGAAAGAGGCCGCGGCCTGATGTTCGAACAGCTCGAAGCCGTTCGGGCCCGATACTACGCGATCACCGAGCGGCTGGCTGACCCCGCGGTTCACGCCGACCTCAAAGAACTCCAGCGGCTGAGCAAAGAGCAGGCCCAGCTCCGCGACCTGGTGCAGCTCTATGAGGCCTATCGGCGCGCCGAGCGTGGCATGGCCGAGGCCCGCGAACTGGCCGAACAGGAGCGAGATCCCGAGATGCAGGCCTACGCGCGCCAGGAATTGGAGAAGCAACAGGCGGAACGTGACCGCCTCGAAGGCGAGCTCAACATCGCGCTCGTCCCAAAGGATCCGACCGACGACAAGGATGTCATCGTCGAGATCCGGCAGGGGACCGGTGGCGATGAGGCGGGATTGTTTGCCGCCGACCTCTTCCGCATGTACAGCCGGTATGCCGAGTCGCGCCGGTGGAAGGTCGACCTGCTCTCGGAGAACGTGACCGAACGCGGCGGCTTCAAAGAGGTGGTCTTCGAAATTCGCGGTCGAGGCGCCTACTCCCGCCTGAAATTCGAGAATGGCGTGCACCGCGTGCAGCGGGTGCCGGAGACCGAGGCGCAAGGACGCATTCACACCTCGACGGCCACCGTCGTGGTGATGCCGGAGGCCGAGGACGTCGATGTCGTGATCAATCCGGAGCGGCTCAAGGTCGACGTCTACCGCTCCGGCGGGCACGGTGGGCAGAGCGTGAACACCACCGACTCGGCGGTCCGCCTCACCTACACGCCCGAGGACGGCGGTGCGCCGATCGTGGTCACCTGCCAGGACGAGCGCTCGCAGCTCAAGAACAAGGCCAAGGCAGAAAAGGTGCTGATGGCCCGCCTGCTCGACCGCCAGATGGCGCAGCAACAGGAGGCCCTGACGGAGGTTCGCCGCTCAGCCGTCGGCTCCGGCGACCGCAGCGAAAAAGTCCGCACCTATAACTATCCGGAAGGCCGGATCACCGACCACCGCATCGACTTCAAGTACTACAAGCTGCCCCAGTTCGTCGAGGCCGGCGACCTCGACCCGGTGATCGATCGTTTGATCGCCTGGGACCGCGGGAACCGGTTGAGCGAACCGCCGAATGGCGCCGCGCGCAACTGACGGCGGCCGGGTCAAGGCGCAGCTCGCCAAGGCACGGGCCACCCTGGAGACGGCCGGGATTCCATTACCGTGGCTCGACGCCGAGATCCTGGTGGCACACGTCCTCCAGAGTTCGCGCGAGCGGCTCCACAGTCACCCCGAGCGCGAGCTGACCGTCGCGCAGCGCGCTCAGCTGCGGCGGTTGACCAGTCGCCGCGC
>WNFA01012495.1_pt1 | contig 11705 bp, 9 predicted proteins | sample 5400481 | NCBI WGS metagenome assembly WNFA01 (sample SAMN13153340, study PRJNA577476) | soil metagenome | isolation source: 120 cm saprolite under Douglas fir tree site 2 hole 1 replicate 2 | place: USA:California | collected 2015-04-18
CAGCTCGAGGACGTCTATTGCCGGGCGGAGTGTTCCGCGATGCGACTGGGCTGCCCGCGCGCGATCACTTCATATTGGCGCGAAATCTGGCTGCGCCGTGTCGACGAGAGACAGGCAGGTACGGGCCCCGCGCCATGATCTCCCTTGTGGGCAATCGTGCCCGTCCGACACGCCGGGATCCCTGAGGATGGGCGAGGGCCACACGGGGTGATCACGACCGCACGGATCCAGCGGCAGCGACCCCGATGAATACGGGGCACAGCGGCCGGTTCGAGGAGATCGACGTTCTTCGCGGCTTGGCCGCCATGTGCGTCGTCCTGTCGCACTACTCGACGCACTGCGTGGGGTTCTTCCGGGAAGCCCCGTTCGGTCTTGAACTACACACGGTCTACGGGTTCTACGCGGTTCAGCTTTTCTTCATCATTTCCGGCTTCGTGATCTCTCTCACCCTGGAGAAGAGCAATAGCTGGCGGGACTTCGCGTTCTCCCGGCTGAGCAGGCTCTATCCGGCTTACTGGGTGGCCGTCACCCTGGTGGTCGTCGTGGAGCTCTTCGTCTTCGGAAAGACGCCATGGATCGGCGGCTACTTCGCCAACATGACCATGCTCCAGGAGTTCATCGGCTTCACCAACCTCGACAATGTGTTCTGGAGCTTGACTGTCGAGCTGGCGTTCTACGCGATCATGGGAGTCATCTTCGCGACGGGACTCCTGCCGCGAATCGAGATGGTGGCAGGGATTTGGCTGGCGCTGGCGTGCCTTTGGTCGCTCGTGGACCAGCATCTCGGGATCGGGCTGCCCGCGTTTCTCCCTCGCTTTCTCATCTTGCGGCACGTAGCGTTCTTCGTGGCGGGGATCACGTTCTACCGCATCACGGTGAAGGGGCTGACTCGACCGCGCGCCGCGCTCATCCTCGCGGCTCTCGCCGCCGCGGGCTGGATCGACGGACAGTGGGACACGGACGTCCCGGCCGTCGGCTGGATCGACGGGCTCCAGCGCCTGGGCATCGCCGTGGTCCTGTTCGCGGCCTTCGGCCTCGCCGTCACCGGCAAGCTCCGCTTCGCCGTGTCACCGGTGACGCTCTGGCTCGGGGCCATCTCGTACCCGCTCTACCTCAGCCATCGCAACCTGGGCTTCTCGACGATGTCCCGCCTGTACGAGCTCGGCTTCCCAGTGTGGCTTCTCTTCACGGTGACGCTCGCCGGAGCCCTGATCCTCGCGACCGCCCTCTCGTACCTGGTCGAGCGACCTGCGCTGCGAGCCCTGCGGCAGTGGTACCGCATGCGGACGCGCGCGGCGGTGATCGGTCTTTGATCTCACCTGGCCTCCGAACTGGCTCGCCCTGGATATAAGATGCCGCGTATAGGATAAATATTTGATGCCGTCAAGCGAAAGAAGACTCCTCAAATGGTATCGCCAGGCGGCATCATAGTTCCCGTCCGTTCTCTCCCAATCCGAAAGGGAATGGAGGCTAGCAGCATACTTTCGCGCAAGACGTCGTTTGACCCAAGCCGGAGGATTCAGGGCCATCATCTTGCGAATCGCCTCGGGCGCGCCTTCCATGTAGTGCTTTGAACTCGACTGCGGTTCCGGCGTGTCGCGGTACCAACGATACGTCGGCGTATCGAGAAACTGCAGCTTCCTACTCAGCACCAGCTTCATGGCCATGTAGGTCAGCTCCATAGACCGCGGCACCTCAAGGTAGCTTGACGAGACAGTCTCGCTGCGACACAAGAGTCCGCCCGAGTTCAACCAAGCCCATTCCATAAGACTCCTCAAAGGGTTTCGTTGAAATGTTGAAAACTCCGGGAAATTGACGACGTCCTGGCCGTTCTCACGCCGGTATCCGTTCGTCACAACGACATCAATCGAAGGATCCCTGAGCAGAGGGCCGATCTGAACCTTCGCCGCCCCAGGTAGATACTCGTCGTCGTCATCTAGCATGCCAAAGAATTCCGTATCGACAACCCTGCGGGCGGCGAGGCGTGCGCCGGTCGTGCTGGCTTCCTCCAGATATATGCATCGAATAAGACGCCGCTGCCTGAGGTCATTGAGTACCTCGGGTAGATAGCGGGAGCCGTTGACCACCACGACTGGAATAACCAGGTCATCCTGATTATTCAGCAGACTGCCTATGGCGCGCCAGAGAAGGGGTGCACGCACCACCTCTGCACAGGTCGGGATGATGACAGACACTAAAGGTTTCGCCATAAGCAACCACCTTCACACACAAAACTCAGCCAGTCCGCAACAGAATTGCAAACGGCAGGTTAACAATTGCGGTAGGTCAGCGCAGGTACGTGCTCTCGAATATCCCACTTCTCAAAATCTCTTCCTGCGCCTGAGCTACTCTACCAGAAGGTGCGACGCGTGTGCTTGATTGAGCTACCATGAAAACCCCATATTGGCGAACACGGATAACCCCCCGGTGCCGAGAAAGACAACGCGAACACCGATTTGCATGCTTGCGGTCGCATTGGTGATGTCGCTCGCGCCGGGGAGCCGGCACGCCACCGCCGCCGACACGCGGGACGAAGTGGGCCAAGGGGCGCAGCCGGCGGTGCTGCGCGTCGGCGCGGCGCGTGAACTCAAGCGTCCGAGTGCCGCCGCGCAGATCGCCCGCGACGGCGACGTCATCGAGATCGACGCCGGCATCTACGCGGGGGACGCCGCCGTCTGGCGGCAGCATCGGCTCACGATCCGTGGGCTCGGCGGGCGCGCCCAGCTTCGCGCAGACGGCGCCCACGCTGAAGGCAAGGCGATCTGGGTCATCAAGGGCAACGACACGACGATCGAGAGCGTGGAGTTTTCCGACGCGAAGGTGCCGGACCGCAATGGCGCCGGCATCCGCCTCGAGGGTGCCGGCCTGATGGTGCGCGATTGCTATTTCCACAACAACGAAACCGGCATCCTCGCCGGCGCCGGCCAGGCGAGCGACGTCGTCGTCGAGCACTCGGAGTTCGCCCACAACGGGTTCGGCGACGGTCAGAGCCACAATCTCTACATCGGCAGTGTGAGATCCTTCACGCTGCGCTTCAGCTACGTGCACCACGCGCTCGTCGGGCACAACGTGAAAAGCCGGGCGGCGAGGAGCCACATCACCTACAACCGCATCATGGACGAAAACGACGGCAGGTCAAGCTACGCCATAGAATTTCCGGACGGCGGGCTCTCGTTCGTGATCGGCAATGTGATCCAGCACGGGCCTGCGACAGAAAACGCTACGATCGTCTCCTACGGCGCGGAGGGATTGAAGCACCCGCTCAACGAATTCTACTTCGTCAACAACACGGTGGTGAATGACAGACCTCCCGGAGGCGTTTTCCTATTTGTCAGAATGGGCGCCGCCGCGCGGATTGTGAACGACGTTTTCTCCGGGCGGGGCGACCTGTTGAGCGGGCCCGGTGAACTGCGCAATAATGTGGTCGCCGCGAAAACCGATTTCGTCGATCCGGCCAATTTCGACTACCGCCTCAAGGCGGGCGCTGCAGCGATCGGCCGTGGTGCCAATCCCGGAAGGGCCCATGACTTTGAACTTCGCCCCACGGCGGAATACGCTCACAAGGCGCAAGAGGGGGCTCGAAGCAGTTCGGGAAAGCTCGACGCCGGGGCGCTTGAATACCGGGGCGAGCGTTGAGCTTTAGCCTCAGAGGTCCTTGACCCACGCTTCTGTCCAGCGCTGCACTTGGTGGCGCCAATCGCGCCGTGCGAAAGTATGGTTTGCTTCGGCCATGCGGTACCGGGTTACGCGCTTGTCTTCGAGCAACTTCCGCCAGCGGCGAGAGTTGTCGACGACGCTCTCGAACTCCTGAGATGTGAGGTCGTTTCCGCTCAGAATGAACAAGACCCTACCGCGGAATCTTCGCAGTCCCTCCTCCATTCTGTCCGGGAGTGGCGCTTCGCTGGCGGGCGGCTCGCCGATAGTCCCTCGCAAGCGACGGTGCCCCAGTGCATCGACGGCAAATCTGCCGAGTGCGCCCGCCGCCTCGAGAAAATTGAATTCGCCGCGAACCAACTTATGCCACAGACTCGCCTGAAACAGCCGCCGCAAGTAATAGTGCCGGAGATGCGCGCGCGCGACCCCCTGCTCTGTGCGCACCCAAGGGTTGAGCAACACCAGCCCGCTCACCCGCGCATCCTGGTGAGCGTAAAACAGAGCTGCCGAAGCCGCGTCTCACAAGCCCCATATCACGACGTCCTTCAAGCCGGGGACACTTGCGAAGAACTGGTCGATCGCACAGCGGATGTCCACCTCCACGCGCTCGAACGTCCGCACCTCGCCATTGCTGTCTCCCATCCCGCGGTAGTCGAATCGCAGCGCCGGGACGCCGCTCTCCGCGAGATGGCGCGCCACTAACGCGAACTGTCGATGGCTTCCCACCCGGTACTGCGGCCCGCCCACAACGATCAGCACGCCACGCCCTGCCGGAAGCCCCGCTCCGCTCAGAATCCCGACAAGCGATTCGCCCTCGCAGTCAAACATGAACGCATGCTCGTCAGGGGTCATAGGCAGATGGCTTCGCGCACCGTCGTCGCCATTGCCTCGATATCATTCAAGGACAAGTCCTGGTGACAGCCGAGCTGGAAAACCCGATGCGCCCAGTCCAGTCCGTGATCGCCATCGAGCACCGGCGTCCCAGGCCAGACCTCGTCCCAGCGGAATAGCGGGATGCCCGCGGAACGCAGCCGCTGATAGCTTGTCGCAGGGTCGTTCACGTAGAGGGGAAAGACGTATGGTGTCGCGTCCCCCGGCAGGTCGGGATGCAGCGCGTGCGCTCCATCGATTCGCGAGAGCCTGCTTGCGAGCGCCGCGTAGTTGCGGCGGCGATTCCCGACGATCCGCGAGTCGTGCACGCTGCTGCGTTGCGGACAGTATCAACCCGCCCTCGGGCGCCGGAAAAAACTTCGGCAGGCTCGCAATCGCGATGTCCCCCCAACTCCCCACCGCTACCCCTTCAGAGACGCCGAAAAAGGCGTGGGCGCAGTCCTCGATCAGCGCGATGTGATGTGCATCGCAAAAAGCACGCAGCCTCGACATCGATTTCGGAAAGCCAAAGTAGTGAGTCGCGAGCATGGCGCGCGTGCCGGCAAGACCCGCGCGCTCGAGCCATTCCAGATCCGCGCCCCCGGAGGCTGTGATGGGGTAGAACATCGGCTCCGCTCCGGACCGCGCGACCGGTGCAATCATCGTCGGACAATGGTAAGTGGGAACGAGCACCTTGTCGCCTGGCCGAATTTCGAGCGCGCGCAGCGCTAGCGCGATGGCGGCTCGGCCGCTAGTGGTGTAGCGCCGATAACGGGCGCTCAGTACCCCGGGAGTAGGCGTGGCACGCTCGCCGGAAAATGCCGACCAGCCGAGTACTGGGAGTCTTGGATAAGATCGCATGCCATTCCGCTCTTGCGGCATTGTATTGGCTTCGACACACCGGCGGCAGCCAATTCTCCGCCCGCTGCGAGGCGAGCGCAGGGGGGATGATTCCTGCCGAGGTCGACCGAGCCGGGAGCCGGTCAGTCGACCAATATCCTGTCGATGAAAAGGGCCTTCTGCTTGATGTAGAAGGGCCGGATGTGATTTGAATCACTGTATATCGGCTGCCCATCGACAGTCATCGTTGGGCAGGCCGATTTGTCGCAGAAGTAATCCATCGGATCGACGACAATCGCCCCGGCGGCCGTGGCGACCGCTTTGAGACGCTCAACCATCGGTTTCGTGAACTCGACAAAGTCGCTCCTCCTCACATAAGGCACGCGCCTTATCGCCCGGCTTGGATCGAGTCGGTCGGGAACCATCGAGTTGGGGCTGAAAGCGCGTGACGACGGATTGGACAGCAGCAGGATCACCTTCTTCCCTCCGCGGCGCAGACCCTCGATCTGCCGTTCGAACTCGACGAACACCCGATCCGCCTCCGGCGCGTTCCATGTCAAGGTTGCTCGCGACGGATCCCGCGTGCTGAAGATCGCGTTGCGTGGGCGGGCACCTGCATCCTCCGCAACTAAGTACCTCTCCCACGCCGCGCCGAACACGACTGTGTCGATGTCACCGTTTCGCGCAGCGCCCATCGCGAACTCGAAGAACTCGTGGCAGGAATAGCCCGGGTCGATGCGGTTTGCGTACGGAATCGGCGGACAGCCGGCGCTCGTGGCGAAGATCGCCGAGCGGGTCTTCACGCCCTCCTCGTCGATCAACATCTTGACTCTGCTCCAGTACTGTTCCATGTGGGAATCGCCGATGAACATTACGCTGGTGTCCAGTGCACCTCTTTCGCGTAGCAGTCGGAAGTTGCTCGCTTTCTTGAAATTGAAATCCGCCGCGGGATAGTCCCAGTCTCCGATCGCCTTGTCGATGCTGTATACGTATGAGTTGGTGAGTCGGGTGTGAAGTAGATCCGTGAGCGCGGTCGCGCCGGTCAGCACGATTGCACCCATCGAGACACACAACGCGGGAACGACTTTGCCGGGTCTGCGGTACCCAAATCTAATCGGCTTCTCGACCCATCGATAGGTTGCCCAGGCAAGCAAGAACGCCACGCCCACCAACGTCAAGGCGCTCGCGGTCGCCATGCCATCGGGTTTCATGATGCGCCCGTAGGCAAGCAGTGGCCAATGCCACAGGTAGAGGGGGTAGCTGATGAGGCCCACAAAGACTGCGAGTGGGTGAGCAAGTATCCTGCGGTTGATCCACATTTCTGGTCCCGCTGCGATTAGCAGACAGGCGCCCAGCGTCGGAACCAGTGCTGCCCAGCCAGGAAAGACCGTGTGCCTGTCGATCCCGAACAGCGCGACGGCGATGAGCGCTAGGCCGGCGAGAGCCGCGCACTCACGAATTGCCGGCGTCCCCCAGCCACGCCCCTCGGACGCGCCGCCACCGATGCGAAGCTGCGCAAGCAGACTGCCAGCCATCAGTTCCCAGAACCGGCCGGGCAGCAGGAAGAAGTTGGCGATCGGTTTGCTGCCTGAGGCCCAGACATTGAATGCGAAGGACGCAAGGCAGATCAGCGCAGTGATCCGGAGCATGTTCCAGCGGCGCTTGTAACAGACGAACAGGAACAGCGGCCAAAGCAGATAGAATTGCTCTTCCACCCCCAGCGACCACAGATGCAACAACGGCTTGAGCTCTGCGGCCGTGTCGAAATACCCGGTGTCGCGCCACAGCGTAATGTTGGCCACGAACAGCGCACCTCCGAGCACATGCTTGCCCAGATTGCGGAACTCGCTTGGAAAGAGAAACAGGTAGCCAAGCCCAAGAGTGGCGACGAGCACCACAATCAATGCCGGAAAAATGCGCTTGATGCGGCGGCCGTAGAAATCGGCGAAGGTAAAGGACCCCTGCCGCAGGCCGTTCAGGATGATGCCGGAAATCAGAAAGCCGGAGATAACGAAGAAGATATCGACACCAACGAAACCGCCGGTTATCTCCCCTGGAAAGCTGTGAAACGCGACCACCGACAAAACCGCGATGGCACGCAGCCCGTCGACATGCGGCTGATAGGGAATGGGGCTATTGCGCTGCATCCAAGGGAGTGCGGGTTAAGCGGGGACCAGCACCTTGTCGCCCGGGCTGATGCCGAGCGCCCGTAGCGCGAGCGCGATGGTGGCCCGGCCCGTCGTCGTGTAGCGTCGATGACGGGCACTCCGCACTCGTCGGGTGGACGCTGCACGCTCGCCGCAAAATACCGACCGGTCGAATACCGGGAGCCCTAGATAGGATCGCATATGATTCTGCTCTTCCGGCATTGTATTGGCTTCGACGCAAGCCGTGCCAGTGGTAATATCCCAACGGTTAGGAGCGCGGTGCGCCGCGGCCGGTTTGACATTCCCGGTATTCCGGATGCAGATTGCCGCGGGCGCCGGTCGCGTCTAAGATTGCGGCGAATGATTGTTGCGACGCCTGAGAGACTTTAATGTTACTCGATGAGGTGAAGGAGGTCGTGAGCAGCGCATTGCAGATCGGGAGCCGCGTCCAGCAGATGGATCCCGCCGCGCCGCTGCTCGGTGCAGTTCCCGAACTAGATTCGATCGCGGTGGTCAACCTCATCACGGCACTGGAGGAGCACTTCGGCATCGCGGTCGCGGACGATGAGATCGGCGCGTCCACCTTCGAAACGCTCGGCAGCCTGACGCAATTCATCGAGCGCAAGCTTTCCGGATAGGAGCGGCCGGCAAGCGGACGTGTCCAGCGCATTTTTCCTTCCGGCAGAGCCGGGCAATCGATTCTGCATCTATCACCCTGCCGCGGACAGCGCCTTAGGCGGCGGCTTCGTGTATGCGCATCCGTTTTGCGAAGAGATGAACAAGGCCCGCAGAATGGCGGCGCTGCAGTCCCGCAGGCTCGCCGCCGCGGGGTACGCGGTGCTGCAGATCGACCTCTTCGGTTGTGGCGACAGCAGCGGAGATTTTGTCGACGCGAGATGGGAAATCTGGAAACGAGATCTGCAAATCGCCCTCGGCTGGCTGAAATCCCGCGTGGACGTGCCGTTGACCCTCTGGGGATTGCGGCTTGGGGCGACGTTGGCCGCGGACGTTGCCCGCGACCCTGCTATGGGTATCGAGCAGCTTCTCCTGTGGCAGCCGGTAAGCAACGGCGAGCAGTTTCTGACGCAGTTCCTGAGGCTGCGCCTGGCAGCCGAGATGCTTGCCGATGGGGCGGCGCAGACCGGCACGCGCGAGCTGCGGGAGACGCTCGCCCGCGGGGTGCCGCTCGAGATAGCCGGCTACGATCTCCACCCGCGACTGGCAGCGGAGATTGACGCCCTGAGTCTTTCCGATCCGGCACCGGCGGTCAAGCGCGTGCGTTGCCTGGAAGTCACTGCCACGGCGGAACCGAAGCTCTCGCCTGCCTCCCAGCGCGTGCTGGACGCGTGGCGCTCGAAGGGCCTCGAGATTCGCTCGGCGGCCGTGAGAGGCGAGCCTTTCTGGTCCACGATCGAGGTCACCGAGTGCGAGGCGCTGCTAGCTGCGACAGAAAACACCCTCAAGAGCGCGCACTGAGCGTCACAAGCTCATGAAACGGCTCTTGATGATCGCCTTCCACTTCCCGCCACTCGCCGGAAGCAGCGGCATTCAGCGGACGATTGGCTTCGCGCGTCATCTCCCCCGGTTCGGCTGGGAGCCCCTGATTCTGACTGCGCATCCGCGGGCCTACGAGCGCGTGAGTGACGATCAGCTCATGGACCTTCCCTCGGACACCATAGTGGAGCGCGCGTTCGCCCTGGATTCGTCACGCCATATTGCTGTGATGGGCCGCTACCCCGCATTTGCCGCCCGGCCTGACCGCTGGGTCACCTGGTGGCTTGGAGCGGCTCCCAAAGGCCTCGCCATGATCAGGAAATACCGTCCCCACGCAATATGGAGCACGTACCCGGTAGCGACGGCTCACAAAATCGGGTATACCCTCCACCGTCTCTCCGACCTGCCCTGGATTGCGGATTTTCGCGACCCGATGGCCCAGGACAGTTATCCTGCGGATCCGAAAACCTGGCAGAGCTTCCGGATGATCGAAGAGCGCGCGCTGCACAGCGCGTCGCTCAGTGTTTTCGCAGCGCCCGGGGCGGCGCGTATGTACCGGGAGCGGTATCCGGACGTACCGGTGGCCCGCCTTGCCGTAGTCGAAAATGGGTATGACGAAGAAAGTTTTGCCCGGGTCGAGAGCTCGGACGAGGGGCCATTGCACCCGGGAACATTCACACTCGTCCACAGTGGCATCGTCTATCCGAGCGAACGCGACCCGACGCAGCTGTTTCGCGCCTTGCGGCTGTTGCTTGATCGAGGCCGTCTGAAGCCGGGTGAATTGCGACTGCGCCTGCGCGCCTCGGCCCACGAACGCCTGCTGGTCAAGCTGATCGACACTTTCCGCGTGGGGGACGTGGTCGAACTCTCTCCTCCAATCGCCTATCGGAACGCGTTGCAAGAGATGATGCGGGCCGACGGGTTGCTGCTGCTGCAAGCGAGCAATTGCAATGATCAGATACCGGCTAAGGCCTATGAGTACCTCCGCTGCCGGCGTCCGATCGTCGTTCTGACCGACCCCGTTGGCGACACGGCAGATCTCCTGCGCAGGGCGGGAATTCAAAGTATCGCCCCACTGGATTCGGCGGAGGAGATCGCGCTCGAGTTGCGGAGCTTCCTGGATCGAGCAGGGCGCGGCGAGGCGGCGCTGCCGCGTGCCGCGCTCGTGGCGACGGCGTCCAGATCGCATCGCGCGAGCGAACTGGCGAACCTGATTGACCGACTTCCAGTTCAAGAACAGATTCGCCGTTGATATTATGAAGCTCCGCCTGAGGATATCAAATTGCGAGAGATACGTGATAGTTGAGGTTTGTTTGCGGCAACGGCCAATTCCTCGCTCTCGAAACGGATTCCAAGGTACCGGCGCATGAAGTGGACATTTTTCCCGATCACGCAGTTTGAGCAACTCGCGTCGACTTGGAATGCGCTCAGTGCTCACGCCGGCGACCTGCCGTTTTTGCACTCGCGATTCATCCTGCCCCTGTGCGATGCGTTTGGTGACGGAAACCTGAAAATCGCCCTATGCGAAAACACGCAAGGCCCAATCGCCATCAGCGTGCTGTCGCGAAGGGGTCCGGCGCATTGGGAATCGTTTCAGGCTTCCCAGTCCCCACTCGGCGCGTGGGTGATGCGGCCGGACCAGGACTTCGAACGCTTGCTCTCGACGCTTGCGAAAAGTCTTCCAGGCGTGGCCCTGGTCGTCGGCGTAACGCAGCAGGATCCCAGCTGTGTTCCGAGGCCGATGGAGTCGGCCTCTCTGCATACGCTCGACTACATCCGAACTGCCAGAGTCCCGGTCACTGGCACCTTCGACGACTATTGGAACCTGCGAGGCAAGAATTTGCGCCACAATATGAAACGCCAGCGTGCCAAGCTGGCGCAGGACGGGGTCGCGACGCGCTTGGAAATCCTGACGCGCGCCGAAGAAGTCGCCCCGGCCATCGAAGACTACGGCCGTCTCGAGAGTTTCGGGTGGAAAGCTGGGAGCGGTACGGCCATAAGTTCCAACAACGCCCAAGGCCGCTTTTACCGCTCCATGCTCGAGGCGTTTTGCGATGCGGGGAAAGGACGCATTTACCGCTACCGCTTTGGCGAGCGGGTGGTTGCGGTGGACCTGTGCATCGAGGGCGGCGGTGCGCTTGTCATACTTAAGACCACTTATGATGAATCTATCAAGACGATTTCTCCGGCATTCCTGATGCGGCAGGAAGCGTTCGGAAAGTTATTCGAAGAGGGACAGATAAAGCGGATAGAGTTCTACGGCCGAGTGATGGAATGGCACACGAAATGGAGCAACGACATGCGCACGATGTATCACGTCAACTACTATCGGTGGCCGTTCCTGCCGAAGATCAGAAACATGGCGAAGAAAATGCGCATGAAGAGAGCTAGTCCGGAGAGTACCGGAACACCGCAGGAATCGTAGCCTACTCCGGCTATTTCGCCGACGACGGTACCCGGACGTGCACGCTTCCGGACCCTGATTGACTGGCGCAGCAAAATTGGAAACAGGAACCTCACAATCTGTGGCAGCGCTCCTGCACGAATTGATACACCTGACCGCGGACAAGATGCCGGAAAACCAGGCGCTCGCGTACCGCGGAAAAGGTATGAGCTACGGGACCCTGGCGGAATGCGTAAACGAGGCCGCCCAGGCAATGTTGGGGCTGGGACTCGCGCGTCATGATCGTGTCGCGGTCT
>WNFA01009622.1_pt1 | contig 11704 bp, 10 predicted proteins | sample 5400481 | NCBI WGS metagenome assembly WNFA01 (sample SAMN13153340, study PRJNA577476) | soil metagenome | isolation source: 120 cm saprolite under Douglas fir tree site 2 hole 1 replicate 2 | place: USA:California | collected 2015-04-18
AGTGGCGCCGTGTACACAGGTGCCAATATCGAAAACGCGTCTTACGGGTTATCGCACTGCGCGGAACGCGTGGCGATCCACAAGGCGGTCTCGGAGGGCCATCGGCGCTTGGAGGTGGTCGCAGTCGTCGCGGACGGCACCTCGCCGGCTATGCCCTGCGGAGCGTGCCGGCAAGTGATGGCAGAGTTTGGGGTCCGGCGCGTGATCGTGGCCACCCCCGCTGGCCGTCGGAGAGTCCGCACCTTTAGGCAGTTGCTCCCCGAACCGTTCTTAGCTGATCGACTTCCCCGGAAGTAACCCACCACCAGGGCCAGCAGGGGACGAGGGGATGGTCGAAACCCGACACGCCTCCCAGGTTCCCGATTCCCCACCACCAACTTCCGGACCTGGAAGTTCAGGTCACCGCTCCGGATTCGTCGCGGTCATTGGTCGTCCCAACGTGGGGAAGTCGGCCCTGGTAAACCGTCTGGTCGGGCAGAAAGTGGCCATTACCGCGACCGCCCCGCAGACCACGCGAAGCCGGGTGTCAGGAATTCTCACACAGCCGGGTGTCCAGATTGTCTTTATCGATACTCCTGGGCTCCATCAGCCTCAGCATCGCTTGGGGGAGTGGATGGTGGATCAAGCCCTCCGCGCGCTGGGGGACGCGGATGTCGTCTTGTTTGTCCTGGATGCCCCCCGGGGCGTGACGCCCGAGGACGAGCAGGTCGCCGCTAGGCTGCCAGTGGGGAGGCCGCCCGTCCTGGCCGTGCTCAACAAGGCCGATCGAGCCGATCCCGGATCCTTGAAAGAAATGGAGGCGAGCGTTCGCGCCCTCGGGGGGTTTGTCGGAGTCCATGCGGTGTCGGCTGCCACAGGGGCGAATCTGGACCGCCTAGTAGATCAGGTGGTAGCCCTATTGCCCGAAGGACCGGAGTACTTTCCCCCGGAGATGTTCACAGACCAGCCCCAGCAGTTCCTTGTCCGCGAACTTGTCCGGGAGCAAGCCATCAGCCTGACCAGAGACGAACTGCCCCACAGCATTGCCGTGGAGATCGAGGAGTTTACAGAGCGCCCTCCCGCTTCCGCCCGGGGAGGCCCCAAGGACGCGCCCTTGGTCTACATTCGTGCGGTCCTCCACGTCGAACGCGAGTCCCACAAGAAGATGCTGATCGGCCGGGATGGCCGGATGCTCAAGGCCATTGGGCAGCGGGCCCGGCGGGAGATCGAGGCGCTTCTGGGGTCTCGGATCTACCTCGAGCTGTGGGTCAAAACGACGAAGGGCTGGCGAGAGCGCGACGACCTCATCAAGGCGTTCTACCCCGAGTAGTTCCGCAGGTTTCCCCCCACGCGGTTGCCGATGGACCGATGCAGATGCGTCAGGTACAATTTTTTGGGCACAGTGAAGATGAAGCAGGGAATTTTTGTCGAGGCGTGGAATCCGTGCGCGGTTCTGGGCAATGATATGTGTCGGCCGCCTGGTCAATGCCCTCCGTCTGGACCCGGGCGGTGTCACACTCAGCGTGTTGGGATGTGCCGCATTGGCCCCCGGTGGGCTCGGGAGGTCTGGACCGGCCTCCTCCCGACGCGACTCTCTCACGACGTGCAATCTCATGGCAGTAATGGAGAGAGCGTGTGAAAGCTGAAATCCCCGAGATCGTTTCGCCCTCTCTTGTCCCTCCTTCACTCCGCGACCGCGGGATGAGCGGCCTGGCCCGATTGTTTTTCGGCTTTCGCCGGTCTTCCAAAGCCCTGCGCCTGTTTCTCGCGATCGCGGGTCCGGGCATCATCGTCATGGTGGCCGACAACGACGCAGGCGGCATTACCACGTACACCGTGACGGGCGCGCAGTACGGCATGCACCTGTTGTGGTTTTTGATTCTGCTCGGCCCCGTGGCCTATTTCGTTCAGGAAATGACCGTCCGGCTCGGCGCGGTCACGAAACGAGGCCATGCCGAGGCGATCTTTACCTCCTTCGGGCGCTTCTGGGGATGGTTCTCGTTGCTGGACCTGGTCATGACCGACTGGCTCACGATGATCACCGAATTCATTGGCATGACAGCCGCGTTGAGTATCTTCCACGTTCCGCCGGTCCTCACCGTGGTGATCTGCTGGCTCATCATGGGGTCGATGATCATGACCGGACAGTACTGGACGTGGGAGAAGATCACGCTCGGGTTTGTGGTGCTCAACCTGATCTACATCCCCGCGGCGTTTCTGGTGCATCCGTCCGTCCCTGAGATCCTGCACAACAGCTTCATCCCGCATTTTCCACCGGGCGGATTCACAAACACGCTCTTCTTCCTGCTCATGGCCAACATCGGGACCACCATTGCCCCCTGGATGCTCTTCTTCCAGCAGAGTTCTGTGGTGGACAAAGGCCTCAAAGAGAAAGATATCCAGTACGGAAAAATCGACACGCTCATTGGCGCCATCTTGACCGTCGTGGTTGCCGTGGTGCTGATCATCGTCGCCGGGCAGTTGTTGCAGGGCACGAACGTAGATGATGCCGCGAAAGCCGCCGGCCTGCTAATACCTCAGAACCGCTTCATCGGCACGGTGATGGCGATCGGGTTGTTTGACGCCGGTCTCCTGGGCGCGGTGTGCATTTCTCTGGCGAGCTCCTGGGCGTTCGGCGAGGTCTTCGGGTGGGCGCATTCCTTGAACCACAAAGTGCGGGAAGCGCCGTGGTTTTATGCATACTACTTCTTCGATCTTCTGCTCGCCGGCACGGTCGTGCTGATTCCGAAGGCCCCGTTGGTCCTCATCACCCTGTTCGTGCAGGTGATAGCCACCACATTGCTCCCGGCGGCGCTGGTGTTCTTGATCCTGCTCCTGAATGATAAGAAGACCATGGGGAAGTACACAAACACGCGGTGGCAGAATATTGCGAATGTCACGATCGTCGTGGCGGTCATTGTGACGTCCACACTTTACGGTATCAGTGCCGTGTTCCCGGACCTCTTTCACTGATCAGCTCATAGGAGGACGCGATGGGTCGAATTTTTGAAAGCCTCAAAGCACAGATCCGCGAAGTCAATCGCCGGTACGCAAAGCCCGAGATTGCCATGACGCCGTTCGTGAAATTCTGCCTGGTGAGCCTGAGAGTGTATCTCCTGGTGCTGGTCACGCTGATGATTGTCAAATTCGTTCTGGTTGCCCGGCAGGCGCTGTGACCGATATCGTCACGGCCAACTCCCACACGCCGGAGCGGATTTTTCGGCTCAGCGACGTCGTGCGGGCTCCTGTCATGTTCGGGGAGGAGAGGATTGGGCGGCTCTCCGATCTGATCATTGTGGACCGGGATGTAGTGGCCGAGGTGACACACATCTGTGTCCAGCGTCCCTTTGGGCGGCCGCCCTGGTATGTTCCCTGGGCCGAGATTGTTCAGTTCTCGGAGAAGCAGGTGGTCGTGAAGCCCGGGATCTCGACCGACGCATTCGAGCGAGAGCCTGCGGGTGCCGTGCTCTTGGAAGATTACATCGTCGACAAGAAAGTACTAGATGTCGAAGGCCGCGAGATTGAAGTAGTGTACGACGTCTCCCTGGCGCTGAAAGGCACACACCTGTATGTCGTGGGTGTGGACATTTCGCGACGAGGGCTGTTGCGCCGCATTGGCTTGAAGTGGCTTGCCAATCTCACCGCGGGTATCACCGATCGGATCGAGAACGACATGATTGGGTGGGGCTTGGTGGAGCCGTTACCCGCCGGCATCGGCAGTTTTGCGGGAGACCTCAAGCTCAAAGTGGTGAAACAGGAACTGGCTAAGATCCCGCCCATTGATGTGGCCCGAATCCTCGAGCAGCTCGGGCGCGACGAACGCCTCGCGATCTTCAACACGATGGAGCCGGGGCGGGCTTCCGATGCGCTCGAAGCCTTGGACCCCAAATCCCAACGGGAGTTGATCTCTGCCCTGCCCAGTGAGAAAGCGGGTCCCCTCATTAATGCCATGACGCCCGGTCAGGCCGCGGATGTCTTGGCGGTGTTGCCGTGGTCGGACGTGTACCGCATCCTCGCCTTTCTCGACCGGGACAAGGCCGACCAGGTGCGGAAAATCTTGGCGGAGCAAGACCAGCGGGTCAAAAACTATGTCTCCTCCGACTACCTCAAACTGCGACCGGACACCACCGTGGCGCAAGCGCGGCAACTCCTCCGCGGCGCACAGGAGCGGGAGGCGGTAGCCTACTTGTATGTGCTGGACGCGAAGGATCACCTCCTCGGATTGGTGAACGCTGTGGACCTCTTGGCGGCCTCGGACGACACGCTCGTGCGGCACATCCTCAAAGGTTCTCCAACCTATCTGAATGTCGAGGCGACCCTCAAGGACACACGGGAGATGTTTGCGCGGTATGACTTCCGCGCGCTTCCCGTCGTGGATCGACATGGGAAAATGAAGGGGGTCGTCCTCTCGCGCGACGTGATGGGCCTGAAACATGCCGGTCTATAAGGCGGAAGCGATCGTGCTCCGCCGCACCAACCTCGGCGAAGCCGATCGGATCCTCACGCTGTTTTGTCGCGACCAGGGGAAAGTGGCCGCGGTGGCCAAGGGTGCGCGCACGCCGAGGAGCCCGTTGTCCGGTCGGCTGGAGTTGTTCTCGCATGTGCGACTGCTGCTGGCGGTGGGCCGCACCCTCGATGTCGTCTCCCAGGTGGACGTCGTGCACGCCCACTCCCTCTTGCGAGGGGACCTGGAGCGGCTGGGATTTGCGGCGTTTGCGATCGAGTTGACCGATCGCGCGACCGCAGACCGCGAGCCCGCCCCAGAGATCTTCGAAAGTCTTTGCGGCGCGCTCGACCGCATGCAGGAAGCGGACCCGCAGTTGGTCTCGCTGTGGTTCGTCGCCCGATTGCTCGTGCACACAGGTTATGCGCCGGTGACGGATCGGTGCCAAGTGTGTGGACGAACAGTACGCGGCGGGTCAGCCTTCAGCTACGCCCTGGGCGGTACGCTGTGCGAGGCGGATCGCCCCCGTGATCCCGACGCTATCGTGGTCTCCGCGGGTGCGCTGCACATGGTGGGGGGTCTGCTGCACGCGCAGCCCCTAGCTCTGGGGACGCTGACGCCGGATCGGAAGCTGCGTTCGGAAGTCGGGGGTGTCTTGCAGCGCTACGCGGAGTATCGGTGGGAAACGAAGCTGAAGAGTCCGGGGGTCATCGCAGCACTCGCCCGACCTGCTCGAACGCCGCGTCGGGTGAACTAGATGTGAAATGGGCTTCATCTTTTCGGCGAGGCCGCGTGTGCTATAGTGTGGGAGTGTGGGGGTGAACGAAGTGGAGATCGATCTTGAACGGGCCCGCCGCGCGTTGCTGCAGTTAGGAACCGCATTGGAAGATGCCCGCGGCGTGATCCGGCCCGGTCCCGATGGATTAGTGCGGGTGAAGACAGAGGACCGGGTGGTAGAACTCCCCCTGTCATGGGCGGTGGCTGGCGCTGTGGCGTTCGCCGTGGCAGCGATCCTCTCGACGGTGCCCATGCCCTCGGCTCGGCGCCGCGAGCGGAGCGAGGAACCCTTGGGTATCGGCTAAACGCTCGGTCGACCCGGCTCGGTCCCCAAATCCGCGTACTGGGTCGGCTAGGCGGTGGCAGTGCGGGAGACGAGTAACCTGCTGGTGTCCCTAGCGAGCCCGCGCGGACGATGTAAGCGGGCGGCACAGCCGGTGAACGGGACTCCCAGACGCGCCGCTGAGTTGGACAGGATGCAAAACGGCTCGTCACCGTTAGATGACGATGAGAGCAGGCCCCAGGCAGGGCGTGAAGGTCACGATGCGAGCCAGCTGGGGTCTGAAGCAGGGTGGAACCACGGAGGCCCCCGTCCCTGAGGCGGTGGCCGTTTTTGTTTGCCGATCGCGGACCGCCAGCTGAGCGGTGTGGTCGGAGGTGTGCGGTGACCCTCCAAGATGTGATCCTAACCCTCCAGCGCTTTTGGGCAGCCCAGGGCTGCGTGCTCGAGCAACCCTACGATGTCGAGGTCGGCGCCGGCACCATGCACCCCGCCACCTTTCTGCGCGCGCTGGGGCCGGAGCCATGGAAAGTAGCTTTTGTACAACCATCTCGTCGGCCGGCCGACGGCCGGTACGGTGAAAACCCGAACCGCCTCTTTAAACACTTCCAATATCAAGTCGTCTTGAAGCCTTCGCCGGATGACAGCCAGGAACTCTATCTGCGTAGTCTCGGGCAGCTCGGCATCAGGCTGCCGGAGCACGATGTGCGCTTCTTAGAAGATGACTGGGAGGCCCCGACCCTCGGGGCCTCGGGACTAGGCTGGCAGGTGTTTCTGGACGGCCAAGAGATCACCCAGTTCACCTATTTTCAGCAGATGGGTGGGCTGGAAACAAAACCGGTGTCGGTCGAACTCACCTACGGCCTCGAGCGAATTGCGATGTTTATCCAGCACAAAGCCAGCGTGTTCGACATCGAGTGGGCACGAGGGATCACCTATGGCGAACTCCGGAAGCAGGACGAAGCAGAGCAATCGGCTTACGGATTTGACCGCGCGGACGTCGCCACAGTGCGTCAGGCCTTTACCAGTAGCGAGGCGGAGGGTTTGCATCTGATAGACGCGGGGCTCATCTTGCCGGCCTACGACCAGGTCTTAAAGTGCTCTCACCTATTTAACCTTCTCGATGCGCGTCGCGCATTGAGTGTCGCTGAGCGGACGACGCTCATGGGCCGCTGCCGAACGCTCGCCCGCCGCTGTGCCGAGGGGTATGTGGCCAAGCGCGGCGAGCTGGGGTTTCCCCTCCTGCAGGCGGCGGCTTCCCCCGCCGTGCGACGTCATGGGTCGAAGGGCTCCAAGGCGGCGCATGCCTGACCTGCTGCTGGAAATCGGGACCGAAGAGCTGCCCCCGTTTGACATCGCACCGGCGCTGGCTCAGTTGGCCACGCGCGTGCAGACAGCCCTCACCGATTTGCGCCTCGAAGTCGGCGACGTGCAGACGATCGGAACGCCGCGCCGCTTGGCCTGTCTGTGTTCGGGCGTGCCTGTTCGCCAGCGTCCTGCGGTGCGGGAGGTTCGCGGCCCCGCCGCTCAAGTGGCGTTCGATGCGGCGAGTCGGCCGACGCCGGCCGCAGTCGGGTTTGCCCGCAGTCAAGGGATCCCCGTAGAGCGCCTTCAGGTGCAAGAGGTCGCCGGCAAGCGCTATGCGGTGGCGGTCGTAGAAGAGAAAGGCCATCCTGCATCTCAGGTACTTCCCGCAGCGCTGGTCACGGCAGTCCTGGGCGTGTCGTTCACAAAAACGATGCGGTGGGGCGAGCGCGACATCCGATTTGCGCGCCCCATCCGCTGGGTCGTGGCCTTGTTGGACAAGGGGGTCCTCCCGTTGGAGCTCGCGGGATGCCGGGCGGCGCGCGTCACGCACGGGCACCGCACACTTCGTCCCGGCCTGCACTCTATTTCCCATCCCTCGCGCTACGCGCCGGTGTTGAAATCCGCGGGCGTCATCGGCCAGCCTGGCGAGCGCCGGAAGATCATTGTCCACCAAGCCACCGATCTTGCCCGCCGGGCGGGGGGTGCTCCCCTTCTCGACGCGCACCTATTAGACGAGATTGTCATGAGTACCGAGCATCCGCAGGCGTTGCGGGGCACATTCGCCGCGGAGTTTTTGACGCTCCCCCGGCCTGTGCTCGTGACGGTCATGCAGCACCACCAGAAATACTTTGCTATAGAAGATGCTCGGCATGCGTTGCGTCCCGCGTTCATCGCGGTCCGTGACGGCGACGCCAAGCACCTGGCGACGGTCCAACAGGGCCACGAGTGGGTGCTGCAGGCGCGGTTGACCGATGCGCGCTTCTTCTTCCAAGAAGACCGCAAGCATCGCTTAGAAGATCTGCTGCCTCGTCTGGAGGGAGTCACCTTCCTGGCCCAACTCGGGACGATGGCCGAGAAGACCCGTCGGCTCGTCAATTTGGCCCGTCAGCTGTCCACGATGTTGTTGCTGGATGGGCACACCAGTGAAGCGCTTCTGCGTGCGGCGACTCTGTGCAAGGCGGATTTGGTGACGCATATGGTCGGTGAGTTTCCGGAACTCCAAGGGACCATGGGGCAGATCTATGCCGAACTCGACGGGGAGCCGACCGAGGTCGCCCGTGCGATCGGGGAGCACTATCGTCCGGCGGGGGGGGACGACAGTCCGCCCAAGGCACCTGTCCTTGAAGGCGCTCGCCTCCGCTACCCGGGCGGGCTATGGAACGTTATCCCGCGCGAGTGTGGTCGACGAGGTCGTCGACTTCCTCCGGCAGCGGTTGCGCGCGGTGCTGACGGAACGGGGCATGCGGTACGATCTGGTGGATGCGGCGTTGGCGGTCAGTGACGACGACCTGTTAGCCGGCGCCGACCGCGCCGCGGCGTTGCAGGCGTACGTGGCCCGGCCTGAGTTCTCGAGGCTCTGGGTCGCCTACGACCGAGCCTCTCGCATCCAGACTCCGTCCGCTGGGGGAAAGGTGGATGTCCAGAAGTTTGAGTCGCCCACGGAGCACCAGCTGCAGGACGTCCTCACCGCTGTCACGCCCAAAGTCACCCTGTCCGTGGCGGCTGGGGACATGGTCAAGGCGATGGAGCACCTCGTGCCGCTGGCCGAGCCGGTGGATCGGCTCTTTGACGACGTCTTAATCATGGCTCCCGACCCGGCGGTGAGAGCAAATCGGCTGGCCTTGCTGCGGTCGGTCACCGACGCTTTTCGGCTCATTGCGGACTTTTCTAAAGTGGTCATGGCTGATGCGCAAGCCCCCGCGGCCGCACGGCAACGGGGAACGGAACAACCCAAGACGAAGAAAAACTAGCACTCCCCCGGTGAGGTGAACCGATGGCACAGGTGCGCAGCAAGACTCTGCGGGCGGCGACCCGACGAACTCGGACGACCCGGCCCGCGCGGCGTGGACGCGGCGGCCGCTGGACCCAGCTCTTTTCTGAAGGGAACGCGAAGATGCGCGACCTCTTGGGCGGGAAAGGAGCCGGGCTGGCCGAGATGAGCCGGATCGGGCTGCCAGTCCCTCCGGGATTCACGATCACGACGGAAGCATGTTTGGAGTACTATCGGCGCAATCGCCAGCTTCCCCCGGGGTTACTCGATGAAGTCCGCCAGAGGGTTCGTGCGGTCGAAGCGCGCACGGGCAAGCGTTTTGGAGATCCCGCGAACCCGTTGCTCGTCTCGGTGCGCTCGGGCGCCAAATTCAGCATGCCGGGGATGATGGATACGGTACTAAACCTGGGCCTGAACCAGGCGACGGTCGAAGGGTTGGCCCAACGCACCGGCGATGCGCGGTTCGCCTACGACTCGTACCGCCGGTTTATGCAGATGTTCGGCGACGTGGTTTTGGGGGTGAAGCACGACGAGTTCGAAACGATCCTCGCGGCGGCCAAGCGACAGCGTGGGGTAACTTTGGATACCGAATTGAGCGCCGCCGACCTCAAGGCTCTGACTGAATCATACCGTCGGATTGTGCGTCAGCAGGCCAAGCAGGCGTTTCCCGAGGACCCCTGGCAGCAATTGGAGATGGCCATCCGTGCGGTGTTCGAGTCGTGGAACACGCCGCGCGCGATCACGTACCGCAATTTCAACAAGATCCCCCACGATTTGGGGACAGCGGTTAACATCCAGACCATGGTGTTTGGAAACATGGGGAAGACGTCGGGGACCGGGGTCGCGTTTACCCGCAATCCGGCCACCGGCGAAAAGAAAGTCTATGGCGAGTACCTCCTCAACGCGCAGGGCGAAGATGTCGTCGCCGGCATTCGCACGCCGCAGCCGATTTCGCAACTGGCTCGCGACCTGCCCCAGGTCTATCGGCAGTTCGCTGACGTGTGCGCCCTGCTAGAGAAGCACTATCGGGACGTCCAAGATGTCGAGTTCACAATTGAAAATGGCACGCTCTACTTGCTGCAGACGCGCAGCGGCAAACGGACAGCCCCAGCGGCGGTGAAGATCGCCGTCGACATGGTGGCCGAAAAGCTGATCAATAAAGAGGAAGCGCTGTTGCGCGTCGAGCCGGCGTCCCTCGAGCAGCTGCTGCACCCCCGCCTCGATCCGGCTGCCCCCCGTCGGGTCGTCGGCAAGGGGCTGGCGGCGAGCCCCGGGGCGGCGTCGGGCGTGGTGGTGTTTGATGCCGACGACGCCGTGAAGATGGCCGCGACGCGGAAGGTAATTCTGGTGCGCCCTGAGACCAACCCGGACGACATTCACGGTTTGGTCGCAGCCGGAGGCGTGCTCACTAGTCGAGGCGGCATGACCAGCCACGCCGCCATCGTGGCCCGCGGGATGGGCAAACCGGCGGTGGTCGGGGCGGAGGGGGTGCGCATTGATCTGGAGGCCAAGCAGTTCGTCGCCGGGACGGCCGCGGTGCGCGAGGGGGAGCTCATCACGATTGATGGATCGACCGGGGAGATCATGTTGGGCGAAATCCCGGTGATTGAGCCGACCCTCACGGGGGAGATCCAGGAACTCTTGCGCTGGGCCGATCAGGCGCGCGTCTTGGGCGTCCGCGCGAACGCGGACTACCCGCGGGATGCGGCGAAGGCGCGTGAATTTGGCGCGGAAGGCATCGGCTTGTGTCGGACCGAGCACATGTTCATGGAGGCCGAGCGGCTGCCGATCATGCAGCAGATGATTATGGCGTCCACCGAAGCCGAGCGGCGGAAGGCCTTGGCGCCGCTGCTGGAGTTCCAGCGAGAGGATTTCAAGGGGATCTTTCGCGAGATGAAGGACCTGCCGGTGATCATCCGGTTGCTCGACCCCCCGCTCCACGAGTTCTTGCCGCGGATGGAAGACCTGCTGGTGGAGGTGACGGAACTGCGGCTGCGAGGGGACACCACGCATCTGCGGGAGCGCGAGGCCTTGCTCCGCCGGGTGCAAGAGCTGCACGAGTTCAACCCGATGCTCGGTCTGCGCGGCTGTCGGTTGGGGATCCTGTACCCCGAGATCAACGAGATGCAGGTGCGGGCTATCTTGCAGGCCGCGATTGAGCTGAAGCGGGATGAACGCATTGACGTGATCCCGGAGATCATGATCCCGCTGGTGGGCCACCCCAACGAGCTGCAGGTCGTGCACGAACAACTCCAAGCGATTGCGGCGCAAGTTATCCGGGAAGCGGGCGTGCCGGTGCGCTACATGTTCGGCACGATGATCGAGATCCCGCGAGCCTGTCTGGTAGCCGACCAGATCGCCGAGAGAGCCGAGTTCTTCTCGTTCGGCACCAACGATCTGACGCAGACGATCTTCGGGTTCAGCCGCGACGACGCGCAGGGGAAGTTCCTCCACGTCTACCTCGAGAAAGGGATTCTGAAGGACGATCCGTTTCAGACGTTGGACCAAGGCGGGGTCGGCCAGCTCATGGAGATGGGCGCGAAGCGGGGCAAGTCGACGCGCCCGAAGCTGGAGGTCGGGATCTGCGGCGAGCACGGCGGCGATCCCGCCTCCGTGGAGTTCTGCCATCGCATCGGGTTGGACTACGTGTCGTGTTCGCCGTTCCGCGTTCCCGTGGCCCGGCTCGCCGCTGCGCAGGCGCGGATCAAAGAGAAGCTCGCTGTGGCGAAGGACGTGTGACGCACTCGCCTGAGAGATAAAACGTGGGACCCGCATCGTCGCCGAAGGCGCGCCGCCCCGGTCGCGTTCGCACGCCCAGTCCGATGACGAGTACGTCTCGCCAGCTCACCGAACAGTGGGAACGGGAGCGCCTCAGCCCTCGGGCCGCCCTGGCCCAAGCCTCGCGTGGCCGGGAGGCCGCCGAATC
>WNFA01015822.1_pt1 | contig 11703 bp, 6 predicted proteins | sample 5400481 | NCBI WGS metagenome assembly WNFA01 (sample SAMN13153340, study PRJNA577476) | soil metagenome | isolation source: 120 cm saprolite under Douglas fir tree site 2 hole 1 replicate 2 | place: USA:California | collected 2015-04-18
TTCGTCAGCAGCTCTTTTTCCAGCCGCTCCCGCAGATTGCGCGACGTCACATAGTTGCCTTCGCGTCCGCAGAACGGGGACGTGTTAATAGTAAAGAGCATCGCAATCGTCGGCTCATCAATCGCGATATGCGGAAGGGGCGCGGGCGATTCCGCATTCGTAATGGTCTCGCCGATGGTGATGCCTTCGACTCCGGCCACGGCCACGATGTCACCCAGTTCGGTCTCGGTGATGTCGGTGCGCTTCAGTCCTGAAAAGCTGAAGAGCTTGGTGATCTTCGTTTTTTGAAACGAGCCGTCGCGCTTCGCAATAGCAACTTCCTCTCCCGTACGCATCGTTCCGGAGAACACGCGGGCAATAGCCAGTCGCCCCAGGTAATCGCTGTAATCAAGATTGGCGACCAGAATCTGAAGGGGGCCGTTCGCGTCGCCGCTGGGTGCCGGGATCGTCTCGACAATCGCGTCAAACAGAGGACGCAGATCCTCTCCGTTCCCTCCCTGATGCGTCGAAGCCGTGCCCGCCTTGGCGTTGGTATAGAGGACCGGAAAGTCGAGCTGCTCTTCCTTGGCATCAAGATCGATAAATAGGTCGTAAATCTCGTTAAGAACTTCCTGCGGACGAGCGTCGGGACGGTCAATCTTGTTGATGACGACAATCGGCTGAAGGCTGGCTTCAAGCGCCTTGCTCAACACGTAGCGCGTCTGCGGCAGCGGGCCTTCGCTCGCGTCCACCAGCAGCATGACGCCATCGACCATTTTGAGAGCGCGTTCAACTTCGCCGCCAAAGTCGCTGTGGCCGGGCGTGTCCACGATATTGATCTTTACGCCCGTATAGAAAACAGCCGTGTTCTTGGCCAGGATAGTGATGCCACGCTCGCGTTCAAGCTCATTCGAATCCATGACGCGCTCAGTGAGCGCCTCATTCTCGCGAAATGTACCACTCTGGCGAAGCATGGCGTCGACCAGCGTGGTCTTGCCATGGTCCACGTGGGCGATGATGGCGATATTGCGTACTTTCGAATTCAGGTAAAGACTCCTCAAGCTGCCGTTTGGGGCTTACCACTACTTTACTATGGCGGGAGCATCAGAGGCTGGCATGGGTCGGGCTGCGCCGTCACTTTGGAAAACAGTCTGCCAATAGTTTCGGATCGATGCTAACTGGCGCAGGTTGCGAAGCTATCGGTTCCGTAAAGAGAACACCGGACTGAGCCCAGCGTTTGCGTTGGGCGTCCGCCTGTTTTTCTTCTGTGAGCGGCCATGTAAAGAAAAGGAACTGCACTGCGGTTTTGCCCTGCAGATCAAGATCAAGGATTGGATATTCCCGTTCCTGCGTGTACGACATGCCAGGAGCGAGCATCATGAAGGAGTCATCCGCTGAGAAATCAACTTTCGCGGGGGTGAAGAACACCAGCTTTTCGTACTTGCCCGCAAGGACGTCGCCCTCGGTCGCAGCAAAGCGTGCCTGGGCGTTCTGCAGCGGGTCCTTGTACAAAACGATCCTGGTATCGCCGACATTGTGAAGAATGCTTGAAAACTTCAACCAGATGGTGCCGTCGGCGCAGCGCGCCCCCGCCATTGACGTGAACACCTCGAGCTGAGGGGCTGGGACCTCGGCAAGGAGGCGTCGCGCTGAGGACAAAACCATGGGTCGGTAAGGCCCTGGGATCTCTTCGTACTTCCCCTCCTGCACGAGCTTTAGAACCTGCTCTGTAAGTCCCAAGTAGCCCACGGAGCCGTCCGCACTGATTCGGTAACAATATTTTCTCGTGACCAGCAATTCTCCCTTTTCGGCTTTTCGAGTCAATGCATAGAACACGTCACTATCTTCTGGGAGGTTGCTCAAGATATGGGTGTGGAAATTGAACTGCGCACTCCCAACCTTTTCTTCCAAAACGATCTTGTGCATTTGTCGTTTTTCGATAATGCTCGTCCCGTCCGCCGAAACTGTATACCGGACGTCGCCACCAAAGGGAAGCACCGCCAAGTCCGTCTGCGCCGGGATTGCATACACATACCAGTCTCCGGATGCGGTGGGCAAAACGGAGATGTTGTAGGGCCGTTGCGGTTTCTCGTCACCCAGGAATGCCTTAGTTACGAGCTCATGTGCCTTCGCGGCCCGGAAGTATACGTCGCTGTCCGCCTGCGGCGGTTCATGTTTTGTGACTTGATATTCCGTGGGGGTGCTCCGTTGAATCGCCTCATAAACAATGAGGAATTTCGTTTTTGGTGCATCGAAACGGCCGAAGGCGACGATCCAGCCCTTGTCTGTCTTTCTTGCGATGTACCGTTGAATTGTGTCCTGCGAGGGTTTGAGGGCGATTACCGCATCGCCGGCATGCCAGGCTGCTGCGTCGTATTCGCTGAGCGCGCGCCCTCGCGCGGCGATTTCCGACAACTCCAAACCCGAAGGTGGATCGCCCACATCCGCATGCGCTCGAGCCGCCATCGTGACTATCACAATTGCACAGCAGAGCAGTTGCCGGCTAGTCATGCATTCTCCAGCAGTATGGCCGCGAGGACCGAGACTTCAGATCGAGGTGGTCGGTCCCTCATTACTTGGTCAGAGAGATTCTAGCGAAATTTCCAAGGCAAGTATCCTTAAGAGAGTTATTCCACAGTACCAATTAGTAAATAGGCGCAAGAGAGCAGGTCCGATACCAGAACACAATCGCAATCAGCGAGAACACAAAGATGTTAGTCGAGATGGTCCTCGGGCGGCGGCGAAGCCGAGCCAGAGAACACGCTTGTGCTCTTTCGAAACCTTGCTATAATCGCGCAAAGTTTTTGGGGGCGCCCAACTTTCCGATGCACGGTCTGATGCAATTCGATCTGGAGGGAATAAATGATGAATAGGAAGCGAGTTCTAACCGGAGTCATCCTGTTTGCCATGCTGGTTCTGCCGGCGAGCGCGGCCTCGCCAGACGGCAAATCAAAAACTGACCCAGGAGCCGCGGTGGCGGCGAAGTGGATCGCAGCCTGGAATTCCCACAACCCCGACAAGATGCTCTCCCTGTTCACGGACGATATCGTTTACGAGGACGTGGCCTTCGGCGAGGTCAGCCACGGCAGCACTGAACTGCGCAAGTTCGCGGCCTCCGAATTTGAAGGCGTCCCCGATCTCGAACTCAAGCTACTGCGCGCCAATATCCACGACGGCCACGGAACCATCGAATGGATTTTTAGTGGTACCGACAAGGACGTGTACAAGACGGGAAAGAAGTTTTCTGTCCGAGGCGTCAGCGTGATCGACATGCGCGATGACAAAATATTCCGCAACCTCGATTTCTACGATTCGGCGACCCTCATGCGCCAGGTTGGGGTCTTGCCAACGCCTCCCGCCGATGCCAAGTAACGCAGGATCGCTGGCGGCTCCCCGAAATTCCGCGGGCCCGGTCTCGAAAGGATCCCTATGACAACCAAGGCGACCACGGCTGAGCGAGACAACGCTCAGCTCGAGGCCCTCGGCTACGATTCCAAATTTGATCGCTCCATGAGCCTGTGGTCGAACTTCGCGCTCGGCTTTACCTACCTCTCGCCGGTCGTGGGTGTCTACACCGTTTTCGCATTTGCGATCGCCACCGGCGGACCTCCTATGTTCTGGAGCTATTTGTTTGTCGGGTTGGGACAGCTGTTGGTCGCCCTGGTGTTCGGAGAAATCGTCTCCCAGTTTCCCATCGCCGGTGGTCTCTATCCCTGGGCCCGGCGGCTGGTGGGAAAACGTTGGGCATGGATGGCGGGATGGGTTTATCTGTGGGCCTTGTGTACCACGATTGCCGCGGTGGCCGTGGGCGGAGCTCCTTACATGGCCCAGCTATTCGGCGTCCAGGTAGGACAGGTTGGAGAAGTGGCGATCGCGGTGGCCATGATCGTCGTGACTACGGCCCTGAACGTCAGCGGCACAAAGCTTTTGGCTCGGGTCGCCATGTTCGGATTCATTTGCGAACTGCTGGGCGCGGTCGTGGTGGGGAGCTACCTGCTCGTCGCGGCCCGTCACCAGAGCTTCGCGGTCCTGTTCCAGAGTTTCGGCCTCGGCACCAATGGACATTACTTACCTGCGTTCCTGGCATCGAGCGTCGCCGCTATGTTCTGTTATTACGGCTTTGAAGCCTGCGGGGACGTCGCCGAAGAAACGCCGGACGCCAGCCGCGCCATTCCGAAGGCAATGCGCATGACTATCTACATCGGTGGCTTCGCAGCCATGCTGGTTTGCCCGGCTCTGGTGTTAGCCGTGCCCGATTTGAACGCCGTGCTGTCCGGCCAGGATACCGATCCGGTGACTACCACTCTGCGTGCAGCCGTCGGCGAGGTCGGGCTTCGGGCCGTGATTGCAGTCGTCATGGTTTCCTTCGCCTCCTGTCTGATCAGTCTGGAGGCGGCTACCAGCCGCCTGCTGTTCAGTTATGGTCGCGACCGCATGATCGTTGGCGGCGCTCAGCTCAGCACACTTTCCAAACGCACTCGAGTTCCGGTCATCGCCCTGCTGGTGGCCGGAGCGGTACCGGCCCTCATTGCGATTGCCGGCCTGTTTCTTGAAGAAATGATTAAAACCATTATCGTGTTTGGCTCCGCCGGAATCTATGTCGCTTTCCAGATGATTGTTTTGGGAGCCCTGATCGCGCGCGCGAAGGGCTGGAAACCAAGCGGAGAGTTTCGTTTGGGCATGTGGGCGTGGCCGGTCAATTTGGCGGCGCTCGCCTATGGTGTCCTGGCCATCATTAATATGGTATGGCCGCGCACGCCTCAGGATCCCTGGTATCGGAACTACGGAATGATTGTAGGCACTGTGGCTGTGGTTGGCACTGGGCTGCTTTACGCCGTCCTGTTTCGGCCCTACGATAGCCTCGATGCGCCCGAAGGCGATGCTCACCTCGCCCACCTGGGTGTGCCGCTGCAAGCCGAGAGCAACCCCGATTAAGCCAGCGGGGAGTTTTCTTCGCGCACGATCCCAGCAGCAGAACAGTCGCCGCAAGCGGAGCCATCCTGATCCATTACCGGATCTTCACTTTGCCTCCGTCTTGCTAGCAGTCGGCCAGGTGGCCGACTGATACACGACTTTGCCTCCGACCATCGTCAGCAAGACTTCCGTCTTACCGATTTCAGTCGGCTCGATCTGAAACAGATCCTGCGAGAGAACAATCAAGTCGGCGAGCTTGCCTGGTTCCAACGAACCCTCGGTCTTTTCGCGGTGACCCGCGAATGCCGCACCCAGAGTGTAAGCTCGGATCGCGTCCGCCAGCGGGATGCGTTCCTTCGGAATCCAGCCTCCCGGAGGCTCACCCTCCGTGGTCTGCCGCGTCAACGCGTTCTGCACGCCCGGCCAGGGGTTTTGCGTGACGATCGGCCAGTCGCTTCCGAAGGCAAGCACTCCGCCGCCATTCGCAACGCTGCGCCAGGGCCAGCCGCGAAGGGCGCGCTCCGGACCAATGTTGCCGGCCCACACCTTCAAAGTGTCGTCATTAGGGTAAGCATGCAGTGGCTGAAAGCTCGCGATCACGCCAAGTTTTCCGAAACGCGGAAGGTCGGTGGGAGCGGGGTCTTCAATGTGCTCGATGCGGTGCCGGCGGTCGGAAGTGTGGTTCACTTCCTGGGCATTCTCGTAGGCGTCGAGCGCAAGCCGAATTGCCCGATCACCAATCGCATGGGAAAAAACCTGAATCCCATGCGCGTCCAGTTCCTCGACCGCGTGATAGCGCTGGCGCGCATTCTCAATGCGCTGTACCTGTGCTGGTAGGAGCGCCGGTGGTTGAATGCGCATGGATAGATCGAAGCGCACGGTCAGCTGACCGGCGCGCCGCAATTCATCGTACAAGTCCAGAATCTCAAAATCCCCGCCCTGAACATGGACACCATCGGTGCTGATTGCGCGCACCAGTCCGACGCGGTTGGCCTCCAACATTCCACGACGCACAGCCGCTACCAGTTGTTCCTTGCTCGGCCGCGGAATCGCATGGCGAACGACTTCATCAGCCGCATCTTCTTTTACCGCACCGGTTGGTTCGCCGGTCTTGGGATCGCGCACAAAGAAACCACCGGCAGGATCAGGTGTTGCTTTCGTGATATCGGCCAGCTTCAGCGCTTTGCTGTTCGCCCACCAGGTATGGCCATCAAATCCTTCCAGGTAGACTGGCCGGTCGGGAATGATCTCGTCGAGATACTTTCTGTCCGGCAGCCCGGAAGGAGCAAACACCGTGTAGTTCCAGCCGCGGCCCTCGACCCACGGCAGATCGGGGTGGGCGGAGGCATAGTCCTTTACTCGTTGCTGAATTTCCGCGACAGTGGTCGCATCATCGAGGTTGACCTGCAGTAGGCTCAGAGACCCATCTAAAAAATGGATGTGGCAATCGGTGAAGCCCGGGAGCACGAGGCGGCCCTGGGCGTCAATAATTTTTGTGCCCTTGCCGCGGTAGGCCTCAATCTTCGCTGTTTCCCCGACGGCAAGAATCCTGTCTCCCCGTATGGCGATTGCTTGCGCCCACTCCTGCCGCGGATTCACTGTGTAGATGCGGGCATTCGTCACGATGACGTCGGCCGGGTGAGGGGGCGCGTCCGACGCGGTCAAGATCGCAGTACAGACGAGGGAGATGAATGAGAGGCGGAACCAAAGGCGGAGCCGGGGGAAGCGCATAGTCGTTGGTCGCAATCAGAATGTCGGCGGAGTGTTGATCCACAGCACCCAGGTTTCACTCCGCCCCGGATTCTTCCAGTGATGTGGAGTGGCGCTCTCGAAATAAAAACTGTCGCCGCGCTTCAGAGAATACTCCTCGCCGGCCAGCGCAATTTTCAATTCTCCGCGCAGCAGAAACAGGAATTCTTCTCCTTCATGCGCATACGATTCGCCGCTGCCCGCCTGCGGTGCGATCCGGAACAGGTGGGGCTCCATCACCGTATTGCCCCAGGCCAGCAGTTCCATGCGCACGCCCGGCCCGGCCTCCAACACTTTCCGCTTCTCCGGACGCACCAGACGGATATTGGATTCCGTGGGATCAAAAAAATCAAGAATGTTTGTACGATAGAAACGCGCCAGCTTGCGCAGCGTGCCCACTGAGGCGCTCATCTGCGAACGTTCAATCGCACTCAGAAAGCCGACAGAAATGCCTACCGTGTTCGCGACTTCGGCCAGGCCAAGAGCGCGTTTGCTGCGCAGTTGGCGCAGCCGCGGCCCAATCGCGCTCGCCGCGCCGTCGCTGGGCGGACGGATCACGCCTTCACGCTTCAGCATCTGAACGATGGCGGGCGCATTTAGTCCCCGCACCTTGCGCAAGTATCGCGCCTTTTTCAGTCGCCGAACATCTTCCTTGCTGTACAGGCGGTAGCGGCCTTCGCTACGCCGCGGCCGCGTGAGGCCCAAGCTTTCCCAGCCGCGAATCGCCGAGGGAGACACTCCCACGAGTCGGGCCACGTCCCCGATTTTCAGATAGGATTTGGCAGCACTGGACATGGCGTTGGATGCAACTTTGCTGATCGAATGCAGGGGAATTTTGCGCTTGACAGACGCCAGCGAAATCAATAACCTTGCGCGATTATAGCAAGGTTTGCTTTTCTCGCAAGCCGAATTTGGCTCTAATGAAAATCTCCCCCTCGCGGGACTGGAGGATCTGTTCCATGCCGTCGTCAAAAACGATTTGGGTGACGTGGTGGCTCGCCGTTTTGGGCCTCTGCCTGGTCTGTTCTACCCTGGTTTCAGCGCAAAGCACCGGCGGCCGCATCCTCGGCCGCGTTGCCGATTCCAGCGGCGCCGTACTGGCCAATGTGAAAATCACCGCCACCAATGAAGCGACGGGGATCGCTCGCGACACCACGACGAACGGCAGCGGAGACTATGTCTTTCTCGAATTGCCGGTCGGGACCTACGCCCTGTCCTTTGATCTCTCCGGATTCAAGACCAATGTCCGGAAGAATGTGGTGTTGGACGTTAACCAGGTAATCACCCTCAATATGACCATGCAGGTAGGCGCGAGCAAGGAAGTGGTCGAGGTGACCTCCGAGGCGCCACTCGTCGACACGACTAGCACGCAGCTCGGGGCCGTGGTCAACGACCGCTCCGTCACCCAGTTGCCGCTCAATGCCCGCGACACTTACCAGTTCCTGCAGTTGCAGCCTGGAGTCATGTCGACCGTGGGCTCGCCCAACTCCGTTGTCTACGGCAGCGACAGAGCGGGAGCCGTGTCGGTAAATGGGGGACGTGGCCGTTCCAATAATTTCAGTGTCAATGGAGGAGACGCTAACGATCAGTTCGTGAATCTGCCGACAGTACAGCCCTCGCCCGACAGCATTGAGGAATTCCGCGTTCTGACCAACACCTTCGACGCCGAATACGGTCGCAATTCCGGTTCGGTCGTCAACGTGATCACCAAGTCGGGCTCCAACAGTTTTCACGGAAACATGTACGAGTTCTTCCGCAACACGGTTTTGAACGCCAACAATTACTGTTTCCCGGCCATACAGGGGATTGTCTGCGACAAGCCGAAATTCAATCAAAACCAGTTCGGAGGGACATTTGGTGGGCCGATCAAGAAAGATCAGACTTTCTTTTTCGCTTCTTACGAAGGACGACGAATCCGTCAGGGCATCCCCTCGCCAGCTGTGACGGTTCCTACCGACGTGGAACGTCCCAGCGCAACCCAGAATTTTGCTGATTTTTCGGCAGAGTCACCTTTCCCAGGCAGTCTAGCCAGCGCTTCTGCCTTGAATCAACGACCGGGATGCGCCGAGGCCATCGCAAGCCAGTCAGGCGCCAGTCTGTCTGATGGAATCCCTTACAGCACGTATGAGGATGACACTGGAACGCACCCCGGTATCTTTACTGACGTCGCGAACGCTCGAGAGAACATTATTCCTCTTGCTTGCATGGACGCCACTGCCGTTGATCTGCTCCAACTCGTTCCAACCCCTCCGTCAGGCACCAACCTAATTCAGACCATACCTGTGCAACCCTTCCGCGGCGACCAGTTTACGGTCAGGCTCGATCACCGGCTCAATGCCAAGCAAAACCTTAGTTTCTACTACTATTTCGATGATCACCACGTAATCTCACCTTTTGCGCAATTCCAGGCTGCCGGCGCGAACGTGCCCGGTTTCGGATCCATCACCAACGAGCGATTCCAACAGTGGAACATCAGCCATACGTGGACCATCAACAACACCACAGTGAACGAGTTCCGCTTCAACTACAACCGTGAGGCACAGAAGACCTTCCAGCATCCGGTGACTACTTCTACGGTGCAGGACTCGTGCCCTCCGGCTCCGTCGTGGCTTACCGACGTACTGGGTCCTGTTCCCTGTTTCTCCGACGGCACGCCCGACAATGCTCTCGGTATTCATCCCAACCTTGGCCCCACTCGCGAGGGCCTTCCTTTCATTCAGCTGAGTGGTGGATTCACACTTGGCAATAACGGTGAGGGTGAACTGCCTCAGGTTGGCAATTCATTCCAATGGTCGGACAGTATCAGCAAAATTCTTGGCAAGCACTCCCTCAAATTTGGCGGCGATGTTCGCCGCCAGCGCTTTGACCAGATTCTGTATTTCGATGTCAACGGCGAATTCTTTGTCGACGGTACATCAACCAATAGCACTGTTGGCGATACAGTGTTTTCCGATTACCTGCTCGGATTCCCCGGTTCATACGGGCAAGGCTCCGCTCAAGTGGAAAATGTCCGCAGCACTGGACTGTATCTATTTGCCCAGGACAGTTGGAAGATCAAGCCAAACCTGACCCTGAATTACGGCCTGCGCTGGGAACTCAACACTCCGATTGCCGACGTGAGCAAGCACGTGCAAACCTTCCGCCCCGGGCAGGTAAGCACGGTCTTTCCATGCCAGGACACGGCCAACACCGACTGTTCTTCCATGACGCCGGTCGGCTTGGTGGTACCAGGAGATGCGGGCGTATCCAATGCTCTGACGCAGACGTACTACAAAGCCTTTGCTCCGCGAATCGGAATCTCCTGGAGTCCGGGAACCTCAGGTAAGACCAGTATCAAAGCAGGTTGGGGACTCTTCTACAACCCGATTGAGCAGTTGGTGCTCGAACAGTTCAGCGCCGAGCCGCCGTTTGGCGGAAGTACCTTCCCCTTCAACACTTTCTTCAACACTCCTTTTCTCGACCAGAGCGGGGGCTTTTCTTATCCCAATCCGTTCGGCCTGCCCTCGCTGGGCGGTGTCAACGGTATCCTGAATCCGAAACGGGGTCAGCCGGTGGACTGGGGGATGTTCCGTCCCATTCTTCTATTCGGTCAATTTCAGCCCAAAATGCGAAGTCAGTATTCCGCGCAGTACAACCTCACCATCGAGCGTGAGCTGACTAGAGACTTGAAGTTACAGGTCGGATATGTGGGATCGCAAGGACACCGCCTCCTGGCAACGCACGACCTCAACTACGGGAATCCCCAAACTTGCCTCGACCTTCAGGCGATAGCCGACGCGTATCCCGGAGACGGCACGATTGATCACCCAGGCATTGGCACCGATTGCGGCCAGTACTTCGCCGATGCTTTCTTCTCGATTCCCACTCAGGCATTTGACTCGAATGGCAACTCGGTCAGTGTGGTCGCTCCATCTGGTGGATTGCACCTGCCATACGGGTTGAATGGCCCTTCGGTGATTCCGGCGGGGACCGCGGTGAGCAGTGTGGCACCGAACGGTATTACGCTTGTTGGACTGCGCCGCTATTCGTCCCCGCGATGCGATCCGCTCAGCACAGATGCCTCTGGAGTTGCCGCTGGCTGCCCTGCTGATGGAATTCCGGTGTTCAGCAGTATTTTTGCCCAAGATACGATTGCCAATTCGGCGTACAACTCTTTGCAGGTATCGCTTGATAAACGCTTTGCGCATGGCCTGCAGTTCACCACTGCTTACACCTTCAGCAAGTCCTTCGACCAAGCCTCCAGCTTTGAGGGCATCTTAAATCCGATCGACCCCCGTATCAGCCGCTCGCTCTCCAACTTTGACGCACGGCATCGCATCGTCTTCAGCTATTACTGGGAATTGCCGTTCCAACATTACAGCGGCGCCAAGGGAAAACTGCTCAACGGTTGGGCGGTCTCAGGGATCACTACTTTTCAGACCGGATTTCCGATTCGCATCCAGTCGTTGGCAGACAACGAGTTGATGTATAGCTTCGATTTCGAACTGCCAGGCGAGCCAAACCAGATTGCCCCATTCCGGACAATGAGACCGCAGTCGCACGGAAACTACTTTTTCGATCCTAATAGCTTCACGGAGAATGCCTCGGATAGCTCACAGCCGCCCTGCACTGCAGGTGCTGTATTCGGATGCTACGATCCGACTTTGTTTGGGAGCCTCGGCAATGCTCGCCGCACCATCTGCTGCGGGCCGCACATCAGCAATACCGATTTTGCTATTCTGAAGACGATCGCGCTCTCCGAAACCAGGCACATTGATTTCCGCGCCGAGTTCTTCAATATCTTCAACCATACTCAGTTCTTCACCCCGGACGGCAATACCTCGGACGGCTCGCAATTCGGCCAAGTCGTTCAGGCCCGCGACCCCCGGCTGGTACAATTTGCTTTGAAGTTCTTTTTCTAGTCCATGTCTTTTGTCCGATCCCCGGGCGGCTTTGCGCCGCCCGGGAACCAATCTAATGGCCGATCTGGCCTGAGTTTTCTTGGAGAATCACGATGTACCCCGCACTGCAAAAAGAGCTCGAGACCTTCGAGCGTCGTACCCGGAAGTCCGCCGAAGCGCA
>WNFA01005570.1_pt1 | contig 11702 bp, 8 predicted proteins | sample 5400481 | NCBI WGS metagenome assembly WNFA01 (sample SAMN13153340, study PRJNA577476) | soil metagenome | isolation source: 120 cm saprolite under Douglas fir tree site 2 hole 1 replicate 2 | place: USA:California | collected 2015-04-18
CTGTGCCAGGGATTCACCGGCCGCAACGGCACGTTCCATTCCGAACAGGCGATCGCCTACGGCACCCGCATGGTCGGCGGCACCGCGCCGGGCAAGGGCGGCTCGATCCATCTCGGCCTGCCGGTGTTCGACACCGTCGTCGAAGCCCGCCGGGAGACCGAATGCGACGCCAGCGTCATCTACGTGCCGCCGCCCGCCGCCGCCGACGCGATCTGCGAGGCGATCGAGGCCGAGATCCCGCTGATCGTGTGCATCACCGAGGGCATCCCGGTGCTCGACATGGTGAAGGTGAAGCGGGCGCTGCAGGCATCGAAATCGCGGCTGATCGGACCGAATTGCCCGGGCATCATGACCGCGGGGGAATGCAAGATCGGCATCATGCCCGGAAAAATCTTCAGCCGCGGCAAGGTGGGGATCGTGTCGCGCTCGGGCACGCTGACCTACGAGGCGGTCTATCAGACCACCCGCGAGGGATTGGGCCAGACCACCGCGATCGGCATCGGCGGCGATCCGGTCAAAGGCATGGAATTCATCGAGGCGCTGGAATTGCTGCTCGGCGATCCCGAGACCGAGGCGATCGTGCTCATCGGCGAGATCGGCGGCACCGCCGAGGAGGCGGCCGCCGCGTTCATCCACGGCGAGGCCAAGCACGGCCGCGGCAAGCCGATGGTCGGCTTCATCGCCGGACGAACCGCTCCGCCCGGGCGCCGCATGGGCCATGCCGGCGCCATCATCTCCGGGGGGACCGGAGACGCGGAATCGAAGATGGCAGCGATGCAAAGCGCCGGCATTCGCGTCTCGCCTTCTCCGGCGCGGATCGGCAAGACGCTCGTCGAACTACTGAAAGCCTGATTCACTGCTTGCAACTTTCCCCGATGCCAACGACAACATACATAGTAAAAGGGGCAGCGCCGGCCGTCGGCCGGCAACAGGGATCGGCCGCGGCATCGAGCTTGCGGCACGAAGCCACGGGATCCGCCACATGTCTCGCCAGGACGCCAACGCAGCTTTCGCGCGCACCTCGTTTCTGTATGGCGGCAACGCCGCCTATATCGAAGATCTCTATGCCCGCTATGAGAGCGATCCGGCTGCGGTCGACGGCGAATGGAGGGCATTCTTCGAGAGCCTGCGCGATGGACCCGCCGAGGTTCTAAAAAGCGCCCAGGGTCCTTCCTGGAAGCGTGCGGACTGGCCGATTCCGGCGCGCGACGAACTGGTCTCGGCGCTCGACGGCCATTGGCTCGAGGCCGACAAGGCGCTCGCGGGCAAGATCAAGACAAGAGCGCAAACCGCCGGCGCGGACCTTACCGAGGCGCAGATCCAGCGCGCCACCCGCGATTCCATTCGGGCGCTGATGCTGATCCGCGCCTATCGCATCCGCGGGCATTATCACGCCAACCTCGACCCGCTCGGGCTCGAGCCGCCGAAGGACACCGAAGAGCTCGACCCGCGCTCGTACGGCTTCACCGAGGCCGATTACGACCGCAAGATCTTCATCGATCACGTGCTGGGGTTGGAATTCGCCACCTTGCGCGAGATCGTCGCCATCCTGCAGCGGACCTATTGCCAGACGCTCGGCGTCGAATTCATGCACATCGCCGACCCGGCGCAGAAGGCCTGGATCCAGGAGCGCATCGAAGGGCCCGACAAGGAGATCACGTTCACCCGCGAAGGCAAGCGCGCCATCCTCAACAAGCTGGTCGAGGCGGAAGGCTTCGAGAAATTCATCGACGTCAAATACACCGGTACCAAGCGGTTCGGCATCGACGGGGCGGAGTCGGTGGTGCCGGCGCTGGAGCAGATCATCAAGCGCGGCGGCGCGCTCGGCATCGAGGAGATCGTGCTCGGCATGGCACACCGCGGCCGGCTCAACGTGCTGGCCCAGGTCATGGGCAAGCCGCACCGGGCGATCTTTCACGAGTTCAAGGGCGGGTCGTGGACTCCCGACGAAGTCGAAGGCTCAGGTGACGTCAAATATCACCTCGGCGCCTCGTCGGATCGCGAGTTCGACGGCAATCGCGTGCATCTGTCACTGACCGCCAATCCCTCGCATCTCGAAATCGTCGATCCGGTGGTGCTGGGAAAGGTCCGCGCCAAGCAGGAGCAGCACGACGATCACGTCGAGCGCACCTCGGTGCTGCCGCTGCTGATCCACGGCGACGCGGCGTTCGCCGGCCAGGGCGTCGTCGCCGAGTGCTTCGGCCTCTCCGACCTGCGCGGCTACCGCACCGGCGGCTCGGTGCATGTCATCATCAACAATCAGATCGGGTTCACCACGTATCCGCGCTACAGCCGCTCCTCGCCTTACCCTTCCGACGTCGCCAAGATGATCGCGGCGCCGATCTTTCACGTCAACGGCGATGATCCGGAGGCGGTGGTGTTCGCCGCCAAGGTGGCGATCGAGTACCGGCAGAAATTCCACAAGCCGGTCGTCCTCGACATGTTCTGCTATCGGCGGTTCGGCCACAACGAGGGCGACGAGCCCATGTTTACCCAGCCGCTGATGTACAAGAAGATCCGCTCGCATCCTTCCGCGCTGGAAATCTACTCGAAGAAGCTCATCGCCGAGGAAATCGTGACCGAAGGCGAGGTCGAGAAGATGAAGATCGACTGGCGCGCGCGGCTCGACGCCGAGTACGAGGCGAGCGGCGGCTATCGCGCCAACAAGGCGGACTGGCTCGACGGCCGCTGGGCGGGGCTCAAGACCGGCGGCGACGTCGAGGATGCGCGCCGCGGCAACACCGGCGTTGCCATCGCGACGCTCCAGGACATCGGCCGGAAAATCACCGCGGTGCCGGCGGAGTTCAAGGTGCACCGCACGATCCAGCGCTTCCTCGACCAGCGCCGCAAGAGCATCGAGACCGGCGCGGGAATCGATTGGGCCACCGGCGAGGCGCTGGCGTTCTGCTCGCTGCTGCTCGACGGGCTTTCCGTGCGCCTGTCCGGCCAGGACAGCGAGCGCGGCACGTTCTCCCAGCGCCACTCGGTCCTGATCGACCAGGAGACCGAGGCCCGCTACGTCCCGTTCAACCACATCCGCGAGCCGCAGGCCCGCTACGAAGTGCACAACTCCATGCTGTCGGAGGAGGCCGTGCTCGGGTTCGAGTACGGCTACTCGCTCGCCGAGCCGAACACGCTCACGCTGTGGGAGGCGCAGTTCGGTGATTTCGCCAACGGCGCGCAGGTCGTGTTCGACCAATTCATCTCCTCGGGCGAGCGCAAATGGCTGCGCATGTCGGCGCTGGTCTGCCTGCTGCCGCACGGCTATGAAGGCCAGGGTCCCGAGCACTCCTCGGCGCGGCTCGAGCGCTTCCTGCAGATGTGCGCCGAGGACAACATGCAGGTCGCCTATTGCACGACCCCGGCCAATTATTTCCACATCCTGCGGCGCCAGCTCAGACGCGAGATCCGCAAGCCGTTGATCCTGATGACGCCCAAGTCGCTGCTCCGGCACAAGCGCGCGGCCTCCCGGCTCGAGGAGATGGGCTCGGACACCAGCTTCCACCGCCTGCTGTGGGACGATGCGCAGCTGCTGCCGGACGAGAAGATCAAGCTGGTCCCGGATAAGAACATCCGGCGAGTCGTCCTGTGCTCCGGAAAAGTCTATTTCGACCTCTATGAGGAGCGGGAAAAGCGCGGCGTCGACGACATCTACCTGCTCCGCGTCGAGCAGCTCTATCCGTTCCCGACCAAGGCCCTGGTGCAGGAGCTCTCCAGGTTCAAGACCGCCGAGATCGTGTGGTGCCAGGAAGAGCCGCGCAACATGGGCGCCTGGTTCTTCGTCGACGTGTTCCTGCAATGGGTGCTCAACCAGATCGGCGCCACCCACCGGCGCTTGCGCTATGCCGGCCGCCCGGCCTCCGCGGCGACCGCGACGGGCATGATGTCCAAGCACCAGGCCCAGCTTCGAAGCCTGCTCGACGATGCGCTGGGCTGAAACCCGGCCATCGGCCCGCGCGAATGATTCGGCCTTTCTTGCACTGATGCTGCCGTAACCAACGAGACGATCATGACGACAGAAATCCGCGTGCCGACGCTGGGCGAATCCGTCACCGAAGCGACCATCGGCCGCTGGTTCAAGCAGCCCGGCGAGGCGGTCGCGGCCGACGAGCCGGTGGTCGAGCTCGAGACCGACAAGGTCACGGTCGAAGTGCCGGCTCCGGCATCGGGCGTGCTCGCCGAAATTCTGGCCAAGGACGGCGAGACCGTCGCGCCGGGGGCCTTGCTCGGACAGATCCAGGAAGGCGGCGCGCCCGCCAAGGCCGCCCCCGCGCCGCCCAAGGCCGCTCCGGCGGCCCCTGCGGCCGCGAAAGTAGCGCCCCAGGCGCCGCCGCAGCCCAAGCCGGCCGCGCCGAGCCCGGCCGCCGCGGACGCGCTTGCGCCTTCGGTGCGCAAAATCGCCGAGGAGACCGGCATCGACGCCGCCGGCGTGCCCGGGACCGGCAAGGACGGACGCGTCACCAAGGGCGATATGATCGCGGCGATCGAGCGCGCGGCGGCGGCGCCGACCCCGGTCGCGCAGCCGGCAGCAGCCATCCAGGTGCGGGCGCCCTCGCTGCCGGATGATGCCGCGCGCGAGGAACGCGTGCGCATGACCAGGCTGCGGCAGACCATCGCGCGCCGGCTCAAGGAAGCACAGAGCACCGCCGCCATGCTCACGACCTTCAACGAGGTCGACATGGGAAACGTCATGGCGGTGCGCAACCGGTACAAGGAGCTGTTCGAGAAGAAGCACGGGGTGAAGCTGGGGTTCATGAGCTTCTTCGTGCGCGCCTCGGTTCAGGCGCTCAAGGAGATTCCCGCGGTCAACGCCGAGATCGACGGCACCGACCTCATCTACAAGAACTATTATCACGTCGGCGTCGCGGTCGGGACCGAGAAGGGCCTCGTGGTCCCGGTGGTGCGCGAGGCCGACCAGCGCTCGCTGGCCGACATCGAGAAGACGATCGCCGATTTCGGCAGGCGGGCGCGCGAGGGCACGCTGAAAATCGAGGAGATGCAGGGCGGCACGTTCACCATCTCCAACGGCGGCATCTACGGGTCGCTGATGTCGACCCCGATCCTCAACGCGCCGCAATCGGGCATTCTCGGCATGCACAAGATCCAGGAGCGTCCGATGGCGGTCGGCGGCGAGATCAAGCTGCGGCCGATGATGTATCTGGCGCTCAGCTACGACCATCGCATTGTCGACGGGCGCGAGGCGGTGACGTTTCTGGTGCGCCTGAAGGAGATCCTGGAAGACCCGGAGCGGTTGATTTTAGATCTGTGAGGGAATTTTCGGGTCATGCCCGGCCTTGTGCCGGGCATCCACGTCTTGAATCCCGTGATCGGAGAATAGACGTGGATGGCCGGGACAAGCCCGGCCATGACGATCTACGAGTGTGGAGCTAAGTCATGGCCTACGATCTCGTCGTCATCGGCAGCGGTCCCGGCGGCTATGTCTGCGCCATCCGCGCCGCCCAGCTCGGCATGAAAGTGGCCGTGGTGGAGAAGCAAAAGACCTTCGGCGGCACCTGCCTCAACATCGGCTGCATCCCGTCGAAGGCGCTGCTGCACGCCTCCGAACTGTTCGAAGAGGCCGGGCACAGCTTCGAAAAAATGGGAATCAAGCTCGCCGCGCCGAAGCTCGATCTTTCCGGCATGATGAAGTTCAAGGACGACGGCGTCGAAGGCAACGTCAAGGGCGTTGCGTTTCTGTTCAGGAAAAACAAGATCGAGGCTTTTCTCGGCGCGGGAAAAATCCTCGCTGCCGGCCAGATCGAGATCCGGGCGGACGACGGAAAGGCGCAAACGATCGAAACCAAGGCGATCGTGATCGCGACCGGGTCCGACGTCGCCAGACTCAACGGCATCGACATCGACGAGAAGCGCATCGTGTCCTCGACCGGCGCATTGAGCCTCGACAAGGTGCCGCAGCGCCTGCTCGTGGTCGGCGCCGGCGTCATCGGCCTCGAGCTCGGCTCGGTGTGGCGGCGGCTCGGCTCCGAGGTGCTGGTGGTCGAGTTCCTCGATCGCATCCTGCCGGGTATCGACGCCGAAGTCGGCAAGCAGTTTCAGCGCATGCTCGAGCGCCAGGGAATGACGTTCAAATTGTCGTCCAAGCTCACCGCCGTCGACGACTCGGGCAAGAAGCTCAAGGCGAAGGTCGAGCCCGTCGCCGGCGGCGCGGCGGAGACGGTCGAGGCCGACGCGGTGCTCGTCGCGATCGGGCGAGTGCCCTACACCGAAGGACTGGGGCTGGAAGCGGCCGGCGTGAAACGCGACAATCGCGGCCGCGTCGTGGTCGACCGGCATTTCGCCAGCAGCGTCCCTGGCATCTACGCGATCGGCGACGTAATCGCCGGCCCGATGCTCGCCCACAAGGCCGAGGACGAGGGCGTGGCAGTCGCGGAAATTCTCGCGGGCCAGGCCGGGCACGTGAACTACGACGTGATTCCCAACGTCGTCTACACGTATCCGGAAATCGCCAGCGTGGGCAAAAGCGAGGAGGAGCTCAAAGAGGGCGGCATCGCCTACCGGGCCGGCAAGTTCCCGTTCACGGCGAACCCGCGGGCCAGGGTCAATCTGACGCCGGAGGGCTTCGTCAAGATTCTGGCCGACGCCGGCACGGATCGGGTGCTCGGCGTGCATATCGTCAGCGCCGACGCCGGCAACATGATCGCGGAGGCGGCGGTGGCGATGGAATTCGGCGCGTCCTCGGAAGATATCGCGCGCACCTGCCATGCGCATCCGACGCTGAGCGAGGCGGTGAAAGAGGCGGCGCTGGCGGTCGACAAGCGGTCGATTCACATGTGAGCTTCCACGTGCCGGCCTGCCGCTCGCGGCGACGTCGGCGTTGCGCGGCAATGCCGGGCCGTTCCAGCGGCCGCGCGGGGGGAGCGCTCGTGTCGTGCTGCGCTGCACGAGCACGAATTCGCCACTTTGACGTTTCCTCTTGGGTGCGGCCGGACTAGGCTGAGACGGATAAAGGTTGAAAACCGCATGCGGCGCTGGCTCAAACCGCTCTGGATCTTCCTCGCCGTCCTCTTCCTGATCGAGGCGTGGCTGTGGGATCACCTTGAGCCGATCGTCGCCCGGATCGTCGCATGGATTCCCTGGCAGCGCCTCAAGGTGCTGCTGGCCCGATCGATCGCCCGGCTGTCGCCTACGGCCACGCTCGTCGTCTTCCTGGTGCCGGTGGCCGTGATCATTCCGTTCAAGGTGGTCGGGCTGTGGCTCGTGGCCGAAGGTTATTGGGTGCACGCCGCCGGCATGCTGCTGGTCGCCAAGCTCGCCGGGCTCGGCACCACCGCGTTCGTGTTCGACGCCTGCCGCGACAAGCTGTTGCAGCTGGTGTGGTTTCGGCTGCTCTACGAATCGCTGATCGCGCTGCGCGATTGGGCGCACGCAATGGTGGATCCCATCACGCGAAAAATCCGCCGCTTGATCTGGCTGTCCAGGCCGCAGCGCGCCGGCCGCTTTTTCCGGCGAGTCGCACGCATCCGCCGGCACATGCGTCGTCCGGACGAATTGACCTCGCCGCCGGCAGAGCCTCCGCCGGGGCCGGCCCGGGCGATCAGATGAAATGCAGCGCGTGCAGGGCATCGGGGGCGTAATACCCGACCGCCATCAGCGCGACGCCGGCGATCCCCAATATTCCGCCGAACCAAGCCAGCGCCACCATCGAGGTGATCACCGAGGCCGAGGCCAGCACGATGCCGATTTGCAGCGCGGCGGAGGCGATTTCATAGTGATGATATTCGGCAAAGGCCACGTCCCGCTCTTTTTCTTTCTCGCGCGCTTGTTCCTCCAGCTCCTTGCGGCCCTCGTGCTTCTCGGGATCCGACTGGTAGCGATCCGCCGTCTTCTGCCAGCCGGCGATGCGTTTTTGCTTGGCTGCCTTGACGTCCGGATCGCTCGTGGTCGCGAGATCCAATTCCATGGTTTCGGCCGAGGTCCGTAGAATCGTCTCGCGCATGTGCTTGGCCTGGTAGAACGCCCACAGATTCGCCGCCTCGATGTTGGCGCGCAGACCCTCGGTCTGCGCGCTCTTGCCCAGCGTCTCGGCGAACGCCAGGAATAGCGCCAGGACCGAGATCAGGAGCGCGATCTTCTTGTTCGAGCCGGCGAGGTGCTCGGCTTCCTCGGCGTGCTCGACTTGCTCGTGTGCGCCAGCCATGACTGTCCGCCTCCAAAGTTGGGTCCGATCGACGGTGTAACGAAGCGCTCGGCGCGCGCAAGGGGGATGCGGGGGCGGTCGGGAGCTTTTCGGATTCAAGCCCGCGGATGCGCGTTGCGATAGACTTCGACCAGCCGCTCGGCATCGACCTCGGTATAGATCTGCGTGGTCGAAAGCGAGGCGTGGCCGAGCAGCTCCTGGATCGCGCGCAAATCGCCGCCCCGCGCCAGCAGGTGGGTGGCGAAGGAATGCCGCAGCGCATGCGGGGTCGCGCTCTCCGGCAGCGCGAGCGCACCGCGCAGCCGCGCCATCGCCAGCTGCACGATCCGGGGCGACAGCGGCCCGCCCCTGGCGCCCACGAACAGCGGGCCGTCAGCGGCGAGCGCATAGGGGCAGATCGCGACGTAATCGGCGACGAGGCGCAGCACCTGCTGCAACACCGGGACCATGCGGGTCTTGTTGCCCTTGCCGGTGACCAATATGGCGTCGCCTTGGCCGGGTTCCGGCACTGCGTTGCGCTCGAGCCCGAGCGCTTCCGAGATGCGCAAACCGGAGCCGTACAGCAGGGCCAGCACCGCGGCGTCGCGCGCGAGAATCCAGGGCTCGCGATCCTCCCCGGCGCGAAGCTCGGTTTCCACGATGCGCTTGGCGGCGCTGACGGTGAGCGGCTTGGGCAGGGTCTTCGGGAGTTTTGGCGAACGCACCGCGGAGAGCGCGCCGATCGCGCCCTTGCCGTGGCGCTCGAGATAGCGGGCGAACGAGCGCGCGCCGGCGAGCGCGCGCATCAGCGAGCGGCTGGTGAGCCCCTCGGCCCGGCGCGCGGCCAAGAATGCGCGCACATCGCGCGGCTCGAGCTTTGCAAGGTCGCCGAGGGTCAGCTTCTGGCCGAGATGTCCGGCCAGAAACGCCAGCAGCTGACGCGCGTCCCGCGCGTAGGCTTCGAGGGTCTTTGGCGAATAGCGGCGCTCGGCACCGAGATACTCGAGCCATCGTTCGACCTCGGCCTCGAGCTCAGGCCGCGCGAAGCGGAGCAACGCGTTCCCCTCGCCCCGCTTGCGGGGAGAGAGCCTGCCCCGGGCTTGATCCGGGGGTGCGGAGGACCGAAGGTCCGAGGCGGGTGAGGGGCGAGAGAGAATCGGCGAAATGCCCCTCACCCGGCCCGCATCTCGCTGCACTCGCTGCGTGCCACCCTCTCCCCGCTTGGCGGGGCGAGGGAAGCGCGCGCGGGGCTCGTCCGCAGAATCCATCGGCGTCTGATCCGGCTAGCTTGACACCCCGGCTTATCTCACCCCTTTCCTTCACCTTTCGTTAACCGGATCGTCGGCCGGCCATGCCCAAGCAGATTGTCGACGTCCTCGTGCCGGTCGCCCTCGATCAGGCCTATTCCTATCGGGTGCCGGCGGGGCTCGAGCTTGCGCCCGGCGATCTCGTGCGCGTGCCGCTGGGGCCGCGCAAAGCGACCGGCGCGGTGTGGGGCCACGGCGTGGCGCGGCCGGGGCTCGGCAATCGGCTCAAAGACGTGGCCGAGAAGCTCGAAATCCCGGCGCTCAAGCCGGAGTTGCGAAATTTCATCGATTGGGTCGCCGATTACACGCTCAGCTCCCGCGGCATGGTGCTGCGCATGGCGCTGCGCATGGGCGAGCAGCTCGGGCCGGAGCGCCCGCGGGTCGCGGTGCGGCTCGCCGGGCCAATTCCCTCGCGCATGACGCCGGCGCGCAAAAAAGTCCTGGCGCTGCTCGCCGACGGCTTGCTCCGCGCCAAGCGCGATGTTGTCGAGGAAGCCGGCGTCTCGCCCGGCGTGATCGACGGGCTTGTGGATGAAGGGACACTGGAGACCGCGGCGCTTGCGCCCGAGCCGGTCGCGCGCCCGCCCGATCCGGATTTTGCCGCGCCGGACCTGAGCCCGGCGCAGGCCGAGGCCGCCGCGGCACTGCGCGCCAAAATAGCGGCGGGCGGCTATGCGGTGACGCTGATCGACGGCGTGACCGGCTCCGGCAAGACCGCGGTCTATTTCGAAGCCATTGCCGAAATGATCCGGCGTTCCCGCCAGACCCTGGTCCTCATGCCGGAGATCGCGCTCACCGCGCAGTTCCTCGACCGGTTCACGGAGCGCTTCGGCGTGCGTCCGGCGGAATGGCATTCCGGCCTCTCCCCGCGCGTGCGCGCGCGCACCTGGGCGGCCGCCGCCAACGGCGAGGTCCAGGTCGTGGCGGGCGCCCGGTCCGCGCTGTGCCTGCCCTATGCGGATCTCGGGCTCATCATCGTCGATGAGGAGCACGACCCGGCCTACAAGCAGGAGGACGGCGTGCGCTACCACGCCCGCGACATGGCGGTGGTGCGGGCGCATATCGCGAAAATTCCCATCGTGCTGGCTCCGCCGCGCGGGCGCTATATCGCGCCGCCGCTCGCCGAAGCCGTGAAGGTGACGCTCGAGCGCGGCGACCAGGCGCTCCTGTTTCTAAACCGGCGCGGCTATGCGCCGCTCACGCTGTGCCGGGCCTGCGGGTTCCGGCTGCAGTGCCCGCATTGCGATGCATGGCTGGTCGACCATCGCTTCCGGCGCCGACTCGTGTGCCACCACTGCGGGTTCTCCATGCCGCCGCCCGCGGCGTGCCCCAAATGCGAGGCGAAGACTCGTTCGTCGCCTACGGGCCCGGCGTCGAGCGGCTCGAGGAAGAGGTCGCCGCGCTGTTCCCGGGCAAACGCATCCTGGTGCTCTCGAGCGATCTCGTCGCCACCGTCGAGCGCCTGAGGGAGGAGCTCGCCGACATCGAGCAGGGCAAGGTCGACCTTGTCATCGGCACCCAGCTCGTCGCCAAGGGCCACCATTTCCCGAAACTCAACCTGGTGGGCATCGTCGACGCCGACCTGGGGCTGGGGTCCGGCGACCCGCGCGCCGCGGAGAAAAGCTTCCAATTGCTGCACCAGGTCGTCGGCCGCGCCGGGCGCGAGGCCGGGAGGGCGGGCCGCGGCCGCGGCCTGATCCAGACACACCAGCCGGACCATCCGGTGATGCGGGCGCTCATCGCGGCCGACCGCGAGGCGTTCTACGCGGCCGAGATCGCCGCGCGCGAGCGCAGCGCCTATCCGCCGTTCGGGCGCCTTGCGAGCCTCGTCGTCTCCGGGCCGGATCGCCCGGGCGCGGAAGGATTCGCGCGAAGACTCGCCGCCGCGGCGCCGAAGAGCGATGACGTGCGCGTGCTCGGGCCCGCGGAAGCGCCGATCGCGCTCATCCGCGGCCGGCACCGGTTCCGGCTGCTGGCGAAATCGCCGCGCAATTTCGATCTCTCGGATTATCTGCGCGGCTGGCTCGCGAGGGCGCCGAAGCAGAAGGGCGGCGTGCGGCTCGAGGTCGATATCGATCCGCAGAGCTTTTTGTGAGTTGCGTCTGCGAGTGGGTCCTCCGCCGAACCTGAGTGCCGCAAGGTTGTGTCTTGCGCCGGACTGCGCGGTTTGGCTCGTGTTGCGCCGCGTGCCTCCCTGTGTTAGCGAAACCTTCGATTTTTCAAGGGCGCGACGGCTCCGCGCCTGAAGCAAAAATCCT
>WNFA01005038.1_pt1 | contig 11701 bp, 10 predicted proteins | sample 5400481 | NCBI WGS metagenome assembly WNFA01 (sample SAMN13153340, study PRJNA577476) | soil metagenome | isolation source: 120 cm saprolite under Douglas fir tree site 2 hole 1 replicate 2 | place: USA:California | collected 2015-04-18
CGGCACCGACCTGACCCGCGTTACTTTCGTCGGGACCGATTTCGACGGCGCCGATCTCGCTTCGGCGAGGCTCAGCGCGCCGATCGGTCTCGACAGGGCCAAAAACTTCGACAAGGCCAAAAATCGCGACCGGCTGATAAGAGAGTGACGACTCCAAACGCTCGGTCACCACCGAAGGACGATGGGTACGGGCTTCTGCCGTACTGCTGCTCGCGCAGCTAAGGACGACGTCATCATGGCGAACAGATCCGTCCTCAATATGGCCTCTCGTTTGGAGATGTGTGTACCGAAAACTCAAATCCGGACGTAATGATGGTGAAGCCCGCCGAGGATTGGGTGTGAACGAGTGATTCCGATTTGTTGAATCGGACGAAAAATGAACGATGCGTTCTGACGGAACGCCAGGTCGGTGCCGTAGACCCAGGGTACGTCCGCGAGCTGGTTGGGGAATCGCGTAAGTTTTAGCCGCTCGCGTAAGTCGGCGAGCGTCTCATCAGAAACCTGAAGCTTCCACGGAACGATGAGGCCTTCCTGCAGCACGGTTGCCTCTTCGGCATCGACGGGCTGCGCCGCCGACGTAGGGCCGATTGCCTTTTCGATGGTCAATAGGGCGCCCGTTCCCAGGAGACTACGACGCGACATCCGATCGAGGTTCATCCTAGCTCCTTGCGCCAACGCGCTCAGATTGACGGCTGCAAAAGGGATTGCGTGCGTCGCTAGAACATCCCGTTCGTATTGGCGGCGGTTTCGGGGATGGGTTGGCGCACGTCCCAATGTTCGACGATCTTGCCGTGTTCAAGCCGGAAGATTTCCACGATCGCGCCGCGGCTTCGTCGATGTTCGACCGGTTCAAGGCCGCATCGTAGAACGCCAGGACGGTCCGTTTGTTAGCCTCGCGGACATCGTCTGCGGCGTGCGCCGGCGTGGCGCCGGCGGCCGCTGCTGCTGTTGCCGCTGCTGCTGCCAAGCTAAATCCGAAGGCTCTTCGATCAGTCATCATCTTTCTCTCCTTTAGTGCACAACAAAATTGCCGTGCGTACGGACGGCGTTGTGCCGCCTTGATCGTTACTCTGGCGATGACACCGCCGGCGCAGCGGCAGGCCGCACGTTGGCTCGGACGGCGCTCGGCAATTTCAGAGACAGAAGCGCGCCTGTTATCGACAACGCCGCCGTCAACAGCAGTACCGCGGAGTAGCCGTTCCTTAATGTCTGGGCTGTCGCTAGGCTCCCTGAACCGCTGAATACCGCGACAGCGGCGGCCGCACCGCATGCCCACCCGAGCTGACGCATGGTGTTGTAGATGCCGGATGCCTTGCCCATGTCGCGCGGAGCGACCGAACCGAGCACGGCGCTCTGTACCGCGGGCATCGCCAAAGAGATCCCGACACCAGCCAGCATCAACGGCGGCACCCATGCGCCGTAAGAGCTGGCACTGCTGCAAAGAAACGACATCCATGTCAGCGCGGCAGACTGCAGGAGTAGACCGGTCACGGCCGGCAGCCGCTCGCCCAAACGGCCGGCCAGAATTCCGCCGATCGGCGCGACGACGAAGAGTGACACCGTCCACGGCATCATCCGCCATCCTGCACCCGATGCGCTCGTTTGCTGGGTGATTGCGAAATACTGCGCCATGAAGATGAGCGTGCCCATCATGCTCATGAACATGAGGAGGCAGACCAAGTTTCCGGCGCGAAACTGGATGGATTGCATCAACCGGCCAGGCACCAGCGCGTCAAGCGACTTCGTTTCCCAGACAAAGAAGGCGATAGCTGCCACGGCGCCGATCGTCAGCGCAGATACGATGGCGGCGCTCGACCAGCCGGCGGCGTTGCCTTCCGACAAGCCCCAGACGATCGCGGTCATGGCAACAGTAAGCAGTATCACGCCCGACCAGTCGATCTTCGGAACGAGGCGGTCGTTGCTTTGGATCCGCAACCTCGCAAGAAATGCGGTTGCGACGCAGAGCGGGACGTTGACCCAAAACACCCAGCGCCAGCCCAGACTGTCGACCAGTAACCCGCCGATGACAGGTCCGGACAGCACCGCAAGACCGGTGAGACTGCTGAACATCCCCATCGCGCGTGGCCGCTGCAGCGGGGTTACGGCGGACCCCAGCAGCGCCATCGCGATCGGCACCAGGATGGCGGAAGCCGCGCCCTGAAGCGCACGTGCGAAGACTAGCCAACCTATGGAAGTGGCCGCAGCGCAGCCCGCCGATGCCAGGGCAAATACCAGCAGCCCGAAGACGAACATCGACCGACGGCCGAAGCGGTCACCCAAAGCAGCGCCCGCCATCAGCAGGGAGGCGAAGCTCAAGCTGTAGGCCGTCATCGTCCAGTGAAGGTAGGACAGCGGCGCCGTAAGGTCGCGTCGGATCGAATCGAGCGCCGTCGTCACGACCATGCCGTCCATCACGGCGATGAATGACGCCGCCGCGGTCAGTCCGAGTACCCACCGCTGTGGGGTCGAAAATCTTTGTTCGTTCATGGACGTTTCCTTAAATTACGGACCATATGGTCCATAATGTGACAAAAAATTTTATACGAGGGCCGTCATTATCGTTGCGAGGGTCTTCTTTCGTGCATCTGCTTCGATATTGGCGCGACCCAGAACCTGCAGCCCGTAGAGATTTGCGACAAGAAAGGTAGAAATCACGCGCGCATCGGCATCCGCGGCGAACTCTCCGGCTTCCTGTCCCCGCACGATCGCGTCTCGGTAGGCTTCTTGGAATAGTTCCAACCCGCGCCGAACGCGCATGCGAACGAGTTGATCCTGTCCGCCAAGTTCGATCGCGCAAACCTGGAGAAAGCAGGTTTTAGACGAGGGCTGGAACCCGAGGATCTTTTCGAAGCTCCTAATAATCGCTTCGCGGGGTGGTCCACGCCGCAAATCGTCGATGTTTGCTTTCAGCACAGTGTCGATGTAGCGGTCGAGAGACGCCAGAAGCATTTCGTGCTTGCTGCCGAATGCACCGTAGAAGCTGCTTTTGCTGAGACCCACTTCGTTAAGCAACCCATCGAGCGAAGTTGCTTCATAGCCGCCGCGCCAAAATAGCTGAAGCGCGCCGTCCAGGACCTGCTCGTAGTCAAATTCTCTCAGGCGCGCCATTTTGTTTCTGGACCGCTTCGTCCTTAATTTAATATCTCGACGGGTTAGAGGAGTCAATCTCTCATCCGAGAAAGTTAGGCTCTTAGCCGCTTCATCCTGCTTGACCGCCCCTTAAGGACTAAAGCCTGAGTTTTTTCGGGTCCCGGCCACCAATCGCCTTCCTTGCTTAGAGCCCCATTGCGAAATTTGTTTCCGTCCGTGAGCAATTTTGGAAGGAAAATTAACTCGCCCGGATCAATTGAAAGGTCCACGCTTGCTTGTCCCGCACGCAGACGCATCGCCTCCACTGAGATAGCGTGTCAGAAGGAGCGCAGCGGCGATCACCGTCGCAGAACGCTACGGCCGACTGATCGTCTGATCACTTCATCTGCGCAAATCTTCGCAAGGCTTGTGTTCGACCTGTCCTATTATTACGCCATCGTCGCCGATTTCCACACCCGCGTTCAGTATCTCTTCTCCAAACCAAGATATTCGGTTTTGATGAGCTCGCACCTCAGTAGGTCCGGAGCGGTGCGGGGAATACGACAGCGGATCAAGAGACACACGAAACAGGCGATCGGAAAGCGAGCATCACAACGTGTAAAGCAGCCCATTTGTCAGAATGAAATCCGACCCTCTCGCTTAAGTCTATGAAAAGGCTGGAGCGGGTGAAGGGAATCGAACCCTCGTATTCAGCTTGGAAGTCTCCAGATTTCCGCAATGTTTTCAAGAGCCGCTCCGACATTTCGTAGCTTTCTGGGCGATTGAGATCACTAGGGAATTTCTCTTTGTCGGAATGGCGGTTGCGAGCCCCGTGCGCGTCCATTTCAAACCATTTGTCGGTGGCTACAAGCTGATCAAGAGTCAATCTCGACCGATCAAGAATCAATCGGGCGGACTCGATTCCGGAATAATTACAAGCATTGCACTTTCGCGACCTCGCCGCCCGCATCTTGCTACTTGAGAAACGGCGATTCTCACGGTGGCAAAATGGGCCTGTCGGAAACTTTGATGTGGCGCGCGCGAGCGGGACAGGGCCGCCGGGTTGCCGGGATGTTGTCTCCGCGAGATGCTGCGCTCCTTGAAGCCTATGCGAGAGAATGCGAAGACCACACCCGGGCCGCCTCTATCGAAAACGCTAGAGTTAATTCGGGTCTGCCAGTCGAGGTCCGTAGGGACGGCCTGACCTTTCGAGCGCCCGCCAGAAGTCGTTTGTCAGGTCACGCTGCATAAGCTCGCAGTGGTTGGGGATTGGATTTCAGCTTTGTGGAAGTTCGATTTCTTCTTTGGTCTTTGTCTCCGCGTCATAGACTTTGACCCACAGCATCGGAAAACGTTTCTTTAGCTCTTCGGCTCCACACCTCGCTCCTTCTCCGGTCTCAAATTCGGTCTTAAGACGGCCATCCACCTCGAGCGCATAACCCGTCGTCGGCCATTCGCGAACCACTGCAACCATTCTGCGCTTCTCTTGATCTTCGACTCGCTCCTAGATCTTTAGCGTGAGTCTCTTAAACCGCACCAGCGCGACAGCGGTACCATCCAAGGCAATGATGACGTCCTGAGGCTCGATCCTATTTTGTCAGCCCGGCACGCCTCGAACCTGCGCACCTATTGCTTTGAGTTAATCGCACTAGGTTCTTCGGAACGCTCACAGATGCGACACAGTTCAGTGCGGCCCTGTCGATGATCGAAATCTTCCGATCTGGTGAACCACGCGTCACGCCAATCAGGCAGCTGCCCCATCCTTGCTGCGCTGTTGATCGAAGTCCCGGCGGGTACCCTCGATTGCAATGCGGTTGGCCTGAGCCCACGTCCAGAGCAAGTGTAAGGGCACAATCAGGGTTTTTCCGCGTTCGGTCAGCTCATAATCCACCCGTGGCGGATTGGTCGGGTAAACCGTTCGCGTAACGAGACCATCGCGCTCCAGGCCCTTCAGCGTCAGCGTCAGCATGCGTTGCGAGATGCCCTCGACCAGCTTGAAGATCTGCCTGTAACGCATCGGTCCAAGCGAAAGCACGCCGACCACCAGCACGGTCCACTTGTCGCCGATGCGCGCCAATATGTCCGCGAACGCGCGGCGCTCCTCGGCGGAGTGGCCCCCCTTGCACACATCGATGTGCGTATCGCTCAAAATAGTGCCTCCTTGTGCAGTTTTCGCTGGGATACATCTTAGGGCAACGAACAAAATGTTCCTAGCGGTTATTCCGTAAGCGGCTCCAACCGATGTAGCTCTCCCCACCCGCAGGTATCAAGGAGACCAGATATGAAGCTCTTACACATCGATTCCAGCATATCCGGCGCTCAGTCGGTCAGCCGGCAACTTACGGCGAGTATTGTCGCCCGTCTGAAGCAGACCACACCGGGTCTCGAAATCACCTATCGCGATCTTGCGATAGCACCCGTCCCGCACCAGTCGCCCACCATCCTATTCGCCAAGATGAAGGCACTGTATGAGGCAGGAGCGCTGGCCGGCCACATCGTCGAAATGGTGGCGGCCGCCGTGCAGGGCGGTGCCAAGGTCGATGCATCGACGCAGGCCGAATTCGCCGAAACCAACGTCGTGCTCGACGAGTTCCTCTCGGCCGACATCGTCGTGCTCGGCGCTCCAATGTACAATTTCGGGATTCCCAGCCAGTTAAAGGCCTGGATTGATTGCCTTGCCTCGCCCGGCAAGACGTTCAAGTACACCGCGACCGGCGTGGAGGGTCTCGCGGGCGGTAAGAAGCTGATCATCGCCTCGTCCCGTGGTGGATTCTACACCGCCTCGTCTCCGATGGCCTTTATGGATCATCAGGAAACATTCCTGACGAGTTTCTTCGGGTTCATCGGCATCAGCGACGCCGCGTTCATACGTGCTGAAGGCGTCGGCCTCGGCCCCGAACAGCGCAAGCTCGCACTCGAAACCGCTCTGACCGACGTCTCGGCCCTGAAGGCTGCCTGAAAACGAGGGGCCGCCTGATCGGCCGAGAGACTTCAATGCAGCGAATTAGTATCACCGCTACAGCGGACCCAAAGAAATGCGTTTGGTGTCATATGAACTGCCCGCCCTCGGCGAATATGTTCATAATCCGCGCGCCGTTGAGGGGAGGCGCAATCACCGATTATCTCCGAGATTGGTAACACTAGCGCAGCCCGATAGAAGTCGTGATTAAAAATCTTGCGGGTTGGAGGGATTGTTCCGCTCGGTCAAAACAACCGCTCTGCTTTCGGTGCGCATGCGCTACAGAACGTCTTTCCTTGTCCGGAAAATCGCTTTTTGCGCTCCTATTTCCGCGAGCACGAATTCAGACACTGCACGGACTCGACTGAGCTCGCGCATGTCCAGATGGGTAACGATCCAATAGCTGCGTTCAAACACGGTACCGGGCAGCACGATTTGCAGCTGTTCATCGGGGTAAGCCGCATAGTCGTGCAAAATTCCGATACCTGCGCCACCACGAACCGCTTCGAGCTGACCAACAGCCGTCGAACACTCAACCCGGCTGTAGGTTGGGCTATAAAGCTCCGGCATGAAATTGAGTTGGTCCGCGAAAATGAGATCCTGCACATACGTCACTAAGCAGTGACGTTGGAGATCTTCCAGCCGTTGAGGACAGCCGTGCTCCGCGAGATACGTCTTCGCCGCATAAAAATGCAGTGAATAATCAATCAGTTTGCGCACCGAGAGCCGCCCTTCTTCAGGCCTCTCGATGGTGATGGCCAGATCGGCCTCGCGCTTCGACAAGGAAAAAGTTCGCGACATCGGTACCAGCTGAACCGTAAGTGATGGATACTTCGCTTTGAGATGACCAAGCCGCGAACACAGGAAAAGTGTGGTGAAGCCGTCCGGAGCAGCAATTCTCACTGTGCCCGAAAGCTCGACGTCCGATTGGGAGAGATCGCCCTGCGCGCGCAACAGCTGAGCTTCGACTTCTTCGGCAGTCCTGTACAATCGATCGCCAGCGGCTGTCAGCACGCTTCCGGTAATCTGACGGTCGAATAGCCGAACGCGAAGTGATTTCTCAAGCGCGTTGATCCTGCGGCCGACGGTGGCGTTATCGACGCCCAACTGCAACGCTGCGGCTGAAAACTGGCCTGCGCGAGCGACGCTTAGGAAAATGCGTATATTGTCCCAGTCCATTTGGAAATCGCCATTTGTACCCATTAGGCTGGGTAATCATCGCAGGCAACGTGATCCGATGCCATAGCGATCGATATTTGTTTCATCGACGACTTGCGAATAAGCAACGATGTCCGACGGCGTACTCATCCATACGGCCAGTCCAAACGGCAATCCCTATCGACCGACTAGGCCGAATGAAGGTTGGATGAGCCACCCAAGCGTCAACCGATCACGCGAGCCCGCCGTAACTCGCTGATTGTTTCAGATGATAAACCCATTTCGCCCAAGACATCATCGGTGTGTTGCCCAAGCATCGGCGGAGGCAACCCTGCACGGCGCTCCGCTCCGTCTATCAGAACCGGGTGACCTACCCCCTTCAGCCGACCTGCGGTTTGGTGCTCGTACTCGACAACAATTCCGCTTGCCCTTGTGTGCGGGTGATCAAGCAATTGAGCGATCGAATTGATCGCCGCACAGGGAACGCCGACGCCCGCGAGCGCGCCGTTCCAGTACGCGACAGAATGCTGCACTATCGCGGACTGGACATGGCTGACGGTTTCTTTGCGATGCGCGACCCGGTCAGCATTCGTCCTGAACTTCGGGTCATCGACGACCGCGCTCAACCCCGCAACGGCACAAAACTTGCGCCACAAATTATCGTTCGCGACCCCGATCATAATCGGGCCGTCGGCAGCCTCGAAAGCCTGATAGGGGCAAAGCGACTCATGGCTTGAACCACATTTCGGCGGCTGAACGCCGCGTTCCCAATATGTCTGCAGATTATAACCCAGCAGGCCAAGCGCGGTTTCGAAAAGCGATACCTGGATCGCGCCTCCCTTGCCGGTTTTCTCGCGCGCATACAACAACGCCAAAATACCGCTAAATGCGTGCACGCCAGTCATCTGATCGATCGGAGATATCGGACTACGGATATAGCCACCATCCTCATCGCCAGTCATGGACATGATTCCGCAAAACGCCTGCAAGATCACGTCATAGCCTGGTGAGTTCTTCAGCGGTCCCGAGCGGCCGAATCCGGAAATGCTGCAGTGGATCAAGCGATCGTTTAAAGGGCGAAGCGTCGCTGCATCGATCCCGAGTCGCTCAGCGACCCCGGTTCCGAAACTTTCGATTGCGACGTCCGCGGATCTCGCCAGGGCATGGACAATCTCACGTCCCTTTTCCGTCTTCATGTCGACGGCGATGCTTCGCTTGTTTCGGTTGGCGCTGAGAAAGACGGTGCCAAGGCCCGGCGCCGGGAAAGGCGGCCAGCCGCGTGTTTCGTCGCCTTGGCCGACCGTCTCTACCTTGATGATGTCGGCACCGAGATCACCGAGATATTGGGCGCACAGTGGACCAGCCAGGACTTTCGACAGGTCGAGCACGCGTATGCCGGTCAGAGGTTTTGACACTGCTTTTCCTTCGGTCGATGATCTGCCCGATGGACGGTGGCACAGATCGTGGAAGAGAGATGTTCGTCAGGCGTCACGTTGACCCGACGCAAAGACGCCGCCCAAGTAGGCAGGAAAGCCAAATTGCTTGACCAGCAGATAATCTGCCGCGCGACGCTCTTCCTCCGACAGTCGAGGCCGCCACTTGTCTGCCGCGACGTACGCCTTCGCGAGCCGTTCGCGCAGCGCAAGCTTGCCGTCGGTGACCGGCTCGGCCTCTGACCAGAACGCTGCTTGCGAAATGACACCATCGAATGCAGGTTCCTGGATGGATAGTGCGCGAAAGCCGGCGCGAGCGAATGCATTCGCAAGTATAGGATCCTCATTTGCGTCGATCTGCAACGCCTCCGAGACCGCGGCCACGGCTTCTTCGATGGGCGGAGTGATGCGTCCCGCCTTTCGAAGACGGTCGTGATCGAGCCTGCCGAGAAACAACGTCCTGATCATGTTACGCGGTTCACGCCGCTGGATCAGCTTTGAGAATATTTGCATCTCGGTGCGGATCGCGTCGTCGAACGGTTGTAGGAACCCGTCGTTAAGGCAATCGAGAATGGCGAGCGGCGCCGGATAGTGCCCAAGGGTATTCGCCAGAACTTCTGCGCGCTTTCGGTCGATGATTGCAGCTACCCGATCGGTGTCCGTCGGCCGCCAGCCTGGGCGATCCCACGGCTGCGAAGCGGGGGCATTGGACAACACCCACCGTTCTGCCGCCATCACCTCTTCACCGAACGGAACCAACTGATCGACCACACCGGCTGCGATGGCGGCTTGCCCGGACAGCCGCGCACCTTCCAGCAGGACCGGAAGAGCCTTTTCGATTCCGATCAGGCGCGGGAGCCGCTGGGTTCCACCCGCTCCCGGCAACAGCCCGACCAGCGACTCTGGCAAGCCAAATGCCGCCTTGGGATCGTCGACCATGACCCGATGGTGGGCGGCCAGCGCCAGTTCTCCACCGCCGCCAAGCGCCAGACCCGCAATTGCAGCCGCGACCGGCTTGCCTGCGGTTTCGATCCTGCGCAGCGCCTGGCTGAAAGGAAAGAAGTGGTCGAATGCCACGCGATCGCGCGTTTCCGCCGGCGCGGCCATGATCATGTCGTAGGCCAATCCCAGCTCGGTAAGGTCAGCACCGGCGCAGAATGCCGACGGCTTTCCCGAGCGGATCACCACGCCTTTCACATCACTTCGACGCAGCCACTCGCTAAAGGCAGAGAGCTCGGCGATGGCGGCGTTCGAGAACACGTTCATCGGGCGGCCGGGCATATCGAAAACGAGGTGCAAAACGTCGTTTTCGGTGCGTTCCGCCCGGAACTCCCTCAACTTCCCCAGTACCGTCATGGCATTCTCCGCGATAGCGTTCCGTCCTATAGCATATCGTATATCTGTGTACTAGTTCAAACCAGCGGGTTATGCGGCCACGAAAAACCGCCTAATGTGGTTGCTGCGATCATGTAGCAGGTAAGTTCCGGAGCTCTGGCGCGCGGGGCTGCCGGCTCGGCGGTGTAAAAAAGCCCCTCGGCTCCAGCTTGCGTTTTACCATTTCTGAATATATGGTACGCTACCTAACTAAATTGATGTGGATACCCGGCTGATGATAGAACGGACCATTTTCCGCGAAGAACACAATATTTTCCGGGAATCGGTCCGGCGGTTCGTCGATCGCGAAATCGTGCCGTTTCATGCCCAGTGGGAGAAGGACGGCATCGTGCCACGGGAGCTGTGGCTCAAGGCCGGTGCGGAAGGTCTTCTTTGCTGCACGGTGCCAGAGCAGTACGGTGGAATGGGCCTCGACTACCTCTTCGACGTTGTCGTGTTCGAAGAATTATGGCGATCCGGCGCGAGCGGTCCGGGATTTCTGATCCACACCGATCTCGTGGCGACTTATCTGCTTTCCTTTGGAACCGAAGCGCAAAAGCGCCAGTGGCTGCCGAAGATGGTGTTGGGCGAAGCCATCGGCTCACTCGGCATGACGGAACCTCACGCCGGCAGCGACCTCAAGGCGATCCGGACCCGCGCCGTTCGCGACGGCGACGATTTCGTTATCAACGGTCAGAAGGTTTTCATCTCGAACGGTCAACTCTGCGATTTCGTCGTGCTGGCGACCAAAACCGACGGCAGCGCGGGGGCCAAAGGTGTCACGCTCTTCATCGTCGAGAGCAGCCGGCCGGGGTTTCAGCGCGGAAGAAATCTCGAAAAAATCGGCATGAAAGCCCAGGATACGTCTGAACTGTTTTTCGAGGACCTGCGTATCCCCGCCACCAATATGCTTGGACAGGAGGGCAAGGGCTTCGCGTTGATGATGACCAAGCTCGCGCAAGAACGGCTTGCCCAAGCCATCCGCTCGGCAACCGTCACCGAAACCGTCCTTGATTGGACCGTTGAGTATACAGCGGACCGAAGCGTGTTCGGTCAAAAGCTTGCAAACTTTCAGAATACGCAATTCAAGCTTGCCGATCTGAAGACCCAGGCCACGGTCGCCCGCGTTTTTACCGATAGATGCATTTCGCTGTTCATGGAGGGAAGACTGGATCCGGTGGACGCTGCGATGGCCAAGATGTTCACCTCCGAGCTTCATTGCGAGGCCGTTGACGAATGCCTGCAACTGTTCGGAGGCTGGGGATATATGTGTGAATATCCGATCGCCCGCGCCTATGTCGACGCCAGGATCGTCAAGATCGCGGGCGGATCCATTGAGATCATGAAAACGATCATTGCCCGCCAGATGTTCGCACAACGTGGCTTCGCGTTGACCAAGAGCGGTTGATCTCGCTCGGCCGGCGGGCCCCGCCAAACAGGCGGCCAATGCGCTGCGAAACAAGGGAGTGAGACGTTGAGAGGCTTATCAGGCAAGATAGCGATCGTTACCGGTGGCGGCCAGGGGATCGGGCGTGCGATCACCCTCCGGCTCGCGGAGGAAGGCTGCAAGGTCGCGATTTTCGATATCAATCCCGACGCCGGGCAAGAGACGGCGAAGCTCGCACCGAAATCTGCGATCACAGCCTATACCGTTGACGTTGGCGATCGAGCGTCGGTGGATCGTGCGGTCGCACAGGTCGAGGCTGAA
>WNFA01008117.1_pt1 | contig 11699 bp, 11 predicted proteins | sample 5400481 | NCBI WGS metagenome assembly WNFA01 (sample SAMN13153340, study PRJNA577476) | soil metagenome | isolation source: 120 cm saprolite under Douglas fir tree site 2 hole 1 replicate 2 | place: USA:California | collected 2015-04-18
GAGCGAGCTGCAGCTCGTGCTCGAGTCCGCGCGACGCGAGCTCGTGCGCGCCTTTGTCCGAGAGGCGTCGCTGGCCGAGGGCGTGCCCGTGTCCGTTGCAAGCCTGATCGCGGACGACACCGCCCAGACCTGGCTGGCCCTCTGCACCCCTGGATCGGGCCGCGAGCGTGCCCGCATCGCGCTGGTGTGCTCGCACCGGGAGGTCAGGACCACAATCTTGCTGCACGGCCATTCTCGATTCTCGAACGTTGCGGCATCGCTCGCCGGCGACATCCGGCGCGACGCGGGTATCTCCTGCCGCGAGCACGGGATCGATGGATGGGAGGTCAGCCTTCACCGCAGCCTGACCGGGAACGCCGGGCCTCCCCCGTCCGCAGCCGAGGCGCCGTTGTCCACGCCGGCCGTACCGGCAGCAGCGAGCGACTATGTCATCGATCTGCCGCAAAAAAGCGATGCGGCGGCAATCGCCCGCTGCTTCCTCGAAGTCTATGGCCATCACTACGTGCACTCGGAGGTGTTCTCGACGCACCGCTACTGGGACAAGGTCGAGAGCGGCGAGCTTGTTCCGGCGGTGGCGCGGGACGGCCAGGGCGAGGTGATCGGCCATGTTGCACTGGAGCGCGAGCCTGGAGCGCTGGTGGCCGAACGGGGCGAGGCCGTTGTGCTTTCGGCTTACCGCGGCCATCATCTGCTCGAACGCATGACCGCGCGGCTCTCCGAGGAAGCGCCCAAGCGCGGCCTGCACGGAATTTATGCCGAGCCGCTCACGATCCACACCTTCTCGCAGCGCAACGACGAGCGGGCTGGCATGCCTGTCTGCGCCGTGCTGCTCGGCGCCAATCCCGAGAGCTTCCGACCTAAAGGTGTGGCCTGCCCGACCGCGGGGCAACGCCAGAGCTATCTCCGCACCTTCCGTTTCGTGCAGAAGCCTGCCGCGCGCACGATTTATGCACCCGCGCCGTATCGTGAGATGCTGCTTAAGCTCTACACGAGTCTTGGTGCGACCGTGTCGGTTGCTGCCCCGACTGCCGCGGCTGCCTCCGAGTCCCGCACCGGCATCAAGGTGAACGATCGCGGCTACGGCGTGGTCAATTTCGAGCGGATCGGCCCGAACGTCGCCATCGAGCTTAGCCAGGCGCTGCGCGACGTGCGGGGCCTGGGCGCCAGCTCCGTGCAACTCTCCGCACCGATCGGCGATCCCGGTCTTCCGCTCCTGACGGATGCCGCCCGCGGTCTCGGCTTTTTCTTCTGCGGCCTGGGACCCGCCTTTGCTGACGGCACGGACACCTTCCTGCTTCAGTTGCTGAGCGAGCCGCTGGACACCAGAAAACTCCAACTGTTCACCGACCTGACGAAAGAGTTGGTGGCATTCATTGATCTCGATCGAGCCGCAACAGCGCAGAAGGTCCGGGATGCGACGAGTTCGAGATCAAGCCGAGCGAATTCAACCGGCTAGTCGCATCATTCGACGGGTTTTGGCGGGGTGCAATCTCCGGATTTGGTCGCCACATGGTGGTCGAGGGACAGCCGGATCTTGACGAATTTCTTAAGAATGCCGTCATGGTTTGAAAGTTGTAACAATCAAATTGCTTAGTCAGGAAACGCTGGCGGAGCTGGTCGTTGCCGAGGCCCCGGCGTCCATTCCCTGATTGTCGTGCATTCATGGTGACCTGCCTCAAGCTCGGCTTTGCGGTCGCTCAGTCGATATAGTCAAGTACTATGGAGCGCGCCGTTAACCTGTTCTTCACTTAACCCGGCAATCGTTCGGCCCCTTAAGCCAAAAGCGATAACCGGTTTTTACGAAGCGTCTGCGACGCGAAGAATCGAAGAGCAGAGGACGTACGGGTTGACGAAACAGATCAAGTGCCCGCAGCCGTCCCATTTGCTACGGCGATTTTGGGAAAACGCCACGGGATTTTGGGGTAAACGCGGGACGCGGTTGTCGTGGGTTCTGTCTGGAATTCTTCTGCTCACCATCCTTCTAAACCTTGCCACTTCCTACGGCATGAACGTTTGGACACGCGGGATCTTCGACGCGCTGCAGGAGAAGGATTCGCACACGGTTCTCTCCCTGGCGTTGGTTTACCTGCCACTGCTGGCGGCAAGCGTCGTTTTTGGTGTCCTGCAGGTCTATGCGCGCATGACGACCCAGCGGCGATGGCGAGAGTGGCTCACCAATCAACTCGTCAACCGCTGGCTTAAGAACGGCCGCTATTATCATCTCAATCTAGTAAGCGGCGGCCCCGGCAATCCCGAATATCGCGTAGCGGACGACATTCGGATTGCGACCGAATCACCAGTCGATTTCGCCACCGGAATGATAACGGCTGTTCTTTCGGCGACGACATTCATTGTGATTTTGTGGACGATCGGCGGTACTCTCACAATCCAATTCAGCGGCATGGCCGTAACCATTCCCGGCTTTCTCGTTGTCGCCGCAGTAATCTATGCAGTAGCGGCGAGCGGATCCATGGTTTTAATCGGACGCCGCTTCATCGCAGTGTCAGAGAACAAGAACCAAGCTGAGGCAGAGTATCGCTACGTGCTCACTCGCCTGCGCGAAAACGGGGAGAGCATCGCTCTCCTCCAGGGGGAAGACGAAGAGCGCAACGGCGCCGACAAGTCCCTCAAGATGGTGCTGCGCGCATGGCGAGATATTTGCATTCAAACCATGCGAACCACGATTGTCTCCCAAACCAGCAGCTACATAGCGCCCGTGTTACCGATCATCCTATGCGCGCCCAAATTCCTGGACGGCACGATGACGCTCGGCGAAATCATGCAGGCGGCATCGGCATTCACAATTGTCCAGGCGGCATTCAACTGGCTGGTCGACAACTATCCGCGGCTCGCCGACTGGACTGCTTCCGCACGCCGGGTCGCCTTGCTGCAGATGTCGCTGGATGAGCTAGAGCGTGCGGAAATCGGCCGCGCCGGTCGAATCAATCGTTGCGAGGGGAAGGGCGCGGCGCTGCGATTGCGCAACCTCTCGGTTACGGTCGACGACCAGACACTGGTCATTGGCGGGGAGGTCGCGATCATGCCCGGCGAAAAGGTCCTGGTCACAGGGGAATCGGGATCCGGCAAGAGCACTCTGGTGCGCGCCCTTGCGGGTCTGTGGCCGTGGGGTGGAGGCGAAATTGAGATGCCAGCAGGGGCGAAACTCTTAGTGTTGCCGCAGCGGGCGTATGTGCCGAGCGGCACACTCCGACGGGCTGCCAACTATCCCGAGGCCGCCGATAGCAGGAGCGTTGAGGAGATAGCAAACGTCTTGAAGAAAGTCGGGCTAGGTCACCTCATCGAGCACCTCGACGAAGAACGTCCTTGGGATCAAATCTTGTCGGGCGGGGAGAAGCAGCGCTTGGCGTTTGCACGAGTCTTTCTTCACCGACCGGATATAATCTTGCTGGACGAAGCAACCGCGGCGCTCGACTCGCAAAGTGAAGATCGGTTGATGGAGCTTTTGTCCCAGGAGTTCAAACAGGCGACCGTCGTTAGCGTCGGTCATCGGTCCGAACTCGAAGCCCTTCATGGTCGAAAGATCGTTCTCCAGCGCGGGCGCCGGGGCGCAAAGCTCGTCAGCGACGTTTATCGCAATCCGAAGCCCATCTTGCCGAGGGAACGGCCGAGCATGGGACTCTTGTCGCTTTGGAATTCCAGCCTCGCGCGTCGAACGTTCAGACAGGCAGAGCCGGCCTCAAGGATGTGAATAACCGTTCCGGACTGGAATGACGCGAGCACATTTGCTCAGCATCAGATTTGCAGATGGGGCATACGGCATTCGTGACAGCAGCGTCGGCGGTATGGTCCCGAAAATGAACGCTCACGCGGGCGCCTTCAGTAGCGACTCTGGGAGACACGTCCCCCGGTGGGTTTCGATCGCGGCTTCTGATCCTGTTCGTCCAGCAGATCGGAAAGTTGTACCGTGCCTCCGCGAACATCGGGCCAGGCCGCCTCGCTGGCGGAATTGGATTGTCTAGGCGTGGCCGCTGCCCCCGGTTACGGCAAGCCCTGGATTGCCTTCGCCCGTCAAAAGTTCACCCGGAGTGGATTCGATGAGCATTCCAATCATTTGCAATAAGGCTTGTTGCTCGGGACCATATCCGCTTGTGAGGAAGTCGCGCAGTTCAATTTGGGAGGTTTGCCCGCCTGATGGGATGTTTGCCTGATGCAGGACGAACACTCTGCCCGATGCATCTTTGCACAGATGCCAGCGATCTCCATTTGGGCTGCTGTACAGCTCTCTCGTTCGAGTAGCATTCATGGGCTATGCTCCACTGAGACAACGCTTGTTAGCAGTCCATGTTCCGGCCCTGGGGAGATTCGTTGCGGCCACCGCAATCGAACTGGTTTCGCGTGCAGCGCTGGTCACTGCCGACTTGCGCCTCTATTTCTCTCGAATACCGCCAACATCGGGCCAAGCGACACGATGTTGCCATGGCTATTGAGCGACGGCGCGTACAAGCTCGCGGCGCTGCCTCCGTCAAGAAACAGGGCGTTGGGGCAATTCAGCCCGTCACGGAATAGGCGTGCAAAGGCGTCAAACGACACCTCTCCCTGAGAGATAGCGAATATGACTTTGCCATCCGCGCGTACGCCCACACCGTTGCGCGCTTTGAGCGACGTGCTACGGCGGTCGAAACGAGGATGCACGCGCCCATTTATCACCAGCATCGGCCCGGATTGCGTCGCCAGGTCCGCCCGGGGTCGTTGCTTGAGAAATGCCCCGGTCTCTGCGACGGCCGCCCCATCGACGGATATATAGAAGACCCCGTTTGGCTTCATGTGAAAATTGCCATAGCCCGACTTGGTGTTTACGTGCACGAGCTCTCGTCCCTCTTCCACATAAAGCCCCACAGGCTTGAGGGCCGGATCGAACATGCCGGCGTTTGTGGCAAATAGCAGTATGCCTGCCTCGCCTTCCAGAGCTCGCGGCAGAGCGGAGAGATACGCATAGGGAGTCCCGTCTGACCGCTTCCAATAGAGCCTGATCGTCTGCTTACGCGGATCGACCTCGCAGATGGTATACGCGCTGCGCTCATACTCCACTGAGCGGCACGGTCGGGTCTCGGCTAGGGCGCTGTTGTTGTGTGCGGCAAGGCTTGTTACCGCCGCCAGGAGAAAAGCAGTCGTTCGGGCTTGCTCCGATGCCAAACGATTCACAGTTCACCCCCGACCCGCATCTCCTACTCTAGACCAAGATGGCGCTCGCCTTCCCGCACCGGCATAGGGTGGCGCACCGCTGAGTTCTCGCTTGTATCTCAGCATATCGACGCCATCTCTCTGCCATCCGGTTCCACGTAGGTACGCTCGCTGTGTCGCGCGTGAACTTGGCCATTTGCTCGCCCTCGGCGGCGTGTCTCAGGAATTCATCAGTTGGATGCGTCGGCGACCTCCCGCCGGTCGTGCAACTCACCATGAGAGCGCTTGGAAAGTTCCATCCGGCCTATGTTTCTGGCGCAAACTCAGGAACGACCCTCGTCTCCGAGGGGTTAAGAAATAGCACGGGCAAGGCAGGGGTGTGCCATGCCTCAAAAGGGAACCGAAAAAAGGCGATCCTCGGAAAAGGTGATCAGCACGGACAAGGCCGCCCTGCTGTGGATGTATTGTAAAGAGATCGCGCCGTTTGAGACTCCGACCTTTAGCAAGAACGCGGGCGAGCTTATCGCTCGCGCAACGCGCGCCCCTCAGAAAGGCGCAGTCCGATGCCCCAAAACGGACCACTGATAAGCTAAAACCGGGCCCACAGGGGGTTTAAACAGGCCCAGCACCTGGGTTGCGACGCCTTCATCTGAAGGAGGCGAATCGAATTTGAACTCTCACCAAGTTGACCCGGCCGCCTTGACAATGTGCCACACACGACCCGCGACGCTTCTCAAGCGCGGTGGAAGTAGCCGCCGAGTCTACGCCGCTGCAACGAAATCCGCCAACTTCTTGCGCGCGTAGAACATGCGCGTCTTCACCGTGGCCGCGGCGATCCCGACGATCTCCGCGACCTCATTGACCGATTTGCCGTGGAAGTAGACGAGGTCGATGACCTCGCGGTGCTCCGGCGACAGGCGGGCCAAGGAGCGGCGCAGCAGGTCTGCCCGGGTTCTCTTTTGCAGCGCGACCTCCGGATCGTCCGCCGGGTCCGCCACGCTCGACGCGATCTTCTCATCCAATTCCGCATCCGGCCGGCGGCGCCGCGCCGAGAGCGCCTTGTGGCGCGCAATCGCCAGCAGCCAAGTCGAAACCGACGAGCGTGCTTCGAACGAGGCGGCCTGGCGCCAAACGTCGAGAAACACATCGCTCAAGAGGTCGTCGGCTAAGGCCTCGTCGCCGACGAGGCGGAGCAACCAGCGATACAAAGGAACTCGATGGCGGCCAAACAGCGTGCGCATGGCGAGTTGATCGCCCTGCGCAATCCGCCTGATCAGCATTTCGTCGGAAGACGTCTCGGGCGCCGCTGCCTGTGCAAGGAATGCGGCGACCCATCCCATACGGGTGCAGGTCATGGTCATGGGGTAATCCCCTTGTCGTCACGTCCCGCCAAACAAACTCGCTCAGGGGGCAAAGGTTGCAGCCCGTCTTGCCGATTCATCGAGTGTCGAAATTTGCCGTGTTCCGGCCGCAACCGTTAAATTTGGCCGTGGAACCTATGAAATGCATTTTGCGCTGACTATGGCCGGCTCGCCAGCATCACGGTGACTTGCGCGGCGAACTAACGCGCGTCCTTCGGCGGCTCGAGCACGCTCGTCACGTACCCGCAGTTGGGGCACTCATACGCTGTCAACCCAGGCTCGCCCGCAACCGGTGCGATGCTCACGACCTCGTCCATCGTGGTTCGACAGCGTGGGCATGGCAGAGCACTGCCACCGCGCCTGCTTCTCGATAGGTCCGACACAATATGCGCCCCTTGCGTTAGGGCTGATCGATCTTGGCTCCTCCCACACAGAACACTGGATGAGGGCGTTAGTTGCCGGCGGAGCGTACGGCTCCTAAGGCGACTGCTTTCCTGGGCTCCCCAAACCAGGAGGGAGGGAGACCGCAAGCGAAGGCCGCAACAGCCCTGGGAACATAGTGGCTGGGCTCGGCGTTCTCTGTTCCCGGCTCTGTGTTCCAGGCTAAGCGTTTCTCAGATCGTCGTCCTTCCCAGCGGAGACGCCGTCATGCGCCCGGCCACCCTCGTTCTCGCTGCTCTCCTTCTCTTGGGAGGCGCCGGCGGGGCCGCGGGAACCCCTCTGATCCCGATCCTGGCAGGCGTTGCTCTTCAATCGCATAGTGACATCGAGGCGGCCCGGTGGCGTCACCGTCACCATCGCGGTTATTTCTGGGGTGATCGAGGTACCGATGGTGCCGATAGCGATGGTACCGCTCGCTTTAGTTCTCAACCAAACATTGACCTCGAAGCCACCAAGTGGCGTCATCGCCATGGTCGAGATTACGATTGGAATGATCGGCGGAGCGGCAGTGCTCGTCTCGATGACACCAATGGCTCCGGTTCTAATGCCAACCGTCTCACCACAACAGACATAGTGCGGCGCGACCTTCGCCGGCGTCGTGGATGGGTAGATCCACCTCCGGCCAATTAGGGGTGTTCTGCATGAGCGTGGCACCTCAACTCGGAACTAAGTCAGGCCATGATTGGCCGATTGTTGGTTCGATCAGCCCTCTTTCCTCGACTCATGAAAGCACCCTGAAGCTTGGCACGCTGACACAGAATTGGATTGATGCCTCAAGAGTGTCGCTGCGGAAATTCCACGAAGATTTGGGCAGCATCCTCCGCCACGCGCGGGTCACCGGCGGCGAGACTGCATGCGTTCTGCTTCTGAAAGCTCGGCCTTTCACAAATCGCTCTTTGGCGTCGCTTCGCCGCCTCTATCCACGTCGACTTGGCGATCACATCCGAAGCAGTTGGCGGTCGGCACGCGCACGAGCGCCTCACCTGCGGCGGACGCATGTCGTGGTCGGCGCGCTCGCTTCGATCATCGTCCTTCCCGCCGGATATGTTGCCTATTGCATGGCCACCTTGCCGGAGAGCGGAGGGCTGGTGATCGAACCGACCCCCAGCGCGCTGATCGTCGAGGCGGCGGACGGACAGGTCTTCGCCACGCGCGGCGTTTTCAAGGGCGACAAGCTCTCCGCACAGGACATTCCCATCAACCTTTCACGCGCAATTATTGCCATCGAGGATCGGCACTTTTACGAGCACGGCGGCTTCTATCTGCCGTCGCTGTTGCGCGCGACAGTTCGGAATATTCTTTCGGGGAGCGCGCGCGAGGGCGGAAGCACGATTAGTCAGCAGCTCGCTCGCATGATGTACCTCTCCCCGGACCGCACCATCAAGCGCAAGGTTCAGGAGGCGATCTTTACACTTTGGCTTGAACGCCATCTCGGGAAAGAGGAGATCCTGTCGCGTTACCTCAATACGGCCTATTTCGGCGCTGGCGTTTATGGCGTGGACGCCGCTGCGAAACGCTACTTCGGCAAGACCGCGAAAGACCTGTCGCTCAGCGAAGCGGCGATGCTCGCGGGCCTCGTGCGCGCCCCTTCGGCGCTTGCTCCGACTCGTAATCTCGAGGGAGCACGGCAGCGGGCGGGTCTGGTGCTCAATGCGATGGTCGTGACCGGCGCGATTTCCCGTCAGCAGGCGGATGCCGCGCGCCAACAGCCCGCAACCTTGCGAGTACCGCCCGAGAACCCGCCGGGCACAAATTATTTCGTGGATGTCCTCAACGGGGACGTGAAGCGTCTTATCGGACCCGCATCTCCGGATTTAACCTTGCGCTCCACCCTCGATCTCAATCTCCAGAGCATCGGCGAAAACGTGATTGCACGTCGGCTCAAGGCGGAAGGTCGCGTCAAGAAAGTTAGCCAAGCGGCCCTCGTCGCAATGGCTCCCGACGGAGCCATCCTCGCGATGGTGGGAGGCCGCGACTACGCCGAGAGTCAGTTCAATCGGGTCACCCAGGCAAAGCGGCAGCCCGGTTCTCTGTTCAAGCTATTTGTTTACCTCGCCGCCTTCCAAAAGGGGGTCAACCCGCAGATGACGGTGGTCGACCGACCGGTTCAGATCGGCAACTGGGAGCCGGAGAACTACGGCGGTCGCTTCCGCGGACAAGTCACGCTGCGTACCGCCTTTGCGAACTCTATCAACTCCGTTGCGGTTCAGGTTGCCGATGCCATCGGAATCCAGAGCGTCATCGAAACAGCCCGCAAGCTGGGCGTGCAATCCGAATTGCCTGCCGTGCCCAGTCTGGCGCTCGGCTCAGGCGAGGTGACCCTGTTGGAGATGACGCGCGCCTTTGCGGCGATCGCGGCCAACGCGGAAAATGTTGAGCCGTACGCCGTTCGCACCATTCGCAACGGCGATCAAGTTCTGTTCACACGGCAAAAATCGGAGCTCCAGCCTGCCAGCAATCCAGCGGCACGAGCGGCTATGCATGATCTTCTCGCAAGCGTCGTTCGTGAGGGCACAGGTAGAGCGGCGAGGATTAACGGCCCGGCTGCGGGAAAGACGGGAACAAGTCAGAGTTATAGAGATGCATGGTTCGTCGGATTCACACCTGATATCGTCGTGGGCGTTTGGATCGGTAACGACGACAACAGCCCCACCAGGGGCGTAACCGGTGGCGATCTACCGGCCCGCATTTGGAATGAATTCGTGACCCAATCCGTCACCGCGCGGGCAAAGGTCGCTCGGGTCCAACCGCAAATTATGGCGCTTGCGACTCCTGAAGCAGCCAACGCGAAGTCAGCCCCGGGTGCAGGTGTCATTCGCGGTGTGCCCGTTGTGCAGAATACTGGGATGCTGGAGATTCAGGGACGCGTGGTCCGCTTGTTTGGAGTGGAGGGCGCCCGCGGCCGGGCCGCGCGCGATTTGAGACGCTATCTTGGACAGCGAGAGGTGGTGTGCGAGCCGACCGGCAGTGGCAGTGACTACCGATGTCGCGTTGATGATCAAGACCTCTCTCGAGTGGTGCTGTTCAATGGCGGCGGCCGAGCGACGGCAAATGCAACAGCGGAGTTGCGGGCGCTGGATCAGCAGGCGCGTTCAACCCGCGCGGGGATCTGGAGCGGAAGGGATGACGATGATAATGGAGCCGCCGGGTATGCTTTTCCTTCTTTTCTTGGATTTCCGCGCTCTCCGGCAGTACCATCTGTTTTCATGGGGTACCGACGACATTAATCACGACCGAGCGGCCGGAACTGAATGGATTTTTTAGAAGAGCATTAGTCCGCCGAGTGGCATTACGGCATGCGGATGTCCGCTTGACGGACCTCGGCACGCAAAAAATGCAAAATACAAATGAAAAGCCCACTGCAGAAAAAACGTAGCAAATCGTTCTCTTGATCAATGTTTTCTGGGTGCGGAGCTATGCGTTCCAGCGATGCCGTTCACGGCCTTTGTAGCGGACAAGCTGGAACCGCTTAGCGAGACACGGAGTTTTAATAGGTTAGACATCGGCGCGACCGAAGGAAAACTCCTTTCCACATGCAAGCCGCGGCCCGTACCCTCGGGCTGCGGCTGCATATCCTGCATGCGCGCGTCGAACGCGATTTTGGGTAGTGTCCTAATTCCGAGCCTTCTGTCCTAATTTGAAAATCGAAGTGTCCTAATTTTGAATTATGGCCGCTCGCCCTTCGCGCGCTCTGCGGCTCTCTCCGCGAGACGTTCATAATCCTTTGCGATCCCGAGCATCATTTCTTTGGACACCGGGTCCATGTGAATAGCCAGAGCGCGCGCTTCTTCGGCGCGTTTGAGCCAATGCTCGGGGTCATTGATCGGGGATGACGGCATTCCGGAAATAGCCCCCCGAACCGGAACGATAGGGTCCTCCATTGCGTTTCACAAGTTGTGGAACGTGCCATGACGTCGACGGAATATAGGCATCGCGCCGAAGAATATCTGAGACTCGCGAATGAGACTACGGAACTCTTCGCGCAGATGGCGTTGTTCGAAATGGCAGCTGAGTTCCGCGCAAAGGCTCAACAATTAGAGCTTCTAGAGCTTCGTGAGCGCCGACGGAGGCAACGCTTTTCTCCTATCGCAATCGAAAAATTTGCGCTTCGTCATTGAGGCCGCCAACTGAGGCGGCCTCGTCATTTTTCATCGTCGTCACCCTTTGATCTGGCTTCGCGGAGGGCCTTCCAGGCATGGTACTGGCCTCTTTTAACCTCTTGTGGCCCCTTTTGAATTTGGCAGTGGCCCGTTTTACCGGAACCAACGATCTACGACTTTGGTTGTAAAGGCACGCCTCCGGGCGGTCTTCGAAATCCGGCCTCTTCCTTAACAATGGAGGTTCCGATGACGATGCACGACCATCATCATATCACCGACGCTGGAGATGCTGCATTCGATGCCACCATGAAAATGGTGGGAATGGGTATAGTGTTGGTTATGATTGCAGGCATGGTGTTGGGGTATTTTTACTTATAAGTCGCGCCATGTGCGAAACTGGAGCCTTGCGCACCACACCAGCGGTTGCCCTGAGAATCGCTGATCGGGTTTGGACGATTGGCGACTTGCTGGACGCCGCGCTCACGGTCGCCCCGGCGGACCCCACGACGACGGCTCCGGTTCGGCGGCGGCGGTTCCGAGTAATTGATGGGGGGAATGTCCTAATTTTCCCGCCGCGAGTGTGTAAAAAAGCCCCGCTGGGCGGCGGGGCTAAGGTTCCCCCATGAGTGGGGATCGTCCAACCCCACCTGTCCTA
>WNFA01013891.1_pt1 | contig 11696 bp, 8 predicted proteins | sample 5400481 | NCBI WGS metagenome assembly WNFA01 (sample SAMN13153340, study PRJNA577476) | soil metagenome | isolation source: 120 cm saprolite under Douglas fir tree site 2 hole 1 replicate 2 | place: USA:California | collected 2015-04-18
CCCATTCGACAGCAAAGATATGAAAGCCGTCGGCGAACTTTCCCGACGGTAACGTATAGGTCCCAGTGAGGCCGTTTTCTCCCGAGTAACCGGGGCCGTGCATGCTGCCATGCACTTTGTCCGGCTCCTTTCCAATGTTCTCCATGATGTCGATCTCGCCGCAGCCAGGCCAGCCGACGGCGCCAATATTGTTTCCGAGCAACCAAAAGGCCGGCCATATTCCTTGTCCCCGCGGAACCTTGATGCGGGCCTCGAAGCGTCCATACTTCTGCTCAAACAATCCCAGAGTCTTGAGACGTGCGGAAGTGTACTCACGCGTGATGCCGTCGACCCCCTTGTAGGTCTCCTTGCTGGCGGTGATGACCAAGTTCCCATCCTGCACGTGGACGTTCTGGCCTCGATTCGTATAGGACTCGAGTTCATTGTTGCCCCAGCCGCCGCCGCCGGTTTCCATGATCCACTTGGAAGAATCGGGCGGGGAACCGTTAGGAGCGCTGAATTCGTCGCTCCAAACGAGAGCATAGTTCGCCTGTTGTGCCCAAGCCTCGGACGAACCGCCGCAGAACACTGCGCCGGATAGCAAGACCAACAAAACGAAAAGGCAATTCGGTACCTTCTTGGTCATGGTTCCTCTTCTTCTTCGATGCGACAGTATTGATTTTTAAGGTCGTCGACGACGCAGTCGCGCCCAGACTCTATGAAACGAATCTGGCACTGTCTATCATACGGTCGCATGGGAGTCTGACTATATTTTTGTATAGTGTTCGCTCCGCTGATTTTTTCGCTCACATTTCCGAAAAACTTGCTGGGCAGTGGTGTATTCTCCGAAATTGAACATCAGTTTTTTGCGAGGAAAAATGTCGGCCGAATCCACCCGAAGAGATTTTCTCAAAATGTCCGCTGCCGGATTGGCCGCAACGGCCACGCTTACGCAGCAGTCCGCCGCGGAATCAGGCACGGCCAATACGCCAGCATCGGGCAAGGTGGAAGTCTGGGTAACGAATCAAAAAACGCATTGCACGCGAGCCGAGGACATTTCGTGGAAAGCGCGTTCCGCCGCTCCGGCAGGGCCGATGATCGCGCTCGATCCGAAAGAGCAATTCCAGACCGTGCTGGGATTTGGTGCGGCCTTCACCGACGCCTCCTGCTACGTGTTCAACCAGCTTTCCTCCCCCGCGCGGACGCAGTTATTCCACGAGATGTTCCATCCCGCCGAGATGGGCCTGAACGTCTGCCGGACCTGCATGGGTGCCAGCGATTACTCCACCAGCGTCTACAGCTACGATGAAGGAGACGCGGATCCGCAGCTAGAACGGTTCTCGATCGCACACGACCGCGATTACATCCTGCCCATGCTGCGTGAGGCGCGAAGCGTGAATCCGGAACTGTTCTTGTTCTCGTCCCCATGGAGTCCCCCTGGATGGATGAAGTCGGGTGGATCGATGCTGGGTGGATCGATGCGGCGGCGATATATTCCCAACTACGCGCAATACTTCATCAAGTTCTTGCAGGGCTATGCAGCCGAGGGTGTGCCTGTGCAAGCCGTCACTCCGCAAAATGAAGTTGACACCGACCAGGATGGCAAGATGCCGGCCTGCATCTGGCCGCAGGAATATGAAATTGAATTTGTTCAGCACCTGGGTCCTGCGCTCCGGCAGAACGGCCTCGCAACTGAGATCTGGATACTCGATCACAATTACAACCTCTGGGGCCGAGCCGTTTGCGAACTCGACAACCCTCAAGTGCGCCAGTATTCGAACGCAGTCGCGTGGCACGGCTACGTCGGCGCCGCCGAAATGATGACCAAGTTCCACGAGGCTCATCCCGATGCCGCCATGCACTGGACCGAGGGTGGTCCCGACTACACGAGTCCCGACTACCTGACGGATTGGGCCAAGTGGGCCAAGGTATTCACGGATGTGTTGCGTAACGGATGCCAGTCGATTACCGGCTGGAATCTTGCGCTCGACGAGCAAGGGCGCCCAAATATCGGCCCATTTCCGTGTGGTGGAGTGGTGACCATCAACTCACAGAGCAAAGAAATTACCCGCAGTGGGCAGTACTGGGCATTCGCACAATTTTCCCGCTTCATTCGGCGGGGCGCCAGGCGGTTTGCTTCTGAAAGCTCGGCGCCGGACGTGGGTCATGTGGCAGTCGAACATCCCGATGGGCGTCGCGTACTCGTCGTGACCAACCCAGCCGGTGCCCAAACCGCCAGCGTTCAGATGGAAGAAAGACAGACCGACATCTCACTGGATGAGAACTCAGTGACTACGCTCGTCTGGTCCTGATCGGTGATGCTACAGGGGATACTGGTCGGGGCGCGCCGATTTGAGCGACGGACCCCCTGCGCCCAAGGCAAACCAACCGAAACTATGGGTTTCCCTACCGTCCACGCAGGGGAGTACCTCTGCCGAATACTGGCATCACCACACCATCCTCGCTCACTAGGATCCAATCGAGGTCCTTTGCGCCAGACCGTTGGTTCCGAACCCAAAGATGGCGAACCAGATTGCGCAAACACGAGTAGCACGACTGACGGCCGATCAGTCGGAGGGCGAACGAGCGCGCATTACAGCAGCTTGACCCCGTCGGTCCTTCTCATTCCTCGTCAAAATCGAAACACAATTCCCGCGGATGGCTGGGCCGCGTGGGTAATCGTGTTAGTGTTCAGCTCTTTGATCCCGAAGTCGGGTGCACTGTACACCAGGCCGCGATACTCCGCTCGCAACGAGACGTGATTGAAGATCGGAAGGTCGGCTCCTCCTCCGTAGGCAAACACGCCGACGGTTTGTTTTTGTGCGCCGGGGACCGCTCCGAAAGTATTACCTGTCGGATCGAACACCAGCGCTCCTCCCTCCGCCAGGACGTAAGGATGGACTCTGAACCTCGCGGGAGCGGGCAGACTAACGACGAAGCCTCCAGTTGCTTGATGGACGTTAGCCTGGATCCTGGAAAGGCCAGCCGGCGCAAAGAACTGCTGGGTGCTGCGACCGTATCCGTAGACGCCTTCCCCAGCAAGCCAGCGGTTGAAATGATAGCGGTAGCCAACCAGAAAGCCACCGGTCTCAGTAGCGCGCTGCATTGTTCCCTGACCAGTTGTATCTTTTGTAAACAACCCGGTTCCCTGCAGGCTGATCTCAGAACGAGATTCCTGTGCCGCCGCGCTGGCTCCCAGCAGGATAGCGACACTTGCAATCATCATTGCCATCTTTCGCATGCTTAAAACTCTCCTTAACAAATCGTTATGCTCCGCCTCAGACTCGCTATGCTCACGATGCTTCGGCTGACACATTCGGCTTGATCCAAGCACCGGGCATACCAAACTGACTGGGTTCGTGCAAAGCGCTTGATGCCAGCAGGTTGGAAGGAGTAAGGCAGCGGGTCTGGGAGAGCACTGTCGAGGTCCTCGACCAGATTTCGACAAAAGTCGACTTTTCTGACACTTTGAGAAGCCTTCCCCGAGGTCGCGGCATCAGATTAAAAAAGCAGCACTCTCCTTCGTCTCTTCAGGAAAAGTGTTGGCTACGTTAACGCCACAGGCAAAAGATCTTTTCAAAGAGCGGATGTTCATGCCCACAAGAGCGGAGACCTATCCACGGGTCGAGGAGGAGCGTTACTTAGCGCTGTTGCGCGCTGCCAGTGCCATCGCTAACAGTGATTGCAGCGACGCTTTCGACACCCTCACCGCGCGGTTGCGCGATGTTACCCCATTTGACTATCTCCACTTGGTTGCTTTTGACGATAGCACGAAAAATCCCGCCTGGCAGCTGTTCGAAGCAAGCGGGAAAAGATTGGACGTTCCCCGCGAAGCCGCGGTGTCTTTTGAAGGCACCCCGATTGCCCGCGTGTACGAATCTGGCGAACTCCTGGTAACCAACGACTGGAACCACGAAACGCAATTCCAGCAACATCAATCATTTCTTACCGACCTGGGCATTTCGTCCACTTGCACATTGCCTCTAAAGCGGGGAGAGCGTCGCCTCGGTGTGCTGACTCTTGGCAGGTTTTACCCAAACGCTTACGATGATGAGGAAGTTCGTTTCCTCTGTCTGGTTGCCGATCAAATCGGCCTCGCGATCGATGCCGCGTTGAATTTCTGCGTATCGCAGCGTGTGAAAGACCAACTGAAGCTGATCCTCGATCTAAACAACCAGGTGGTGTCTAACCTTGACTTTAATGAATTCCTTCACGTCACCTCCTCGAGCGTGCGTCAGGTAATGCGGTGTGAAGCAGCGGCGGTCATGCTGGCGGATGCCGAGGGCAAACACTTACGAATACACGCGCTCGATTTCCCGGAGAGCCGCGGAGTCTTTACTGAAGGCACTCTCGTTCCCATTGAGGGAACGTTACCGGGAGATGCGTTTCGGACCGGAAAGCCCATAGTAGTGAACCGGCTGAATCCCGCTGAACTGCCACCTGAGATGTATCGCAAGGCGATCGGCGAAGGTCTGAACTCATTTTGCGACGTGCCCCTCATCAGTAAGAATCGGATGCTCGGAGTTTTGGCGGTCGCCAGGCGAGAGGAGAACGCGTTTGACGAGGATGAGGTAGCTTTCCTGACACAGGTTGCGAAGCAGGTGGCGATTGGAGTCGAGAACGCCCTCGCCTACACCGAGATTGCCGATCTGAAAGACAGGCTGGCGCAGGAAAAGTTGTATCTGGAGGAAGAGATCCGCGGTGAGATGGACTTCGAAGGCATTGTCGGACAGAGCTCAGCCCTACGCCACGTTCTGCAGTTGGTAGAAACGGTGGCCCCCAGCGATTCGACCGTCCTGTTGCTGGGCGAAACAGGTACAGGAAAAGAATTGATCGCGCGCGCGATTCATGATCGCAGCCGGCGCAAGCAGAGAACATTTGTAAAGCTCAATTGCGCCGCCATCCCTACCGGTCTGCTGGAAAGTGAGCTCTTTGGACATGAGCGCGGCGCGTTCACGGGGGCGATTACTCAAAAGCTCGGACGACTCGAACTGGCGGACCAGGGAACGCTTTTCCTGGATGAGGTCGGCGACATCCCGATTGAGATACAGCCGAAACTGCTGCGCGCTTTGCAGGAACGCGAGTTTGAACGTCTGGGGAGCACGCGAACCAAAAAGGTCGATGTGCGGTTGGTCGCCGCCACCAATCGTGATCTGGAGAAGATGATAGAAACCCGCGAGTTCCGTAGCGACTTGTATTATCGCCTGAATGTTTTCCCCATTCGCATCCCACCCCTAAGGGAGCGGCCCGAAGATATTCCGCTGCTGGTTCGCTACTTCGCGCAGAAATACGGCCGGCGTATGGAGAAGCAGGTGGAGTCAGTACCGGCGGCCGCCATGAAGAAACTTGCGACCTGGCATTGGCCCGGTAACATACGAGAGCTCGAGAATTTTATTGAACGTTCCGTGATTTTGACCCACGGCTCGGCCCTTCAGGTGCCAATCAGTGAGTTGACGAACGGTGCAAAGGGAATTCCTCCGTTGGCAACTCGTGATGCAAGCGAACGCGATGAAATTTTACGAGTTCTGAAGGGTGCTCGCGGGAAGGTCGGTGGACCGGAGGGCGCTGCCGCACGTCTCGGACTCAAGCGCACGACGCTGATCTCCCGCATGAACAAATTGGGGATCAATTCCCGACAACTGTCATGACAGTCGACATTATCGACACTACCGCCCGGCAAGTCCGTCCATAACCATTGAATCCACGTACGGCGAGTTTGGCACGCCCGGTGCTCTATTCCCGACGTGATCCTTATCTTCATCGAGGGCGTCAGCGTTGCCGCAGTTGCGTTCATGCTGACGTTCTTCAATGCCATGGTGCGGGAACTGCGCCATGATCGCGCCCCTGGCATCGTAGAACGCCAAAAAAGTGGATTGGAACTCGTGACTCCGCAACGGCATCAGCACCGAAACCGCGCAGCCTGATTGCAGTCTCCCCGCGAGTCGACACTGTCGTCGACTTTTTTCGACACCGCTCTACCGATATCCAGCAATCGTGCCCTTCTTTCACCGAGTTACAAGCGCTGGCGTTCCCACCGGGTTTGGCAAGCCTATTGCGACTGTCGAAGTGTGCAGCGCAATGCTCAAGATATCAACCATCAATAGAAGATCGGAACGGCGCCTGGTCGTCGAAGGAAAGCTTGTTCAACCCTGGATCGGGGAACTGAGGAGCACATGGCGCAGCGCCGGAGAGGATCTTCAGGGACGCAAGCTCGTCATTGACCTGAGCAATGCCACTGTCATTAGCCAGGAAGGCAAGGATGAGCTCTTGGAACTGATGAAAGAAGGAGCAAAGTTTTCCTGTTGTGGCGTTCTCACAAAATACGTGATCAGGCAACTGGCACACAGGTGTCATGCCCGTTGCCGAGAGTAAATGCAAGAACCATCGATCGCTAGAGTCATCTTCCACGGAGGCACATGATGACGCAGGCAGGGACTGAGTCCGCAATCAAACGAACGGAATATGCAGTTGCAGGCGACTTCTGTCGCATCTTCGCCCAGAACATGAATGGGCTGTACTGGCTGTCATTCTTGCTGACCGCAAACTCCACGAAAGCGGAAGAATGTTTTGTTTCGGGATTGGAGGATAGCGTCGGTTCAAATCGAGTCTTTAAGGAGTGGACGGAGTCCTGGGCACGACGCACCATCATTCAGAATGCAGTTCGATTGATGCAGCCGACTCGAAAGCATTCGGAACCGGCGCCTGCCCCGGCCGATACTGGCGAACTGAAAACATCTGACAGTAACGTCCCCGGCGCTGCGGTCTGCTGGGATGCTCCCGGCAAGACATTGTGAGGGCACGAAGCCAAGCCTTGATGCGAATGGCGATGCTCGATCAGACACTCGGTTCGGGTGTCGCCTTCGGCGCCGGCAAGATCTTTGCACAACGACGCTTGGTGGCCGAAACGGCTTAGCCTAATTCTGTAGACCATATTCTGCAGGCTTTTTGGTTTCACCCAAAAAATACTGGCGTATTTGTCGATTCGGCAGATGTCCATTCGTCATAGATAGAGAAGGCAGTGTTTGGTTTTTGAATTCAAAGGGGAAACTCATGGCAAGAAGAATGGTCCTGACGCTGGGCGTGACGTTGTTGCTCCTCACGGCCCTGGGCTTCGTGAAATTCAAGCAAGTGCAGTCGGCGATAGCAGCTGGCTCCTCGTTTCAGCCGCCTCCCGCGGCCGTTACGAGCATAGTCGCTCATCAAGAGCAGTGGTCGGGGACGCTCAACATGATCGGCACCGTCGAGGCTGTTCACGGCGTCACGGTCAGCGCAGACCTTGCAGGAATCGTCGAACGGATTGCTTTCGAATCCGGCCAATCCGTGCGCGAGGGGGCGGTACTGGTCGAGCTCGATACCCGACAGGAACACGCCCAACTGGCTTCGCTCGAGGCGCAGCGCGATCTTGCGCGCGTGAATTTCGGGCGGATGGAGGAGTTGGTAAAGGCAGGCGTCATCTCGCGCATGGAGTATGACCAGGCAACGGCTCAGCAAAAGGCGACGGCCGCCAACGTTGCAGAGATCCGCGCCACCATTGAGCGCAAGACGATCCGGGCCCCGTTCTCGGGAATTCTTGGCATCAGGAAGGTTAATCTTGGCCAGTACATGTCCAGTGGCGGTGCGATCGCGCCGCTTCAATCACTCAATCCGATTTACGTAAACTTCGGAGTACCGCAGCAGACCGCCGGCCAGATCCGCGTCGGACGCGCGCTGCATGTCACCACTGAAGACCTGACTGGTCAGGCTTTCGCTGGCCGCGTGACGGCGATTGACTCGGTGGTGGATCAGACGACTCGGAACATCCAGGTCCAGGCGACCCTCTTCAATCCCGAAGGCAAGCTGCGTCCGGGGATGTTCGTACAGGTGGAGGTGGTTCTTGGCGCACCGCAACCGGTGATTGCATTGCCGACTTCCGCCATCAGTTATGCCCCGTATGGTGATTCGGTCTACGTGATCACCGACCTCAAAGACCCGCAGGGTCGAACCTACCGTGGCGTGCATCAACAGTTCGTGAAAGTTGGTGCATCACGTGGCGACCAGGTCGCAGTCATTTCTGGTGTGAAGCCTGGCGACGAAGTCGTAACCTCCGGTGTCTTCAAGCTGCGTAACGGCGCGGCGGTTCAGGTCAACAACAAGGTTCAGCCCGGAAATAATCCGGCTCCCAAGCCCGAGGATAGCTAATGAAGTTCACAGATCTATTCGTCAAGCGACCGGTCCTCGCGATTGTCGTAAACCTGGTAATCCTGATTGCCGGTCTGCAGGCGATACGTTCGCTGAGCGTCCGTCAGTATCCGCGTAGCGACATCGCGGTGGTGCAGGTCACGACGGTTTATGTAGGCGCAAACGCGGATCTGGTTCGCGGATTCATCACCACTCCGCTGGAGCGTGTGATCGCGAGCGCCGACGGCATCGATTACATGGAGTCGTCGAGCGCTCAGGGCCTGAGCACGATCACCGTGCACCTGAAGCTGAACTATGACACCAACGCTGCGCTGACGCAGATCCAGGCAAAACTGGCGCAGGTGCGAAATGACTTGCCGCCGGAATCTCAGGCACCGGTCATTGTTTCGTCCGCGAGTCTGGATCAGAATCAGATTACCGATTATCTGACTCGCGTCGTACAGCCCAAACTGAGCGCAATCAGCGGCGTGCAGCGTGCCGACATTCTCGGCGACCGCACCTTCGCCATGCGAATCTGGCTCAAGCCGGACAAAATGGCGGCGCTCGGCATCTCTGCTTCTGCTGTGCGGGACGCACTGTCCAAAAATAACCACCTCTCGGCACTCGGCCAAACGAAAGGTTCGATGGTGTCGGTGAACCTGATCGCCAACACCGATTTGCGAACAGCCGATGAATTTCGCCAACTGGTGGTTAAGGAAGATAAGGGAGTCGTCGTCCGCCTCGGAGAGATTGCCGATGTCGTTTTGGGCGCGCAGAACTATGAACAAGACGTTCGCTTCAATGGCGAGACCGCAACATTCATGGGTATCTGGGTGCTACCCACGGCGAACTCGCTTGAGGTGATCAAGAAAGTCCGCGCAGCGCTGCCGGAAATCGAGTCTCAGCTACCTCCGGGTATGAAGGCTGGTGTTCCCTACGACTCGACGGCTTACATCCAGGACGCAATTAACGAAGTGCTCAGCACGCTCAGCGAGACACTGCTGATTGTCGTTGTTGTCATCTTCTTATTTCTCGGTTCGTTCCGCTCGGTGCTCATCCCAGTAGTGGCCATCCCAATTTCGTTGATCGGCGCCGTGTTCCTGATGCTGATTGCCGGCTTCACGATCAATTTGCTGACCCTGTTGGCGATCGTGCTCTCGGTCGGGTTGGTAGTCGATGACGCAATTGTCATTGTGGAAAACGTCGAACGGCACCTGCACATGGGCAAGACCCCGTTTCAAGCGGCCAAGGATGCGGCCCGCGAGCTGGTGGGTCCGATTATCGCCATGACCATAACGCTGGCGGCCGTGTATGCGCCGGTAGGTATTCAGGGCGGCTTAACTGGAGCACTCTTCCGCGAGTTCGCGTTCACGCTCGCTGGAGCCGTGATCGTATCGGGCGTGGTCGCGCTGACGCTGTCACCGATGATGGGATCGAAGCTGCTACGCGCCGGAGATACCGACCGTGGCTTCGCAGGATGGGTCAACCGCCGTTTCGAGAGCGTGCGTAGCGCCTATTCGCGAACGCTGTCCGGAACACTCCAGTACCGGCCAATTGTTCTTACGGTTTGGGCGATTGTTGTCCTGTTGATCGTGCCTTTCTACATGTTCTCGCAGCGCGAGCTGGCGCCGGCTGAGGACCAGGGAGTAGTTTTCGGAGTAATACAAGCCGCCCCGAATTCCACCCTTGATCAAACCAATCTGTTCACAAACCAGGTCTATGACGTGTACCACTCGTTCCCCGAGAGCGGCAGCATCTTCCAAATCACGTCCCCGAATGGCGGTTTCGGAGGCATGGTGACCAAGCCGTGGAGTCAGCGAACCAAAACTGCTCAGCAACTTCTGATCGAATCCGTCGGACCGCTGTCGAAAGTTCCGGGCATACGAGTGATTCCGTTGACGCCACCTCCGTTGCCGGGCGGTGGGAATTTTCCAGTTGAGTTCGTTATTACCTCAGCCATGGAGCCGAGGCAACTCGACGCATTCGCCAAACAGCTCGTGCAGAAGGCGTTCGCCAGTGGCCTGTTCATTTTTGCCGACGCCGACTTGAAGTTCGACCAGCCCCAGGCCGAGGTCGTGTTTGACCGTGACAAGCTCCGTTCGCAGGGAGTTGACCTTACCCAGGCCGGTCAGGATCTTTCCACCATGCTAGGTGGCGACTATGTCAATCGCTTCAGCATTCAGGGTCGGAGCTACAAGGTCATTCCGCAGATCAAGCGCGCGGAACGGTTGACGCCCGATCAGCTATCGCAAATTTATGTGAAGGGATCGGATGACAAACTAGTCCCGCTGTCCACTTTCGCCACGCTGAAGACGACGACCGAACCGCGAGAGTTGAAGAAATTTCAGCAGCTCAATGCTGTAACGATTCAGGGAGTGATCCCGCCCAATGTGCCGCTGGATAAGGCACTGAGTTTCTTGGAAGGCGAAGCCAAGACAATCCTGCCGCAAGGCTTCACCGTCGACTACGCCGGTGAATCACGCCAGCTTCGCGTGGAGGGCAGCAAGTTTCTTGGCACCTTCTTGTTGTCGGCTATCCTGATCTACCTTGTTCTGGCTGCTCAATTTGAGAGCTTCCGCGATCCATTCATCATCCTGGTAGGATCCGTGCCGCTGGCCCTTTCCGGGGCATTGATGTTCTCCTTCCTCGGACTGACAACCCTCAACATCTACAGCCAGGTCGGTCTGATCACGCTGGTTGGTCTGGTATCGAAGAACGGCATTCTGATTGTGGAGTTCGCAAACCATCTCCAGGAGACAGGGCTGAGCAAGCTGGCAGCGGTTATCGAAGCGGCCAGCACGAGGTTGCGACCGATTCTAATGACGACAGCTGCCACTGTGATCGGTCACTTCCCATTGGTGCTCGCGAAAGGCCCCGGAGCGGGGGCGCGCAACAGCATCGGAATCATGTTAGTGAGCGGCATGATCATAGGGACGCTATTTACGCTGTTTGTGGTTCCATCGATCTATCTGCTCGTAGCTCGGACCCACGTGGCGGATTCTAAAAAGGAGGCTGAGATGGCTCTCCTGCCCGAGACGGCGGAGACAGCAGCGTAGGAAGGAGCTTGCGACCGCTATCGATCACCGGCCCCACCCAGGGGCCCCTGCATTCGCTCACAGAAGATCGCCGATCGGCGGTAAGAGAACTGAAGGCCCTAATTATCGGACCCAGGTCGGACCCAAGTTTGGGATTTCCGAAGTGGCTGCTTCCAAAATTTGCTGATAGCCCGGGGATATTGGTCGCCCCTGGCGGATGATTTTCGAACTTTCCTTTTGAAACACCTGCACTTTTGAACCAGCGCTTTCAGCGATCTAGGATTGACTTCACTCAAATCGTCAGGCCCTGACGGACGATATTCGAACCGGGACCGGTGCTTGACTTCCGGTTTGCCGACAATTCAGTCGGAACGCACTGGGCGGTGGTGAACGTTCATTGAGTGCGTTCCACTTCCACTCATAACGTCGATAACACAACTCCTCGAATACACCCCGTGACATGAGGTACATTGGTTCGGTCGCGAGAGCCGAACCCTAAACCACATGTCTCTCTCCTTGGATCTC